>ERZ1292629.402-Hain-H43-01um-R1-402-length-46309-cov-10_pt1 | contig 46309 bp, 63 predicted proteins | sample MGYA00564399_ERZ1292629 | MGnify/ENA primary metagenome ERZ1292629 (study PRJEB36523, sample SAMEA6512636) | groundwater metagenome | collected 2019-01-08 | study: AquaDiva: Metagenomics assemblies of 32 groundwater samples
TGGTATTCCTGAACGGAATAACACTTGTTGCACCGAATGTATATCTTGTCCATACAGTCCTTTCAAAGAACAATCGAGGAGTATTCCTCGCACTGCCTCGCTAATAGTTATCCAATAGAACGAGGCGATGTGAAGATGCTCTATTTTATTTTTAATTGTTCTTGTAATCTAACAATATTTTCATTTAATGTATTAATGATAATTCCTTGAACTTTTCTTTCTTGAGAAGCAGAAACTTGTTCATCTTGAATTGTTTTTAAATGATTATTAATAATATTTCCTACTTGATATTGTAATTGTGTTATCGGAAGAATTATAAATGAATAAATTATCCACATAAATCCTCCAATAGTAAGAACCATTGTTGCATTTTCTTTTATAATATCAATAACTCTTAATTTTTCTTCTGCTTTATTTTCTTTCATATTTATTCAGTTATATTTTTGATTACATCTCCAGCTGGTTTAGCAATATATGGTAATGCTTTTGCTCCTAATTCTGGAAGTTTATACAAACTTCTAGCAATAGCAGTAAGCACTGCTGGTGTTTGAATTGTTCTCAAACCAGCCCAAACTGAAAGTCCTGCAGGACCCATAGCTCCAATACTGGATCCTCCTACAAAAGCATCAAACAAACCAAATATCTTTGTATTACCTCTTCTTGCTGCTTCTGTAAGCAAGTTCTCTGCTGCTTCAATATTAAATCTATATTCATTCATAATATCTCTCATTCCAGGAACTTCTGCTATCTTTCTTCTTAATGAATTTGCTCCTTCTTTAAATACTGCTTGTTTTGTTCCAAGTGTAGGACTCATTCTAAATGATGAACTATTTCTAAATCCATCTAACAATCTTCTTAAATCAAGAGCAGTTTCTGCTTTTAGTTTTCCTTTTGACTTTGTTAAAATCTTTACAAAATCATTTGCTTCTTTTGATGCTTCTTTTAAGAAACCATATCCTTCAGTTTTATATGTTGAAGAAAGATCCTTTAGCATACCTATATATCCTTTAGTATTGCTAATAGGAACAAGATCTTTAGCAGTTCTTGCTGTTGTTCTTGCTGCTAATTCTAACTCAAGTTGTTTCTTAAGAGTGTAGTCAGCCATCTTCTCAAGAGATCCTCCTGTCTTTATAACTTTACCACCAACTATTTGTGTGGATCTTCCAAGTCCTCTCTCCAATGCTTCTTGAGCAAGTGTTGGATTTAATTCAACAGTTCCAGACTTTCCAACTCTAACTAATCCTTCTTTTACAAGATTTTCAAACATCTCTGGATTTTGTGTTTGCAAATCACTAATTGCAGATGTCTTTGCAAGTTTTGTTAAATCATCAGAAGTGGTCTTAAAGAATGTGCTATATAATCTTTCAGGTAATGCTTTGGTTATTCCTGATTTAGCAATTAATTTACCTGCTCCTGATAAAACTTTACCACCAGCATAAGTATATGCTCCTTCTTTCAAAACATCTGCTGCATTTTCACCAAAAGTATCTTCATTTGTTCCAATTAACTTTCCAATACCTCTTCTTGCTGCTTCTCCACCAGCTGCTCCAAGTGCTGCTCCTCCTACATTTCCAAATATACCACCAGCTATTGATGCTGCTAAAGGAATTGCATGTCCAGCTACATCAGCAATATCACCCACATCAAATTTACCAGCAGTACCAGTTTGCTGTTCAATTCTTGCTCTTTCTTCATCTGCTGCTTTACCACCAAATGATAAAGCCAATCTGTGCATAAAGCCAGTATTTTCTGGAGATGGTTGCTGTTTTTGTCCACCACTTTGATTTAGTTTGTCTTGTAATAATCCCATATTATTTTCCTAAAAAGTTTGTAACACTTGATATTCCATAGTCTCCTCCGACATAAGGAGACTGTTCAAATTTTGATTTTGGCTTTGGTTTGTCTGGTATCAATCTTCTGACAATTGTATATATTTCATCTTTAGAATACCATTTGCTGTATAACTCAAATAACTGGTCTCTTAGTTGTTCTCTTGTCATGCTTTCTCCAATTCCAAGAATGTCTTCTTCAAGTAATGGTTGTGCTTCTGCTTTGTTCTTTGGAAGTTTAGGATTTTCTCCACCTTTTGCATAGTTTATAGTTGCATTGTCTGGATTTAGATTCTGTCTTTTTGCAATGTCTCTGTATTCCTGATATGTATTATCATACAGTTGTTTTGCAACTTCCATCTTACTATTGACAATGCTCTTGAATGCTGACTTAACATTTTCAGGTAAGAAACCACCTTCTTCTTTTAAGTAGCCATTAAATCTTGCAAATACACCTGCAAAGATATTTCCTGATTTTGCAGCCATAGCATATTCAGTTTCTCTAACTACAGAATTGGGATCTAATGCTTTCATAAACTCATAAACAACTGCAAGATCTCCAGGACCACCAACACCTGAATCAAGTATCCTGTCAACAGAAAGTTTTTTGTTTAGTGTAAGATTGTAGTTCTTTACAGTTTCTTCTCCTCTGAATTGAGATAGCAATGCTCTTTCATTGTCTATGTTTTGATTACTATTTGCACCACTTGCTGCTTTAGCATTTTTCTGTGCTGTTTTCCATGCATCCCAATCCTCTGGCAACATTGTTCCCATAACCTTGTTCCTTATTTCTGGAGGAATGCTTGTTGGCTCTGCTCCAGCTCTCATCATAAACTTATATCCTTCTAATACTTCTTTAGGAGGAGCAATATTTTTAATTAGTTCTCCACCTATTTGTCTAACATCACCAAGTATTCTTTCAAAATTTGACAGTCTGCTATCTCTAGCTTTAATTTCACTTGCCACTGCATCAATCTCTGGTTCAAGTGCTTCTTGTCTTCCACTTCTAATAGCCATTTGTTGAGATGGTGATAATACTCTTAATTCCTCTTCTAATGGTTCTGTTCCTCTTTGTATTTGTGCTCTTTGCAATGCTCTTTGCTGTTTGAACAACTCAACATTGCCACCAGATGATTGTGCTTTTCCAAGCATGTCAAGAATAGCCATATTGAATTTGGTTATAGGATCTTGATCTTGAACATTTGATAAATAATTAGGAGAAGTTCCTCCTTGTGTTCTTTTTGGAAGAAACTTTGCATTAAGACCAAGCTGTCCAAATGCTTTTTCTTCACTCAATTGTTCTCCTGTATCTTTGTCAAATATTCTATTCATTTCATCAATCTCATATTTACCTCCTTTTGATAGGTTGAGATTTTCTTGTGCTGATGTATAATTTGGTTGTGGTATTAATGGCATATATTAAACATTATAAAAATTTAAACTCCTTCTTTTTCTTTCTTCTTCTCCAAGTTTATTTTTGAATCCTTGCACAGCTGATGCTCGTTCTCTTTCAAGAGAACCAACAACATCTCCTGTACCAGTAAATGATAAACTTCTTGTAGGAGAGAAACGACCCATTCCCTCTGTAGAAGCAGAATACTGGGAGAACTGTGGACTAGTCAGTCCTGCCAAATTTCTTGAACCAATTGTTTTTTCAGCAGTTGAATATGCACCTCTTGCTCCTTCTTCTGCAGACAGTGCTGCTAACTCAAGATTTCTATTTTGTGTAGTTGCCAATCCTGCTTCTTGTCTTCCTCTTCCACCACTAAATATCATTCCAACTCCAGATCTTGATTCTCTTACACCAGAGAGTGTTTCTTTGAATTTGTCCTCTGCTTCTTGTTTTCCCAATGTGTATTGCTTTCCTAAATAATCCAAACTTTTACCAAGATCTTCTTTAATCAATTTTATTTGACTTGAATAGTATGGCTCAAATTCACTTTCAGCTTGTGATAAGAATTGACTTACTACACTTGGATCTAATTCTATATTTGGATTAATCTTGTTTCCAGAAACAAGATTGTCCTCAAGCATTTTTGCCATTCTGTCTAAGAGTCCATTTAATTCTGGCACTCCTGTGTCATAATAACTTTTTTCTTCATTTTTATCTTCTTTAATAATATTCTGTTCTTTTGGTGCATTTGCAACTGGTCCTGATAAAGGATACTTAGTATCAATTCTAAAATCAACTTCCTTTACTTGTGGAAATACATTATTTGCTAATGCATATTGCTCATCAACTTTGTATGCTCCTCCATCACTTCCTATTAAGAATACATCATTTGTCCCTTTTTGTCTTAAATATTGTTCCATATATTTTTATTATGTTTGTGTTCCAACAATTGTCCATGTTCCTGGTGTTCCTGCTGTTGTACATATTTTCAACTTACCTCCTACACAGGCAAGATCTCCTACAACTGCTGCTGCTGTTGGATCTGAAGTGCATGGTACCATTCTGATAGTTGCAACATCACTATTACTGGCTGTCTTTATTATTGGAAGTCCTGCACCTGAATTATTTGCTGAATCAAGATAAATAATAGAATCAGAATTTGATGTATTTGTATTCTGAAATATATTAGTAGCAGAAGTAGCAGTAGGACCAGAACCAGCATTTGAAACCTTTATCACATAATTTGCATTTAAAGTATATCCTGCTGTAAGATCTAATATCCTTCCATTCTTAAATGATGATACTAATATATCAGAAGAAGTGTCATCATTATTACTTGCTGAAACAATTTTAATTGCACTACCATTTCCTCCTGTTGAATAATCAATATAAATAGCAGGATTAAGAGTATTGATATTTGTCTGGTCTATGTATATTGCTTCTTGACTTGCATTATTATCAATAAAGATTCCATTACCAGCACCATCTTGTTTAATCTGAATTGATTTTCCAGTACCATCATTATCAATATTTATTGCATCACCAGCACCAGTACCAAGTTTTCTCAATTCAATTCCATGGTCATTATCAGATTGGTCTGCCACAATCATTGCTTCTCCAGCAGAAGCAGCAGCATCTGAATTGTGGTCAATATAAATTGAAGGAACTGACTTGTTCGTATCTATCCAAATAGAAGCATTGGCAGATGTAGGTGTGGCATCTGCAGTGTTGTTGATAATTGCCAGAGGAGAAATTAAACCAGCATATTGAACCAAAATGGCATCTTCTGTATAAGTAGCTCCAGGACTAAGAAATATCATAGCAGTGCCAGCACCAGGAGCAGAACTGTTAATTTCAAATCCTGTAGCAGTAATTTGAGTAGAACCAATTGTAAATCCTCCAATTGTTCCAGTAGTTGCAGTAATGTTTCCTGAAATTACAAGAGAAGATCCTGTCCAATTTAAATAATTAGAACTATCACCTATATAAAACTTTGCAATACCTTCATCAACTCCAAGTATATAACCAGCATCATCATTTGTAAATTCTATCTTTCCAGAAGCCAATACACCAACATTCTGAATGATTGTTGAGATAAATGAACCAGCTCCCAAGTTAGCAGGATCTATTTCAGATGTCTGTATCTTAGTAGCATCTACTATTTTGTACAGATTCCTATCAAATTGTTCAAAGATATCTGGCATATTTATTTTGCATAATTTACATCTGCATCACTCTCAATAACTTCAAACCCAGAATAGCTAAATGGCTCACCTACTGATACTCCAGATATCCTAAATGTTATTTCATTACCTTGTACATCACAGTTATTAAACATTGTATTTCTATTCTCTAAGTTTCCTACTGATTTTGTCCAATCAGACTCTAAATCATTGTCTCTTTGCCATTGAATAGAAGTATCAGATCCTTTACCATCATGTAAAAACATAGCAGTTTTAATCTCCTTTTCAGTAGCATTTAAGCCATCAACAAGAATAGGTCTGTGAATTATCTCATATCTGATAGGAGAGTCGTCATCTGTTACACCTACATTATGTCTCATAACCTCTCCAATACTATTTCCCCATACTGCTTCTATGGTTGTTCCATTGTTATACTTTGTTCCAATCATTGGCTTTGATGCATATGAATACAATGTCCATGTTTGTGTTGATATTGTATATCTGGCAACAGCATTGGTAATTGTTACATTTCCATAGATAGTAATATCACCTAATGACCAGCACAAGGCATCTCCTGCTGCTTCAATCCAACCTGCTATATCTCCATAAGCTGATAATGGAATTGCTTCTACTATATCTTTAATTGGCTTTGAAATCTCTTGAACCCCACCATCAAAGTATTTGTGAAAACCAGTTGGATGGTGGAAGTAAACTCCTCCATCCTTTGCTTCAACAATGCTCTCATGACTATATGTACCAACATTGATTTGAGGATCAGGATCTGTTTCACCTATACTGTATATTCTATAAATATGATTCTGTTTAAATACAAGCAATGCTTTCTTAGATCTTATGCCACCTGTAATATTTTCACCATCAGAAGGAGAGATATCAATCCAATCACCTGTAGTAACACTTGTATCCCATGTAACAATTGGAGTTGTTACTGATGATGGTAATGATGAATACCACACTCTGTCTGGATAAGTATCACTGCCAAGTATCCAAACTCTAGATCGGAAGTTTTCAATAAACTTTCCTATAGGAGCAGAAGCAGCATTTCCTGTAGTGACAAATGAATCACCAGTTGCACCTGACCAAATTGCAGTTGCTTCTGTGTTATTTACCATCCAAACAAAATCAAGGAATGTAGTAAATCTTGCTTTCTTGCCAGCTGTTAATCCTGTTCTTTTTGATGTCCATGTAGAGCCACTAAGATAATACAAAACAGTTCCATTGACCATTACTAACTGATTATTTGTTCCTGTTCCTGAATCTCTAAAGTTATACAATCCGAGAACATTTGAAGTAGCAAGAGTATCACCAAGTTGAGTAGTTCCCTTTCTAAGAACAGCAGAACCAATTTGGTCAAAGTGCATATTGACAGCCAAGATAACTGAATCTAATGGCAACTTATATTTACTCACTGCTGATTTAGTGATTAATCCTGACTGGACTGATTTGTACTCACTTGCGGATAGTTTTGACATATTATGTGATTTTTGGCTTGTTATAAGCTCCTAGGTGGTGTGCATTTTCACCAACCCAAGCAAACCTACCTTTTAACCAATATCTACTTGTCTTGATGATTTTCTTCATGTTTAACTTGGGATTAGAAATAAGTCCTGTCCTCCAACTTCTTGAGTTATTACCTTGTCTTTACCCTCTTCCCACTCTTTCCAGTCTGGATCCTCTGTTTTCTTGATTTTTCCATTGGCTTTCAAATACTTAATTCTCCATCTAAGATAAGGGATGAATAAATCATAGAATGGCTCATCAAGTGCATCTGCATCTGAATCATGAGCTTGCAGAGATTGATAGTAATCCATATAAATATTCTCTCCATCTAAATCATCTTCAAATGGTCTATCAAAATAGATTATAGCATTATTGATATTGTAAGCAGTTGGAAATCCAGAATTAACATTTTGCCAAACATCTGTATCTGATGCTTTATTTTCTACAATTCCAGTTACACCTGAAAGAACATTTGTTCCTTCATTGTTAGCAGTATAGGCAACTATATCAAATACATGTCCAACACTTGTACCTGCTATTTGTATATTTCCAGATTCATCAAAATCTCCTGATGAAGTTAGTGTGATTGATGTACTGGCAGTTGTGATTGCTCCATTAAGAGTTGAATGAGCTGTGTTAACATAGTTCTGATTGAATCTAACAACATCCTGATATTCAAGTGGATAATCTTGTTTCCCTATTCTGATAGCAAGAATGTTCTTAAATGTATTCCTATCTCTCAAATCAGTTGGAGCAGATACTTTCCATGCTCCTGGAATAATAGTTCCAATATCTGTGTTAAACTTTGTCCTAAATGACCATCTCAAAACTCTAGGATCTTGGTCAAGATCTCTTCTCCCCTCTAACAATGCTTGGTCAAGAAACTCTTCTGTTATTTTTCCTCCTCTTTTTTCACCAAGTCCATCTAATGCTCTCTTTTTAATAGAGTAAGGAGTATTATCAGCATAGCCAGTTGCTAATGGTCCTTCTGAATAAGAAGAATATCTTGCTCCTTGAGCATGATAAAATCTTGCTCTGTAGTAAGTAGTAGCACCACCTGTTGAATGTTCATAGAATGTTTGGTTAGCATCAACTCTTAAATCAACAGTTGCTAAAACACTAGCTCCAGAAAAGTCAGAAGCAGTATCAGTTGATATCTCAATTTGATTGAATGGTATGAATCTAATAATACATCCTCTATTATGAGCAAAAGTAGTTGCAACTGAAACAGTTATTGTTCCTGTTGCTATTGATGATATCAATCTTAATTCAGCAATTTGTGTTCCTGATTCTTCAATTACAATATATTCATTAGCAGAAATGTTTGCACTGGAAGCAACACTTAGTGTAGTTTGACCAGATGCTTCATCTGCAGATAAATATGTTTTTTCATAGTTAGATAAGTTTGGAAGATCTATCCAGATTTGATTACCTGGAAAATCACCTCTTCTGATTGTTATTTTGGGTAATATAATCATATTTTTACATAAAATTAAAGAATGCTGGAGAACCAGTAGAAACAGCCGTCAAAGTCAATGTTCCGCTTGGAGAAGTAAACTTAACCCAAGTTTCAGAACCAGAAGTTCCTGTGGCATTTCCACCAGTGTGGGTAAAGTTGGCAGTAACATACATAACAATCACAATACCTGAACCACCATTACCGCTTGGATTTCCAGCTGCTCCACTCGCTCTACCTCCCCCACCACCACCAGTATTTGTAGTCCCAGCAGTTCCATCTCTTGCTGCATTGGTTCCACCTGCACCCCCACCGCCAGTTCCGCCAGCACCTTGTGTTCCCGCAGCATTTGTTCCACCTCCACCACCACCCGCAGTGTGAGTTGTAACGGGAGCGGAAGCGATTGAAAGTAAAGAACCAACAGAAGCGTCAGCTACACCAATACCGCCAGCACCAGCATTGTTTCCTCCTCCATTATTAGCACCGACAGCACCACCACCACCACCACCAGCACCACCAGCACCAACCGTATTAGTTCCACCAGCAAATCCTTGCGTTGCTGAACCTCCAGTTGAAGCACTATTGCCATTATAAGCACCACCGCCACCGCCAGAACCGCCATTTCTTCCAACATGTGCACTTCCTAAATCAGGACCACCTGCTCCTCCTCCACCACCACCAGTCGCAGTCTGAATAGCAGTTCTATTTGCGGTATCAAAAACAGAGTTGGAGCCATCGCCACCTTGACTAGCATTGTCATTGTCTCTGCCAGCTCCACCACCCCCAATAGTTATACCGTAATCTCCAGCAGTAGCATTGAATGTTGAGGTGTAAATATAACCACCACCACCGCCGCCGCCTGGTGCTCCATTATCTCCAGCAGAACCTCCACCACCTCCACCAGCCACAACTAATACTTTAATTGCCATTAGGGTAATTTCCTTTCTATTTTAATTTTACAATTTAACATCATATTTAATATTATGCTTCTTGTGCACTTGCTACCAAATCCCACTTAGTATCTGTAGAATTGTAGAAGAATCCAAGGTATAATGTTTTTGATAAAACAGTTGTGCTTGGCAATGCAGTTCCCATTGCTCTATATTCTATTCCCCAAGTTAATGCTCTTGCTGTAGCATTGTCCTTGATACGTATTACTAGCTTCTGTCCTTGCACTGCTGTTCCACCAGGATTGTTAAATAGCAAGGCTCCTGCTTGTGCTGTTATCACAAATATATCTGTGGTTGCAACAGATAAAGATGTTCCCGTATCTGTGGTATATGAAGCAGCTGATACTACACGAGGCTCAATTCGCTTATTTGTTATTGTTTGTGCTGAACTAATATCAGCGATATTCACACCCTCAATGGAAACAACTCCAGCCGAAACTCTTACTAAAGTAGTATCTGTAGCGTGTCCTAGTTCTATTGTTGCTGCTTGGAGAGAAGTGCTTATCACATAAGCACCAGCACCGAAACTGCCTGCCAAAACTGCTGCAGCTGGAAGGCCTGTTGCATTTGTTAGTGTTCCCGATGCAGGTGTGCCAAGAGCAGGAGTTGTGAGTGTGGGCGAAGTAAGAGTTTTATTTGTAAGAGTTTCTGTTCCTGCAAGTGTCGCTAATGTACTTGTTACAGCAGGCAATGTAATAACTGTTGCAGTCCCAGCAACTGCAGCAGATTGAATTGTTGCATCTCCAGATGTATTACCAAAGAGTTTTATAGAACCAAGTGTTGTGACATTTACTCCAAGAATCAACTGTGGAGTAGCACTTGTTAAGGTCTGTACTCCTGTAAAGGTATTGGCACCAAGAATAGCAACATCAGCATCTGAAACTGCTGTATTTAATTGAGCAATTGTAAATGCTCCAAGAATAGCAGCATTACCTGTAGAAGTAACATGTCCAGTAAGATTAGCATTGGTTGTAACATTCCCCGCAGTAAGACTTGCTGCTGTGCCACTAACATTGGTCATAACACCAGAGGCTGGGGTACCTAATGCAGGAGTTACAAATGTTTTATTGCTCATCGTCTGCGACTTTGTTTTGAAAGTGAATTCATCTACCACAGAGGCAAAGTCTGGAATTGTGAGAGTTGTTGCACCAACTGTTTGTGATGTCAATGCGATGTTCACGAGTTGCCCATTTGTCAAAAGAAGTGGAGTAGCCGCTGATGTAGCAAGAGATGTTGAAGAAGCCACTCCAAGTGTTGGAGTTATGAAAGTAGGAGAAGTAGAGAAAACTATATTCGTAGAAGTTGTTCCCGTTGTTCCTCCTGCACTAGAAAAATAATTAAGTTGTGTCCCTATCGTGGTTACAGAAACTGCTCCTAATGTGAATGGTGTTGGAATTGTAACAGTACCTGTGAAAGTTGGAGAAGCAAGAGGAGATTTAAGTCCTAATTGTGTTTGTAATGCTGATGTAACTCCTTTAACATATGATAATTCTGTTAAACTCGGATAAGTTGCTACTGCTAAAGATACTATATTTTTAGAAGCATCTGTTCCAAGTATTTCACTAGCAGTTAAATATGAACCAGTAATTGAAGTTGCAAATGTTGGAGCTGTAAGAGGAGCAAATGTTGATGAAAGACTTATATCACCAACTGTATACATATTAGTTGACTCAACATCTGTAAACCAACCTTTTGTAACTCTTGCTCCTGTAGCAGAGATAGATCCTGTTAGTGTTAAAGAGTTAGAACCAAGTGCCAGAGTAGATGTTCCTCCTAATGTTAAAACTCCTGCTGAATGAGTAAGAGTGACATTTCCATTATTAAAGTTTATAACTGCACCTGATGCTAGGAATAAGTCAGACCACATCTTTGTAGCAGAACCAAGAGCAAATGCATCTGAAGTACCTAAAACCAAAGCAGCATTGATGGCTACAGATGAAAGATTACTTAATGCTTGATTTGCACTTGCTCCTCCTTGTGCAACATCAATAAGTGTATTTGTTTCTGTTGATGTGAATGGATTGCCTTGTACAGATATATGTGACATATTATAAATTTAATTTAATAGGAGCATTAGATTCATCAATATACTTTTGCAATCTATCTTTATATATTAGCAAGTCCTTCCAATTTCTTGCTATAGTAGTTTGCTCTCTTGCCATCTCATTATGAATCTCTTCTTGCTTTTTATTTAAATTGTTTATTTCATCTTTTACAGTTTCTGTTTGTTTATTTAAGAAATTCAAGAAATTTAATGATGATTCAATAATTGACATTGCAAGTTGAATTGTTTCAGATGATTTGTTGCTTGCTTCATTTTGCACTTCTGATACTTTTTCAATATCATTTAAGACAATGTCAAAATCATCACTAAGTTCCTTTAGTCTCCTAACTCCATCTTCAACTCCTTCTGATACATTCTTAACTTGAATATTAATTTCTTCTAATTCCTTCTTCTTGCTGACAATTTCAAGATCAAGAACTCTTCTCTTCTCTAGAAGATCTATAGTTGTAACTGTTGTTCTTACTTGAGTCATAGATTAATTATTAATTATTCTGTAAGAAAGAAATCCTTCAACTTGAGTAGCAGCACTAAGAGTTAATGAGAATGCTTGATTATCATTACAGTGAATAATTCCAAAAGGATCGTGAATTGCATTCTCAATAGTTAATGGCTGATTATCATTTAAGACAAAGGCAATAGTTGCTTCTCCTGTCATAGTAACAGTATTGGCACCACCACTTGGATTGAGTGCTATAAAGTCAATTGCTAATCTTTTTCCTGAACCAGGAGCAGCAATCAATTCTGCAATAGCTTGAGTAGATTTACTAATTGCTAAATTCACTCTTGTTTCATTTGCATACATATTTGTTTTGATTAAATTATTTATCCCTTTCGGGAGCACTTCTACTTGTAAAGAGAAGTACTAAGAGAACTAGATGACTTATCTAGCCATCGTTAAACACTCCCAGTTGGTAGCATCATATGAGTAGCAGAGCATACTTGCATCAGCAGCTAGTGCCTTTGCAGAGTTTGCAGCAGCTTCATTGATTGCATCTCCAAGAGCAGGAAACACATCAGCTGATTGAGCACCATGGTTGGTAACCAATACAAACTGTCCGACAGCAGCAAGAGGAAGAGTTATTGCATCTCCAGAAACTGCAGAGACAGCTATCTCGTTAAATGAACGAGTAATTGGATTACCACCTTGGATTGAACCAGTATCTGCTGTAATTGTAGCAGTGACAGCTCCACGAAGCACACCATCACTAATTACTAAATCTCCTTTAGTAAGAGTTAGAGAAGCAGTGAGAGCAGCATTACCAGCAATTACAGTAGCACCATAACGAGCAATGCTAAAGTCATTAGCAGCACCATCATAGCACTCAAAGTATTTACCAGTAGTAAGAGTTGCTTCAACTGCACTAAGACGAAGAGCAGTGCCTTCTGTCAATGCAGCAGTTGCAACCAATACACCAATACCAGTTGTAGCAGCACTTGCTGTTACAGATAATGTCGTTCCAGCAGTTGTACCAGAACTAATTATATTTACAAATCCAACAGAAGTTGAAGTATAAATACCAGTATGGGCAAAACTTACAATACCATCAGCAGACACAGCACCAATACCACCAGCTGTTACTTTCAAAAGTGAACCTGTAGTAGTAGCAGCAGTGCCATTACTAATTACAAGTGCATCTCCTGTAGTAAGAGCAGCAGTAGAAATGCTCATTGCAGTTCCACCAGAAGTGATACCATCTGCAATTACAGCTACAACTGTACCAGAACCTGTGGTGGTAGGACTTTTAATTCTTATCATCGTACCAGTATAGCCAGTTGTAAATCCAGATGCTTCAACATTCAACAGAGTTGTATCAACTTGAGCAGCACCAGTTGCTTGGAAGTTTACCAATGTACTATTGGCAGCAGTTCCAACCATTCCAGATGATTGAACATCAAGTAAGCCAGCATTTGAAGTTGAAGTATGAGTACCTGTACCACGAAGTGAATAAACACCATTAGTGGCAACTAATCCAGCTGTAGATGTAGTAGCTCTTAATAAACTACCAGTTGTCATGCCAGTTGTACCTACAATTGACAAGCCAACACCATCTACCATTGCAGCTGTAGAAATCTTAACAACTACAGTTTCATCAGTAGCAGCAGTTTTGAACTCTGCAAGGACACCTGATGTAGAAGTTGCTCCTGTATGATTAACATACAAAAGTCGTCCAGTGGTAGCAATTGCAATTGCAGAACTCGCAATGTGCAAACCATAACCTGTGGTTAATGAATCTAAATCTGCTGCTTCAATTGCTGTACCTGTAGCAAGAGATGAAGCACTAACCACAAATGCACCTCCAGTAAGAGCAGCAGATGCTGTTACTTTTAATACATCTGTTTCATCTGCAGCAGCAGAAGCAATTTCTGCAATTGTTCCTGTTCCTGTAGCATTACCAGTATGGTCAACTTTAAATAAGCGACCAGTTGTAGTAAGAACTGTAGTAGCAACAGATGAAGCAATAAGAACTGCCTGACCTGTTGTAACAGCATTTGCTACAACATGCAAGCCAATACCAGTTGTCAAAGCAGCAACAGGAAGATACACAGCAGTTCCTGTAGTCAATCCTGAAGGAGTGATTGTGAAGAAACTAGTTGTTGTACTACCTGTAAATGCTCCTGAACCAGCAAAGACAAACACAGATGCTGTAGTTGCAGTATCATTCGTTACACTAAGTGAAGCAGCATTATCTGCATCAGTCAATGCAATTGAACCATCAGAAATTAACACATCACCAGCTGTGAGAGTTAAGGAATTGCTACCAGCATCTCCAGCAAAGACAACCATATTAGCTGTCATGTCTCCAGCTTTGGTAAATGACCAAGTGTTACTAGTGCCTTCAATATCATTACCAGTACCAACATTGGTAATTTGAATAACATCTCCAGATCCAGCTCCAGAAGATGTAAGTGTTAATACATCATTCGTGGCATGAGTACCATCAATTGTAAAGGTTGCTCCACTTACAACCATGGTCTTATCATTGTTGTACAGTTGGTCAAAACTAGGTACAACTGCAGCACCACCTGCTGCTCCTAATATAGTAGACGAACCAGCAGAAGACCAAACCAGATTCCCAGAAGTATCAAGATACAAGCCATAGGATGTTGAATCAAGTGGATTTGTAGATGAAGATCTGTTAAATCTTAAAGTAGATCCTTTAACAGAACTTACACCTTGTAAATTTATATTTTTAGGACTACTATACGAAATACCATTTATAGTCATTCTCTTTTCAGGAGTATGGGTTGTATGACGGAGTTGTCATTTGACAATTCCCACTATTAGCCCACACTCCTATTTAATTCAACTAGCTTTAGTCAGTAGGAGCACCAGATGTGCCTTTACTAGCTACCCAGGAACGAGCCACATCATTATGACCTAAGTCAAACAGACTCGTTGCCGATGTCTGAATTTCTTTAGTCTTGTAAACGATGTTAACTGGGTCAACGGATGGTGCTTCAGATTCAACAAACTGAAATCCTTCCTCATCAGTTAATGCTCTAGAACTATCAAACATATACCAATAACCTGAATTGGTCAAATAGTCCAATTCAATAATAGTGTATGCTTGTACTCCAGATCCATCATTGTCAAATGATTCAGGAATCTTGTTATTCTGAATTGCCTTTAACATTTCTTTTGCTTTGAAAGAATTAGCAGATCCTTTCTTAACTACAAGAATGTCAAGATTTGCTGGTCGTGGATTACCACGTGGATCCACGAACAACGAGGCAGTGCGATATGCTGCTTTGAGACCAGCATAGTCAAGAGGAAGATTGTATGTCGTACCATCATAAACATAATTGTTCATGTTAGTACCACCATCTTCTCTCGTGTGGTCATCATCAAAAGCACCAAGACCATCACCACCTGAAACTGTAACAGTAGTGTTACCACCTTGTCCACTATGAGTGTATGAAGTGGTTTCAAAACCATTATCCAATCTTTCTGCACAAAGTTTCTCTCTCTTACGAGCATGAGCAGCTTTTAGCTCCTTAGCAACTTTGTTCAGACTTCTCTTAGTAATACCGAACTTCCACATCTTATAGGTGAATGGAACGATAATACCTACCATATTCTGGGTATATGTTTTATCAAAACCCTGAACTGGTATATCTGACACTAAGACGGAGTTTTCGTCAACGAAATCCGCCTCACCGAGACCTGATAGACTGCTGTCCTTCTCATAGTAATCTGAAGTTGTTCGGAAATTGAAATACTTTTTATACTGTACTTCAGGATCTGATGACTTGAAGAATACTTTTTGAATGGACAAATCTACCAAATCTGCAGCTTGACCAATTGTCAATGGGGCTGGCATATTTTAGTATACAACTATCTATAATCATTTAATGTATAAATACATTCTATGAATTGCTAGATAATTGGAGTTAGTAGATTATTAAGCAGCATCAGGATCCACACCACTGCCAACGAGAACATAACCAATAATCTGATTATCAGAAGTAGCACCAGTCGTACCAGTTTGGACAAATCCAACTGCTTGACCAGTTACATCTGAAGCAGAATTATTGACAGTATTCGCATCAGTGAAAGCCATGCGATCTCCATTGTGTGCTACAGCAGATGCATTTGCAGATTCAGCTCTAACCAATTCATTTCCTGTAAGTTCCATCACAAGGATAGAAGTAACAGTAGTACCAGGAGCCATCAAAATGGCTTTTCTGGTGAAGAAATTGGAAGTGGAAGTGACTTTAGCCCAATCTGTTGAGCCAGCAGTCAATTCAACTAAATCTCCAGCAGCATAAGTAGCACTCGAGCAGGCAACAATCCTGCTTGGGCGATCTGCAATGTCTTTAATGACATTGAATCCTACCATGTTTGCTTTTAACTAAGCAAATCATCAATCTCCTCGTCTGTAAATCCTTTGAGACCTCTACGAGCATCTTCTTTGGTAACAGATGATTGAGAACGATCAACGACTTGTTCAGCTCTTTTATTTGATTTATTCTTTGAAGCAGAATGAGAAGCAGAATCAATCTTTTCCTTATTTGCTTCAATCTTTCTTAAATCAGATGAAGGTTTGATACCAACAACATCGTTATGTATCTTATTGAACAACTTTTTTAAATCACGAGGATTTTCAGGAACTTTGTATAGTTTGAACTCTGACCGGAATCTGTTCCAAAGAACATCATCCTTGTCATTTATGGGATCATACTCTTTATGTACTTCTAAGAAGTCATCAAGAATATTCTTTGCTTGACCAGAGTAAGAAGTTTTCTGAAATTCATCTTTCTTGATAAATCCCAAGTCATCTGCCATGACATCAAGAACTTCACGAAGATTTTCGATTTCTTTAGGATCGTATTTCTTTAATCTATCCTTTTTGTCTTCAGATAACTCTGTCTTCTTGACAGAGACATCAGAACCAGCAAATAGTTCATCTGTCTTCTTACTTCTGTTATCACCTCGGAGTCTATCAACTTCAAGACGAAGTGCCTTCTCTCTTGGAGTTTCAACTATACCATCCTTAAGTGGTTCATTAACCTTATCTGGCTTATCATCCTCATCTGATGAATCATCTTCTTTTTTATCAGAAACATCATCATCTTCAGAGTCTGGTTTCTTTTCTGTGGATGAGTCAGTAGAAGTGTCCTTCTCCTCATCTGAAGAGTCATCTTCAATATCTGTCTCTTCTTTATCCTCTGTATCATCAGAAGAATCATCAGAGTCATCTACATGGACTGTCTCTTCAAACTCTTTTACATCCGATTCATCTTGTTTTGGCATGTTATTTTACATCTATTTATTACACTCCGATGAAGAGTGAAACATTCCTGGACAAAGACTGAGTTCTGAAAAGTTATATAAGAAGGAAAATATACCATTTTTAAATGATAACTTTATACACAACCAACCAGATTTCAATCTTTGTCCCAAACACATATATTATTTTAAAGATACTTCTAACTTGGTCATCAGACCAACTACTGCTTTGTCTGCTAAGCCAAATCCTTGTTCCTTGTCAATCTTCTTAATAGTAGCATCTAAGTATTTAACAACATCTTCATCCACTTCAATGGATTTAAGACCACCTTTTTCATCATTCCAAGTCCACTGAATATCATCACCTTTCTTAGTTTCTACTTTACCAGCTTTTACCCATTCTTCTTCACTAACACCAAACTGTTTTACATTTTCAAGGATTTTACCAAGCATGCTAACAGAACCTTTAAAATCATCAAGATACTTTAGGGCAAATAATCTCTCTGAAATATTCAATTCAAGTTTTTTCATGTTGTTGTAAGTTAATTAGTTAGTTGATTTGTTCTCTCTTTGTACGAGCAAGATTTTTCTTGATAAGTTCACACCATTTCTTTACTCCTTCAGCACCAGTGTGTCCTATTTCTTTTGTTCTCACATCTCTCTTATACATCTCCCAGTAAGACTGTGGAGCATTAGAGACATTCTTTGGAACAATAACTTTGAATAGTACACCACCAGACTTTGGATATGCACATTCACAATCAAAATCTTCTCCTAACACTTGATTAACAATCTTCCTCCAATGTGGATTCATAGGTTGTTCATCAGGACCAGCATCATCTACTTCATTCTTGGCAACCACTGCTTCTGGTGATGTTGGCTTATCTACAAGTGCTTGTACAGTTCCTGCTAAGGACTTAACCAAACCAGCTAAAGCATCAAACTGCTCTGCTGATACTGGCTTCTTTTTATCTTTCTTAGCCATATTATCTAGTAATGTGGATTTGAGCAAGAATCAACTATTGTTAATATACTTACTACAATACTCACATTTATTAACTGCATACTTTTACGTCTTTATTTTACATCCTTGACGATGGGATGATATGTTTAATAAATATCTAACTTTATTCAATTGTTAAACAGCTGCTTCTTCCTTCTCCTCTTCAGGTACAACTAATTCTACTTTGGAACCAAACTCTGCTGCTTGTTCTTTTGTCAATGCAACTTCTGAACCAACTTCCTGTACAACTTCATCAATCTCAAATGCTTCTATAACTTTATAATTTTGTAATTCTGGCATGATTATATTTGTACTCTATTACTTTTTATTTCCTCACGCAAAGTTTCGACCATTAACTTTGGTATATCTATCTCGCAGTTTGCAAATACTATATCTCCTCTTTTCATATTCTTATTTATTGAAATCTTATGCTGTCTTATATATTTATACATCTTTGTTTTTCTTTCTGGTAATAACTCTTCCTTCATCTTCTCATCTCCTTCAATCAGAACAAAAGCAAACAAATCCTTTAATGATATGATAGCAGTCTTATCTGCAACTCTTATTCGGACATCAGTTAAATCTAATTTCTGTTTCCAATTCATTTCCAATGTAACCTCGGTATTATCTTTGGTTGGAAGTACTGCTTTTTGATATCCTTTAATCATATTATTCTTCTGCTCCTTCAAAACCTTGTGAATCAAGATTATCAAAGAAACTTTTAAGACCATTGATTTTTCCTTCTCTCATGAATGTTGCTTTCAATGTGTCAAACTCTGTAAACCCAATTCCAGTTTCTTCTCTCCATTTAAGCAATGTCTCTTCATATATCTTTAACACAACATCAAATCTTGCATCATTCATTAAGGACTTGATTGCCTGCTTTTGTGCTTTGTTCAATATCATAGCATTCTTCTATTAGCTGGACTGTTTAAATTGCTATTGAGACTTGGAGCAGGATTACTTGGCACCACTGTTGGTCCTCCAGCATTGGGAGCAGGACTACTTGCTCCTTGTCCTGGAACTCCACCACCTATCATTCCATTTGGTCCTGGAGTAAACAATGGCTCTGGTGCATTCTCATCCCATGAATCTGGCAGCCAATCTTCTGGATCCTCTTCATTAACTTTAATGATTTGGTTAACTGCTTTTGAGTATAGTTCTTTTGGTTGACCAAGTAAAGGAACAATGATGTTGAACAACTCCATCTTCCTCATTTTCTCAAGTTCTAATGATGGTGCAAGGATAGAACGAGGCATTACTCTAAACACACCTTTCCATTTAAGCATTGATGCTTTCAAGTTATCACCCACCTGGAAGAACTGACTATCCTTGCTTTGTTCCAACTTACCATTGCTATCAGCAAGATGTAATGCTAATTGTGGATAAAATGCTGCTTTGTAACTAGATGGCTGTGGTTCTGGCATTGGCATTGCTTCACCAGTATCAGGATCTATCTCTGACATAGATGACTCTGCATTAGGATCAATTTCTGGCATTTGTGGATACACACCACCTGCTTTGGTTTGACTCTCTTCTTCATAAGCAACTATATCATTAATGCTAACAAACTCTTTTATCTCTGGCGTAGAATATATCTGACTAGCCCATGAGATAGATACATAAGCATCCTGTTCAATAGCATCAGCAATGTTCTCAAGAGGTATCTTTAATCTCTTCAGTGCTTGTTCTTTGGCTTGGATAATCTCTCCAAGAGTTTTGCCTGTTACTTCTCCTTCAAGTGTAGGTGTAATACCAGAGTTATCATCTGCTCTGGATTTAGTATGTCTTAATCCTTCCCATGCTTCTTGTCCTGGTCCTGGAACTTCTAAGAATTTGACATCACCATTGGTAATCTGTTTACCATATCCTGGTTTTATCTTTATCTTACCATCACCAAGAACTCCAGATGTACCTGTAAAGAAGAACATTTTCATAATAGACAGAACCAGCTGGTCCATTGTCATATTACTCATCTTGTCATATAGTCCTTTGTCATTCTTAATAATCTCCCATAATGAAACACCATAAGGTGATGTTGAAGATCTTAACACCCACATCGTCTGCCATATTGAAAGCATGCCATCATCATTTGGCAATGGTGAATGATAAATAATTGCTTTAGAGTTGCAATCTCTAATAATATACAAGTCCTTTAGTCTGTTCTCATAGACACCTAACTTGACCATGTCATCTCTCTTCTTCTCTGGCTCTTCTTTAGGATCTTTCTTTAAGTCTTCATCAGTAGTTCCTCCTTTATTGGATATGGATCGCTTAACAAACTTTTCAAAATTAGGATACTTACCATACTCTGCTTTCATGGTATCATAGCCATCCTCAATTTCATAGTACCAATCATTCATTGATAGAGGATCGTATGGCTTAGCATTCTCATCTATCCATGTATATCTAGGATCCAATGTCTCTCTGCACAAGTCATTGTATAAAACTCTTTCCTCTGTCTTATATGTCTTATCATCACCATCTGATTCAGTTAATATATCTTTGTTATACTTAACAATCTTAGGATATGTTCTTCCTGCTGACCAACCATACTTACAAAGATTAAGCACAAACAGCTTCAAATTCTCCTTTGAGTTGGTAATCTCCCAAGATCGTTTCCAAATAGCATTTGTAAGTCCAGATGTTCCTTCATACTTCTTTAACATAGCAGTTAATACTGCTTCTGGATTTTTATCAATGATAACAGCCATCGCTGACATAATCTTAACAAGCAACATAGGATCTGAACCTTTGTGTCTCCAGTTATCTTCATCCTGTCCTACTGGCACCAATCTACTTCTTAAACCAGTCTCCTGGTCTGCTTCAAAGATCTTACGAGGATTTTTCATTACATCATCCAAATCACTTGGTATGTATTCTTTATCTGCTTCCTTCCAAATAGATTCAATCTTAAGTTGCTTCCTGTAATCCTGCATTTCCCCAACTCTCTTATCCAAATACTTTGAAAGAACCAATTCTGTATCAGTTTGTTTCTGCTCTTTAACAGTTTGCTGTTTGTTTATCTCTTTGTCCAATTCAGATATCTTCTTATCTTTAATTGGCAAACTCTTTTGTTTTCTTCTATTGATTGGCATGGTTGTTTCTTAAAAATAACTGATTATTAGGAGCCATTTGAAATGGCAATCTGCCATTAACAATTAAGTTATCATCTTTCTGATTATCATTATTCATTAGCAAAGGAGCAGCAGCAAATGCTTCAATTGGTAAGTTCCTTGCTTGTCCAGGAACATTCAATTGCCACCAATTAACTCCTTGAGCATCTGTTATCATTTCAGCACCATATTTATTCTTTAGATATCTGCCTACTTCTTTTTCATAGAAGCGGTAGATTGGATTTTCAGCATCTACTTTGCCAGAGATGTCAAAGGTTTCTTGACGGCTTGCCATATACCATCCTCCTTCCATTCTTGTCCATCCTGTTACTCTTTCAATTACATTTCCTTTATCTTTTGTAAAAGCATTTCTCGGCACAGCTTTAAACTTCCCATCTCCGAGGATGTCGGTGATTATCCAATTTCCAGTATCCGCTTCTCCAAATCTTTGTATTTCTTTTCCAACTTTCATTGACTCTGGTTTTAACTCATGAGTCAAATCAGCAGCAGTCCCATATCTTCCAGGTCTTACTTCATTCCATTGTGTTCCTTGTCCCAACCCCTCAATCTTCATCGCTGTTTCTCCTGTAGGGAATTGGAGTTTTGTCTTACCATCTATAGCTGCTTGTTTTACTTCTTCTCTGATTACTCTTTCGTGCCATGTGTTGCGGTAGGATTCGAGTTTGGCAATATCTGATTCTCTTACAGCTTGTTCTGATGCTTGTTTTTTAGCTCCTCTTATTAATTGCTCTTGTCTTTCTAATGATTCTAAATGCTCTGGTAATCGTCCCTCTCCTTCCCAATATGCAACATCTTCTAATGTTCTTTTTGATGAACCTTTTAATTCATTCTCCAACCTCCCCTTCTGAAAGAGGTCTGATTGGAGTTCTATGACACGACGAGTGTCACCAACTTTAAATGTTTTCATCTGTATGGTTTTTTGTGGACTTCTCCAATTCTGATTAGGATTTTCATAACTTCTTGCTTTCACTCCAGTAGGAGGCAAATCCTCTATACGAGTATGGGCAAAGTAATTTTGCGGGATTTCATTATATCCCCTTCCTTTCTGTCCATAATGAACTTCTCCTGCGGATGTTTTTATTGGAGATTCATATAAATGTTCGGAGTATTTTGCAATGGGTCCTCGTAATTCATCAGGAAGAACTATATTTTCCCATCCACCATTCACAATTTTAGGTTTCAATGGCAACAACTCTGTCTTCACTTTATTGGCAAACTCTTGAACATTAACAACATTACCTTTCTCTGACTCCAATATATTTCTTATCACATCTCTTTCTGCTTGTTTCAGTTCTCCTCTCATTGTAAGATCTGATATAAATTGTTTAGACACAGATGTCTTTCCTTTTAAGAATTCCAAAGTCTTAAGAGTCAAGTCTGTGAATCCTTTAAACTCTTTAATTGCTTTACCTACTTTCGCAATTCCTTTAATATTTGAAGCAACAGCTTTGATTGGTGCATTTAATTCACCAGGACCAGGAGCTAACACATCAGTTGCCAATCCTGCTATTGCTGGTATTGCTCCTTTGACACCAACTTTATTTAACAATGGCTTGACAATTGTTTCTCCTGGACTCATCAAAATATCTTGTGGCTGAACACCTTTTGAACCAAGAACATCTGCTTGTGGTGTTGTAATATTTGGCATATTAGCCATAGTTAATAGTTCATTTTGTCTCTTATATAATCCTCCAATATGGAATTTACTTGGCATTTAATTGTTGCTTATATAAATAAATGATATCAGCCAATGGCACTGCATCTGTATTTCTATTAAAATTATTAAATATCCCTATGTTCAAACAAATCTTGTAACAGTTGAAACAAATACCAATTCGTGTTATCTGATTCCAATTAAGACATCCAGGAATTGGACACTTAACATCACGACTTTTTGTAGATATAGCTGTACTCATATTCTCTTTCTTTTAATTCTCTTATTCTCTTTTGAACAACATTTTCTTTTGGTGCTGACTTCTGCTCTCTCAATGTCTGTAAGAAGTATCTCAAGTCATCAGCAGCATGGTCTTCTCCATCAGTATCAAGATCTTCTGGTTTATGCTCATCATGTATTAGAGTAGTGATTGTCCTAATAAGATTTGGACATGTATCAAACACTCTCAACTTAGGTGTAAACTCCTCAATCACTTTACCAGTTAGCATATCAATCTTCTGCCATCTCATGTACTGTCTTACAAGATCCCATCCCATCACTCTTTTCTTTGATGATGGTACTAATCCTGTAACACCACATCGTTCATACACTTCTGACATTGTCTCTGGCAATCCTAACTGGCTAAAAGCAGCAGCATCTATACATGAATAAGGATATTCCTCATCAACAGATAGCTCTGCTATGTTCTTGGCATGTTCATCTGAATCAAGTCCTGTACCATAGTATTCTCTGTACACATGTACATTGCCTGACTCATCAAGAGCATACCAATGACATGATGTAATACCTTTTTTACCAGATGGGTCAATGGATCTTACTTTCTTCCAATTCTCTGGTATCTCATAAGGATAAACAACATGCTTGCCATGTCTCCATTCTGAAAAGAACTGTCCTTCAAACAAATCCCAGTCTCCTTCTCTCCATGCTCTTCCAAGATTTCCTCCTAATGCTTCCAGATACTCCAAATACTCTATGTTGAGATATGGATTGTCTTTGTATGTTGATGGAATAAATCTTGTTCTGTGTTCAGTGTGTTCTCTAAATGGTTCAATATACTGTGTCTTGACATCTTGGTGTCCAATTCCACCTGGATTGAATGATGTGTATACTCTTGGTCTCCAATTTGTTTTACTTGTCCTTAAAGAACCTTTCAACTTATCAATTTTATCTTTGGTAAGCTGGTTTAGCTCTTCAATAGCAATGCCATCATACTCAATACCAATGTATTTATCAATATCACTGACATCATGATATCCTCCTAATATTACTCTGGAACCATTTGGAAACTTTAACACTCCTGATGTATGTTCAAACTTTATTCTCCTTGACAATACTTTCATTATCAAATCTTCAAATGATTCTTTTGCTGCTGTGCCTGTCTGTCTTAAGAACAAAAACTTAAGATCTGGAACTCTTTGGCAATCATCAATACACACTTGAGCAAATACACTGTGGCTCTTTCCTGGTCCTCTTGCTCCACCAACTCCAATATCAGTTGGTCCATCTGTCTTATCTGCTTCTCTTGCAGCAGCATGAAACTTCAACTGCCAATGCAATGGCACATATCCTCCATTTAACATATTAATGAGCTGTTCTTGTGGAACTCCACTATCTCTTGCCAATGCAACAAAATCATCAAATGCCTGCTTGTCCATTCCCAGTATACTTTCCATTTGTGATTTGTTCTTTGCCATACACTTTTCCTATCTGTAATATTATTGCTTTGTCAATATTCATATTGACTCCTCCTTCAACTTCTAATGTCTCCTTTGCCTTTCCCATTGCTTGGTCCAACAAATAACTTCCTGCCATGTTGTCTGGTTTCTGTGTAACAATTTTGTAATAAGTATCACCACTTCCTTCTTCTGGTTGAGCCAATGATAATAATTTTCTTACATCTGATGCTCTCTCAATTACTTCAAATGGTCCTGTTCTATGACTTTCATAATGTGCTTTCTTTCCATATCCAACTTTTCTTGATTCAAACTTCCTTGCAATTATTACATGAATACCTTTTGCTAAATCTATTTTTCCATCTATGATTGGATGTATTTCTTTTGCAACTCTGTCTGTCAACTCCTTTCGCATCCTTATCTGAATAGCTTGCATACTATTTGATCTTCCTAACTCATTTCCTTTTTGAAATCCTTGTATTCCTTTTGGCATATAAATGATGTTCTCACATTATACATTAAATCAATCTTTTTCCTTCAAATCTGGCAATGGATAATTTAATCCATTAATAATTAATTTTACTAAAACTCCATTTCTCCAGTGTTGCTCAATCTCAACTACTGAATGACACAAACATTTGCAAAATTCCTCGATTGAATCAGTTGGATTGTGGATCTTGTTTTTACATTTTTGACATCCTTCTATTTTCATGGTCTATACATCACCCATTGATGGTGTTAACAGTATTACTACAATGGCTATTATTGCTACAATTGCTATCATTTTTATTTGGCTTAATTACTTTCCATCCTCCGATGTCCATTAACTTAATGTTTTTCTCTCTTAGGAAGTTTATCCATCATCATATCAACACCTCTTTTAACCATTGAGCCTGTGGATGATGCCATTCTCTTTAGTCCTCTTACAGCCATTGCTCCACTTGCTACATCCTTTATAGTGGCTTTTGATTTGGCAATGCTGGCTTTGGTTTTGGCAAGACTTGCAGCACCCTCTGGAGTTTTGTTAATCCTTTCTTCTTGCATCGCAGAATATTCCCTTGATGGTCTCAATACTGCTTTGACTGCTGATTTTACTGCTTTTTTAATGCCCATATGTTTAATGTGTGAAGAAATACCATATACCTGATAGTATTCCTAATAGTGCCAATCTTCTAATGATACCATTCATATATTTAAGAATTATTTGTTATTGCTTTATTTAACCACATTGCACTTTCTTCTAATTTTGTAATAGCTAATGATAAACCTCTGCTGACAGGGAGTTCTTGCATCTCTTTCATAAGCAATTCCATTTTATCTCTAAAGTTTTGCATAACTAATTTCTGTTCTTCTGTTGGTTGTATGTATTGTAATGTTGTCATTTTGTTTTGTTATTACTTTTGTTATACTCCTCTGCACAGTGTTCACAGAAAGCCGACCCATTCCTTCTAGAGTACACTTTGCACCTACGACACATTTGTGGAACAATGATTGCCTTTAAGATAACAGCATTTGTTCCTTTGTGTATCTCTCCTGTATCAACATATCTATATTTCATGCTCTTGGCATTTGTCTTAATTGTTCTGCTGTGACTGGCTGATTAACTTGTATCTTGTACTGTCCTTCACTATCTGGCAACAACAACAAAGCATCCTTCAAACCATATTTAAGAAGTTTCTTTTGCAGGACTTTTGCAATATCCTTAATAAACTTTTGTTCATTTGTAAGAATTTCCTTTGTCATATTGCTTATTAAAATCCACAGTTGAGATGATATTAATTTAGAATGTTTTTATACTACTGAATGCTTTATTTAATTCAATTGAACCACTTGTATTAGTGTTAAATGCAGTTGCTGCTCTTCCAACTGTATTTGTGCACCAAACAACATAAGGATTATACCAAGGATACTGTCTCCATGGCTTTTCAACTTCTCTTATCACTTCAACAATCCTTGATGAATTGTTCTTTGATAACTGTTCCACCAATCCTCTAAGGAACTTAATCTCATCTTCCAAACTCTTAACATCTACTTCTTTCTCTGAACTGAATAGCATTGTTTTTGCTTCTTCTTGGGTAATTAATTTATTTTCAATTAATCTTAACAGTTCTTCAACTGTGGGCAACTTACCAAGTCGCCACTTTAAATTCATAGTCATATTAGTTTGTATTCAGTTCAACTGCAGATTTTAATGAACAATCCTTTTACATTCTCAAGCTGGGATAGGATTTCTATCACCTGTGAGTCATTGGTTGTAGCATTTATCTAGTCCCAGCTTTGCCAATCACATAGGATGGCGATTTTAGATAATCATCTACACTCCTATCACAGCTTAAGAATATAATTTTAAATTCTACTTCTTTATCTTTTTAAATCCTATCCTTTTCCAATTTCTTTTAACTGCTCTTGAAATCTTCTTATTCATTTAAATAAACACAAAAACACTCTCATGAGTGTTTACATTTCCACTGACTTGTTATGAATTGTACAAAAAATGGACTTAAAATCAAAAGAGTGAATGAATGCTTCGCAAATTGTGATGTGTTCAAGTTCATCGTAAGTTCTCTTGCTCCATTCTCCTCTACCACTGCCTGCTTTGCTGTGGCATGTTTTACAGAGCATTACCAAATTACATATATCTGACTTCCCCATTGCACCTCGGTTGACAATGTGATGACATTCTAAGTTTTGAAAAGATCCACACATCCTGCAACAGTTGCCATCACGATCCAATACCATTTGATAAAGTTCTGATGAAACTTGGTCAGGAATGTCCTTGTATTTAGTATGAACCATTTAATGTATTAAGTCAAGCATCAAAACAGTTGATAACTTTTTGTCGTTATAACCCTTGTTTTACCTCACTTTTTGTGTTATTTTCAATATATTCCTTGATAAGTTTGCCAATCACAATATTACAATCATAACAAAATATGTGAGTGCTCTGAAAGTCAACTCCAATCATTTCATTCTTGGAAATCACTCTATGACATCTTGAGCAAATATATTCAATTGTGGCTATAATTTTTGTAATCATTTCCATGGGCTGGCTTTGATGATGATGTGCCTCATCTCAATTAAGTGTGTGGATATGTCGATGGAGAAATTAACAAAACTCTCTGCACAACCCACAGCACACCAGCATGGTTATTTAGAATTCCTCTTCTTCATCTTCATCAAAAGATTTCTTCTTCTTTTTTGGAGTGAGATTTTCTTCTGCTTCTTCTTCCAATGCCAATCTCCTCTTTTTCTCCTTAGGAGTTTCAATTTCCTCATCATCATCTTCTTCATCTTCATCATCTTCTTCCTCTCTATTGACAACAGATTTTACCTTACCCACAACTGACCTTCTTGAACCACCATTTTCTTTTTTCTTAGGAACATATTCCTCATCCTCAATAATGATTGAGAGGTATTGTTTTCCTTTTTGACTTTCTCCAAGCCAAACTGCTCCTATTGAATACTTGGACAGTTTCTCTTCTTTGTTCTCTGGTTGCAGATATACTCTGAAATCTGGTTCTTTGCTTCCTTCCTTTTTGTAATCATTTTGGAAAGCAATGTATCGTGTACCTTTAGCCATTGTCTTATATAAGTCCTTGCTCTTCAGCCTGTTGAAGTAATCTTCCACTGGTTGTACGAGCAGGTATCTTGTTATATGGTTTGTAATCTTCTAATTGTTCCTTTAAGTTGATAATATTAGTTATCAATTGTTTAGGAACTTTCCACTTATACTTTTTGTGCAATCTTCTAATTTCTAGACCCATCTCAATTGTACTTCTTAGAACTCTGATGTATAATGCTTTATCTTCTGGCTCATCAGAATTCTTCAGACTCTTCATTGTGACTGAGTGCTTCAATAATTCCTTCGTCTTTTTTTTCATGGAATATATTTTTAATGACTGTGAATACTTTGTAGACCATTAATCCTGTTCTTCTGTTCTTTGCTAATTGCACTCTTGAATTATCAGTCCATAGTGTTCCTTCTTTTTTGATTCCAGATCCTCTTCGTTTTTCTTTCTTTAATCGCTCAACAAGAAATACAAAGTCTGCTTCTTGAACAACTAATGAACTATCTCTGACTGATGATAAGTCAAGATCTTCATCTTGATATATCTTCTTAGTATGAGCAATTAAGAATATGATTGTTTCTGTCTTGACAGCCAATCTCTTAAGTTCTCTCACAATTGAACCAATCATGAGTGAAGAATTTGTGCCTGCTAATAATGGAAGCAAATAGTGCAAGTGGTCAATGAACACAATCTTGCATAAGTGGTCATTCTTTGCCTCCTTAATCATATCCTCCATCCAAGACATCTTCATATACAAATCATCTGTTGGTGCATATGTGAGAAGTTTCTTTGTCTGTCCCATAGTAACAAATTTTTCTTTCAGATACCATGGACTCATCTCATAAGTAAACCACAATGTTGGAACTTTTATCTTGTCTAGATTTATAGTTAGATTTTGAAGGAATGTGGTTTTACCTTGTCCAGTAGGACCAGATACTACAATCAGCTCACCATCTCTTACTCCACCATCCATTGCATTGTCAAAGATTTCTATTCCTATAGGAAAGACATCATCAGATGGTTTATATGCTTCAGCAACTTTGAATAACCTAGCAATTCTTTCAATCCCTATCATACCTTTTGATGAAGTATATTGATTACTTTGGATGATAGAAAACAAGTTATACTCCACATATTCTGTTTATATAAGTTGTTTTTATCATCTTCAAAATAAGCATCTAATAATTCAGTCATTCTTTTTAATCCTAATTCTTTCATAAGAGGTTTAGCTAGATTTGTTGCTTGTGGCCATAAAACAATAGGTTTATTGTCAGAGATATATTCCTTGTGAAGTTCCATGTAGTGGTCAAAGAGTTTTCTGATATCCTTTCCAACAAGATTTTCTGGCTCTGGAAGTATTACGAGTTCTTTAGTAGTAGACTTAGTATTAGAACGAGTAATACTAAGTTCTTTCTTTCGTAGCTGTTCTAGACCCTCTTTGACTTCCAAAGAGGCTGTTCTAGACCCTCTTTGTTCATATGTCTCTGAATTGAGTTTCCATATGTCATTTATTTTGTAAACAGCCAGTTGTCCTGTTTTACCTGCTTTCTTTCCTTCAACGACACTTATCCATCCATGCTCTATGAGATACTTAAAGGAATTTGCCAATGCAGATTTACCAATGTTTAATTGTTTCATTAGATATGCTCTGCTAGCATAACAAACTCCTTCTTCACCAGCTAATCTCTTCATTTGCATGTAGAGTGCTTGGTCAGTGGCTGATGAGTGATTTAGTATGTAATTGGGCACAATTGTAAAATATGTCCTATCACGAGAATCATCAATTACCATTATTTCTTTCTCTTTTGCCATATGCATGAAGAGGTATTTTACTGGGAGTCAGCACATGGCGATGTTCTGACTTGAATGCTCCCAGTGAGATGCCTCTATTCTGTTAATTCTCTTATCAGGATGTTCGACCTATTTCCACCATCCCGAATAATTGTCCAAGATAGTTTTGTAACTATCTCTAGGCAATCATCTGGAATGACGACTCCAACTAACCCATCAAGAATAAACTTCGGAACCAAGTTGTCAATGTCAATTCTCCTTTTATCTGTTTTCTTAAACTGGTGATGGTATACAACCTCAATCTCAACTGGATTTTTTATCATTGGAACTTTTGCCTTCTTGGCATAAGCCCAGACCATTTTCATCCAGTCCTTTTTAAGATTGTTTTTTGAATGAAAGTGCATTAGCGTCCATTTGTTCAAACTGGGATGAACATCTGGGATTTCTATGGTGTAGATTTTTGCCATTAAACTAAGTATGTTCTCTTTAAAGATAAAAGAAAAGTTGATATCTTTTTAAACTACTAAATTAAGTATCCCTCTTTATTGACTTTTCGCAAAATGTAGTTATCAACTTTCTCCTTTTCTTTTCTTTAATAGTAGAGTATGCTAAAACTAGTAGGAAAGTGATAGAATCTTGAAAACATGATATAAACTAAGTAAATCAAGGTAAATTGGTGGTTAAAGTTATCAACTTTTTGACCCTTTTCTTTTCTTGAGAGATAGTTCATACTTAAGATAGTGGTAGGAAGACAGATCTTTTAAACTTCGGAATTGGGTGGTATGATGGTTGTGGACATTTTCCAAACTGACCACTCAATTCTGGAACTCAATATGGTCGTAATGAGAACCAGCAAAGCAAATTAATAACTGAATATAAAATGAAAAAACTTCAAAGGATAAGAGAAAAAGAAGTTCGCATTGAACTCCTTAAAACTTTTAGACAAGTGAAAAAAGATCTCTTTCCTTTAATGAATCAATTCAACTTCAGAGATATAACTCCTCTCTGGTGGTTAAAGAGAATTAAAGAGGAAGGATGTATGGGACTGTGCTATCATGGAACCATCAACTTCAATCGCAAGTCAAAAAAGTGGTATAAAAATCCTATTCTTCTTTCAAAGAATTACTACCAAACAAATGGTATTGATGATTTGATAGGAGTTTGGAAGCATGAATTAGTTCACCTTGTTGCAAAAGATAAACATGGTAAACACTTTATTCAGTTAGCAGTTGGTTGTGGAGCAAAGAGATTTTGCTCACATAATAAATAACCTTGTGTCCTTCTTCCAATCAGTCATTACTCGCAAGGTGGTGATTGGTTGGGATAAGGAACTAAATTAACATGTTAAGATATTACAAATCAACAAAGAAAGCATTGAAAGAGAGTATTGGTGAAGAGTTTATGCCAGTTGAAACAAGTATCTTTGGGAGTGAATACAAAGGAGATGGTTCATACACAGTTGTCGGACCAGATCCTGAAACAAGTAGGAAGATGACTCCTAAAGCATTAAAACTTGGAGATAGGGTTGTTATAAAAGAGTATAACAACATTAGGTCAATTGAGATTGTTATAAAAATAACAGCAACTACTGCAAAATCAAATAGCTATACATTTGACAAAGATATTCGTGGTGATGGTTATGTCAAAATCAAAGGACAAGGAAAATGGAATGTTCTATCAGGACAAATTGAAAATAAAGAATTGATTAAAGAAATTGAAGATACAAAGTTAAATAGATGGATTAGAGATAATTGGATGAAATTTAGTCCAGAGAAAATTAAAAAAATTAAACAAATCATCAATGAATAAATATCCAACTTGGTATAAAGTGATAGTGTATGGATTGTATGTTTTGATTGCCATAACTTTGATAGCATTGTTCTTGATAAAGACAATAAGCGGTTATTATGAAGCTAAAGCAGAGCTGTTGAATAATGAGCATACTATCCGATTTATGGCTGTTCAACAGGCTAGTTGGTATGATTACGAGCTCAAAATGGGTCTAGGACATGTGTGTAATAGAGTCGCCAAGGATTGCTACACTGAACACCATTTAACAGGAGCAAGCAGAGATTATAAGAGAGGCACATCGGTCGGTGTGTGTCGTCTAGGAACAGATAAGTGTGTAGTAGTAAAAATAACAGATTACATTGAACATCCTGAAAGGAACATAGATTTATCCAGTTATGCTTTTAGCCAACTTGGCTCACTGTCAGAAGGATTAATAAGTGTTACTATAAAGGAAGTTAAATAAAATGAATAATGAAACAGTTAGAGAAAGTGAAATAAGTAGAGAGTTTTCTAAACTTCATAAAATTACTGAAGTTCTAGAAGACATAAGAAAAAGATTTGATGCCAGACTTGAAGGTGTTTTGAGTAATAATAGATTAAAAGATAAAGATGATTCCAAAAATCCAGAAAACTCTTCAAAATTTGCTCAAGATTTAAATGGTGTAAATGACAGATTAAATGAAGTTGCAAATGGACTTGACGAATTATTTAACAGAATAGAATTGTAATAAAATAAATAATAATTAACATCATGACAAAAGATAAAAACAAAAACATATATCAGAAGTTGTTAACAGTTATGGAGTCAGTTGACAGAGTTGAAAAGAAAGGATATAATGACTTTCACAAGTACAATTATGTTCTTGAAGCAGATTTGATTTCAGCAGTCAGAGTGTCATTGATAGCTGAAGGAGTATTTGTGACTTGTTCAGTAGTTGGTCAAACTCATGAAGGAAACTTAACACTAGTAAATACAAAGCATAGATTTATCAATGCTGATGATGCTACTGACTTTGTTGAAGTAGATGGACAAGGACAAGGTAATGATAGTGGAGACAAAGGTGGTTATAAAGCCATTACAGGTGCAATGAAATATTTCCTTATGAAGAACTTCTTGATTGCTACTGGTGATGACCCAGAGAATGATGAAGGAACAACTCATAAAATTAAACTTCCTAAAAAATTGATTAAATCACCTGCTATCAAAAAGAATGTAGAGGAAGAAGATGAAGAAACTGAAGATGAAGAAGAAGAGGAAGAAGAGGAGGAAGAAGCATCTGATGAAAAATTAACAGCCAAAGATCTTGCTTTAATTAAACCAATTACCCAGTTGTTGAAGAATGCTGTTACTGAAGATGAGTACAACATGGCTAAGAAACAAGCCATCAAAGTCAAGGACTCACTCAATGAGAAACAACAAGCATATGTTAGAGGATTGATTAAAGAAGCAAAAGAAAGGATTGATACATGAACAAGAAAAATCCAATATTAAAGAGTTATCAGAGAGTAGAGTGGGACAGACAGAGACATTATAAGATTGATGAAGCAAGACAGTACCCATCATCAACTACCATTCTTGGTATCAAAGTTAAGCCAGCAATTCCACCATGGGCATCAAAGATGGCAGCACAGTATGCTTCATTTAAGAATGCAGAACTTGTTTCAGATTTCTTCACTACTGCTCCTAAATACAGAACTAAAGAAAATCTTCTAAAATTATTAACAGGAGAAGAATATATTGTTGATGTCAAAGGAGCACCATGGAGAAAGTCAGAAGCAGCAATGGATATTGGTACACTGGCTCATGATATGGTATCAGAGTTCCATAAAGCAGAGATTGACTTAAGAGAGCAACACAATGAAGAGTTTAGTGCTAGTGAAGCAAGTGATTGGTTCAAGACAAAGTTGTCAAATCTATTTGGCAAAAAAGGAGATTGGTTCAAGACAGATAAGAGTGGTGAGTTATCATCTAAGTGGAAGAAAGATGATGATAGAAGATTAACAAACTGTATCAAAGCATTTCTGGAATGGCGTCAGGAAGTTGGCTTTGTAATTGTATCAACAGAGTTTACTGTGTTCACAGATAAACACAAGTATGCTGGTACTGTAGATGCTCTTGGTTATGTGAGTGGTAAATTAACTCTAGTTGACTATAAGACCAGCAGTGGTATCTGGCCAGAGCATGATTTACAAGTTGCTTCTTACTTGAATGCTCTCTTGTGGATGATTGAAAACAAACTTGCTAAATTTGAAGATGTACCTAATGAAATGATGATTGTAAACTTCAACAAAGAAGGCACTCTTGACCACAAGTGGGTTAAATGCTATGATGAAGCATTAGCAGTGTTCCTAGGACTCAAAGAAGCATTCATTGCTAATCAGATTTGGGAGAGTGTATCAAAAGCAAATAAGGCAAAAGGTAATGTAATTGAAAAATAAATATATGGTATTCACAAAAGGAAATAAATTTGGAGAAAAAAAGAAGAAAACAATATTGGAGTTAGCATTAGAAGTTGTTGATACTGCTAAAAATGTTCACGAACAATCAAAGATGAAATACTTCTTGTGTAGTGGTTGTTTAAAGAAATTAACAGGACCAATGGCTCATTTGATTGACTTATGTACTGATTGTGTTCAAAAGAAACAACCAGGTGGAGTATTTGCAGAATATAAGTATATTTCAGGAACCAGTGTAAAAAAATAAAATGAAAATATTATATACAATTTATCAAGATGAGAAAACAGGATTAACAGGAAAGATTTGTGGAAATAGAATTGATTTAAGAACATCAACTAATCAAAAAGAATTTATGTTCAAAAACTCCCAACCAGAGACAGTTAAATTAGTTGCTGAATCAATGCTTAGATTTGTGAAGTTAATTCCTGAACCAATAAGAGTAAAAATTGGTATTAAAAAGAAATGAAATGAAAGAAAATAAATATCTAAAAGATGAAACAGGACATTAATGAAAACTTAATAGGAGCAGCAGATGACTTCTTAAAACTGTACAAAGAAGTTGATAAAATGCTATCTGGTAAATTGACCAATAGTTTTGAGGAACAGACAGTTAAACAGTTGAAAGATGAAGTTACAAAAGCAGCAGGAAATATACCATTTCACATTCTAGCTAGGTATGAAGCAAGAATTGCTACTCTTAACATGACACTTGGTGAACAAGCATCTGAAAGAGTTAAGCAAGCAAATATGGCTTATCGCTTTGTCAAATGGAAGAAGAGCAGTGAGTGGAATAACACAAAAGCCAGAATGAAGAAAGATACAGAGAAAGTTCTTGTAGGAGATATTGAGAATGAATTGGTAAAGATAACATTTGCTGATTCAATGGTTGAAGCATACTTGCAAGGACTAGCTGATAGACTGCTAACGTTACATGGTGATACAAGATCCTTCCTTAATTCAGTAGCACACAGAATAAGAATAGAAACAGATAGTTATAGTCAAAGTAATAAAGTAGCACAATAATATGAAAAACTTCTTCAAAAGAATGTTTGTGAAAAATAAAGAGTTTGTTATGACTACTCAAAATATGGTAGCATCACATACTGCTAATGGAAGTGTTATATCAAACTTCATAAACATAAATGATTATACAATATTTACTTTACCAGATGGAACTTCTGACATAGTTTCAACTGGTAGTGGTGATAGCAAATCAAAAAAAGAAGATGCTCGTAAATCTGTTGAACCAAAAGCAGTGTTTGAAGAAATAAAAAGAGAAACACCAGAAATTTCATTTGACAGATTGGATGAAAAGATAAAATCTGTTCAAGAAAGAATAGGTATCTTAGAAGAGCACTTAGATGCTGACCATCTTAAAGATGAAAGAAGAGTGCTATTCTATCTTCAAAATCGTCAAAAATATCTAAAGACAAAAACAAAATATCCTTTAGACTGGGCTATGACAACTAGAGAAGCAGTAGATGATTTGTGTAAGAACTACAAATTGAAAACAGTTCCTCTAAAACAATTCTACACATTAATTCCAAACTTAGGATTAAAGGAGATGAAAAGATACACATCAGTTTACAAAGCAATTACTGGTGATGAACCAATATTTGAAGTGGTGGTTAAAGACATTCCTGAAACCAAGAAGAAAGATAGAGATCCTATATTGTTGGCAAATTCACCTCTTGGAAATTTCTTGTTTGTCTTAGGAGTATGGGATGATGAAGTTGAAATTGTTGATGAGATAATCTATCAAGGAAAATAATATGGATATCAAATTATTCAATGAGACATACAAAGAGAAAGGAGGTATTGCCAAACTCAATGAGATGAAAGCATTGTTGCTGACAACAAAGTTTATCTCTGACCACTTCGGTGTCTCAAAAGAAAGAGTAAAACAATGGTTCAACGAGATATGGAAAGAACCATATGACCCACGACCAACAAGAAGACAGTTAATAATTGAATCAATGATTGCTTTTGCTAAAGCCAACACAGAATCTGAATTCTATCATGCATTCAGATATCATAATGAAGATTACTTCATATGTGCTTTAGTAGAAATATATCAACGAAACATATACAAAAAATGATAGCATTAATAACATTGGCAGCAACTTTACTTTTTTTAATTGGTTATATAATTGGAAGATGTGAACAAAAGAAAGAAATGTTAAAAGAGCAAAAACAAATTGATAAAGCAAATAAAGAATTATCAGCACAAAGAGAATTTGACTTGTACAATGAAAATATCAAAGCAACATTACTATGATCCTCTCGGACAGAGATATAAAAAAGAATATCAAGATAGGAAAGATATCAATCTTACCAGAACCAAAGATTGAAGGAAGTTCTGTTGACTTGACACTTGCAAATAAATTCAAGATAGTAGAAGCAAATGATAGTCAAGGATCTGTGGCAATTATTAATCCAAGATATGAACAAAGAATTCACAATTGTTTCCTTGAAACTGATGGTAGTTATCTTATTTGTCCAGGTGAAATGGTACTTGGAGCAACTAGTGAAAGAATAAAGATTGACGATAGTTTTAGTGCATTTGTACAAGGTCGTAGTTCAATTGCAAGATTAGGATTAGAAGTAGAATGTGCAGGTTTTTGTGATGCAGGTTTTGAAGGAACAATTACCCTTGAGATAGTAAATAACTCTAAATATCCAATTAAATTAACACCAGGAATAAAAATTTGTCAATTGATATTCATACCAATGCTTTCAAAACCAGAATTTCCTTATAACAAAAAGTTAAGTGCAAAGTATATGGGACAAACAGATCCAGAGGCATCAAGAATAATTAAAGAACTAAAATAATGACTAAAGAACAAATTGAAAAGAAAATAAAACTCTATGAGAATAAGATTGAAATCTTATCATCTATAGAAAGACAAGCCAAAGAAAAGGTATTAGGAAGAGTTGAAAGACAAATTACTACCAGAAGAATAAATTATGAAACTGCTATTGTTAAACTGAAACAACAATTAAATCAATTACAAGAAAATGAAAACTAAGACACTAATTTTAGGTGCAGGTGTTGGAGGATTAGCAGCAGCATCAAGATTGAAAGAACTTGGAGAAACAGATTTTTTAGTTATAGATAAATGCTTAGAACTTCCAAGAAACTTTAAAAATGGTCTTCATTACTTACATAGTATTCCTGAAACACCATTTAATCTTGAATATAAAAGTATTATCTTAACAGAAGAGGTTTGGAATACAAGAGATAATACTTTTAAGAAACAAGCAAATATACCAGAAATGTTTGAGTATAGTAGAAAATTAATGGAGAATTTAAGACATCCTTCAAGTATTCAAGATCCAGGAAGAAGAACTGAAGTATTTGTTCCTTATAGTAACAGTATGGATGATTTGTTAAATGGATTTTACAATTACATTGGAGCAGATAAGTTTGTTTGGAATAATAAACTCAACAACATAGATAAAGAAAATAAGACAGCATCATTTACAGATGGTACAGATATAACAGGTATTGTTGAATATGAACATTTAATTACAACCATACCAATGCCTGTACTATATAATGCTTGTGATTTGAAATGTCCTTATGAATTAAAGAGTAAAACTCTATACATAACAAACTACAAAACTACAAACATAGTTCCAAATTGGTTGATAGCATTATATATGTCAGATCCAAAGTTCCCTCCTTATAGAATTACTGTTTTAAATAATATCTTATCAATGGAGTCATTGACTAAACTATCTTATGAAAATGAAGTGATTATTAAATATGTAATTGGAGATTTATTTGATTATGAATTATCAAGTAAGTCAGAATATGCTTGGGAAACTGGAAGAATATTTGGTATTCAAAAATTAGAAAGAGAAGAAATAATAAACTCATTTAAGAGTAAAGATATACATCTTTTAGGTCGCTACTCTGAATGGAATGGTAAATTGTTAATTGATTCAACAATTGCTCGTGCAAAGGAAATTGTTGATGGAATTATAAAATGAATAAAGAAATAGAAAAATATCTGATTGATAAATTTCCAGAGGCAAGATCTGGATTTATAAAAACTATTGTTTCAGCTCTTGATATTCATGCAAATAAGAATCATGATTACAACAGTAAGGATAGTATTCAGAAATACAATGCTATTGAAACACTTGCCAAATTCTTAGATATTAGAAGAAAATATTCAAGAATAGAAAATATAATTATGAATGAATTGCAATATAAAGTTAATGAAACTTTAGAAGATAGTGCTATTGATTTAGGAGTTTATTCATTCTTATTTGCAGAGTATATATATAATCACAAACAACAAAAATATGATTGACCACTACAAAGGAGTTATACAAGATTTAGTTGACTACATGGATAGTCCAGTTCCAGATTGGAATGATGCAAATAATAAAGCAGCTAAAGAATGGAATGATAATCCTCCAAAAACAGAAAAAGATTATATCAAGTATTATCAGAATTCAATGGCTTATATAGATGCAATGGCATCATATAATGCAGATTCAAAGAAAATAAGACTGATTAAAAAGATTGAGAAAGTTATGGATACTGTATTTAAGAAATATGGTAAACCTAAATTTATAATTGATTTTGGATGTGGAGTTGGAAGTGATTCACTCCATTTCACAGAAAAAGGGTATTATGTAACAGCAGTTGATGTTAAATCTCTTGCATCTTCTTTTGCATTATATAGATTTAAAAAGCATAAAGCAATTGTGAAGTTTATTATATCTGGAAAGAAACTTCCAAAAACAGATATGATACTATCACTTGATACTCTTGAACATGTGTTTGACCCATTCAAAACTATTGATTATCTATTAATTGCACAACCTAAATACTTAATCTTGACAACTGCCTTTGGTATTCATGAAACAGCAGAACATACCATTCCACAGCATACAGATTATAGTGTTCATAAATTAGAACAGTATATTGAAAGTAAAGGATATAAAAAAGAAAAAGTTAATATGGCATTCCCTCCTAGAGTGTTTGTCAAACAAAAATGGAAATATTCCTTGTAGAACATACACATAATCCAACAAAAGCAATTGCAGCAGCATTCTTAAATATGGGCATTGGAAAAGATATAGAAAAATTAGAACAGATTACAGATGCAGAAGCAGAAGATGCTATCAAAGAGATATTTAAATCACATTTAGATGCTCCACTTGAATTTGCCTCATTTAATTTTGAGTGGAAAGATATACCTATATTTTTAAGAGCACAATTGGTAAGACATCGTGTAGGATGGGGATATGCAGAAAGATCTTTGCGTTTCTTTGATGCTAATCTTCGTAATCCTGCTGTTGATTATGACTGGGATGCAATGCCAACAATTATGAGAGATAAAGAAGGAAAAGAAAAAATTGGTAGAGAAGATGGTTTATTTGCTAATGTAAAATTACAAGATGTTGTTCAAAGAGAGATGGATAGACAAATGAAACTTTACTCAATGCTATTAGAAGAAGGAGTTGACCAACAGGATGCAAGAAACATCATTGGTGTATGGTATCCTACAAATATGCAAACAACTTGTACTTATCGTGCATTAAGACAAATGCTATCTGATAGATTGAGTAGTCAGGCACATCCATTTTGGCAGAAAGCAGCCAGAGAAATTAAAGCACTTATTACAGAAATATCTCCTCAACTTGGAGAAGGACTAGTTGATAGTTGTGAACTTGCAGGTCGTTGTGTGTGGAATTCAAGAATGGATAGAGATTGTGATTCGTGTATAAAAAGAGGTTTAAAAAAACCACACACCCATATTTGGAATAGACACACAACATTCGGAGGTAATACTCAGTGCGATTGTGGTATTATGAAGCCGATTAATTTAATTGAAAACAAATGAAGTGGTGGAAACTAAAATCAAATCAATGTCCTGCTTGCTTTAGAGAATTAGTAACAGAGACAAATGGTGAGTGGGTAAATTGTACTAATTGTCAATTCTATATTACCGAACAAAGATTTCAAGCATTGATAAATAAGATGGTTGAAGAGGAGTTTAGAAGAGATACTGAAGAACAGGAAAATAAGGAAAAAGATCCAGAAACACAGGATATGACTGATATTTGGTAAAAATGGCTTGCTACAATGGTCTAGGCTGTGTGTAAAATGATGATAACAAAGGAAACTACCTTTCAACATATATCTATTGGCTAATACTATTTTCTGTGATTAATAACGACAAAAATAAGGTAGTTGACCAGTTTGTTTCTTTTCATACCCATTCCACCTATTCTTTCACAGATGGATATGGGACTCCTAAACAATATCTTGATAGGTGTGCTGAAATAAATCAAGGTGCAATCGGAGTATCTGACCATGGTAATATAAGTAGTCATTACAAATGGTATAAAGAAGCAGAAACAAGAAATATAAAACCTATTCTAGGAGTAGAATTTTACATTGTTAAAAGTACTAAAGAAATTGAAGATAAACAGAGAGAGTATAACCATGTGACTGTATTTGCCAAGAATAATATTGGTTATAGAAACTTATTAAAACTTGTTACAAAATCATGGCTTGAGAACTTTTATTACAAACCAAGAATAACTCTTGAAGAATTAGAGGAGTATAAAGATGGCTTGATTGTCTTTTCAGGATGTCTATCTGGAATGATTTGTCAAATGATTAAAGACAAACAGTCTGATAAGGATATTATAAAAGAGTTAAGAAAATGGAACAATATATTTGATGACTTCTATATTGAAGTATCTCCTCTTTCATTTCCAGAAGGTAAAGCAGTCATGGCAGAATTGTATAGGTTTGCTAAACTCACAAAAATACTAATGGTGGCTACTACTGATTGTCATTATGTTTGTAAAGAACACAGTCATGTACATGAAGTATTATTATGTGTTCAAACTGTTACTACTTGGGATAATCCAAAAAGATGGAAGTTTGACCAAGATGATTTTTATCTTAAAACAAGAAAGGAGATGGAAGAATCATTTGAAAAGATATTTCCTGATTTAGATTTTACAGAAGCTCTTGATAATACAGTCAAGATAGCTGATACTGTTCATTTCAAGTTTCCACAATCTACTCCTCTTAAATATCCTATTCCTGATAAGAAGAAATTAGCATTGTTCAAGAAACTGTGTGAAGAAGGATTGAAGTTTAGGAAACTTGATAATAAGAAATACAGAGAAAGAATGGAATATGAAATTGATATTATCAACCAAAAGAATTACATTGATTATTTCTTAATTGTTATTGATTTAGTACAATGGTCAAAAAACAATAACATACTAGTGGGACCTGCTAGAGGTAGTGCTGCTGGTTCATTGGTTTGCTATCTTACAAGGATAACTGAAGTTGACCCATTGCTATATGGACTTATCTTTGAAAGATTTATTGATTTGAATAGAATGGATCTTCCAGATATTGATATTGACTTTGAAGATAGTCAGAGACATTTTGTTAAAGAATATCTTGCTAAAAAGTATGGTGAAAACAAAGTAGGTGATATTGCTACATTCTCTGTCTTCAGAGGAAAGAGCAGTGTTGATAGCATAGCCAGAGTATTCAAAATACCTCATGATGAGACAGCAAAATTGAAGAGTATGATTATAGAAAGATCTGGAGGAGATAGTCGTGCTTCATTTACAATGACTGATACTTTTGAATCAGATTTATTTGATTATCCTAAAAAGATGATGAAAAAATATCCAGAAATGAAATATGTAGTTGCTCTTGAAGGACAGATTAAAAACTTATCAAAACATGCATCTGGAGTTATATTATCAAATGAAGATGTAACAGAGTATTGTGCCATCTATCAATACCAAGGAAACAAAGTACTAAGTATTGACTATGCAGATGCTGGTGCTATTGGTTTAATTAAAGTAGATATTCTAGGATTAAATACTCTTACAGGATTACATGCCATCAAAAATCTTATTAAAAAGAATTATAACAGAGATATAGATTATTACAATCTTCCATTGAATGATAAAGAAGTATTCAAAGGATTTTGTAACAATAAACTTTCAGGCATTTTTCAATTTGATGGACAAGCAGTCAATCAAGTATGTCGTCAAATTAAGCCACAGACATTTGAAGAACTTGGAGATATTAATGCTCTAGCAAGACCAGGACCACTCAATTCTGGTTCAACAACTTTATATATTACTCGTAAAGATGGTAAAGCAGAAACAGAATATCCTCATGCTCTTATGAAAGAGATGACTAAAGATACTTATGGCATTGTGGTTTATCAGGAGCAGGTTATGAAAACTATGAGAGAGGTTGGTTTGATGTCTTGGAAAGATACATCTGATATTAGAAAGAACATCAGTCGTTCTCTTGGTATTGAAGCATTTAATAGATTCAAATCAATCTTTGAAGTTGGTGCTAAAAAGAATGGATTATCTCAAAAAGAAATAGACAGCATCTGGGCATCAATCTGTACTTTTGGTTCATGGGCATTCAATAAATCTCATTCTGTATCATATGCCATGATATCTTATTGGACTATGTATATGAAAGTACATTATCCAGCAGAGTTTTATACTGTTATGATGGCTAATGCTAGAACAGAAGGAAAAATAAGAAAGATGCTCAAAGATGCTCGTCGTGAAGGATTTAAGATATTACCAGTTGATGTGAATAAGAGTCAAGCAACATTTTCAATTGATACTGATGAGAAAGCAATCAGAATTGGATTTAGTCAGATTAAAGGTATTGGTCATAAAGTTGGACAATCAGTTGTTGATAAAAGACCTAAAAATGGATATAAAGATTTTGAAGATTTCCTTGCTATAAACAAAACAAGAGAAACAAGTAAATTAGTTAAACTATTAAAGATGGTTGGAGCATTCAGTAATTTTGATATGATAACAGAATGGGGTGAAACATATAAAATTAAAGCAGTTAAGAACACTCAACTTGCAATGATATGTCCTTATGCTGTTGAAGTAAAAATTACAGAAAAGTGGAATAAATTTATTGAAAAATATATTGATTTACCAATTACACCAATATCAGAATTATCTCATGAAGAATCTGAAGGAAAAGAAGAAATATATTTAACAGGTGTAATTTATGATAAGAATGTTAAGAACAAACTTGAAGAAATGGCAAGTAAAGGAAAGAAGTGGATACAAAAGACATATAAAAATGGTGATATTGAACAACCTAATTTTATGAATTTCCAATTGGAGGATGATAGTGATTTTATTACAATTAGATTAAGCACATGGCATTTTCCTTTATTTCAGAAACTTATACTTGAAGATATTAAAGGAGATGATGTAATTATGGTTCGTGGCAAAATGGGATCGGGTATTAGATTATTCTTTGCTAATTCAATTATATGTTTAAACCATTTGAAAGTTAAACTTGAGAATGGAGAAAAATTAAGTAATGAAGAAAGAAAATTTGTACTATGAAAAGAACATCTTGGAATAAAGGATTAAAACAACCAAAACATTCAAGATTTATGTTTGGAAATAAAAATGCTGTAAAGAAACTACTATGAAACACTGGTCAGACAATAACAATAAGCAAAAGAGATATATGAAACAGATAATTCCTGGATTTACATCTAGAAGTGTTATCATGACTAATAAATATAAAATATACAAACAATCAGGTGCTGTATGGACACTTGATTCAAAAACACAATTATGTACTCTTAATGAAAATCAAATGATTTATATTATTACAAATAGAAAGAAGTGGTACACTATTTTCTACAAAAAGAAACTGGATAATCTTTTGGAGAATTATCCAGAGTCTTTTAATTTTCTATTAGTTGATACTAGAAATTAACTTTTGGTTTGACTCTAAAATATATTGCAAGTAATCCTAAAATAGAATCAACAATTGGTAATACACTAACTGGTAGCAAATCACGTACACTTGGTATACCATTAACTAAAACAATCACAACACCAGTCCATACTGTTCTTGATGATAATACTTTTAATAAATAATTCATTATTCTTGTTTAATACCAGCTAATACAATTCCACTGTCAGAAATAGCATTAAACTGATCTTGATTTAATTTTTCTACTAAATCTATATTTCCTCCAATCAATTGGAAAGCATTTTGATTGTATATGAGCGACCGCTTGTTATCATTTGTAACAAGCCATATATCTTTGGAATCTCCATCTAACTTTATCATTCTTAACATATCTGTATTCCAAATAAAACTGTTAAGAGGATCAACAGCGTTGAGCGTCTTTCCATGTTCATTTGTTAAATTAACTTGAAAATGTAAATGTGGTCCTAATGAATATCCTGTATTATCTGAATAAGCAATTAATTGACCAGCTTTGATAATATCACTCAATTGTGCAATGTGTTTTTGTAAATGCCAATACACTATTTCAATATTTTGTTCTTTGTCCCAAATAACAATTCCTATACCTTGAGTAGGATCATCTGATACTCTTGTAACAATTCCGTTTGTTGAAGAAAATACTTCTGTACCTGTTGCAACAGGAATATCAATACCTTTGTGATTACCCCATCCCATATATTCATATAAAGTTTTATCACAAGGCATTGTTTTATTAAAATCACAAGCTCGACCTGACAAATCTTGACCAAAAAATTGACCACTCTTGGCGATGTATTTTTCTAGGTTTTTCTGGGTGTTGATAACTCCCCAGACACACCTCTTTGTTGGACATTGTAAAATCATATAAGTTTAATTAAAAGGTATGTTATTGAACCTGATATAATGCCAGCTAAAATCCTATCTAGTAGTGTAAGTAGTCTTTCTTTGCTCATAAAAGAGTGGGGTGGTTATCCTACATGGACAGAACCACCCCCTCATATCACTCAAACATATACAGTTCTGGCGAAAGAGATGCAAACTTGCCCTCGTGAATGCGATAGTGCAAAATCACGAAACCCATGCCTCGTGGCAGACCGAGACGTTTGAAGTACTCGGTTGCATCTTGTAATCCAGGGAGTGCGAGCAGATATGAACCACCCGCCCAAGTAAAGTTGAAGTCATGGAAGTGACCTGTAACCTGAAGATCAGGACGGGAGTTCCTGTCCATGTTCTCACTTCTCTTCTGTTGCTTGTACGATTTTGCGTAGCTTGCATGGCCGATTGGGTGTAACAGTTCCATCGTAACCTGTTGAGGAAACACGATGCGGTGACTGTACTGACCAAGGTACACAATGTCAGTTCGCCCATCAATATGCCGACTCTGATAATCAAACCCGTTGACAATGAGTGACACTTGGTCGTTCCCTGTCTTGAGGTAGGTAGCGAGATCATGGTTGCCAGCAATACCATAAGTGGTAATGCCGACACGAGCAGGATACTTCGTGATAAAGTACTTTGCCTGTGCCATGTCGCCGAATATCTTAAGATTCTGGTTGTGTCCACGATAGACATCTTGTCCATCGCAGAAATCTCCAGCATGGAAGACATACTTGATACCTCTCGCCACGAATGTGTCGTAGGCAAGATTCACCAAGTCAAGTCGTTCCGCATTGGAACAGATATGTGTGTCAGAAATCAATCCGACACATCCTTCCAGTGGCAGAACTATTGAAAGATCTGTTTGGAAGTTGTACTGGGTAGGCATATCCGACAGATAGAATGTGCGGTCAAACTTGGCGAACACAAGGTTCGGTTGGATTTTCCGCAATTCAGCGATAGCCAGCTCCACTTCCTTTGCTGGAAGATGAAGCTCCCGAACAATGTGCTTGAATTTGAAACGTCGTGGTGGCCGTTTCAGTAGAGCAAGCACTCTCTCTGCTGGTGTTCCTTTCATCTTGTCCTCCACTTCCTGTTGTAGAGCTTCTTGGCCAAAAGAAATCGTTGCTTCGATGTCATGTGATTCCACACACGTCTTTCCACCCTGAACACCATGTCGTGAGGTAATCTCGGGTAGAGGATGTGAATGCATTCATGCAGAAATGTTCTGGTGGGGTCGCCTCTCCAGTGACGCTTGATGTTGATTACGATTGCAGTTTCCTTGTCTGTTGGCCAACACGAACCGTAACAACGATCTTGCCACTTGAACACGACCCCCTTTCGAACTTTCATGATGCGCTCAAAGATGGTCATTTCTTCTCCAACTTCTCCAGCGCCTCGAT
>ERZ1292629.404-Hain-H43-01um-R1-404-length-46041-cov-7_pt1 | contig 46041 bp, 40 predicted proteins | sample MGYA00564399_ERZ1292629 | MGnify/ENA primary metagenome ERZ1292629 (study PRJEB36523, sample SAMEA6512636) | groundwater metagenome | collected 2019-01-08 | study: AquaDiva: Metagenomics assemblies of 32 groundwater samples
GCTTTACAGCGGGGAAAGGGCGCAAGCTCCCCAAAACGAAAATACTCCGTTTAAACCGCGTAGCCCCTACGGTGCCGCAAAACTATATGCATTTCAAATTGCGCGCGTATACCGCGAGAGCTACGGCATGTTTGTGGTCAACGGTATTCTCTTTAACCACGAGTCTCCGCGGCGCGGCATGAACTTTGTCTCCAGAAAGATTGCGCACGGTGTCTCTGAGATCGCCGCGGGCATCCGCGACCATATCGAGCTTGGAAATCTCGATGCGGCCCGGGACTGGGGATATGCGCCAGAATATATGGAGGCCGCATGGGCCATGCTCCAAGAGGATAAGCCGCAGGATTTTGTTATTGCGACCGGAGAAACTCATACCGTGCGCGAGTTTGTCGAAGCAGCTTTTGCACATATAGGCATTACTCTCCGTTGGGAGGGCAAAGGTTTGGACGAGGTGGGTGTGGACAGCATAAGCGGCCAGATACTGATAAAAATTGATCCAGAGTATTTTCGTCCGAATGAAGTGGAATATCTGCGGGGTGATGCGCACAAGGCCTTTACCACATTTGGATGGAAGCCCCATACAACATTTTTAAAACTCGTGGAGATTATGATGGAGAGCGAGCTTCAAAAAATACCGGGGGCAAAGTCAAAAGTACGCAAACCTGATCGACGAATCGGCGTTGGATGCCTTGAGATTACCGATACGGAAAAGCGCTATGTAAACGATGTCCTCGACTCTGGACGGCTTTCGTACGGACCATATCTCAAGCGTTTTGAGCAGGAGTTTGCGCGCGCACATGACGCGCGCTTTGCCGTGATGGTCAACAGTGGTACAAGCGCGCTCGAGATGGCTGTCGCGTGTCTTAAAGAAGTCCATGGCTGGCAAGACGGCGACGAAATACTCTGCCCGGCGGTAACGTTTGTTGCGTCAAGTAACGTCATTCTTGCAAACAATCTCAAGCCCGTTTTTGTGGATGTAGACTCGCGTACCTACAATATCGACCCCACAAAAATTGAAGAAAAGATAACATCCCGTACGAGAGCTGTTATGGCGGTGCATTTGTTTGGACAGCCTGCGGCGATGGACAAGATACAGGATATTGCTCGCAAGCATAATCTGCGTATTATCGAGGACTCGTGCGAGACGATGTTTGCCAAATATCAGGGTACCTCGGTTGGAGTAATGAGCGACATCGCCTGCTTCTCAACCTATGTGGCACACATTTTGGTCACGGGGGTAGGGGGGCTCGCGGTCACCAACGATCCAAGATATGCAGAAATTTTGCGTAGTTTGGCGAACCATGGAAGAGACAACATATATGTTTCGATTGATGATGATAAAGGTGCAACCGGTAAAGAGTTACAAGAAGTAATAGCCCGACGATTTAATTTTATCCGCCGCGGCTATAGTTACCGCGTGACGGAAATGGAGGGAGCACTAGGATGCGCGCAACTTGAGCGTCATTCGCCGATGATCGCAAAGCGCAAAGAGAACGGAGCATACCTCAAAAAACATCTTAGTCAGTTTAAAGAACACCTGCAGTTGCCGTGGTGGCCGGAGCATGCGGACCATGTGTTCATGATGTTCCCCGTTGTTATCAAAGAAAATTCTCCCATACGCAAGGCTGACCTCACTCAATTTCTTGAAGAGCGGGGCATCGAAACACGGGATATGCTGCCGCTCATTAACCAGCCGTACCAGAGGGCTCTTTTTGGAGATCTTGAGGCGCAGTATCCGGTTGCCACGTGGATAAACAACAACGGCTTTTATGTTGCCTCGCATCAGATGCTCACGCCCGAGGAGCGCGAGTATATTGTCGCGGTATTTGAGGACTTTTTCGCCAGCCGACCGTAAGCATCAGTATTTTTTATTGCACAGATATTACGACTGAGACTCGTGGCGTTTCCACACCCACAGTCGATACCCCGTGTAATTTGATATGAAGCCCAAAAGTATTCCCATTGCGTATGCGGTGTGGATGAGTAACAAGTTTGCGGTGACTGACTCCGCAATGAATACGAAGAGCCATTGTATAAATAAAGATCCGGCTACGACGACATGAAAGCGCAGAAGCCTCACATACAGCGGCGGCACGGCATTAATATGAGCATGAAAGGAGTATCGATTATTGAGAAAAAAGTTACACAATACCGCAACCTCGCCTCCAATAAGTGTTGCGGTTGAGAGTCGCACGAGCTCCAGATAGACGCCAAGCAGCTCAAAAAGAGCGGTTTGGACGACAACCCCCAAGCCGCCTATTATTGCAACTCGCACGAGGCGCGAGCGAAACAGCGAAGTCGTAACCCGTTGCAGAAAGTCCATAGTCAATTTAGGCATTGTATCGTATTATCCCTTAATAGGCTTTGGTACACGGAGGGTTCTATCATTTCTTTAAGGTGTTATATAGGCTACTAAAACGCATCATCCCGCCTCAGTGGCATTACACTCTTTCTAACCTGAAACGAAAGCTTTTTGGATATAAAACGTACTCTCAATTTGGGGAGGACGCAGTGCTGCTTGAGATTTTTAAGGATACACCGAGGGGTTTTTATGTCGATGTGGGGGCGCACCATCCGAAACGCTATTCAAATACCCACCTTCTCTATACAAAAGGCTGGCGGGGGATTAACATCGACCCCAATCCGCACACCATAGATTTATTTATGTCTGCGCGACCCACTGATGTTAATGTGTGTACGGGTATCGCGTGTCAGGCGGGAGATCTTGCATACTATCGATTTTCAGATCCCGCACTCAACACATTTAAAAAGGAAGAGGCGCAAAAGTGGATGAATAAAGACTGGGTTGCCTATCTCGGTGCCGTACCCGTATCCGTAAAGCCCTTACGCGACGCGCTGCATGTCTACTCGCCATTGCCGCCCATTGATCTTATGAACATAGATGTCGAAGGTATGGATATGGAGGTGTTGGAATCCAATGACTGGGAAACCACTCGTCCGCGGGTCATTGTGGTTGAAAGTGCTGACTTTGACCCTGTACAGAGGGAACGCAGCGCCGTGTACCATTTCCTCTCAAAGAAAGGTTATACTCTGAGGGCCCAACGGGGCTCTTCACTTATTTTTGCACATCTATGAAGATAATTTGCATTTCACACTGGAGGTTTCCTGCAGAAAAGACCATGACTCCCTACATGATGCGAGTGGCAGAAAGTTTTGCCAAAGAGGGAGCTGTGGTTGAGTTTTGGGTGCCCCGCCGCTTGAACCCTGGGTTTGCGGGGGTAGACCCTTTTGGCTACCATGCGATAGAAAAAAACTTCCGTATACGCCGCCTCCCCGTTATTGATCTCATGGGGGTTATCCCCGGCAGTATTAGTTTTTTTATTATGCTCTTGAGCTTTACCGCCGGACTCTTTTTGTATGTCCTTAAAGAGCCGGACAAAAAGAATACTATTTTTTATTTTTTTGATTTGCGCGATGCATGGACGACGCTTTTTCTTTCAAAAAATGTGTTTTCGGAAATCCACATGTATTACAAAAGCAGCGTGGATTTTATTAACCGTTGGGGATTTTCGCATATGCGGGGGCTGATCATCCCAACCAAGGCAATGATGGAGCCGGTTCGTTCGGGGTATCAGATCTCCTCCCAAAAAATGATCCATGCCCCGTGTGCGGTAAACTCAGAGCGTTTTGCCATAGATATCTCAAAAGAAGAGGCGCGCACTACGCTTGGTCTCCCCGCCGAAGGGTGCTTGATACTGTATGTGGGACATCTTTTCCCGGTAAAAGGGGTCGATATACTTTTTGATGCACACACCATGCTTGCGTCGGGGGAGACAATCTATTTTGTAGGAGGAACCGACGAGGATATCGGACGCTTCAAGATAAAGTGGGAGAATGCGGGAAAACCTGAGCGGGTTGTTATCGCGGGCCGCAGACCTCATCAAGAAATCCCGCTATGGTTGCGCGCAGCGGACATCCTTTCCATACCGAATACTGCGCAAGAAGATGCGGGGAGCATAGAGTCGTCTCCCTCAAAACAAATGGAATATATGGCATCAGGGCGGCCGATCATAGCCTCAGACGTGCCTGGCATACGCGATGTTATGGATGATTCCATGGCTTACTTTGTACAGCCGGACAGCGCGGAGGCAATCGCACAGGCAGTACGCGAAATTGTTGCGAACCCCGCAGAAGCGCAGGCGAAAGGACAAAAAGCACGCACCGCCGCCGCGCGGGATCTTAGCTGGGACGCACGCGCACAAAAGATAATCCGTTTTATTAAAGAGCGTATGTCGGTGTAATATCCTTGTATGTCTCAAGAGAGCCTATGGGCGCCGCGCATCTATACGCCAAACGGATTTGTAAAAGAAAATATACTGAATGATAAGCGCGCACTCGATATTGGGTGCGGCAACCGCAAGCTTCCGGGCGCGGTTGGCATGGACGTACTGTCTTTGCCTGCGGTTGATGTGGTGCATGATATCAACCAGACTCCGTGGCCGTTTGAAAAGCATTCTTTTGACTTGGTGTTCATGAACCATGCGCTCGAGCATGTTGATGATGTGGTCAAAACACTTGAAGAAACCCATCGAATATTAAAACCGGGCGGGCGCGTGGTTATTCAAGTACCGTACTTTCGCGCACTAGACAGTGTCGTTGACCCGACCCATCGACATTTTTTTGCTTCGCAGACACTGGATTACTTTGTCGAAGGGACCGGCTTGGCAAAGTATGCATACAGCAACGCTACATTTAAAAAAAGGGGGTTTTGGTACGGCTGGCCACACGCTTCAACAAATCCTATACGGCAAATTTTTAAACAGTTTATACATTCCAGCCCGCTCGTGTATGACCAGTACCTCTCATTACTGATGCCTACCGAATGTTTGACTTGGGAGCTTGAGGCGCTATGAATGCAAAAGTCAGTAAATTTCTGACCTTTAGGCCCGCCTCGATAGGAGATTCGTTAATGGGGAAATATTTTTTAGAGAATATTCGCACTCACCATCCAGAGGCGAAACTTGCGCTTGTTGTGGGGAGCCGCGGCAACATGATTCGCGACTTGTTTGCCGGAGAGCCATGGATCGAAGTTATCGAGGCAAACCGCCGGAGTCCCGCCTCGCTCCTCACACTTTGGAAGAAATACCGAGGGAGCGATATTGCGCAGACGTACTACACGGCAAGCAAAGTTAATCTCTCGGCAAAACTCATCATGCGCGCGATTGCTCGAAAACTCATCGGATATGATGACCAATCCTCTTTAAACCGGTATATATACGATATAGTGTTGCCCCTCCCCGAGCGCCACAAAGAAGTGCGGTTGCATGAAGTAGATGCGCTCACGGCAGCGGGAGTACCTGTTTCGGTTGAAAGACTCTCGCTCGCGTATGTTCCGATTATAGGAGTCGAAAAAAAATTTAATATCACGGGCCCGTATATGGTGGTGCATCTTTTTTCGGGCAGTAAAACACGAGGTCTTTCAACTCAAAAAATGCAAGAATTATTGCAAGCACTCGCCGAAAAAATGCCGGGCACCACTCTGGTAGTAAGTGGCGGGAAAAGCGACGCGGCGGAGGCAAAAGAAGCGGCAAAAAATTTACCGGCGGTAGTTATTGCGGGGAAGGCCAGCTTACAAGAACTGATGAATCTCATTGTCCGCAGCAAAGTGGTTATCTCGCTCGACACCGGGGTAGGACACTTGGCCGCACATCTTCATCATCCGCTTGTCATCATGTCCACATGTTTGGGCAAAATTAGTTGGTGGGGGCCTAAGCAATATGGCCCTCATACCCCCACGGCGTTTTTTAGCCGCGATGATCTGTGCCAGCATGGGCATGTCTTTCAACAATTTCCCGTCTGTTTGAGCGAGATTTCTGTTGAAGATGTGGCGCACGCTGCGCAGAATAGTATACAAGCGCAGTAGTTGTCTCAGCGTTTGTGCGTGAACAGTTGCCAGAGCAGTATCAAGAGCGTCGAGAGAGGGTTATGGTGAGGAATAGTGCGACTTTTTGGTATTGCTAGAATATCGAAATGATAGCCCTTTCTGCCGAGTAACACGACGCCGGGGAGTTTTAGCAACATAGTCAACCAAAGCGAAATGACTTTTCCATAGGTCTCCCCGGGGATAAAAAGGTTGTAAGAGCTCAAGACACGCCGGATGCTAGCAAAAGCCCCTTTGATTTCGAGATTTCTGCCACTTAACTCAAATAAGACTATTGGTGCACATGTTTTGATAGTCTTTTGCACCCCCCCCAATACCTTGCTCTCCATGCCTTGCACGTCTATTTTCATCGCATTGATATGCAGATTAAAACTATCCAGCGTCCTCACTTCAACCGGCACTGTACCTTTCGAACCCCATCGATAGGTGCCCGCATTACCCTTATCTTCTTCAAAAAAAGATAGTATCTCCTGCTTGTCTCCAAGTGCATAGGGGTGGATGAATACATTCGTGAGTGAATTGAGTTCAACGTTCCTCCGTAACAGTTCAAGATTACGCGGAATAGGTTCGAAACAATGCACCTCTTTCGCAACCCTTGCAAGCGGAATTGCGACTATGCCTACATTTGCACCCACATCGGCTACGACAGAATTTTTGTCCAAGAACGTACCGAACACTTCTAATATATCGTCATTCGGATAATATCCCTGCTCAATGGTAGTTATAAATTTGATATCCTCAATTTCATCCAGGCAGATGCGGCCATATCTTGTCTCAAGGATTTTCATTTAATGAGGGTGATGAGAATATTTTCAGCAGGAAACAGACTCCGCAAAAAACTTGATTCGTAATACCATTGTCTAGCTGGCTTTTTGTTTATAAATCGTTCCAGATACTTGTTATAAAACAGAGCCGGTCCGCCGGATTTCTCGAACGTGATGTGTTTGGTGATTGAGCTGAAAAGATGCGTAAATTGATACCCGTGGCGCTGGTGGAGGCCCGCCCCTTTTACATAAAAGTCGAAAAGAAAGATAGAAAATAGTTTTTTGTGAGTAGGGTCTACAAAGTTATTTTTAGAAGTAAAGTGTGGGACCCGTATATGCAATGCACCGCCGGGCGCCATAATACGATACAGCTCTTTCATGAGGGGGGTATATTCCACATGCTCCAAAATGTCATTACAAAGGATCTCGCTGAAAGTATCGTCGGGGAAGGGGAGCGGCAATTTTTCGATATCGTGCACAACGTCAGCCCCGACCACGTCGGAGATGTCAAGGTTCACCCACCCTTCTTTATGGTCGGTGCCGCAACCGAGATTTAACTTTTGTAAATGCACGAAGCTATTGTAAAGGAAGAACGGTAGAGAAACAATTTACTTGCCCGTGTGGTTACATCTATGGTAGGTTGTTCCAATCATTATGAAAGTAGGCATTATCGGCGTGGGTATGGTTGGAGGCGCTATACGTCACGGTTTTTCCCGTATCGGTCACGATATACATGTGCACGATGTGAGGCTTCCGGGGACGTCGCTTGCAGACGCGCTTGAGACGGAAATCGTGTTTATCTGCGTGCCTACCCCTTCGCGCCCGGACGGTACGTGCGACACCTCAATTGTTGAGCAGGTAGTCAGGGAAATAGCGCGCGCGGGGTATCGCGGTTTGGTGGCAATCAAATCAACCGTCGAGCCCGGCACTACCGACAAGCTCTCCGCACGCCATCCAAACCTACGTCTTGCGTTTTGCCCCGAATTCTTGCGCGAAAAGGCTACCTATACCGACTTTGTCGAGCAGCATGATGTATGTGTTATTGGTGCGTACCGTGCTGAAGATTTTGAACTACTCAAACGAGTACACGATCCGTTGCCGCAGCACTACGCCGAGGTGGCTCCCCTTGAGGCCGAGTTTGGAAAATATTTCCTAAACGTCTTTAATGCGCTGCGTATCGTGTTTGCCAATCAATTTTACGATGTGACGAAAGCGGCCGGAGCGGATTATCAAAAAATAAAGAATGCGATAACCAAACATCGCGCTGTACCGGCGGTGTATCTCGACTGCAACGAGAACTTTCGTGGGTTCGGCGGCGCATGCTTGCCCAAAGACACAGCCGCATTTGCACAATTTGCAAAAAAAATGTTGGGTCCCGATGCACCGCTCTCCTTGTTTGAAGGCATCGTCGAAATAAACAAACGCTATAAACAGACGGTTTTGTAGAATGTTGACAAAAAAGGAAAACTCGTGTCTACTTGTTTAGGATCAACCACGAGGAACACCCATGAAAAAAATTCTCATCACAGGCGGCGCAGGATTCATCGGCTACCACTTAGCTAAGCGCTTAGCGAGCCAGGGGCATGACATTACGCTTGCGGACAATTTTTTCCGTGGCAAACGAGATCAAGATTTCGAGGCGCTGTTGAAGCTCCCGAATATCAAATTCGTCGAAGGCGATCTGACCGACCCCAAAGCGTGGGATGCACTCGGCACCGGATACGACGAGGTGTATCATCTGGTCGGCATCAATGGCACCGGGCTCTTCTACAAGATTCCGCATGAAGTCTTGCGCATCTGTGTTACGACAACACTCAATGCGCTTGAGTGGTTTCGCACGAAGAACGGTAAACCTGAGGCAAAGATCCTCTACACCTCAAGCAACGAAGCGTATGCGAGTGGATTCGATCTGGGCATCATCAAAATCCCGACTCCCGAGACGGCCCCGCTCGTCATTGCCGACACCTACAACGCACGCTGGTCCTATGGCGGGCAAAAGTTGATAGGCGAGCTCCTCTTCATCAACTACGCACGCATGTACAAGTTTCGTATGTCCATCGTGCGCCCGCACAACTTCTATGGTCCGCGTGCCGGATACGACCATGCAGTCCCGCAGATCGTCGGCCGCGCGTCGCAGAAGATGGAGCCGTTCGAGATCTTCGGTTCCGACGAAACGCGTTCCTACTGCTACATCGACGATGCGGTCGAGGCCATGCAAATGGTCATGGACTCTCCAACGACCGACTTTGGCACCTATCACATCGGTACCAGTGTTGAAACTAACGGCAAGGAGCTGGTTGAAAAGATCTTTGATTTCATGGATTGGCATCCAACAAAAACGGTCCTCCAAAGCTCACCCGAGGGTAGCGTAAAACGCCGCTTGGCTGATGTCTCAAAAATCAAAAAGGATACTGGCTGGGAGGCGAAGACTCCTCTCGAAGAAGGGTTGAAGAAGACGATCGAGTGGTATCTCGCGCACCCTAAGCCGCAAGAGTAGCCACCCCGTCTCTAATCAAAATAATGTCCCCGCTCGTATAGTCGCTCTCTCCAGCGACTATTTTTTTTATTTCTTCTGCAATAACCGAGGGGCTTTGCATCTGGGCGGCGTCGCCTGCCACCCGCTGCCGCATCTCAGTGTTGGTAGGTCCGGGAGCGACAGCAAAAAACTTTAAGTTCTTACGGTTGAGCGCCATCGCCTGCACGAACGCGTTTGCCGCCGTTTTCGAGGCTGAGTAAGCCGTGTATTTTCCATTTGGGTTTAGTCCAGCAGAAGAGGAGAGTACAATCATGTGTGCCTCGATAAATTCATTCGCTAAATAAAAAAGAGAGAAGGTATTGATAGCAAACGTTTTCTCAATAGGCTCGGGAAGCTCTATATATCCGTGCGCACACACAATCCAATCAACAGTTCCTACCCGTGTCCGTAGTTTCCTTACTGCTTCAGGGTTGGTGAGATCGGTGTCATTCATAGTCGAAGTAACGACTTCATGACCTGCAGATTTTAAAGTTTCCACAATCGCACTTCCGATGCCTCCATCTGCGCCGGTCACCAAAATTTTCATGCCCCCTAATCGTACTATAAAAAGAAAACCCGCGCCCAAGGGGCGCGGGTTGTAATCGAGATCGAGCGATCAGGGTACGGAGAACTGTCCGCTCTCAGCCGCCTGTAATATCTCCACGAACCTGGGATGCTGATCGTATCCGAAGTTCTCCGGTCCCGGCAATGTCCGAAGTGTATACCACTCGACCTTGGCAGCTTCTTGCCCGCCGTGTGTGGTAGTACCGAACTGAGGTACGCCGAGCAATCGCACGGGTTCGTACATGGAAACCGTATGCTTGTTATCCTCGGGGCCGAAATCTTTCGGCCACGGGTCATTGAGCGGGTCCTTGAGCGGCGCATACTGGCCAACGCCCACGGGCTGGTCCCATGGACGCAGTAGTTCTATTTCGCAGCCGACGTCACTGCGGAATTGTCTGCGCAGGCAGTTTTCGTAGCTCTCGCCGTGCAGAAGCCTGCCACCGATCGAGCAGAGGCGACCTTTGAAGCATCCCGTGCCGCGTCGGATAGCCATAGCCTCGAGCTCATTTTTGTTGTTGCTCCGCACAGCGATTCCGTCAACACAAGGGAGTACACCGTACTTGCAGAAGAGTTGATAGACGGGGAAGACCAGCATGCCGTTCTGGTCGAGAACGTCAGGCCGTGTGAGGAGAGTCTTCGCGAGCGTATCAGTCGAAACCGAGTCGAGATTCATGGGCGCGGCCTTTCTATTTGAGGTTCAGTTCTAGTAAAACTCTATCACAGAACGATATGCTTGTCAAATATACTATGAGAGCGATATAGTTTGTCTACATGAAAATGACCGAGTGTCAGCTTTGCAAGTCAAACAAGTTAGAGCTCGTCCTCGATTTGGGCATGCACCCGCTCGCCGATACGTTTGTCAAAGACTCAATTGCCGCACGGGCACTCCCGCGCTATCCGCTCCAAGTATTGCTCTGCACCTCATGCGGCCATGCAATGAACTCCTATATTGTCCCTAAAGAACAGCGCTATCAGGAGCATGAGTACAGCTACGACTCGGCTAACTCCAAGGCCGCGGTCACACACTTCGACGAAATGGCGCGCGAAGTAAGTTCGAAATTTAACATCACGGCCGCAGATCTTGTCGTCGATATTGGCGGTAATGTCGGCACGCTCTTGCAGGCTTTTCATGCGCACAGCGGCGCGCGTATGCTCAATATTGAGCCGGCAGGCAATATCGCAACGATCGCGGAAAAAAACGGTGTCCCCACGATCCGTGACTTTTGGAATGCTGATGCGGCGGATCGTGTTCTTGCTCAAGGCGGCGCCAAGGTAATAATCATCACCAACGCCTTTAACCACATAGACGCGCTCGATGAATTTATGAGCAACATCTGCCGCTCTCTTGCCGCAGAGGGAGTTTTCGTTGCTGAGGTTCCGTATTTTCTGACCCTTGTACAACGAGAGGCGTTCGACACCGTCTATCTCGAACATGTGTCTTATTTTTCCGTGCGTCCTTTGCGTTCTTACTTCCAAAAATTTGGACTCAGCATCCTCGATGTTACACACAATGACTATATGGGCGGCTCGCTTCGTATCACCGTCGGTCGTGGTGCAGAAAGCTCAAAAGTGGTTGAGTATGTAGAACGCGAGGAAAAGGCAAGGTTGTTTGATTCAGACGCCTACGCCTCATTTCGCGATCGCGTCGCGGAATTTAAAAAGTCCTTGCTGCATGATCTGCGCGCTGCCAAAACCAGAGGCCGTATTATCGGCATTGGTGCGGCAACGAAAGGCAATACGCTGCTCAATTACTGCGGGATAGATAACACATTACTCGATTTTGTTACGGACGCTTCGCCGCTTAAGGTCGGCAAATTCACTCCGGGCTCGGGGATTCCGATACTTGCCGATGAAGCAATTACCGATGAGATAACGCATGCGCTCATCTTGCCGTGGAATATTGCCGATTTGCTAAAGACAAAACTTTCCCCCCAATACCCAAAGCTTGCATTCATTATTCCTCATATGGCACCATAGCACTATGCAAATCATTCATAAGCCTATTAATTTTGAGGATGCTCGGGGTACTATCACTGATATTTTTGTCAATGATCCAAAACAGCACTGCACCATCATTCTTTCAAAAAAAGGTTCGGTTCGAGGAAATCATTACCATAAACTCTCGCGTCAGCACGATTTTGTGGTCAGCGGAAAGTTTGAAATTTATGGACAAAAAATCGGCGAGCAGAACATTACCAAAAATGTTATCGGCCCCAATGATTTGGTGGTATGGGAGCCCGGCGAAGCCCATGAGTTCGTGGCTCTTGAAGACACGATCTTCATAACGTTTGTAGACGGGGTCAGGGGCGGCGAAGATTTTGAAAAAGACACCTACCGTCTGGAGAAGCCGCTTCATGAGCAGGTCATCCCATAAGTAATGAATATCGCCATCAGCATCAGACGCCTGAATATCCGCGGCGGTGCGCAGCGTATGGTCGCGTACGCGGCCAAAGAATGGCGCGCAGCGGGACATAGGGTTGAGATCTACACCTTTTTTTACGACAAGGAAGAATGTTACCCCGAAATTTTAAAGGATTTTAAAGTTATTGTCGCCGATGAGCCGGCGGTCATCCGGATGCGAACGTATTCGGGTAAAGGAGGGTTTATAGGTTTTTTTCAGAATTTCATCACCGAAAATCAAGCGGCACGCAATCTTGCCTTAAAGATTTCTCCTGATACGGATATCTTGCACCCGCACGATCAATTGGTATATCGTACTGTGCGATATTTTAAAAAAGAAGTACGGAAAATCCCTGCAGTGTGGATGCTTGATGATATGACCACCAAAAAACATTCGCTGCTTCGCAACTCGCAATTTGATAAGACCTTAAAAGCCTCGCCGCTTAAACGCGTATGGTATTGGTTCGTGGACGCTCTCGACTACTATCTATTTCTGCGCTACATCGACTCTATTGCGGTGGTTGATACCCGTGACAGGGTATGGGCCATCGAAGCGTACGGTAAACCAACCCGTATCGTCCGCAACGGTCTAGATGCAAGCGAGTTCCCTTTTCGACAGAGGCCGGGCATCAGGGATAAAAAAATTAACCTACTTGCCGTAGCTCTGCTGCTGCCACATCGCCGATTTGAGGATACGATTCTTGCAGTGCCGTACTTAGAGCGTCGCGGGTTTTCCGTCTCGCTGACGATCATTGGGGCCCCGATGGATGCTGCGTACTTTGAGCGGTTGCAGGCATTAGTGGCAGAGCAACATCTAGAGCAGGCGGTTCGATTTTTAGGCAAGGTATCACATGAAGTGCTTTTGGAATCTTTTCGCACTGCGGATATGTTTGTATTTCCGGCGCACCTGCAAAGCTGGGGACTTGCGATATTTGAGGCAATGTCGATGGGGCTCCCGGTTATTGTTTCTGAAACTACCGGTGCGTCCGAAGTGTTAGAAAATGGCGTAACGGCGATGCTCGTCCCTCCCTTTAGCCCGCAAAAAATCGCAGAGGCCGCTGAACGGCTTGCCGACCCCTCCCTGTATCAAAAAATTTCGACAAACGGCCGGGCCTTTGTTGAAAAAGAAATAAGTTGGGACCGGTATGCCCGGGAGCTTATGGAGATGTTTGAAGAGGCAAAAACAACGTATGGCCAATAAACAGACGCTCATAGCGATATATGAAGCAAAACAAATCAGAGAAGTTCTCCACTTTCTAGAGCAAAAATCTATCGCGATAGCCGAATGTCATTTCGTGGCGCTTGAGTACGAAGTTGAGGGGGAATTACTCAAGCGCGCCATTCCGTACACGTCGGTTCTCGCATATGTACCAACCTATACGAACTTTGAACGATCGTATTATGAGGTACAAAAAATCGCCAGAGAAAGCTTGCAGCATCCGGCCCTACGCTTTTACGCCGCGCGCGGCATCGCTCTGGCAGAGGCGCATCAGGCGATTTTACAATTTTATCTCGACAAGCTGATTCATGCGTTCTATGTTGCAGAAAAAGTAGTGAGTGCGAATTCCCCATCGCGCATCATCGTCCCGCACTCAATGATGGTGTTACCCTCAAGTGCGGGACTCCTGGCGCTTCAGTATGTACATGCACCGACGACGGCGTTTAAACACCTCGCCGAGATACGAGGTTTGGAGTGCATGGCGCTTGGTAGCGAGCGTATCGTGCATAGAAAACCATCGATGCTTGAAAGAGTTAGGCGAGGCACACTTGGCGTTGCGTTGAATATTCAAAATTTTTTAGTCGAGTCTTTAGTTCCACCAAAACCATTAAAGCTTTTTGTCAGCGACTATTGGCGCCATATCAAGCCTTTCATTACAAAAATGGATGACGTCGAACTGGTCGTCATGGATAGGACCGAGGCTGCGAATATTGGATTGGCGCAAATATGGAGGCACCGCATGCGCTTCTATCATCCGCGTGATTTTGAAACGAGTGCAATTTCTGAAGAAGTAGATCTGCTTATGCGGGAGTATGCGACGGGATGGGAAGCGGCTCGACAAACCCAGGAATTTAAGAATCTTTTTGTTTTTGGCGGTATGTCATTTTGGAAAGTAGTAGAGCCTGTTTTTGAGATTATTTTTAAGGACTACGCGCGCAAAGTCGCGACCGACGCCGTTTGTTTCGAAGAACTTTATAAAAAAAATACTATCAATCGCGTACTTCTGCGCGCCGGTAGAGGAGGACAGTATCACTACTTTGTCGCGGCACATATGGCCCACAGCCTCGGCATTCCTTCAATTGAACTTCAGCATGCCGGCGCGATTATCGATCCCGAACAAGCGTTCTCACTCCTCGATACTTCATACGTAGCGGCCTACGGCTCTCTTGTGCGGGATTTGTATGTACAAAATCACGGGTATGCGCCCGAACGCATTGTGCCCATTGGTTCCCCGCGTTTTGATTGGTATCTCACGACCCCTCCGCCAAACGAAAAAGAGCGTGCGGCGCGCTTGCGTGCGCTTGGGCTTGACCCAACGCGACCAGTAGTACTTGTCTCGGTCCCGTGGGAAAGTTCCGGTCTGTCATCCGAGTATATTTCTTCGTATGAGATGATTCAATTTTTCCGGTCTCTTCAAAAAGTACAGCAGAAGGTCGCCGGTCTACAAATCATTTTTAAATTCCGGGCAAACAACAGTGCCGAAGTGTACCGGGCACATATTGCCCGATCTTTTCCTAACGACGTCGCCATTTCTTCGTTTGACGATCTCTTTTCGCTTATACAAATTAGCGACATGGTAACCACCAATTACTCGACAGTTATGTACGAATCGATGATAGGTAAAAAACCGCTCATCCTCTTTCCTTGGAAGTCATACAATTATGCGCTCCGCGTGTACCAAGAGCCCGGACTATACGTCGCGACAGACGAGCAATTCATTGATACGGTGGGGGATCTCTGTAAGAAAGGCGAATATTATGCACACACGGTGGAGAAAGGAGAGAAGTTTCTCTCTCAACACTACTCATTTGACGGCAAGTCGGCAGAGCGTCTGGCCGCTCTTTTGCGGAGCGACTTGAAGCCCCTCCCGTGACTTCATTGCTGCGAGGGAGGTTTAATACTAGAATCTCGCTATGCGGTATTGCACACGATGCGTCCAACCGGACACCAGGCCCGGGATTAAGTTTAATGAGGCCGGAGTGTGCCCTGCCTGCCTCTATATGGAACAATTCGACTCCATCGACTGGGCAGCACGTCGCAAAGAGTTAGACCACATAATCGCTAATTCCAAAAAATCCAATCACTCCGGTTACGACTGCATCATCGGTGTTTCGGGCGGCAAAGACAGCACTCGACAGGCCATGTTTGTACGCGACGTGCTCGGCCTCAAGCCTTTGCTAGTGTCATGTTCTTATCCTCCCGAGCAATTGACCGAACGCGGGGCGCACAACCTCTCGAACCTTATTTCTCTTGGTTTTGACACAATCACCATCTCTCCCGACCCGCAGACGTGGAAGAAGCTCATGCGCAAGGGGTTTTTTGAATATGGCAATTGGGCAAAGTCGACCGAGACCGCCCTCTTTTCCACGCTTCCTAAGATGGCCATTGCCTATCATATCCCGCTTGTGTTTTTGGGAGAAAATCCGGCAACACAATTAGGTGACTTGGCGATTGGCTCGTTAAATTGGGATGCGAATCAGATGCGTAATCAAAATACGATTTCGGCCGGCTCTGACATTTATTTGGGGGATGGAGTAACGGCCCAGCATCTGTTTTGGTACCGCTATCCCACCAGTGAAGAGTTCGAATGGGCGAATATCCAAATAGTATTCCTCGGTTATTTTTGGCCCAATTTTACGAAAGTGGATAATGCCGCTTTTTCGATAGCGCATGGGTTAGAGGTGCGTACCGATCGACCGGAGGAGAGGGGCTCCATCCATCCGTTTGAGGCGCTGGACGAGGATTTCGTGTTCGTTAATCAAATGATTAAATTTTTTAAATACGGTTTCGGCAAGGTTACGGATGAAGTGTGTGAGCTCATACGCTACGGCACAATGACGCGCGAGGAGGGGTTTGCGCTCGTCAAAAAGTATGACGGCAAGTGCGCGCCGGAGTATATTAAGCGCTTTTGCGACTATCTAGAAATTTCAGAAGACGAGTTCTGGCGCGTCGCCAACTCGTATAAAAAAGAATATGCCCCAGTCCTCTAGCACGCCCATACAAGTGTTGGTCATCGACTATGGTGTAGGAAACCACGGGTCGGTGGTCAACGCGCTCAAGCGGTTGGGTATTCGGTACGCGGTCTCTGCCCGTACGGAAGATATAGAAAAAGCTCCGGCATATATTTTGCCGGGCGTGGGGGCGTTTGCAGAGGCAATGCATAATCTCAAAAGACTCGGCATCATCGATGTATTGCGTGAGCAAGTCATCGAGAAAAAAAAGCCCATTCTGGGCATTTGTCTTGGCATGCAAATTCTTGCAGATGACTCTAGCGAGAATGGGCAGCATGCGGGCCTGGGGTTTATCCCGGGACATGTGGTGCGGATCGAGAACAGTAAAGACATTCGAGTCCCGCATGTGGGGTGGAACGATTTAAAAATCCAGAAAAAAGATCCGCTATTTTTGCGACTCGACAAACGTATGCGATTTTACTTTGACCACAGCTATCAGTTTAAGACAGACGCAACATATGTGGCAGCAACCTGTGAGTATGGTGAAATGCTTACTGCGGCCGTACAACATAAAAATATTTTCGGTGCGCAATTTCATCCTGAAAAGAGTCAAGTAAGCGGTCTGCGTTTATTGCGGGCATTTTTTAACTATGCTGTCTAAACGGATTATCGGTAGTCTTATAGTTAAGGACGGCATCGTTGTGCAAAGCGTTGGTTTTGAACGTTATTTGCCCGTGGGTTCGCCCGAAATAGCGGTCGATTTTTTAAACCAATGGGGTATAGATGAAATTATCGTGCTCGATATCGGGGAAGCCCGCCTGAAGCGAGCACCCGACTTTGCTTTGTTGGCCCGGCTCTCGAAGTTGAGTTTTGTGCCGCTCACTATGGGAGGCGGAGTGGACACCGTTGAAGTGATGCGCGAGCTCGTTCATGGCGGCGCAGATAAATTTGTTATCAATCAAGCCGCGGTTGAAACACCGCAGATTATTAAGGAGGCAGCACGGATTTTCGGCAATCAGTGTGTTGTCGTTTCGATTGACGCAAAAAAAACTGATACTGGATATGAGGTGTATATACACGGAGGACAAACCCCGACCGGCAAAGATCCGGTGGTATTCGCAAAAGAATGTGCCGCGCTCGGAGCCGGGGAGATACTGATACGGAACGTTGGAAAAGACGGATCGAAAGAGGGCTACGATCTGGAACTCGTGAGAGCGGTCGCACGGGCGGTTGATATCCCTGTCATCGCGGCAGGCGGGTGCGGACATCCACGGCACATCCTAGAGGTCTTTACTAACGGTGAGGCGAGCGCAGCCGCCGTTGGAAATTTCTTTCATTTTACCGAGCATAGCGTTACGACCGCTAAAGCGTATCTGGAACAAGCTAAGATACCGGTTCGCCTCGACACATATACTGACTATAAAAATTTTACTTTTGATGCAGATGGCAGGATACGCAAACAAGATGACGCGGTGTTGGAGAAACTCCGATTTGAATATCAGCCAAAAGAAGTCATATGAAATATTGTACCCGCTGCGTATATCCGGCAAACCATCCTCTTAATCTCACCTTCGACAAAGATGGGGTGTGCAGCGGTTGCCGCGTCCATGAAGAAAAAGACATGCTTACTTGGGATGAACGTTTCCTAAAACTAAAGAAAATTACCGATTCGTATAAAAATCAATCCGGCAATAGTTACGATTGCGTAGTGCCGGTCTCGGGCGCTCGCGATTCTTATTTTATTGTGCATACGGTAATTAAAAAGCTCGGGTTGCGTCCGCTTTTGGTAACGTATAACAAGCACTACAACACTGAACGCGGCATTAGAAACCTGGCTTATTTGCGCACGCTTTTCGGGTGCGACATTCTCACCATGAACGTGAGTCCCGAGCGCGTAAAAAATGTTACCAGGGCTTCCTTACGTAAGATGGGCAGCATGTATTGGCACTGTCTTGCGGGGCAAACGGTTTTTCCCGTTCAGGTGGCGGTACGCTTTAAAATTCCACTTATTATTTGGGGAGTGCATCAGGGGATCGATCAGGTTGGGATGTTTTCGCACCTTGATGAAGTGGAGATGACCCGCAAATATCGCAAAGATCACGATCTCATGGGCTTTGAAGCCGAGGATTTAATAGATGAGAGTATGCACGTGACAGAGGATGACGTGCTGCCGTACCTCTACCCGCATGACAAAGAAATAGAGAAAGTCGGCGTACGGGGTATCTACTTACAAAATTACATCCGCTGGGACAGCAAGGCGCAGCACGAGCAAATGATCAATGAGTATGAATATGAGAGCGCACCGCAGACACGGACGTTTGATACCTACAACGATGTAGACTGTTTTAACTACTCGGACGTACACGACTATATAAAATTTTTGAAGTGGGGCTACAGTAAAATCACGGACCACGTGTCCCGTGAGATAAGACTCAAGAGATTGACGAGAGACGAGGGGATAGAACTTGTGAAAAACTACTCGCTTCGTATGCCAAAAAATCTGCAGCTTTTTTTACGATGGATTGGAGTCGCCGAGAGCGGGTTTAATTACTTTATCGACGAGCGGCGCGACCCAACTGTGTGGCGAAAAAACGAAGACAGCGTGTGGGAGCTGAAGGACAGTGTCTTAAATCATAGTAACGATGAAGGAGTAGACACGGTACGGCTTGATAAAAAGGAGGAGTGCAAATTCATCATCACACCCTCTAAAGTAACGGCTCCGGAAAAAGAAGACTATACGATAATCGGCAAAGGGTATGTTAATTAAAGGCAATCGCGTATGTTTGCGCCCGTTGAAGCAAGGCGATGTGGGTGCGAGATACCTGCGCTGGATGAATGATCCGAAAGTGCAGGAGTATACACGCCGGCGCGGCATCAGGACGACACTCAAAGAGTTACAGTCATTTGTCACAGAAACAAAAAAATCTAAAAATCTATATTTTGCGATTCTGGTGGGCAAAAAGCATATCGGAAACTTGTTCTTGTACCTAGGAAAGAACAAGAGTGCAGACCTCTCTATTATGATCGGAGCGCGCAACGAGCAAGGTAAGGGCTATGCCAGCGAGGCGATTGGGGCGGCAAGCAAGTTCGCATTTGATCGGTGGGGCGTCTCTTCGCTGACGGCCGGCTCCGCAAATCCCGGCTTTAACGCCGTTATGCGAAAATTAGGATGGAAGCGCACCAAGGTAAAAAGAAAGGGCTTTGTGCTGGGGGCGCGGCGTCGGGATGTAGTATATTGGCGGATGGTAAAGAAAACCTATGCAAGAAGGAAATAATATATATCTGAGGCCGCTCGTCGAAGATGATTTCAATGATCGTTATTTAACGTGGTTCAAGGACGCGGAAGTCACTCGATTTTTAGAGGCGCGCAATATAACGCGGGAGGATGCCATAAAGCATCTGCACGATGGCGAAGATGGAAAGAACTGGCGGCTGTATGCGATCTGCGAAAAAGCGACCGAGAGGCATATCGGTAACATAAAAATAGGACCGATTGATTGGAAAAACGGAGTATCTGATCTGGTCACGGTGATAGGAGAGCGTGATGCGTGGGGCAAGGGCTACGCCAGAGAGGCAATCAAAAGGGGTATGGAGATAGCATTTGATGAATTGCACATTCGCAAACTTTCCGCGAGCATTGTGTCGGGGAACACGGGTTCGATAAAGGCGTATACCGCCGCCGGCTTTACCGTGGAGGCCACACTTAAAGATCAATATAAGGACGCTGCTGGTCAAATGTATGACAAGGTTTTTGTGAGCGCTTTTGCTCCTCTCAAGCAGTGACCTCAGGGTTGAAAAGGGCGTTATATCAGGGTAGGGTGGCCATATGTATAAAGACAGGAGCGAGCGAATAGTGGCGACTATCGAGGCGCGGATGACCTCAACTCGTCTGCCCGGCAAAGTCTTGATGCCGCTTGTCGGTAAGCCGGTGCTGCAGCATATCATCGAGAGGCTCCAGCGTAGTCAGTACGTCGATGTCATCTGCCTGGCAACCACCACCAACAAGACGGACGACCCCACGGCAGCCCTGGCGGAAGATCTCGGGGTAGCGGTGTTTCGCGGCAGCGAAGAGGATGTGCTTGGCCGAGTACTCGGAGCAGCACAGTCAGTGCGGGCCGATCTCATTGTGGAGGTAAGCGGTGATTGCCCTGCAATTGACCACCGAGACATTGATCGCGGCATTGAAGAGTTTTTTAAAAGTGGTGCCGAGTATGTGGCAAACAATATTGAGGCCACCTATCCAACGGGCGGCTTTGAAGTAATTATCTTTCGGACATCTGCCTTGGCCGAAGTCGCGGCAATAGTCAAAGAACCGATATACCGCACCCATGTTTCCTATTACTTTGCTACCCATCCTGAAAAATATCGGCAGCAAAATTTTAAGGCTCCGCTGAAAGCCACAGCCCCGGAACTTAGGGTGGTGCTTGATGAAAAGGCGGACTATGAACTGCTCAACAAAGTATTCGAGAGCCTTTATCCCCTCACGCCAGATTTCGGCGCTGAAGACGTTGTACAGTTTTTAAAAGCCAACCCGCAAGTCGCAGCGCTTAATAGCAATGTACGAAGAAAAAAGGCCCATGAACTCTAAAAGACAATATACGGTGGCAATTATCGGGGCAGGTCGTATTGCTGCTTTTTTTGATACGCCGGCATCAACGCATATACTCACTCATGCACACGCGATTACGAAAAATTCCAGATTGAAACTCGTCGGGTTCGCAGACACGAACGTACGGGCTGGCAGGGAAGCCGCGAAGGTGTGGAAGACATCGTTTTTTTCTTCCGCAAAAAAACTATTTACAGCGGCTAAGCCGGATATTGTGGTAATTGCTACTCCGGACAAGACCCACGTATCGCTCATGGTGGAACTTTCGAGGCTCAAACCACGCCTTATCATTTGCGAGAAACCCGTGGTCACCCGCAAAAGTGACATTGCGAAATTGAAGAAACGGCGGTTACCGCCTGTTATTGTCAATTACTCGCGGCGCTTTGATCCTGTGGTGCAAAAAGTTGCCGGCGAAATAAAAAAAGGTCTCTGGGGCAAAATTATTGCCGCTCGAGGTATCTACACAGGCTCTTTACTGCACAACGGCTCTCACCTCGTCGACCTCGGACGGTTTCTTCTTCCGAACGTCACGATACAGCTCACGGAAGGCGACGCGAAGGCATACTCGCTTTTTGAGCTTGATATCTTAACAAGCAAGGGCCGCCTGCGCTTTATAGAAAGCGGCCAAAAGTTAATGATCGAGCGACCGCACAAAGACCCGCTCTATAGGGGGTTTGTGACGCTCGGTCGTGCTTCCATACAAAAAACCGGACTCCATGATGCTTTGCCCAATCTTTACCGACATGCCATTGCGGTCTTGGATGGTAAAAAAAGTGCATCTCCTAACCTCACAGAAGCCCTAAAAACTGAAAGTGAAGTACTATAGCGATATGTCGGAACTTGCAATCAATGGGGGGAAGGCCGTGCGCACCGCACCTTTCCCCCTGTACAACACGATAGGGAAGGAAGAAAAGAATGCCGTGAACCGGGTTATGGACTCCGGCGTGCTCTCAAAATATATCGGTGTGTGGCATAAAGATTTTTACGGCGGAGTCGAGGTGCAGGCGTTTGAGCGTGAGTGGGAGAAGCGATTTGGAGTGAAGCACGCCATCGCCATGAATTCGGCCACCTCGGCACTCATCGCCTCTGTGGGTGCGCTTGGCATTAAGCCGGGGGACGAAGTGATTGTAAGCCCCTATACCATGGTTGCTTCCGTTTCTTGTGTGTTGTGGTGGGGAGGTGTGCCTGTTTTTGCCGATATCGAACCGGAGTACTTTTGTCTTGATCCGAAGTCCGTTGAAGCGGCAATCACCCCGCACACCAAAGCAATTATCGTCGTCGATATTTTTGGCGGCGTGTACGACGTCGAGCGAATTGCAGCGATTGCAAAAAAACATAATCTCAAAATCGTAGAAGATGCCGCACAAGCCCCCGGTGCCAGCCACAAAGGCAAGGGCGCTGGCACGTTTGCCGATATTGGCGTTTATTCGCTCAATTTTCATAAGCATATACACACCGGTGAGGGCGGGGTGGCGGTTACTGAAGATGATGTTTTAGCAGAGCGGCTGCAGCTCATACGCAATCATGCCGAAGCGGTGGTAGAAGCAAAAGGGGACCCCGATCAAAAACTCATTGGGCAAAACTACCGCCTGACGGAAATGCAGGCAGCGATAGGTCGTGAGCAATTAAAAAAACTCGATGCACTGGTGGCACAGAGACGAAAAAATTGTGCGTATCTCGCAGAGCGTCTGCGCGATCTGCCCGGTATCGTGCCCGCGCCAGAGCGCGCGGGGAGCGAACATGTTTTTTATGTGCAGCCGTTCCTGTATGACGAAAAAATTGTCGGGGTAACGCGCAAACGCTTTATCGAGGCGCTCCTTGCTGAGCTGCCCGGGGCTTCAATTTCAGGCGGGTACGTCAAACCCATTTATCGAATGCCGCTTTTCGGTATAACCAAAGATCTGTGTCCTACCACCGAACGTCTCTACAACAGCGAACTTTTGCTGCATGAAATGATGCATCCAGGCATGAGTACAAAAGATCTCGATGACGTCATCGAAGCGTTTCATAAAGTATATCTTCATCGAGACGAGCTATGAAAAGCGTGTTAGTCGTGGCGCATGACGCCGGTGCCGCGGAGATTATTGGCGCATATCTAAAAACTCACACGAAGGGGAAGCACTATAGTGTCTATGCCGCGGGACCGGCGGCGCGCATCTTTCGTCGGGAGCGCATTCCTTTTCGGGTGATTCGTGAAAACAAAAAAAACATCGCGCACATAGTAGCCAAACACAGAGACGCCGCGCTTGCGCTTCTTGGTACGGGATGGATGACCACGATTGAGCGGGAGTCGCTGACATGTGCAAAAAAAGCAGGGATTAGGACCGCCGTGTATTTAGAATCGTGGGGCGATTATCGCACCAGATTTGGATACCCCGCCAAAAATTGGAAAGATACTTTGCCGGACGAACTATGGGTCGGAGATCGCTTTGCGTGGACGCTTGCGGGACACTATTTCCCGGGGGTAGCGCGACGGATGGTCAGAAACCAGTACCTTGCCGGTATCGCATCTCGGTATAGAAAATCGTCTAAGCGAAGAGACCGCATTGTGTTCATGAGTCGGCCAGCCCCAAACACAGCGCACATGATAAAGGAACTGCTGCAACACACCCACTACCCGATCCGAATCCGTCTGCACCCGGCCGAAGATCCTAAGCGGTTTGACGGACTCATTAAGCAGCACAAAGGCAGAATCGAGAAATCCCGCGAGAAAGATTTAGTCCACGATCTCGTGCGTGCCCGCGCGGTGGTGGGACCCGAGACGGTTGCCATGGTCGCCTCAGCGTCAGTGCATATACCCACAGTCCGCATTTGTACGGGCACTCCGATACTTCCGCATCATATACAAACTGCAACAACCGTCGCACGCGCGCTTAAGATTTTAAGACTATGATCACTAATCTCTACGAACATATTGCCCGTTTAGCCAAAGAGCATCCGCAAAAAGTGGTGCTGCTTTCCTGCGACGAAGCGGGAAACACGCTGCAAGAGATCACCTACGCAAAGCTGCTGGAGCATCTGTCCGTTGCGGCTGCGGGACTCAAGAAATTAGGCCTGCGGCCGAACGATAGAGTGGCGCTTAATTTCGGCAATTGCCCGGAACTCCTTATAGTGAGCTGGGCTGCATGGATGAGCGGAGTTGTCACCGTGCCGCTTGATACCAAACGCGATACCAGTGAGCTCACGGAGTTTAAGACGTCTCTGAGTAAGGCCGCCATAGTGTTGTCTCAAAAAGACGTACAAAGTTTTTCAGGAGGTGAGGCGCAGTGGATGAAGGATCTATCGCACGAGGCCCTTATCCTTTTTACCTCCGGGACCACTGCGCGACCCAAAGGGGCGCAACTTTCGTTGAAAAATCTTGTTGTGAACGCCGACGGTATTGCGAAGTGGCTTAAGATTACTCCCCAAGACCGTTTTTTGGTGCAGCTGCCGCTTCATCACATTAATTCCACCACCTTCTGTCTCTCGGCATTACTTGCGGGTGCAAGCATTGCCATAGTTCCTCGCTACTCCAATTCGCATTTTTGGCAGCAGGCTGCCAGAACGGGCTCAACGATTACCTCGATCGTGCAATCTATCGTGTTTGACCAACTACAGCGCAAAGAAGCATATGCTACGTCGAAACATGATCTCAAACTATCGAGAATTCAGATAGGATCGGCTCCGGTGGTTGCCGCAAGTGCCAAGGAGTTTATTCAAACATTTGGCATCCCGCTGTATCAGGGCTATGGTCAAACGGAGACTGCTTTGCGGGTAACCGGAGTACCCACCGATCTCCCCGAACCGCTCTTTGAACAACTGGTCGAAGAAAACTCGATTGGCACGCCGCTCCAATGGGCTCAGGTTGAAATAACTGATGAAGAGGGGAAAATCTTAGGAGAAAACAGCGAGGGCGAGCTCGTCGTGAAAGGCCCTGCGATAATGGCGGGGTATTTGGCAGGAGAGCCTGCGTTTAGAGACGGGTATTTTTTAACTGGCGATATCGGTCTGTATAAAGTGATCGAAGGCAAGAGGTTTTTCTATCTGCGTGGACGCAAAAGCGAGATGATAATTAAAGGAGGTGTTAATATCTCACCGGTCGCGGTTGAAAATGCTTTGAAAAAAGTCTCCGCTGACATCGATCAAGCATATGTTGTTGGTGTCGAGGACGAACGGTATGGTCAAGAGGTCGGTGCAATTATTATCCTCAAGAGTGGCGTAGAGGATGCTGCCGCCAAACGCCGGATCAAATTCGCACTTTTGTCCGGCTCGCCTCACCTAAGTGCCTACGAGACACCAAAGTTTGTGCGCTTTGTCACCGTAGAGGAGCTGCCAGCGACATCAACGGGCAAAGTTCAGCGCACGGTGTTAAAGAAATCGCCTAAAGAGAGTTACCAGTCGATATACGATCTGTTTGAAACTAAAGAAAACCGCTTCACAGTCATAGATCCTCAATCCCGCTATGTGAGGCAGTCACACGAACTGTATAATCATTGTTGGCAACCGCTCCTCGTGACTCTAGATGCATATAAGAAAAAACTGAGCAAAGAAACTACGATCGCAGCAGTAGATACTCATGACCAAGTAATTGGACAAATCTCTTTTACACGAGACAAAGACACACTAACGTGTGTTTCTATCTGCAGCTCAGCATACAAAGCAAAACCGATAGTTCATGTAGAAAAGATTCCTTCGCCGCAAGAGGTGGAAACATATCTGCTTGCAGGACATGATCCGGTTATGAATTTCCATACAAACTTGGGAGCGACTCTTATGAAAGTCATTCCACAGGGCAGGCCCGATGACAAAAGTTCGCTCGGCTATACGATGCTTCTCAAGTATCCCTCTGCTCCGGACATGAAGATTACCGAGAATAATCCCATCTCAAGCCAACTCATTGAGGCGGTTCGAATGCTCGGCACTGATATAGGTTCAGAGGTCTATGCGCTTTCGCGTCCCGGAGCTCTGGCGCACTATATGGCAAAGCAACGATAGCTCTTTCACCGGAGTTATCTATGTGGTATAGTGCGCGGGCTTAAAAACGTCATGTATACCCTTAAAAATAAGGTTATTTTGATTACCGGGGGCACCGGCTCTTTTGGTAAGGCATGTATAACAAAAATCCTCGCTGAACACGATCCGAAAGCAATCCGTATTTATAGTCGCGATGAGCTCAAACAGTGGGAAATGGCGCAAGAGTTTAGTTCCGACAAGCTCCGCTTTTTTATCGGTGATGTCCGTGACAGCGAGCGCCTTAAACGTGCCTGTGAGGGGGTGGATGTAATTTTGCATGCAGCAGCGCTCAAACAAGTCCCCGCGTGTGAGTACAACCCCATGGAGGCAGTTAAGACAAACGTAAACGGCGCCATGAATGTAATCAACGCGGCACTTGATAACAATGTTCAGAGGGTAATAGCGTTATCGACTGACAAAGCTGCGAATCCCATCAATATTTATGGGGCGACTAAACTTGCTTCTGATAGGCTTTTTATACAATCAAATGCATACCGCGGGGCAGAGCGGGACACGCAATTTTCCGTTGTGCGTTACGGCAATGTGATGGGGAGTCGCGGCAGTATTATCCCGTTGTTTCGCGCGCAGCGTGAGAGAGGAGTGGTAACCATCACCGACGCACGCATGACTCGTTTTTGGATCACGTTGCCGCAGGCAGTCGATTTTGTACTCTCCTCACTCGCCATCATGCAGGGAGGCGAGTTGTTTGTGCCGAAAATTCCCAGCATGAAGATAACCGATCTTGCAAAAATAATCGCGCCAAAAGCGAAACAGCAAATAATCGGCATTCGCCCCGGAGAGAAACTGCATGAGCTACTCGTCCCCGTTGGTGAAGCTCGTGAAGGGTTGGAGCTCAAAGACAGATACATTATTCTCTCTCAGTCCAGGGAATGGGATATAGACATCAGCAAATACCCCAAAGCACGAAAAATGAAAAATGATTTTGAGTTTAACAGCAAAGATAATAAATATCTGTCGCAAAAAGAGATGCAGGCGCTCCTCAATATGCTTGATCTCGCGTAAGATACATTCATGATCCCATACTCGACCCAAGATATTAATGAGGCTGATATCAGGGCGGTAGTAAAGACTCTGCGCTCAGGACGGCTCACTCAGGGCCCGGGGATCGATCGTTTTGAAAAAGCGCTCGCAAAAAAAGCGGGCACCAAGTATGCCGTAGTGCTCAACTCCGGCACCGCGGCGCTCCATGCGGCGTATTTTGCCGCCGGAGTGAAAAAGGACGATGAAGTTGTTGTGCCGGCACTTACCTTTGCCGCGACCGCGAATGCCGCTTTATATCTGGGGGCGAAGCCCGTCTTTGCCGATGTCGACTTGGCAAGCGGGCTTATGACTGCAGAAACCGCACGTACGAAGATTTCAAAAAAAACAAAAGTACTCGTGCCCGTCGACTATGCCGGCCGCCCGGCCGACTACCGTGCGCTGCGCACACTCGCTAAAAAACATAAACTCATACTCATTGCAGACGCTGCACAAAGTCTCGGAGCCCGATATCGTGGGAAGCCTGCCGCCGCGTGGGCCGATATGGCCATTTACAGTTTTCATCCGGTCAAGTCGATTACCACCGCAGAGGGCGGCGCGGTGGTGACAAACAATGCCGAGTACGCCGAGCGGGTAAAACTTTTTCGCAGCCACGGCATTACTAAAGATACTTCGCGTTTGGAGCACGCAGACGAGGGCGGTTGGTATATGGAGCAGCAGGCGCTTGGCTACAATTACCGTATGCCTGATATTCTGGCGTCGCTCGGCGAGAGCCAGTTGAAGCGTCTTGAAGTATTTATCGCCAAACGCTCTGCTGCGGCCCGGCGATACTTTTCCTTACTCAAACATGATGTCCGCATAACGCTGCCCCCGGCCGATTCGGCAGACAACAAATCTGCCTGGCATCTCTACACAGTGCGCGTAGACTCCCGCAAACGCCGCGCAGCTTTTGACGCCCTGCGTGCTGCGGGGATAGGGGTGCAGGTACACCATATTCCGGTACATCTGCACCCGTACTACCAGAAACTTGGATATACAAAAGGGTCCTGCCCGAACGTCGAAGCCTGGTATGCGAGCGAAATCTCCCTGCCAATATTTGCTAGAATAAGCTCCGCGCAGCAGGCGCGCGTGGTACGGACATTGCGTAAGGCACTCGCATGAAAAACTCTGGACAAAAACTTTGGAAAAGGGCGAAAAAAATAATTCCTGGCGGCGGCCAACTGTTAAGCAAGCGCGCGGAGATGTTTGCTCCCGGGGTGTGGCCCGCATACTACTCGCGCGCAAAAGGTGCGACTATTTGGGATCTCGATGGTAAAAAATACACCGACTTTTCGCTGATGGGGGTGGGAGCCAACATGCTTGGCTATGCCAACCCTGACGTCGACAATGCGGTGATAGCCGCCATCAAGCACGGCTCAATGTCGACGCTCAATACTCCGAAGGAAGTCGAGCTTGCCGAACTGCTGTTGCGACTCCACCCGTGGGCGGACATGGTGCGCTACGCGCGCACGGGCGGCGAGAGTATGGCTATTGCCGCACGCATTGCGCGCGCATACAGCGGGCGCGACACGATTGCCTTTTGCGGGTATCACGGTTGGGCCGACTGGTACTTAGCGACCAATTTACAAAAAAAAGATGCGCTTGCCGCGCACTTGCTGAAGGGTCTCGAGCCTAAAGGAGTTCCCCGGGGCTTGCGTGGGAGTATTGTTCCTTTTCGGTACAACCACATTGAGGAACTTGAACAAATAATCAAAAAGCACGGCAAGCTCGCTGCAGTTATTATGGAGCCCGTTCATGGAGAAGAACCACAAAAAGGATTTCTTAAAAAAGTGCGCGCACTTGCCAACAAAGCCGGTGCGGTACTTGTATTTGATGAAATCACGATGGGGTTCCGGCTCACGCTTGGAGGCGCACATCTTACGTATGGCGTTATGCCTGACATGGCGATATTTGCCAAGGGGATGAGCAACGGCTACCCGATGGCCGCAATCATCGGCAAGAAAAACGTCATGCAGGCTGCACAAGGGACTTTTATTTCGAGCACCTACTGGACCGAAGCGGTCGGACCCGCTGCCGCTCTCGCCACAATTCGCACCATGAAAAAAAAGAAAGTGCAGACCCGTCTTGCCGCGCTAGGCCGCCGCGTGCGTGTGGTGTGGCAGAAGGCTGCTTTGAAACACGGGCTGGTGATTAATTGCAGTGGCGTAGCGCCAATGCAATTTTTCTCTTTTTCAGGCCCTGACGCGCAAATTATAAAAACAGTTTTCGTGACCGAAATGCTCAAGCGTGGATTTTTAGCATCGAACCTTTACTACGCGAGTTTTGCGCACACCGATGCTGATGTTGCCCGCTATGAACGGGCGCTGAATGAAGTCTTCGCGCTTATCGTTAAAGCGCAAAAAATGGGGCACTTGAAGAAACTACTTAAGGGACCCGTCGCTCACACTGGTTTCGAGCGGCTTAATTAAAAAAATAACCCCGCGGGAAACCGCGGGGTCGAACACTCAGTTTATTTTGTGACACCGGGTGCTTAGGGCCGGTCCGGATTGAATGTAAGGAGTTCCATCAGCCCCCCTTTCATTTTTTTGTATGCCGACCCGACTTCTGCGGGGACAAAAGCGCGTTCCTGAGCGGCTCGCATGGCCGCAAAGCCGTTCGGCGTGAGCAGAGACCCGATGTGATTTGCCAACTGCTCGGAGTTAATACCATAGATGCCGGCCACCGCACCCTTGTCAACGGGCGGCCACCATCCAGCGTGCTTCACAGGCATCTCTCTGCCCCGAAACGCTCTTTGCGTCAGCAACGCAATCGCAGGAATACGCATGAACGCAGCCTGGATCTGTATCGTCGAGGCAGTTCCGATGACGATATCCGCCCCCGGTACCATATCGTTTGTGCCGAGTCCGAACGGCCCCGTCTTGAGCGAGATAGAAGTGTGCACTTTGGGGTCGTAGGCTTCGAGCTCTTTGTAAAGCTCGATCAACCCAACATTCGCCGTGCGACCAGGATACTCGCCGTGTCCGGGGTGGATGGTGAAGACCAATCGAAACGCTTCAGGCCGGGGAAGCGAGGCGAGTGCCTCGATCACACATGCCCCAAGCGCGAAGTTGACACCCATCTCCTTTTCACCGGAGACCAGAACAAACTTTTGCTCGGGCCCGATGCCGAGTATTTCTCGTACCTCATCACGCGTTCGAGTAGGAAAGGCGAAACTCTCCCACTCGGGGTGTCCGACCACGAGTATCGTGGCATCAGGGTAGAGCAAGGCGGCACGCTGTCGTTCTTCCTCATCAACGACAAAGAGCAGCCTTACAAACGGACGCACGGCGGCAAACTCTTCGTTGGCCCAAGACTGGTAGCCGAGTGCCACCATGACGAGCAGCTTTCGCTGCTCCACCGCGGCCTTCGCGGCTAGGACTTCTCTACCGCACGCGTTTGATACGGTGATAACAACGATATCGCTTGCGGCGATATCGGTTTCAAGGTTTAGGGGAGGGGGGCGAATTTGTCCGAAGTCCAAACAGCTCCGCTGTTCAAACGTCGGCCCCAGTATCCCCGCTAACCCCTGCAGTGTCCGCGACTCCAGAAAGTCTGCGGCAACCAGCATCACTTTGGGTTTGCTCAACGCTGCCTCCTATGTATTGTTTACCTCTTTTTTAATTATAGCATACAAAACAAAAAAATACAAGTTATAGTGAAAAGACCTCGCGCTTGCGCGCGAGGTCTGCGTTTGTGTGTTAGCCGAGAGAGAACCCTATAATCACAAAAAGGGTTCCCACGACGCCGATGCAGAGGTAAACCCACTCGGCTAAGCCATATTCTTTTTTCTCGCCAAAACCGAAGAGTCCGATGAGTGCCGGAAGAACCATCTCACTCACCAAAAACAACGGCTGAACGACGAACAGCGGAGCCACCATGAACGCCCAGTAGTTGAGCCCGAGCGCCGACAAGATGACAAGTCCAAGACCAACCGACAGTACAAGATCCCGCAGTGTTATCTTAGAGCGTTGAGAACGCCGTTTCCACTGCAGGATTATGATTGCTGCAAGCAGTGATCCTGAATACCACCCGGCAATAAAGGTACTGGGACTGACATTCTCGAGTGCCATATAACGGGCGCAAAAGACAGCAACCCCCCAAATGACACTGTAGCCCGCGATCCATCCATAGAGCGCGAGCGGGTGCCTTCCTTTTTCTTTCTCTGATTTGTGACGATAGTCGCTGTAAGAAAACAGCACGACCGCCGCAAACGAGAGCCCGACGCCGACCATGGTAGGCGTCGTGAGAAACTGCACCTCGTTCAAGAAGTACCACGCCAATAACATGGCTATGAGGTCGTCTCCCCACGTAAAGAGCGAAGTTTTGGAGAGGGATAATTCGATGGCACGCCACTGGCAGTACGCGCCAAAGCCGTTTATAAAGCCAACCGCCACTATGACAAGGAAGGCTAAGCTGAGGGAGAGCCCAAACATAAGCGCCCCCAACAGTGCGAGCAACGACGCGCTCAGGAATTGGAGCATAAAGCGCTCCTCTCTCCCGATACCTGTCGCCGCCACTTTTATCATCCACGGTGCAACAATGTGCGCCACAGCGATTCGCAGAGCTACCGGTATAAGCCACATGGCCACTCCTCCTTAGGTTATTCAGCTCTTAGATCCGCGTGCAAAATAGCACTATTTATAAAATTAGTCAAATAGTGTTAAGATACGTTGCATGAAAGTGGTCGCGATTATCCAGGCGCGGATGGGTTCCACTAGGCTGCCTGGCAAGATACTCAAACCTCTCGCAGGAAAGCCGATGCTGTCCGTCGAAATAGAGCGACTCAAAAGTTCTAAAAAAATAGACGCGTTTGTGCTCGCGACTACCGATACCCCCGCCGATGATACGACTGCAGTGCTCGGTGCACAGCTTGGGCTCACGGTGTTTCGCGGGAGCGAACAAGATGTGCTCGACCGCTACTACAAGGCTGCCCAAGAAGCGGGTGCAAATGTTGTCGTCCGGGTCACCGGCGATTGCCCGATGCATAGTGGCACCGTGGTCGACGAAGTAGTAGAACACTTTTTGCAAAGTGGCGCCGACTATTGCATAGGGCCTACCAATAGACCTGAAGGTTTTGATACGGAGGTGTTTACGTTTGCGGCACTCGAACGCGCTTCGCGTGAAGCAACACTTCCGTCCGAGCGCGAGCATGTCACTCTGTATATTCGCAATCATCCAGAACTCTTTACGCTTGCACCAGCGTGGAGCACCGGAGGCAAGGATTACTCCGCACTGCATTTTTCAGTTGATACGCCACAGGATTTTGAACTCGCTCAAAAAGTTTTTAATGAGATAGGTGAGCAATTTTCACTGCAGGAGCTGCTCCAGTTGCTGGAGCGCAAGCCCGAACTCTTGGAGATCAACAAGGGCGGTACCGGATTTGAAGGGCTGCATAAGTCACTGAAAGAAGATGAAGCGTGGAAGATCGCACAACATCTCGTACTCGGTACGGTCGAGCTCGGGATGACCTACGGCCTTGATACCGACATTCCTCAGCCGGATAAAGACGAGGCGTTTGCGATTCTTGATGCAGCATACAAAGCCGGCATCACCAGCTTCGACACGGCCGCCGCCTACGGCAGTGCAGAGAAAGTGTTAGGGGAGTGGATTGCGGCACGTGATGTAAAAGATGCGGTAAAAATAATTTCAAAAGGCGCAGGTCGTAAAGACATCGAAGAGTCATTGCGGCGGCTGGGGTTGCAAAAACTAGATGGGTATTTGTTGCATAGCCCAAGCGGCTCCGTGAACGAGATAAAAGAAGCTAGACGCACGGGGCTTGTTGGACACATTGGAGCGTCGGTCTATGCCCCTTCGGAGATTCAAGAGTGGTTTGAATATGTACAACTTCCTTACAATGCGTTGGACCGGCGATTTGAAAAAGTAGAGACGGCAGCTATTTTTGCCCGAAGCCCATTTTTGCAGGGATTGCTTTTGCTGGAGCCTTCGCACATCCCGGCACACCTCTCTGCCGCCAAACCACACCTTGAGGGTTTCATCGGGGTCGCAAAAAAGTTCATGCTCTCTCAACTTGAGGCGGCGCTTCTATTTGCTCTCCACGCACACTCCGAACACCGTGTAGTCTTTGGCGTCAAAACTTTGCCGCAACTTCAAGAAATTCTCAACGCAGCACACACATCACTGCCAAAGGGTTTTCTCGAAGCAGTGCGCGTATTACCGATACCCGAACTTGGCGTCATTAACCCGGCGCTATGGAAGTGATATTTAGCGAGACATGGTACAGTATTTCCACATGAAAAGAAATGCGTTTACTGTCGGTTCGCGCACTATAGGGACGGGACAGCCGACTTTTATTATTGCCGAACTATCAGGCAATCATCACCAGGACTTTGCACAAGCGCTAAAGCTGATCGATGCTGCGGCAGACGCCGGGGTCGACTGCATCAAGTCGCAAACGTACACCGCCGACACTATTACGCTTGATTCGGACAAGGAACCCTTTCAAGTGAAGGTCAATGACTCTTGGCGGGGGCAAACTCTCCATAGTTTGTATCAGCAGGCGTTTACACCATGGGAGTGGCTGCCTAAGCTCAAAAAACACGCCGAGTCGAAAGGCTTGCTCTTTTTCACGAGCGTTTTTGATCCCATGGCCGTTGACTTCATGGAGGAGATAAACGTCCTGTTCTACAAAGTGGCTTCGTTCGAAGTCGTCGACGTACCGCTACTTGAGAAAATCGGCAAGACCAAAAAACCCGTCGTCATGTCCCGCGGCATGGCAACAGACGAGGAGCTGGAACTGGCGCTTAACACACTGCGTGAAAATGGCACACCGCAAGTCGCGATACTGCACTGCATCAGTTCCTACCCCGCCAAACCAGAAGAAATGAACCTCTCCACGATTGGTCACATTGCCGAGCGTTTCGGCGTGGTTGCGGGACTATCCAATCACTGCATCGACAACCGCATAGACGAGTTGGCGGTTGCGGCAGGCGCCTCGATTATTGAAAAACATCTCACGCTGCGCCGTGCCGATGGCGGGCCGGATGCGACGTTCTCACTTGAGCCTCAAGAAATGAAAGCTCTGGTTGAGAGTGTTCGGCAAACCGAAGTGATTATGGGTGGTGCTCAACATGGAGCAGGACAGATGGAAGGAGAGAATATTATCTTCCGCAAGTCGCTCTTTGCCGCCGCTCCGATAAAAAAAGGAGAAGTCTTTACCGAGCACAACGTCCGCTCCGTACGGCCGGGTGCAGGGTTAATGCCTAAGTATTACCATGCGGTGTTAGGCAAGTGCGCTACTCAAGACATAGAATTTGCCACCCCCCTGTCGTGGGATTTAGTGGAGGGTGGTGAACCAAAATAATAAAAAGCCCGGCGCGTGCGCCGGGCTTCTCTTCTTATTTCCACATAACCAAGGGGCGCGGGTCTTCTGGATCTTCAGACGGCCGCTCTTCAGTGGGTCTGAGCCCGAGCGCATGCGCAATGCTTTCAGAGCCTTCGTTGCCGCCTTTCTTGATCTCGGCTTTGAGTTTCTTGTCCTTAAGCTGCTCCTCTACGAACTGCACGACCATGCGCTTGCCGTAGCCCTGCCCCCGTGCCTCAGGCGCGGTAGTGTAGGAAAGCTCGGTATAGCCGTCGGTGTCGTCATCGGAGCGAACGGTACCCACCGGCGTCCCATTTTCTTCCGCGATATAGAGTTTGCGGGTGGGAGATATGAGTGACTTTTCAAGCCATGCGACATGGTCTTCCCACACGCCCTCTTTGGTATTACGAGAGTTTTGGCGTGTAAGCGGGTCGTTACGCCACTCAAAGAGTCGCCTGGCGTCTTCCATAGTTGCGGGTCTTAAGGTGAGTTGCATGTGCATGGTCCTTATTGTGAAACAACCATTTATATAGTACACTTTTTGTAGACCGTCAACAAGGAGCACGTCATGAAAACACTCATCTCAGTATTGGGCGCTGATCTGTGGTTTAAAGATGGCCGTTGGCAGACACAAGATCTCGATGCCCCAGGTGATCACAGTGGTGTCACACTTGACCGCTGGCGCGTCATCGCGGGCTCGTATCTTTTTGAGAAAGACCCCACAAGCACCTTGCTCGCCCAGGGGGGATTGGCAACCGCGGACCGTCCGTCGCTTGCCTCAGTTATACGGGATGAGCTCGTCGAGCTCGGGATTCCTCCACAGAAGATCAGTCTCGAAGAAACCTCCCACAGCAGCTATTCACAGCTTGTGGAGCTTCAGCGTGTGGCGTTGAAAGAGGGGCCGAAGAAGATATTTATCATATCCAATGAGTGGCACTTGCCGAGACTTCAAGCGATGGTAGAAGTTTGCGAAGCGCTTGCTCCGTTGCGCAGGCTCGACCATCAATTCGTGGCTGCAGAGGAAATATTGCTGCGTGAGCACCCCACAAAATGGAAAGAAATTGTGAAAGAAACGCGCGTGCGGGCAGACATTGCTGCTCGTATCCAAAAAGAGCACCAAGGCGTGGAGCAAATCCGCAACGGCACCTACCAGTTTCGGTAGGTGTCTTTTTTGTCGAGTATAGTGTTATATAACTCCATGCAATCCCTCTACGTCATTTGGCATACGTTTAAAAGATACCGCTGGCATCTTGTGGTGTTGGTCATACTCGGTTTCCTCGGAGCGATACTCGAAGGCATTGGTATTAATGCGATCATCCCGTTACTCTCCTTTTTTACAGGCGGGTCTCCTTCTACGGCCACAGATTTTATTTCGCGCACTATTCAGCTTCTCTTTAGCTTCTTTGGATTACCATTCACGTTTCGTTATCTATTGGGTTTTATTCTCGGACTCTTCCTTTTTCGCGCTCTTTCGCAAGTCATGTTTGGGTATATCCGCGGCTGGATAAACGCTGATTTTTTAAGCAACGCAAGCGAAGATATGCTGCGACATACCCTGTACGCTTCATGGCCGTTTTTGCTTAGGCAGAAGATTGGCGCATTGCACAATACACTTGTGCGCGACATTCAGGTCGCGGGGGGGCTTTTGGCTACCATAGGCCAGGCAATTCAGTCATTTAGCGGTCTCCTTATGTATCTCTTGGTTGCGATTAACATTTCGCCGCATATCACACTGCTCACGATGGGGGGAGGAGTCATTCTTATTGTGTTCATTCGACCATTGTTGGCACGGACACAAAAGACTGGTGAGGAAGTTGCTTCAACTGAAAAACGCTTCGCTCAGTTTTTGACCGAACACATAATCGGAATGAAGGCCATCAAGGCTGCCGGGAGAGAGGTGGACGCGCTTGCATATGGGAATAGACTTGTGCAATTTTTGCGGTCGCTCATGATACGGCAGGCATTTATCCGGTCGATATCGACGAGCATGTTCCAGCCATTTAGCATATTTTTTATCATTGTGCTTTTTGCTGTCACCTATCGGACGCCAGATTTCAGCATCATATCCTTTGCCGCGGCACTCTACCTGATTCAAAAAATATTTATCTTCCTTGAATCTGGGCAAGTTGCCGCCCATTCTATTGTTGAGATGGTTCCGTATGCGCGCAATATCAGCATGTTTAAAAACATGCTTGAAGAACACCGCGAGCAAACCATAGAAGGAAGGTCGCCATTTAATTTTGCCAAAGCTCTTACCTTTGAATCCGTCTCCTTTTCTTATGAGAAAGAAAGGCCAGTACTTCAAAACATAAGTTTCACTATCCATCATGGAGAAACGATTGGGCTCATAGGGCCCTCAGGCGCCGGCAAGACCTCGGTGGCAGATCTGTTGTTGCGTCTTTTTAAACCGACCCAAGGGATTATTGCGCTTGATGGTAAAAACATTACCGAGATTGCAATCGACGATTGGCGGAAACAAATCGGCTACGTGCCTCAAGACGTATTTTTGTTGAACCACACCATTGAAGAAAATATTCGATTTTATAGACCTGAGTTGACGAAAGAACAAATCACAGAGGCGGCGCGGCAAGCAAATATATATGAATTTATCATGTCACTGAAAGAGGGGTTCCAAACACAAGTGGGAGACCGCGGAGTCATGCTCTCAGGCGGCCAGCGTCAGCGCATTGTACTCGCGCGCGCACTCGCAGGTCGTCCATCGATACTTATCCTTGATGAAGCGACCAGCGCTCTCGATTTGGAATCCGAGCGGCTCATCCAGGAGGCTATTCAAGCACTTCACGGAAGCGTGACGGTCTTTGTGATAGCCCATCGTCTTAGTACTATCGAAAGTGTTGATACATTGTTGGTGATAGAGAACGGCAGAGTAATCGAACAAGGGTCTCCCATGGAATTGCGGAAAAACCCAAATTCCTATTTTACAAAACACCACGATTTAAGACGGGCGCAATAGTTTCTATGCGCTCGGTCCGTGCTATCGTAACGCCAGCAGCACTTTCTTAGGACGTTCACAAAACAAGGGAGTAGGTTCGATGCGAAAGCGAATCATTCTTGCGGCTCGCTACTACAGCATCGAGCCGCTCGGAATCCTCTATCTTGCTGGTCTAGTTCGCGATGCGGGCTGGGACTGCAAAGTCGTTCTCGTCAATGAATTCGACTTTGAACCTTTATATGAGGCAGTACGAAACTGGAAGCCTCATATGGTCGGCATCCAGATTTGGACTGGCTATCACAAACCAGCCTTTGCGGCCTGCGACACGATGCGGAACATGGGAGTTACCGTCGCCATCGGCGGTCCTCATGCCACTTATTTTCACGATGAGTGTGCGCGTCATGCGGACTTCGTAGTGAAGGGAGGCGGCTTCGGGATTTTGCGCGAGTTACTGGCTGGCCGGCTTGCCGCAGGAGTGCATTTCGAGAAGAGCGGAAGAACGGAAACGTTTCCGATACCGGATCGCGACGTTGTGTACGACGCGTATCCGGAATTGGGAAAGAGCCCCATCAAAAGCATCTTTGCGTCCGTGGGGTGTCCGTTCTTCTGCACCTACTGCTATGCGCCGGCGTTCAACCAGATGCATGGAGGGTTTTTGCTCACCGTGCGTCCGGTCGATGACATCATCAAGGAAGCGCGCGATATCCTCGCGCGTTGGCCGCTCCACATGGTGTACTTCCAAGACGACATCTTCGGCTACAACGAACAATGGCTGAAAGAGTTCGCCGTCAAATGGAAGTCTCAGGTTGGGGTGCCGTTTCATTGTCAGATCCGTCTTGAGCTCACTCAGCACGACAAGGGAGCCCGCCGGCTCGACCTCTTCAAAGAGGCCGGCTGCACGGGTATCACTCTTGCCATCGAATCTGGCAACGCGTTCTTGCGTGATCATGTACTGTTCCGTCATATGCCCGACGAGCTCATACTCGACGGATGCCGGAAGATTATGGATCGCGGAATGACGCTCCGAACCGAGCAGATCCTCGCCGTGCCCTTCTCGGACACGATAACGGATCTCACCACCCTCGATCTTAACGGCAAGATCAATCCAACCATGGCATGGACATCCATCCTCGCTCCCTACCAAGGGACAGACATGGGTACCATTGCTCATAACTTTGGGTTGTACCGTGGAAACAACGACGATCTGGCCGAAACTTTTTTTGACCGGAGCGTCTTGCGGCATGTGCGTGGCGGCCCCAAAGATATTGAAGCGTTGATGGGCCACCACAATCCCAAAAGTCGTGCGTTGTTGAAACTCCGCGCGCGACCTATGGGTGACTTGGTGGGAGACGTATGCGGAGTGGAAAGCGATGCTACGCTTGGCATCATCCACTATCTTACCGAGGTGGAAAATAGACGTTACGGTGAGGATACCGTACGTCTCCAGCGGCTCTTCAACTGGCTTGCCAAGATTCCTGCCCCGGTCGCACTTGGGCGGACACTCGTCAACATTCCCGACGCCAAATGGTCGTGGAAAAGTATTGGCGAAGCAACAAAGGCCCACATGCGTGCGCATATGGGAAAAAAGGTCGAGCAATGGTCACAAGAGCTCGCCGTCCAGATGAGCGTCGAAACATTGCCCGGCCCGATTGCGGTCAACCCGTCTTACTTCGCTTTCTTTCCTGAGGGCGGAGCGCTCGCGAAAAAAGTAATCGAGCGGGGGGTCTTCGATCCAAATCGCACATTCCAAGAATCACTCGACGAGCTTGGAACGATGACCCGCCGGCATCTCTTCCACTTCGGTCTTTACATGATCGAGCGTGGGAGAGCTCCCATTGCATCCCCGTGATGCTGGCCCCCACCGAAAGGTGCGGGGCTTTTCTTTTATGCTATAGTGCTTTCGTATGCGATATACCGAGACGTTGAAATGGGGCATTATCGGGGGTCTCGGCCTCTTGCTTTTCATTCCTTTTATCATCGGTGACGGGAGTATCTTCCCGAACATGTTTTTCCCGTTTATTACGGGGAAGAACTTCGCATTTCGTATTTTAGTCGAGATCATGTTTGGGGCGTATGTGTTGCTCGCGCTGCGCGAGCCTAAATACCGTCCGCGCGGGTCGCTCATCATGTGGGCAGCGTGTGCGCTTGTGGTATGGGTGGGGATTGCCACCATGTTCAGCGTTGATCCGCTGAAGAGCTTTTGGAGCAATTTCGAGCGCATGGAAGGCTATATCGGGCTTTTGCATGTGTTTATGCTGTTCATCATTGCCGGTGCGGTGCTCACGGCAGAGCAATGGTGGGAGAAATTTTTTAAGATTTCCATAGGCGTGGCGACGCTCCAAGGTTTTTACGCGCTGTTTCAAGTTTTGGGATGGGCGGCGATTTCGACGCAAAGCGGCGCGCGCGTTGACACCAGCTTTGGGAACGCAACCTATCTCGCGGTGTACATGCTCTTTAATATTTTTCTAACGCTCTTTATTCTCGTACGCGAAAGGCAATCGCGCATGACGCAGTCGCTCTATGGGATTGCGCTTGTGCTGCAAGTGGTGGCGCTCCTCAATACCCAAACCCGAGGCGCCATTTTAGGCTTGATCGGCGGACTCGTGATCGCGGCGCTGTATGTGGTTTGGAAGGGCACAGATGTGCGCTATGGAGTATTGCGAAAATGGTCCATCGGTTTAGTGATAGGCATCGTGGTGCTTGTTGCCGGGTTTATAGCGCTTCGCAACAGTGCGCTGGTGCATAGTTCTTCAACGTTGAGCCGCCTTGCATCTATATCGCTTCAAGACAAGACAACCCAATCGCGCTTTATGATCTGGGGCATGGCCTATCAGGGGTTTGTTGAAAAACCATTACTCGGGTGGGGGCAAGAGAATTTCAGTTTCGTCTTCAATAAATATTACAACCCTGCCATGTACGACCAAGAGCAGTGGTTCGACCGCGCGCACAACCAATTTATCGACTGGCTGCTTGCGGCCGGGCTGCCGGCCTTCTTGTTTTTTCTCTCGCTCTTTTTCTTGGGCGCATGGGCTGTGTATCGCTCCACTCTGGAGGTGCCGGCACAGGCGGTGTTCTTAGGGCTCCTCGGGGGATACGCGTTTCATTCGATGTTTGTGTTCGACAACCTCATCAGCGCCATGTATTTCTTTTTGCTGGTGGCATTTATGCACGGGCTCCTGCCGCGCCAGGTGCCGCGTTTTATGGTGCTCTCTCGTCCGGCGAGCGATCATACGGTCGCCATCGCAGCACCGATCGTGGTCGTCTTGGTTGTCGGCGGCATCTGGATGTTGCAAGTTCCCGGCCTAACGCGCGCGCAAACGATCATCGATGCTATTACGACGCAAAAAGCAGTAACGGTGAACGGCTCGGTTACCGGAGCTCCCCGCGACCCGAAAGAAAATCTCGCAGTCTTTGAACGGGCGCTCACCATGGGATTTTTAGGAAGACAAGAGACGGTCGAGCAGCTTTATCAATTTTCTTCGAGTCTCGCGAACAACACGTCGGTGAGTCCCGAGATCAAGCAACAGGCATATGAGATGACGCGCCGCGAAGGCGAACAGCTGCTCGCCGAACGCCATGGCGATGCGCGCCTGGAGCTGTTTTTGGGAACCTTCCTCAACCAGTTTGGTCGCCATAACGAGGCCTTGGAGCATTTCACCCTAGCGCTTGAATATTCACCCAATAAGCAGCAAATCCTTTTTCAGTCCGGGGGGACGCGCCTCGCGCTCGGCGATCTCAAAGGGGCGCTTCAAGACTTCAAAAAAGCCTTTGATGCCGATCCAAAGTACGCGGATGCGCGGATATCCTACGCCACGGGACTCTATTACAACAATCAGGCCACGCAGGCAGACGCGCTCCTCACCGAAGGGTTCGGTTCGATGATTATTGACAACGAACGGCTCCTGCAGCTCTACACCAACTTCAAAATCCGCGACCGGGTCATTGGAATTTGGAAAATCCGCGTAGAGCAAAGCCCCAAGAACGTGGAGACTCGCATAAATCTTGCATCGGCGTATTTTACGGCGGGCGATATTCCCAAAACGATCGAAGTGCTTAAGGCGGCATTGGCACTAGACCAGGATCCTGCTACGGCATCGCAGATACAAACTATCATCACGCAGATCCAAAACGGCACCTTGAAGTCCGGGCAATAATTGCGGGTATACTAACGAGTGTGTGCTTCGCGCGGGGAGCGGTGCGCTCACATTAGGACAATGTTTTGGAGTTTGCAGTCGCTTCCCGCACGGTGCGCATCATCAATGAGTATTGAAGAAAAAGTTCCGCTTGCGCCGTACACGACATTTCACATTGGCGGGCCGGCGCGTTTTTTTGCGAGGGTTCGGAGCGTAGAGGAACTACGAAAGTCCCTCGACTTCGCCCGGGACACAAAACTCGCTACGCTCGTTCTTGGCGGCGGCTCGAACGTGCTCATTGATGACGCAGGGTTTGACGGACTGGTCATAAAAATTGAGCTGCGCGGCATCACTGAAGAAGATTCGATGATTATTGCGGGGGCGGGCGAGGAGTGGGATGCGCTCGTGTCGTACGCCATTCAAAAAAAATTGTGGGGGATAGAAAATCTCTCCGGCATTCCGGGGAGTGTGGGAGGCGCGGTCGCGGGTTCCATTGGTGCGTATGGTCAGGCTGTCGCGCAGACAATCGCGTGGGTCGAAGTTTTCGATCGCGACTCAGGTGTTGTAGAAAAAAAGAACAAGGCTGAATGCGCATTTGGATATCGGGAAAGTATTTTTGGAGGCCCGCATGCTCCATTGATCATCCTGCGCGCTGCGTTTGCATTGCACACAGTCCCCAAACCCGAACTTTCGTACAAAGATCTCAAGCTGCGCTTCGCCGATGCCGCGCCTTCGCTTGCTCAAATCCGCGAAACGGTCTTAGCCATCCGCAAAACCAAGTTTCCCGACCTCTCCGAAGAGGGCACGGCAGGATCATTTTTTAAAAATCCGATAGTACGTGCAGATGAGGCCGAAAAACTCAAAAAAATCTATCCCGAGATGCCCCTTTTTGCCATTCCCGAGGCCGAGGGGGTCAAAATTCCACTGGCTTGGCTCCTTGACCGCGTGCTCGACCTCAAAGGCATGCGTATCGGAGGCGCGCGCCTGTTCGAACATCAACCGTTGGTGATTGCCGTAGACACGCAAGCGTCCTCGCATGACGTGCGCATGCTCGCCGAGCATGTAAAGGCGCTGGTAAAAGAAAAATTTCAAATTGAAATTAAAGAAGAGGTCCGTATGATTACGCGTGAGCGGTTATCCACAGGTTAGAAAATTTTTTCATTGTAATTGCAGATTTGGTGTTCGATACTTGTATCAGAGCATCGAGATGCTCATCACGCGCTGTCCTAGGGCTCGTCTGATGAGAGGTCGAACGATGCACAACCAATTCTACGACGAGAGTCGTGAATACTATGGCAAAGAAAAAGAAAGCAAAGAAAGCTGCAAAGAAGCGCCGCTAATCCATCCCGCACCACCTGTGGTGGATGCGGATGGTAGCTGGAGCTCTCCTGTGTATTGTTACGCAGGATATCCTCTCGAAGGAAAAACCGCCGATTCGTCGGCGGTTTTTCCGTTTTGTGCGATTGTGTGGTATTATGTGCACGCCAATGTTTTCACTCAACAAGCTCTTCGGCGACCCGGGCGCAAAAGTCCTTAAAAATTCAGCTGCTTTGGTCGGATCTATTAACCGCCTTGAAGCTCAATTCGCGGCTCTCTCCGAAGAAGAGCTGTCTTCATACACCCACAAATTACGCAACCGCATCGCAGCCGGCGAAACGCTCGATGATGTAGAGCCCGAGGCGTTTGCGGTCGTGCGCGAATCCGCTCGCCGCACGCTGAAGCTCCGGCATTTTGACGTGCAGCTTATCGGCGGTCACGTGCTTCATACCCGCGGTATCGCGGAGATGAAAACCGGCGAAGGCAAAACCTTGGTCGCAACGCTCCCCGCGTATCTCAATGCGTTGACGGCCAAAGGGGTGCATATCGTGACGGTCAATGATTATCTTGCACGCCGCGACGCGGTGTGGATGGGACAGATCTATGCGAACCTCGGCATGTCGGTCGCAGTCATCAACCACGACGCGTCGTACCGGTATGACCCCGAGCACCTGTCTGCGCAGGCAGATAAAGAGCTTGATGAAAAGCGCGACGAAACCGGGAGCTTTAAAGTCTTTCATGAATTTTTGCGCCCCTGTACGAGGCGGGAAGCGTACGAAGCGGACATTACCTACGGCACCAATTCGGAGTTCGGGTTCGATTATTTGCGCGACAATATTTCATACAATCCCGGCGAGTTGCGCCAGCGCGGACACGCGTTTGCCATCGTCGACGAGATAGACTCCATTCTCATCGACGAGGCACGCACGCCGCTTATCATCTCGGCCCCTGCGCAAGAGTCGGACGACTGGTACCGCACGTTCGCGCATATTGCCGGGCAGCTCGCGCGGGACCGCGACTACACCGTCGACGAAAAATTGAAGGCGATTCAACTCACCGATGAAGGCATCGGGCGTGCGGAAAAGATGCTCCATATCGACAATATCTACACCGAAAAAGGCATTAAATACGTGCACCATTTAGAGACCGCCGTGCGCGCGCAAGCCTTGTTTCATCGCGACCAGCACTATGTGGTGCGGGATGGCGAGGTGGTCATTGTCGATGAGTTTACGGGGCGCTTGCAGCCCGGACGGCGCTGGAGCGAGGGGCTACACCAGGCCATTGAGGCAAAAGAGGGCGTTTCAGTGCAGCGTGAGTCGCGCACGTTTGCCTCGATCACCTACCAAAACTACTTCAGGCTCTACGACAAACTCTCGGGCATGACGGGTACCGCCAAAACTTCCGCCGAAGAGTTTTATAAAGTCTACGGCCTCGATGTCATCGAGATCCCGACCAACCAGCCGGTGGTTCGCAAAGATAATAATGATCTCATTTTTCAGACCGAAACGGGAAAATTCAAAGCAGTTGCGCGCAAAGTCAAAGAATTACACGCCAAAGGACAGCCGGTGTTGATTGGCACGGTGTCGATCGAAAAAAACGAGCTGCTCTCGGCGTATTTGAAAACCGAAGGCGTGCCGCACGAAATTTTAAACGCCAAAAACCACGAACGGGAAGGCGAGATCATCGCCGGCGCGGGCGAGCGGGGCAAAGTAACCGTGGCAACCAACATGGCGGGCCGCGGTGTCGACATTAAGCTCGGGGGCGCATTAAGCAACGCCGAAAAATCTGAAGAGGTCAAACAATTAGGCGGGCTGTTTGTGTTGGGTACCGAGCGTCACGAGGCGCGCCGCATCGACAATCAGCTGCGCGGCCGCTCAGGCCGCCAAGGCGACCCCGGCGAAACGCAGTTTTTCGTATCGCTCGAAGACAATCTCATGCGCGTGTTTGCCGCCGACACGATCAAAAAATTAATGGGGCGCTTCGGCATCCCCGAAGATGAGCCGATAGAAAATAAATTGGTGACGCGCTCGCTTGAGAGCGCGCAGACCAAGATCGAAGGATTTAACTTCGACTCGCGCAAGCACGTGCTCGAATACGACAATGTGATGGATAGGCAGCGTCGCGCGATCTACGACAAACGCCGCAAGGTGCTCGTAGGCAGCGCCGAGGATGTGATGAGTGTCCTGCAGGAATTGGCGCAGGGGAGCGAACAAGCACTCGCGGTGATACAAAAAAAAGAAGAGGAGTTGGGGAATGAAGCGCTGATAAAGCTCTCGCGCGCGATCGTTCTCCAAACGCTCGACATGCTCTGGGTCGAGCATCTTGAGTCGATGGAATATCTGCGCGGGAGCGTGAACCTGCGCGCCTACGGCCAGCGCGACCCCTTGGTTGAGTATCGCAAAGAGGGTACGCGGACATATAAAGAGTTGGAACTCATGCTCGCCGCGAGGGTGTTTGAACTCATTGAAGGATTAAGCAAAGAAGCGGTCGAGAGTGCCCTTTCGCTTGCCGCAACCCCCGCCTCTCGTCCTGTATCCTCAATCTCTGGAGGCGTAACCTCCGGAGATGCGAAGGAAGTGGGCCGCAACGACCCCTGCCCCTGCGGCAGCGGCAAAAAGTGGAAAAACTGTGGGTTAAAGGGAACAGACGAGCACAACCATTTAATTGCAACCAAGGTCAAGCGGTAAAACAAAAGGACTCTCTGGCCGCGGGGAAGTGCGTGCTACGATTTGCTTGACAAAACTAGCTTATGTGTAGTAAAATGAAATGTAGTTCTTTGATACGTTTGCGAACTCGCCATAGCCCCAAGCGGCTCTTTTGTGGGCCTCTCTGGGCTATGGCGAAAAGGAATCTTCCAGCTCGCCCGCTAGCATTGCTACCCCGCAAGGAGTAGCGCTTGATAGGGGAATCCTATGAGCAAGGCAACTTTCGGTCAGGCATTTCAAGCCCTGAATCTCATCCACGCAAAGGATCCGTCCTCGGAGCGCCTCGACGCGCTCTATGGCTCCGGCATCTTATCGGATCTGCTCGATCCGGCCGCCTGTCTCGACCGCGACAGCATCCGCAAGGCCCTCAAGCTCGGCGCGGTCACGCCGGAACAGCTCACGCTTTCGGTTGACTATGGCCGCTCGCTCGACCAGATGATCGCCGCCGGCAACTACGACTGGAAGAGCGACGACATCACCGCGGAGAAATTCCTGGTGGTCGTCAACGGCGTCGAGCAGTTCGAGGCCAGGATCTTCCACTTCGACTCCACCATGCCTTCGGGAGTGGCCGTCGAGGCGATCAAGGCAGCGGGCTTCGAGCCGGGCAAGATCGAGCACCTGCTGTCCTTCGGGGAGAAATACCCGGAAGAGCAGCGGAAGTACC
>ERZ1292629.405-Hain-H43-01um-R1-405-length-45933-cov-23_pt1 | contig 45933 bp, 58 predicted proteins | sample MGYA00564399_ERZ1292629 | MGnify/ENA primary metagenome ERZ1292629 (study PRJEB36523, sample SAMEA6512636) | groundwater metagenome | collected 2019-01-08 | study: AquaDiva: Metagenomics assemblies of 32 groundwater samples
ATCTGGAGGTTCTCATCAAGAAGACCGGCCTTCACGAGCTTCTGAGTTCTGGTGTCGACGAGTTTCTTGAAAAGCGTCTTGAGTTTGTTGCTCATAGATCTTGGTCTGTCTAAGTTAAGAATTTCGAAATAGAATCCCGGGTGAGAACTACAGTCGCTGACCATCCATGTCTTTCGATTATGACATGAGCAGACGATTCCCGAACCTGTTGTCTCTTGGCAGATGTCGACCGATCTCGAGTCTGCTTTGACAACGAGGCCTGTGATTCTCATGTCGTCTGCTCTCAGGTTCCCCTGTGAGCCGTTCGTCGTTACTCGGTCACCGACTTTTACTCGACTGATGTCGTTCATGTAATGACACGTTCATGAGTTAACGAATGTTCTTTCGACCTTTAGGCTTTCGCCGCTGGCGAGAGGCAACCATAGCATCTCGGGTACTTAGATCCCCCGCACTGTTGGTTGCGATGTCTCGCGCCAGCGACGCCCCTCGTGAGAGAGGCGGCCGCATCCTAGCTAATCTTCTTCCCATCTTTGAAGACATTGACCTTCCCATTTTTGTTTTTCTTCATCGGGATTGGGATACCCGATCTCCGAATGAAGTCGACTCTCATTGAGACAGAAGCAGGAGTCCTCTGCAGTTGATGGGCAATCCACTTTGCATTCTTTGTTGCGAAGTTCCCGATGATGAACTCGTCTTCGAACTGTGTCCATCGTTTTGATTTTGCCTTCTTCGCAAAGAACTCTCTCTTCCCGACATCCATCTGCTCAAGAATCTTGGCTTGCTCGTCGGGTTCTTGCTTCTTAAAGTACTCGATGAGTTCCTCGAATGAGTCGAACTCAAGAGTCAGTGTGATCTTTGACAACATGACATGTGTGTTATGAGAACGAAGAACTGCTGCGAGCCGAAACCGTTGAGAAACGACTTCTTCAGTATATCCACCAGGGACAGCAACTCTTCGATCTCATGAACGGTTTAAGCTTTCCTAAAGACCGGCTTGTGAATGTGCACCTCTTTGACTTTCTCCTTCGGCTCTTCGTCTGCCTTATCACTCTTGCCCCTCACTCGGCCGAGTCGGGTCACTGTGACCTTGTACTCATTGCCCCTGCCCTTCGTATCTTTCTCACGGGCTTCTCTCAGGGCGAGCCGGGCTGCGGCCTCAGGCTTTGATGCTTCGATGATCTCTTTCGAAAGATTTATTGGCCGAGCATCAATGATGACGCTGCACTGCCATTGTCTCTTAGCCATATTCTCACCTCGCTTTCTCAGTCCGTTTAACGTCTGCACTGAGGACACTTGTTACGAGTTAGTCTGGTTGATGTGCTTCAGCCTCTGCCATGATCGAGTCCCAGAGCCCAGCATCTTCATCGGGCTTCTCAGGTTCATCAGGCGGTGGGACGAAATTCTCTGGATGGGCAAGTAGTTCGATCTCTCTGTCGTAGTTCATAAGCCAAGTTCTCGTTCAAGTTCATCTTTGTTCGTGATGTTGAAGAGTCGCAGAATCGTCTGTCGTCCCGGAAGACGACCCTCTCGATCAGATGAGAGACCGCATTCCCCCCAGGTCGGTAGCCGACCAAACTCTTTGTTGAATGAGAGGAGCTGCTTCTTCACTTTGTCTTTCGAATACAGATCCGGTGATGTCTCGAGGAACTTCTTTCGTCCTGCAATGTACTTTTGTTCTCCTCTCATCTCTTTCTCAGAGATCTCTCGTTCGGAGAATCCCCAAGCTCGAAGAGCATCATCATAGGACGAGAATCGAGAATAAATCATCGATCGCAAGCTCGCCGAGATCTCCGTCGTTGTTGGAAGGACACCCAACTTTGTCATCTCAGTAATGAACCGATGTTTAATCTGCAAGTCACATGATCCCATCGTATTTTTTTCTTGCATCGTCCCCCGTGTCTTTTTGAAGCCCCTGAAGCCGTGCTTCCTGCGTCCCTCATGCATCAACTTGAGAAGCCTCTGAGAGATCCGTTCTCGTTCTGCTTTCGGCTTCATCGTGAAGTTCTCTCGAATCTTGAGAGATGTCCCTGGGCAGACGAGCGGTGTCGTCTTATTGAGACCAACAAGATCACGGTAGTCAGTTGATGTCATCTTGTCGTGAGCATGGTACACGTGCTTTGAGATGCTCTTCTTGAACTCTCCGCAGATGTGACACTGGATTTTCCCTGTTGACTTCTTCAGCATGATGACGCCTTGGAAGCCGTAGCCATTCGTGAACTCCATGAACGGGGGTTTCGGTTTGTACAGAGGGAACAGGTCTTGACTCAGATCATGAGTTGTCGTGTTCATACTTTCTCATAATTCGGCAGAGCCTCAATCTCTGCTACGAGTTTCTTAGCCCCCTCCTCGGTCGGGCAGTACTCAACCTCATTAGTCCACCGCCCAGAGTTGGTCTCCTCGTTGAAAACCCAGTGCTCCCAGAAGACAGAAGCATGGTTGCTTGTCGGTCTGAGTGTCCCATCCGGATCTTCGACTGTCTGCTCTTTGCGATCGCCATAGACGCTGCCGATCTTGTACGTCTTCCCCTTCTCGTAGAAGAAGTAGTCGACGTTCTTGATGCGGCTGTCAAGCTTACTTGGGTTGATATCTTTGATTGACATAATCATTTCATGAGTTTAACTTTCTGAGTGTGCCAACACTTTTGGTTCCAGACCCAAGCCGGACAATGACAGGCGACCTTCCCATCGCGGGCCCTCATCGTCTTGTACTTGACACCGGCATGGGTCTTAGAACTGAAGTAGACTGTTTTGCGAGTGACTGTTCGTGTTGACATATTAGTTCGTGGAGAACTTAGCTTTGTACTCGCTGTAGTTCTTCATGATGTCGATGATCTGTTCCCGGCTGAGACCTGAGTAAGCAGAGACTACGCGAGTGTCGAACATGTTCGTCCTACCTGACATTTGAACTTTGACGTACGCATCGAACTGTTGTTTGGTAATTGACATAGTAGTTGGGTAACTGCCAAAAGAAAGCCCCAGTAGTGAGACTCTCTTTTGGGCAACGGTTAAGACTTTGATCGAATTGCACCAGGAGCTCGGCAGCCTCCGCATGGAAGAGAGCCGCGAGTGAGAACGACGAATGTCAGGGGTGTCAGTGTTGGCCCCTCTTTCTCGAGAGCGACTGCGACTGCCGATGCTCCCAGTGCGTTTTGAACTTTCAGGTTGTGAGAGAGCGTCCCGTTCTCAGATCATTGGTTCAGCCTATCCCGTTGATGCGAGCTCAGCTCCGGAAACATGTACCGAGTCCGGGTGCCGCTTGGTCGATCGGTGTAGTTCACCGTACCAGGTCTTCCCTCCTGCTAGGGGTTGCGGGCCTTAACTTTTGGAGAACGGGGTCACTTGGACAAAGTGAAGGATGCTTACATCATAGGACATCCTGCGATATTTGTAAAATTATTTTCCGACACATAGAACCCCTGTATTTGCTGCTGTTTTTGAGGTTTCAACTATTATTTTCCGACACATAGTTTCATTTACACCAGTGTTTGCAGGCTTATTTTCACTCTCGAAAAACGCCATGTCGAGCTGCTTCCTCTTCCCAGTCATCCGAGTGATCCTCGCTCGTCCTTCGATCGAACCCCAGTACTTCTCCATGCTGCGTCTCATTGTCTCTCGATACTCGTCAGTTTTCTGATGCTTCTCTCTGGGCATAGTCGTGTCTCTCTCGATGTTTAGCTCGTCCACTCTTCCGACATCGCTTCTGCGGTTGACAGAGACCGCATGATGTTGCTCCTCGTCGTTTCTTTCGCTTGAAGTTCATACAGTCTCGAGAATGGCGTGGGGAGGAGAAACCTTTTTCTTTCTTTATTTCTTTTTAGAAGAGGAGGGGAAGTACTAGCGCTTGGGCTTGGGCTTGGGCTTGGGCTTGGGCTTGGGCTTGGGCTTGTATTTCATCAAGGTCATCATTCTTCTAAAAGCCTACAAAAGGTTTCTTTCTTCGTGAGTGGAGACGAATGATCGATGTTGAAAGTATAAACGAACGGCGCGCACTTGTAAACCCCCTTTGATTAAAACATCGAATATACTGCAATTTCACCCTTAAAAACTTATTCACAACCCGATTTTACAAATAAACCCTAACCTGATATGGTGTATTTATACACAAGTTCCTTCCCTCGATCATGTCATCGACTCACAAGTATGAGCGACGCAGTCAGGGACAACCTGACGTACAAAATCATGAACGACTGGAAAGTCACCGTCAAGGGTGATCTTCTCGGTCCCGACAGAAAGAAGTGGTTGACGTTCACTCCTGATGAAACCACAACGCTGTTCATTCTGCTTCGATCAAAGCGGCACCTCAATCTCAAGCAGACGTGGATTCGACTCTACGATGTCCTGATGAGATACCCAAGAGGCACACTGATCTTCTCGTTGATCTTCCCACATGGGACGCCGACAGAGAAGCAGATGACACGTTTCAGACGGCGGCAAAATCGAAAACAAAAACAGTTGCAACGCACGGAGCCTGAAGTCGACGTCAGCTCTCCGTGATCACAGCCATGCACAAGAGTGATGGACGACGTCAGAGAAGTCCATCTGAGTGAGGTGCGGAGACCTGACTTCAACCGCACGGAGTGCAATTCTCTCATTGCTGTGATCATGGGGATCTGACAGGCACCATTACGCCGGGCTCGACACCTGGCCAAGGGAAGGAGTCAGTGCCTGAAAGTTCTTCTGTTCATTCCAAACAATCAAGCATGAGGACAGCTATGGAGAACGTTTCCTCCTTCCCTACCAGCTGATGTCTTGGATCAGGCCCGGTCCTGATGTCAGTTGATCGAGGGGGATGAAAGACCTCCCTCACGTAAGTACACGGGCGGTGTTGTTCGACCCAACACCCCTCGTGTCAACATTTATGAACACACCATCTTACTTCGTCTACGACAGCATGTGGACGACATGCCGTAAGTGCTCTTTCGGATCAATCTCACTTGGGACTGGCCGGTGTCCCTTTTGCGGGTTCATGTCAGTGAAGTACAAGAGTGAGGTCAAGGCAAGTTCATCGTTCGCGTCGGCCGTGAGGAATCGGAAGACACAAGGCGATGATGGCTATCACGCTATTCGTAGAGGTGAACGCTTATGAGAATCAGACGACAGCGTAGAGCACGACTCTTGGGCACCTCATGGTTCATCAACGGGACGTCACTACAGTACTGCGATGGTGTCGGGTTCCCAGTATGGACGTCTCCGACAATCACGATTGATCCTAGTGATTTCTCATACGGGGATTACACATACACCACAACGATGCCGATTACGTCGTTGGGTGTCATCTCATCAGCACACACAAACCCGGTATGAGCATCGACAGACTACAAAACGCGATTGAGTACATGAACATCGCAATCAGGCGTCTTGACAAGGACATCTCATTGAGTCTGAACCCCAAGACAATGTCGATCGATGCCACCAAGGGCGAGAAGACATACACACTGAGTCTGCACGACTGGAATACAGGGATTACAAAAGAGAGACTTGAGGAAGTCGTCTTAGCTGTAAACTAAGTAGTATGAAAGTCATTGGCCACTTCGAACCCGGATCTGAGCTTGAGAAGCGCATCGTTGAGTTCTTTGAGGGACTTGGCATGAAGCACAACGGGGCCGGGACAAACTTCAGGACTGAGCTTCGTGATCTCTCGTTTGATGATGGTACCGTAGAGCCAGGACTGATTCTTGCTAAGGCAGGTTCTGCTTGAGACTCGGACGAGAGCTCATCACATAGTAGAAACAGAATCACAGTCTAGACTATGCCAGGACAGATAGGAAACAAAGGCGGGGGCAGGAAGGGCTATGGCTACGAAGTCCTTGAGCAACAGGTGCGACTCAAAGCACTTGGGCTTGCTGATAAGATGCTTGGCCTGCCTTCTGTTGAGTGCAAAGTCTGTGCAGGTACAGGATACACGCTTGAGAACTATCGTAAGAACGGGAAAGACAAGCAGCGTAAGAACACGTGCTCTCACTGCTGGGGCCTGAAGAAAGTCCCCCTTGAGTATCCCGAGCAGGCATTCGATCTTCTCAAGGCCATCGCACCCAAGTGCATCAGGACTGATGTCAAGATTGAGGGGGATGTGACACTCAAGATTGATGTATGATCAAGACACGGCATCGTAGGGTAGTAGTTCCCATTGTCATCAGGAAGACTCCACCTGCCGTGTTGCGTGTCGAGATCAAGAACGTGAAGTGGTACACCCGTCTGAAGCGCCTCCTACTCAACCCGATACGGTACGTGCTGTTCGGGCGATGGGAACTCTGATATGAGCGAAGTCATCAAGCTCTCTGAGTTGATTCGTCCGACAGACCGACAGCGCGAGTTCTTCAAAGCTGTTGATGAGTCCAAGTTCGTACTCTATGGTGGTGCAAAGGGGGGTGGCAAGAGCTACATTCTTCGTTGGGCACTCATCAGACAGTTACTCAAGTGGGCACAGCAAGGGCATCGTAATGTTCGTGCTGCCCTCTTCTGTGAGGACTTCCCTGCACTCAAAGACCGGCAGGTCTCGAAGATCCAGATTGAGTTCCCCAAATGGCTCGGCAATCTCTCTGATAGCAACATCTTGGGTCTCAGCTTTCGTCTCAAAGAGAAGTACGGTGGTGGTGTCCTCGCTTTGAGGAACCTTGACGACCCGAGCAAATACGCGAGCTCTGAGTTCGCCGCTGCTGCCGTTGATGAACTCACGAAGAACGAGAAGACAGTGTTCGACCAGTTGAGGTCCATCATCCGGTGGCCTGGGATCGACAAGACGAAGTTCATGGGCGGAACAAACCCAGGAGGCATTGGCCACGCATGGGTCAAGCAACTCTGGATTGACAGGGACTTTGATGAGCACGAACCCGAGCCGGAGCAATTCAGATTCGTTCAAGCGTTTGCGAGTGACAACCCTCACCTCTCTCTTGAGTACGTCAAGTCTCTAGGAGGTCTGCCTGAAGCACTCCGCAAGGCATACCTCGATGGCGACTGGAATGTCTATGAGGGGCAGTTCTTCTCAGAGTGGCGAGACTCAATCCATGTCTGTGAGCCCTTTGAGATCCCAGCAGCATGGCGTCGCATTCGAGTGATCGACCATGGCAGGACAAACCCAACAGCGTGCATGTGGGGGGCAATCGGCCACGACGGGGAGATCTATTGGTATCGCGAGTACTACAAGAAGGGGCTTGATGCTGACGTCAACGCACTGGCTATCCATGATCTCTCGGTCGGGGAGAAGTATTGGTTCACAGTCCTCGACTCGGCCTGCTACTCAAAGACTGGGACGGGCGAGACGATTGCTGAGATTTACCATCGCAACGGTGTGATCGCTGAGCCCTCACCGAAGGACAGGGTGGCCGGATGGAACCTCTTCCATGAGTACCTGAGACCTCAACCTCTCAACGGTGAGGCAGTACCCAAGATGAAGTTCTTCAAGACATGCATCAACGCGATTAAGTTTATTCCTACATTGATTCACGATGAGCTCGACCCGGAAGACCTTGACACGAGAGGAGAAGATCATGCGGCAGATGCCATCAGCTACGGTCTTCAATTTATGCATGAAGCGAGATCGCCGAAACCGAAAGAAGCGATTGAACTCATGCTCGAACGCGTGAGAAAGAAGACGAGGGTTGGCCCATCGTCATTGAATAATTTCTACGGTCGAAGGTAAAACAAATATGCCGAAAGTTTCACTCCCCGACAAAGATCCAGTAGCATCAAGCTACAACCCGCGTGGAAACGAGAAAGATTTTGGTGAGCACGTCTTCAAGCGCATTGATGAACTCAAAGAGCATCGGAAGTCGAAGCTTGCTGGCCTGAGTAAATCAGTTGAGGACATCTTTCGTGAGGCTGACCAAGAGTACCAGCCCCATGAGTTAACCCTTGAGAAGGGCAAACGTCTTGAGTCGAACGATGAGACAGGATTGAGGAGCCGTCTCGTGAAGGTCGGAAGTGCTGATGACTGGCAGTCGAACATGGCTGCTCCTGATTTCTACGTGAAGGTCAACACTGCCCTCTCGATCCTTGTTGACCAGAACCCCGAGGCCGTCTTCATCGCATCAAACAGGAAGTACCAGGCCGTCACTCGCTTGGCATACGGGCTTTGGAAGAACTCATGGGAAGTGTCTGGGGCAAAGCAGCAGCTGAAGAACTTCATCTTCAACATGGCCAAGTACGGCGTCGGGTACATGAGGACATACCCGAAGAAGATCACTCTTGATAAGAAGATCCGGAAGGAGTACTACCCCGACCAGCCTGATAAAGACGTTTACGAGGATAAGAAGATCACGAAGTTCAATGACCTTTGCCGTGAGTCGCTCAACGCGTGGCAGGTCTGGACGTCTGAGATGACGCGACCGGGTGACTATCAGTCGATGGATGACTGGTACTATGAGAAGGACTTCAGCTGGGATCGATTCCAGAGTGAGTTCAAAGAGTACAAGAACATCAAGAGCGTAGCGAAGGGGGCTAACGTCGGAGAAGAAGGGGAAGAGGTTCAGGAGAAGCATCCCGACACAGTCACTGTTGGCTTCTATGAGAACCAGGTGCTCGACCTTTATGGCATCGTGATTCCCTCATCGAAGGTCGTCCTCTACTACAGCCCGCTTCCCAATGATGAGGGCATGCTCTCACTGACGACTGCACCGTGGTCCCTCAGGAGCGACCTCACCATTTACGGCATCGGGCTCTGGGAGATCATCAGGAACGACTCGGTTCTCTACGATCGACTGTTGAACATGACGATGGACCAGCTTGTCCTCGCCATCTACAAGATGTTCTTCTACAAAGGCACTGAGGTGCTTGGTGAGAACGGGGAACTCAACGTCTCTCCTGGTCATGGTGAGCAGGTTATGGACCCGAAGGCAATCCAGTTCCTTGAGGTTCCCGGTCCCGGGGCCGAGGCATGGAAGGGACTTGACTTCCTCCAGCAGCGCAAAGATCAGACATCAGGGGTCACGCCCCAGTTAATGGCCAACTTCGGGGGCAAGACACTCGGTCAGGACATGCAAGCGAAGGAGGCGGCCCTCGAGCGGATGAAGACCCCGCTTGATTACATCCTTGATGCACTCCAGCAGGAGGCATACATCACGTTGAGCTGGCAGAAGCAGATCCTTTCAACTCCTGAGGTGGTGGAGTTCACGTCCCCTGAGAACCTCACTGATGCATTGCTTGAGATGGGGTTGACAGCCGAGGAGATTAAAGCGTACCTCGTTGATCTTGATACAAACAACCCCAAGAGCGAACTCCTGTTCCAGCAAACTCCTGAAGAAGGGCAGGACCCAAGGAAGTTCGCGAACGTATACAAAGAGCAGAGCTTGAACCTTGAGCAGGACGACGAGGGAGAACTCATCGAGAGCAAAGAGCAGAGGTTCTTCAGGTTCGGCATTGATCTCCCGACGCACAAGCTCGACTGGCGTGGCATGATTCGGATCAAGCCGCAGTCAGTGCTCGCTCCGAGCAAAGAGTTGACACGCCGGATGAAGCTGGACCTCTTCAACCTTGTGATTCCCGCAATCCAGGGCATGCTGGCTCAGCCGATGTTCATCCCCATCCTGAGTTTGCCCATCAAGCAGATCATCAAGGTCTATGAAGAGGATGAACGGGACTGGATGGACCAGGAACAACTTGATGCACTCTACAAGGCAGCGTCACAACCCAAGGAGCCGACACCCGAACCGCCCAAGATGTCGTTCTCAGTCAAGCTTGAGACGCTCATGCCCGATGTTCAGAAGCAGATTCTTGAGAAGTATGCTGGGATCAAGATTGAGGAGCCTCTGTTCATCGGTCCTGAAGGTGCTGTACCTGAGGTCTCTGCCGTTCCTCTTGGTGGTGGAGAAGCTATGCCGCCTGATGAGGAAGCTCCTGTAGAGCCTGACTTTGCCCCACTAGTTAACAGGGCTTCTGTCGGCGGCGGTCAGACGATGGAAGGCGGGGCCCCTCCTGATGTCCAGATAGCATGAAGCTCTTGATCAACGAACAATCTGACTTACAGGCCTTCGTCAAGGGCCGTTCTTATGAAGCTGTCAAGCGTATTGCAGCTGATCTCATCAAGAGACAGCACGAGTCGCTCCCCACCGGTGATGACCAGTTCGCATATCTTCGATCGTCACTCAAACGTGATGGGATGATTGAGGGAATCCAGCAGCTTATGAGAGAGATCGAGACCCAAGCCTTTACGCAGAGGAAGTAATATCCTATAGTGTATATGAAGGTAATCCCGATGGGTAACCGGTTACTGATCCGGCAGCACAAAGAGGAAGCAAGAGCAGGTATCATCATCGATGAGGAGATCGTCAAGAAACGCCCGATAGGGACAATACTGGAGGTTAGCCCGCAATTGGCTGAGGGGCTCTACAAACAGGGTGACACTGTCTGCTTCAATGAGTTGGCGGGAGAGACGGTGGCTCATGGCGGTGAGGTCTTCCTAGTGATTGATGTCAAAGACGTACTAGTCAAGCTCATCAACGAGGGAGTATGATCACAGACCACAGAGTTCTTCAGCTCAGGACGATCCGAGGTGAGAAAGTCGAGGCTGAAGTGAACTACTCAGATAACGAGAATGTCAACAAATGTCAAGTCGTCAGGATCAAGTTCGATGAGAAGGAGTTCGAGATCAAGAGAGATGAGCTCACCACACTCCTGATGGTCATCGGATCTGAGGTTGACCAGAAGAAGTTGCTGCCGCTCAAGCTCAACAAGATCAAAAAGGTCGAACGGTTACTGGTCTTTGATTACAAAGCATCGAAAGACTACAAGAAGGGAGAGACAGTGACGATCAGAGCCCCCTGGATTGATGAGATAGTCACTGAGGACGAAGTTCTTTCTGGGGCATTTAACAAACGGAAGACAAAACACTATGGCCGATGAACTAAAATGCGAATGCGGTAAGATCGGGAAGAGCGTCGCAGGTTTCTCTGTCCATCAGAAGCACTGCAAGACACACCTTGATCTCATGGAGACACAGCCGAAGGCAGAGGATGTCCCTGTCGAGAGGCCCTCAGTCGCTGAGAACCTCGTTAAGTTCGAGAAGGAAGAGCAGGAACAGAACGAAGTAGCTCAGATGATCCCAAAGAAATGGCGGGCAATCGTCGATGAGAAGCTTGGGAAAGACTTCGATCTCAAGGTTGAAGACTCATCGGATGGGAACTTCGTGCTGCACTTCATTCTCCCACAGCGCATTGATCGTCGGGTTGGTGATCGCACCGGTCGTGACCACTCTGTTGGTCTCATCAGGCGGGCATCAGCAACTGGTGATGTCGAACAGTGGGCAGATCGGATTGCAGGAAACATCAAGAAGACATTTACTCATTTCTCTCCGAACAAGGAGACTGTGAAAGCTTAGCACTATGAAGACGATGAAGCTCAATGTCGTACACCGCCTCTTACTCAACAGCTATCTGGATGAGAAGGGTAAAGAGGGTGGCACGCTCAGTGAACAGAACAAGATGATGAAAGTGATGGACAGGTTGGTCTTGAGTGAGGAAGAGACGAAGCGAATCAATCTCAGGATGGAAGAGAGCACCCTCCGCTGGAACACCAAGGGAGAAGATGGCTCTGACCTTGATCCTGTCGTCGACATTGAACTCACGGATGAACAGGCTGATCTCCTCAAGACGCTGCTGAAGGATAAGAACGAGAAGAAGCAGATCAAGATGGCTGAAGCAGCTCCTCTTACTGAGCTTGCTAAACAGTTGGAGATCGAGCTTTAGGGCTTAACAGCTCTACCGGACAACTAGACTGTGAAATCATTCGGGGGTCCGGTACCTGCCCCTGAGTCATTGATTTCTTCACAGTCGTCAATACTCAGTGGCGGATAGGGGGCCCTCAGCAATGGGGGTCCTTTTTTTATACAGTAAATCCGATGCCTCGGCCTCTTCAAGCCGTCAAACTGAAGTAAAGCAATGGCACGGCATCTACTATGGGCGTGTTAAACATGCTCCCGGCGAAAGGGGAACCCACGGAAGTCAAAGAAGCCGATGACGACACCGTCACGGAGGAGAACGAGACTCCAGCGGAACCTTCCACCGCAGAAAACGAGACTGGCGACGAGGCAGATGAGGACGGTACCTCAGTAAAAACAGTAGCCGAGACGCCGGCCGCAGAAGAGCCTGAAGCGGAACTCACAGCACTTGAGCAACAGAAGCAGAAACTCCTTGATGATATCACAGAACTCAGGGGGCAACGCAGAGTGGCTCGACAACAGAGGGTGCAAGAGCCTGAGGTCATCGTCAATGATGATCTGAGAGGCATCGCCCCTGATGATGTTACTCTCGTCGAGAGGGTGCTGAAAGCAAAGGGATACGTGAAGAAAGAGGAGATCGGGGCAATCTCGTATGCTGAGAAAGCTACGGCAGCCCAGAACGATTGGCTCAAAGAGCACCCTGAGTATCTGCCGGCTAATGACCCGGACGATAAACGGTGGAATGCTCTTGATCGCACCGTTCGATCTTACTTCAAGACCCCGGCAAATCCTGCTGAGGTCAAGAAGGTCCTCGATCTCGCGCATCAGATGCTGAGTCCTGGGGCTCTACCAGTCAGGGCGAAAGCTCAGACTGACTCTGCACAGGAGAAACTCAAGGTGCAGTCAAAGGGTCAAGGCGGTAAGGGTGCTAGCAAGACGCCAGCACAGCGCCGTTCTCTTGATACCTCTTACTTGCATGGGTTCTCCGATGAGGAAATTGAAGAGATCACATCAACATAATAATCAAACACATGGCATTCAGATTAGTTGGGGGAATGCCCGAGAACTTTGCTGTTGAGTATCCGGTTACTGCTGGCACGGCCATCGCTCGTGGCGTGGTACTGGCGATCAACGGCAACGTCGTGGAAGCAGCTGGTGCAAGTGCTACGATCCATACGATCATGGCAGTCTCGGCTGAGTCCATCGGTACAAGCCCCTCGAAGATTCTTGCTATCCCGATCACCGGCCCCGGTCAGATCTGGGAGGCTGATACAGTGAACAACACGCACGCATCGAACCAGCTTCTTGAGTCCTGCGTCTTGAACTCGACGGGTCTTCTCGTCGACAACACGGCTTCTGACGTCACTGGTCCTACTGGTGTCTTCACCATTTTGAACAACATCGGAGCGGTTGGAGATAAGAAGGTTCTTGGTGAGTTTACTCGGCTTCAATCAACCTCAACCTAACATATGGCCGCACCTTTAACAATCGGGCAGGCTGCGGATCTTGTCGACGTTGCCATCCAGAAGGTCTGGCTCAAGGGCACGGTTGAGGATCGGCAGTTCTACAAAAAGTTCTGCAATGTGACGACTGGCGTCACGGACTACTACATGAAGGACACCTCGCTCTCCGGTCTCGGCTCGGCTAGCCGCGTCGTGGAGTCGGCGACGATTACGTCTGAGACCCCTGTCCAGGGATTCGACCAGACGTACACCCAGGTGCTGTACGGCAAGCTGATGAGCTTCTCGTGGCACATGTGGAAGTTCGGCATCAAGAAAAGGGATCTGACCCGCGTGGTGAATGAGCTCAAGAAAGCTTGCATCACTCGTCGCGAAGAGCTTCTCCATGAGAGGCTTGACGCTGCAGGTCTCACGAGCTACACGACTTCTGATGACTCCGGTAACTACTCGGTGACGACCACCGGTGGTGACGGTCTCGCTCTCCGCTCTGCTTCTCACACCCGAGAAGATGGCGGTACGGCTTGGTCGAACGTTGTGTCTGATGGCACGACTTCGAACATGAACCTCGATTATCCGGGTCTCAAGGCTCTCCATCGTGTTGCAGCCCTTGTGAAGACTCCGAAAGGTAAGCCGATGGTTGTGGCTCCTAACCGTGTCATCGTGAAGGAGGGCACTGCCGCTCACTTCCGTGCCATGGAAATCAAGGGTGCTCTCAAAGCTAACAAGATCCCTGGTGAGTTCTCCAACGACGGAGCTGCCATTGGGGACTTCGAGCTTGTTGCGACTCCTTATCTCCTCGGCACTGGTGATGGCACGTCTACGACGAACCTCTCTTCTGCCACGAACTGGCATGCTCTTGATTCGAACCTTCTTAGTGATGAAGGGGGCATGCAGTATTTCGAGTCCCAGCCGATTCAGCTCGATGATCAGGAAGTTGTCTACCGCACGAAGGAGATCCAGTACACGTCGACGATGGCCTTCGCTTATGGCCACAACGATGCTCGTGGCTTCTTCTCTTCCGAAGGCGACAACACCTAGTGAGTTAACTCCGTAGTGGGAGTCGTTTAACAACGAGAACAGGCTGTGCTTGAGGAGCACTACATCCAACATAGAGACGGCTCTGTTCTCTCACTTATACCTATATAGCTACTCAGAATGGACGACAGTTCACGGGTCTGAAGGGCATCAACCTGCGAGCAGACAACGCTTGCATCAGGTTTGAGACCCCGACGACCACACCGACAACGACTTCCGGTGAACGTCTGCTGTACGTCAATAGTTCAAACGAACTGATCTTCGATAGTGGTGTAGTCGCTACTATCCTTGGATCAGCAGGAGGTGGGGCCTCGACAATCCCCACCCTTGATGGGATCTTTGCCGGTGACAAGACTCTCAACGTCGCTGGCACGACTCTCACCATCGACAACTCGACTGGAAACAACAACGTCCTGACCCTGACAAACACGGGGGCTGGTAGCGGTGCTGTGATCCAGTTCGACAATGCGGGATCTGGTTCTGATGTTGATGGCACGAACGATTCTTGGTCCGTTTCCAAGACCGGCGTCGCTATCCTTGAGGAACTTACGATTGACGGCACGGAAGGCAGCAACGTCTTTACTGTCACGAAGGGTGATACTCGTCTTCTTGACGGTGCACTCGCTGTGACTGATGATGACAACGCCGCTTCGTTCACCGTCACGAACAACACCGCAACGACTGCTTCGGTGGTTGTGCTCGCTGGTTCCGGCGTCTTCTCCGGTTCCACGACCACGTCGTTCATGACGATCACTCCGTCTGGTCTCACGACTGGCACGGCGGTCTACTTGCCGGTTGCAGGTCTGACTGAAGGTAAGGCTCTTCACATCGTCGGCAACGCGGTCACGTCGGGCATTCTTGTCCACGTTTCCTCGTCTGCAGCCACGACCCAGCTTACTGGTGCTGGCCGCTTGATGCTCCTTGAGCACTCCGGCAATGCATCCGGTACTGGTACTGTCGCTGAGATGTCCACCGCAGCCGCTGATGAGACTGTTCTCTTGAAGCTCACTGCATCTGGAGCACTTGCTCTCGGTACTGTTCTTCAGGTCAGCGGTTCGTCTGTCACGACGGGTACGGCAATCAGCGCGGCTGACTTCGATGCTCTCACGACTGGCATGGGCCTTTCGCTTGCTTCGACGTCGACTGGTCTCACGACAGGTTCGATGCTTCGAATCTCCACCGGTACCACTGGTGCAGTGGCGACCAACGGCGTCGTCTCGATCACGGCCACTGCCGCGTACACTTCTACTTCGAACTGCGGCTTGCTGCAGGTCGTTGCTAACAGTGTTACGACTGGTGCTACGGTCTTGAACGTTTCCGCTACGGCCGCTACAACCTCGGTTGTTGCTCGCTTTGCTTCGACTGGTACTGGACTCACGTCTGGTTCCGTGATCCTTGCGACCACGGGCACGACTGGAGCTATCGCTACCAACGGAGCATTCTCGTTCGTTGGTTCTGGTGACTTCACAGTCGGCGCGGTTGGTGTCGGTCTCCTGCATGTTGGAGCTACGGCTACGACTGCCGGTACGATTGCATCGGTTGCTGGTACTGCACTCACCACTGGTGTTGCGCTTCATCTCGCTTCCACTGGTACGGGCATGACCTCCGGTTCGCTGCTTCGCATGACGACTGGCACTACTGGTGCGGTTGCTACGAACGGCATCTGCTCCATCAGGGCTACCGGCGCGTACACTTCGACCGCCTTCGCTGGCTTGCTCGATGTCATCGCTTCAGCTACCACAGGTGGTACTGTCTGCCGGATCAAGTCGGACTCCCTCGTTGATGGTGAACTTCTCCATCTTCAGGCCGTTGAAGCTACGCTTACGACGGGCAAGTACATCGCTTGCTACGACGGCGCGGCTAACGACTTCTCGGTTGCTAAGTACGGCGCGACGATCATTGCTGGTAACGCTTCGGGCACCGATGCTCTTACGCTTACCGCTGGTGATGTTAAACTGACCGCTGGTAACTTGACTCTCACTGACGGTGATCTCACCCTCACGGATGGGTTCATTCGAGGGACCGCTCAGGCTATTGTCAACGCGAACACTGCTATCGATGTTACCCACTTGGTTACAACGATTGCGAACAACGCTGGCTCTACGCACACACTCGCTGACGGTGTTACTGGCCAGATCAAGATCATCGACTGTGTCACTTACACGGGTGATGCTGTCATTACGCCCACGAATTTCGTTGGTAGTACGATCACTCTCAACGCTGCGGGTGATACGTGGACCGGCATCTTCAACGGTACTGAATGGCGCACTCTCGCTGTTGGCGGTACGGCCGCAGTTGCCTAACGATTAACTCCTGAAGGGAGGTGATCAGAATCTCTCAGTTTGCCGGTCTGAGTTACCAAAACCGGCGACAGGGCTGGGTGCTCCCCTTTAAGACACCACCAACATTCTCATAGATATGTGGACGGATCGCTTACTCAAGGCGGATATCAACATCTCAACCGCAACAACGACTGAGGTTATTGCGGCTCCGGGTGCTGGGAAGTTTCTTGCCATTGACTTCATTGCTGCACAGACTGATGCTGCCAATGACGTGACCATTAAAGATGGATCAACGACGTACGGCGGAGCATATAACCTCACCGCTGGTGGAGGGCTAACCTTTGAGAACACCATCAAGAACAAAGATGGCATTATTACGCTCACTGCCAACACTGCACTGAACATCACAACGTCGGCTGCTACTCAACTCTCGGGATTCGTGAGATATCGCGTTGTAAACCTCTAGCCTATGTCTGGATTCTCTGGAGGAAGTCCGTTAGGTGCGGACATTGATGTTAGCGAGCTTGGTACAATGACTGATGGGCACATCATCATTGGTGATGGTTCTGGTGCCCCCACAACCCTCGCGGCGTTCACGAGTTCAACTGGCGTACTCAAGGTTGCTAATGGTGGAACTGGTACGGCTTACTTCACAGTCGCTGGACCTTCTACGACAAGGACATACACCTTCCCTGACGCAGCAGCGACCATCGCACGAACTGACGCCGGCCAGACGTTTACAGGCGTTCAGATATTCACCTCTCCGACCGTCAACACGGCCATCACGGCTGGTGACGCTACCGTTGCCCTCCTCAACACCACCGCAACAACCGTCAACGCCTTCGGTGCCGCAACGACGCTCAACATCGGCGCAGCGGCAACGTGCATCCTCAACTTCGGCGGATCAACGACCGCTTCCGAGTTCCGGTTCCTTGAGCCGTCTGGTTCGGGTACGAATTACTCGGCGTTCAAGGCCGTGGCGCAGGCTGCGAGTATTACTTATTCGCTGCCTCCGGCTGTTGGTGCGGCTGGGACATTCCTCAAAGATGCTGCTGGGGATGGGGTGTTGACGTGGGCAGCCCTGCCTGCATCGGGCATCTCCTTCGTGGGCGGTCCATCGACTGATTTCCAAGCAGCAGCAAGATACGGAGCGGCGTCTGCTGGTTCGGCAACCGCAGATTTTACGGGGACAACCGGAGTAACGCTTGCGTGTGTTGCTACTGCTGGATATTACGCCTTGAAGTGGCTTAGTATCTCAACGAGCAATCCTTTTGGGATCTCTAATGTATTCTCTACGAATACGACAGCCACAGCGTCATCGGCTGAGGGTCAAATATGGTCTTGGGTCGGTGCTCCTACAGTAACTACTAACACCTTATCTCTTATTACAACCCATTTCGGGTTCAGGGGTGAGGTAATTGCATCAACGGAGTCCGCTGGCGCGAGTAATGCAAACGCCACAACTGAAACGTATACAGAGTTTCAGGCTAATTTTAGTCTTGCTGCGTTCTATCCAATTTTACACGCCTATCAGAACGGGACGACAAATATAAAATATTACGGTGGAGCGACCCTGCTGGCTACTCATACGACTAATTTGCCTACTGTAGCCAGTAATAATTGGATGTCTTGTGGAGTAACGAATGATAATACGGCAGATACTATCGGGCAGACATTTCCATTCATGTCCCTTAATTTCATCGTCTAATTTATGTCCAGCATCTTCATAAAAACATGGTCTTGCTCCTGCGGCTATCGTCAGGACTGCGAACCGACGCAAGAGAACGCTGATTTGCACTTTAATAGCGACAGAAACTTTCCTGTTAATAGTCTCAAGGCCGGCGAGTGTCCAGCGTGTGCCCTCAAGGGCCAACATGGAATGCTCGACAAGGAAGTCGACCCCGCAAAGAAGTCCAAAATGAGCTTTATGGACGTTGCAGAACACGCCGCGTTTCTCGCCGCACTCGAAGCTGATGGACCGCACCAGGTTTCCGACGGCGCGGAAGAGCGTGACGAAACACCGGTCGAGATAAGCCGTCGCGTTGACAAGGAATTGGAGAAACTTGAAGGGTTGTCTGCGTCTGAAAAAGCCAAGGCACGAACGGACCTCCTGACTGGTCAGCCTCGGAAAATCCAGACCAATAGGATGCGCGACGAGTTTCCCCACGAACGAAAGCTGCGTATTGAACGGGTAAAGAATGAACTCAGCCCACTTACGGCACAACAGATAGCCGAACTTCGGGCCAAGCACGAGGACGTTTAGTATGGACTCCGCCAAGATCAAGACAACCCATCTCACTCTCGCTGCTCAATTATTCTGATTTAGTATGACTCCCCAAGAAGCAGTAAAACTTATCTCTGATTCCGGAATGGGAGTTCTGTCATTCGCTGCTTTGATGTACGGAGGGTATCGACTCTTTGTCTGGTTAGAGGAAGTGAAGTCAAACCACCTTGCTCACATCCAAGCTTCACTCAACACGATTACACAGAACTCGACAGAAGCGAACCAAAAGCTTGATCAGCAGACGTCTAAGCTAGACGAGATTCTCAAGAAGTAGCGTATGATCACACTGCCAGTTTACAATCAAGGAGATGTACAGTGGAGAGATAAGCTCCTTGGGACCTCTGGTCGTAAGATGTGGAGTGATGGGTGCTATGTTACGACAACGGCTTCGATCTTAGCATCACACATGGTCATGGTCAACGGGCATTTCATCACCCCCGGTGAGCTCTGTGAGAAACTCAATGCGGCACCGAATGGCTTTGATCCTGATGGGCAACTCGGTTGGGATGCAATCTACAAACTCTTCCCTACGTGTAAGATGGTAAAGTCATGCTGGACTACGAACGTCGCATTCCAGAACATATCGAAGACACAAGTGAGTAAAGCAATCGATGATATCAAGCAAGCTGTTCGCATGGGATTCCCCATTGGCATCTGTGTTGATCTTGTTGGAAGCGATAAGTTCCCTGATCACATCGTCGCATGCAAGGACGCCCCTGATGATCTGAATGAGTGGAAGATCATGGACCCTGATGGTGGAAGAGACATCAAGTTCAAAGATCGCTACGGCTCGCCTCTCACTGGTGTCATGGGATACCGACTGCTCGTTGGTCCACCTGTGATGTTCCCTGATTACGCAACTCCCTCAGATCAGAGAGCGGGGCAGGGGGCAGCACAGTGCATCGATGCACGTTATAGCAAGGCAGACATTCTGACTCAACTCATTGGAAGCTAGTATGGCCTACCCAGTCCCGAGACTACGTTCAGTCTCAGAAAACGTCATCAGAATCAACCATCCTGAGTTAGCAGAACCTCAGACGTTCTTGACTGCGAACGTTAGTGCTGCTGGGTCGGCCCTTACAGTCAAGTCGAACCTTGGGTTCTCGAACACAGATCCTCAGGACAACCTCCTGTATGAAGGCTACGGAATCGAGAATGCTGAGATCAAGAGGGTCAATGGCGCAATTACGGCAGGGACATCTCTGACATCTCAGGCTGTCACATTCGCTCATGCGATTGATTGTCCCATCTTCAAAACCCTCTTCGACCAGGTTGAGATTCTTGGTTCATCTACCGCGACAGGTAGCAAGACATCCATTGCAACAGTGAACATCAACGTCTCTGGAAACTGGTCTGATTACGTTGTTACTGGAACGACATACAGCTACTACCACGCACGGTTCTACAACTCCCTTGCAACGACGCCATATTACAGCGGCTACTCTGATGCGATTGCTGCGACCGGATTCGATCCAAAGAACGTCGGGTTCATCAGGCGTAATGCTTTTGAAGCCCTGAACGAGTCTCTTGGGCCGAAGTTCACTCTTCAATGGGTTTACGACCAGATCTGGTTAGGTGAGCTCGACATTGCAAAGCGGCTCAAGAGATGGAGTTGGCTTGTCAAAGAGAACTATGATGCAGGGAACGTTACGACGGGCATGAGGTCCGTGACTCTCCCGACTGACATCGAAGACCCTGACACCAATAAGTCAATACTTGGCCTCCGGATTGGCACCGGAGACGACATGACGTATGTGGATAAATCAGAGTTCAACTCAATCATGGAGGGAACGGCTTACACGACTCTTGCAGACAACATTGATTCGTTGGACACGTCGGTCACCCTCACTGACAGCCGTGATTTCCCTGATTCGGGATCTATTGTCCTGTCTAATGGAACCTCTTATTCGTACACTACGAACACTCGCTCTTCTGGGGTTCTGTCTGGCTTTACTGCTTTTACCACTACATTCACTAGCGGTGATGTCGTTTGGTACAACGTGAGTTTCGGAGAGCCGAGACGGTACACCGTTGTTGATGGTGTTGCTTACTTCGATGTCCCACCGGCATCGACATACAACGGTCGCAACATCTGGCTTGATTACTACCTGAGCCCGACGAAGGCCGACTCCGATGGTGACTCTGTCAGTGTCAACGACCCCTATGCTGTCCAGCTCTGGCTTGAGATGCAGATCAAGTCGAAGAAGGCCAACGGTGATCTCAAGGCTGATGACATCGCTGTAAAGAAGTATGAGCAGAGGGTTGCATTCCTGGTTGCCAATGAACTCACTGGGACGAAACTCCGGATGGTCCCGAATGTCGCAGGTGTCATGAGTCGAAGTAGCCGAAGCTGGAAACGCTGATATGTCTAAACTTCCCAACCCAGTAATTGTCGCTGATGCGTCCTCAGGACTGATGGACAGTCTTAGCGTTGGGAAGGGTCTTCTCCCAGCGAACTCGGTGACGAAGGCAGTCAATGTTGTCTTTGATCGCCCCCGTGGATCTGTGAGCCAACGGTATGGAACAACAAAACTCGGAGACACCGTCTCGAACGGAAATACGATTCTCGGCATCCATGACTTCAGGAGTACTACCTCATCGAATAACAAGATTCTTGTCGCGGCAACAACAGTTCTCTACAGCGGAACTGGCTCTGGGGCATACACGTCACGAGTGACAGGGTTGACAACCGGTCTCAAGACTCGGTTCATCACGTACTTAGACACCGTTGCATTCATGAATGGGACTGATGCCAGTCAGTCATCTGTGAACGGAACAGCGTGGTCTTCCTCCGGTGGTAACCTTGATATCGCAAACTTCCCTAGAGCAAAGTTCGCTGCGACACTCAACTCTCGAGTGATCATCGGTGGTAATCCTTCAGCACCCGATACGATTTCACTCTCATCGCTTGAGTCAGGCGGGGCTGTCTCATGGACATCTGGGAACAAGTCAGTGAAGGTCTCCCCGCAAGACGGTGCTGGTGTCCTTACTGGTATCGTTAGCAATGGTCGCCTTGCTTTGATTTTCAAAGAGAGGGGTCTCTACCGCTATGATGACAACGAACTGCAGCGCATCGGGTATCTGGGAACGCCATCATATGAGTCAATCGTCACTGATGATTACGGCATTGCTTACTTCTTCGGGCAGGGGGCTAACGGTGTTGGGTTTTATCGCACACAAGGTGCCTTCCCTGAAAAGATCTCACGTGTCGTCACGAAGATCGTTGAAGCAATCGATCCTGCATTCTATGCGAACGTCAACGGCTTTACCGATGGTAACCGTGTCCAGTGGTCGATTGGTTCGATCACCCTTGACGGTTACACATACACGAACGCTCAGCTTGTCTATGTCCTCTCTGATCGCACATGGACACTCTTTGATTACGCCGACCGCTTCAGGGTCTTCTCTCAGTACATCACATCAACCGGTGCAATGACTGTTGTTGGTGGTGATACCGGTGGTGATGTTCAGACGATGTCATCTGGCACGACGGACAATGGGACTACGATCTTTGCAGAGTGCGAGTTCTCTCCTCAGGTCTTCACGACACGGGCACGGACAAAGGTTGTCACTGAGATTGCTGCATATGCTGAGACAGCAGCAAACATCCAGCTCATGATGAAGGTCGACCGTGGGGCTTTCGTACCCATTGGGACAGTGAACGAACACAGCGAGATCTTCACGAACTTCGCTCATCTTGAAGGTCACGAGTTCACACCAAAGATTGTCTCAGCAAGCGATAACGCTCCATGGACTTTCACGGGTCTTGAGTTCCCAGCTGGGTCGGTTCTTGACTTAGGCAACGTCCGCTAGTATGTCTCTGCAAGAGTACAACATCTTTGATCTCGGGTTCAACAAAGAGCTTGATCGCTCTGGTGATTCTGAGCAGGTCAACACTGAGTTGTTCGCTTCGATTGATGCTGCTGGTTATCAAGGTGGTCTTGCTGATCTCAACAATGAGTTCACTGCCCCTGCGAGTTTCGTTTCAGGTTCTCTTGCTGCGAATGTGAACTATACAGGTGGCGTTGCGAACCAAGCGAACTTGAATGTAGGAACTGGATCGAATCTTGCAGGTCTCAACTCTGCGAATGCTGGTGGCGATGTTGCCTTCTGGGCTGGCGCAACATATGCGAATAGAGCTTCAGCCCCCTTTACTGTTACGGCTGCCGGAGCATTAACGGCGTCATCTGTCTCAATCACAGGACTGACAAACTATCAGACGTTTACCTCTGGGACAAGTGATTGGACAAAACCAACCAATGCCGAGTTTGTCTACGTGGTTTGCATCGGTGCTGGTGGTGGAGGAGGAAGTGGATCAGGTGCAGCTGCTGCTGCAAGAAACGGGGGGAGCGGGGGTGGAGGTGGGGCCATTGCAACGAGGCTGTTCAACGCTGATGATCTTGCCGCAACGGTTTCTGTTACCATCGGTGCCGGTGGTACTGGCGGAGCCGCTGGGAACAGTGGTACGGCTGGAGGGAACTCCTCTTTTGGCACACATCTTGTTGCCTACGGTGGTGGCGCTGGTGTCTTTCCTACTGGTGGAAACACGGATGATTCATCGGGAGGTGGAGGGGGCGGCATACTTGGTGTCGGTGCCAATGGTGACACGCAGAATGGAGTTCAGGTCACAGTACTTGGTGGTTCCCCTTCATCAACAGCTGGTGCAAATGGCCTTTCGGGGCAAGGAGGCGGTGGAAACTCCCGTGCTAACACAACTAATGCAGAGAATGGTGGTGGAGGTGGCGGAGGAAGCTATGGTGTAGGGACAGCTGTATACGCCGGAGGTAGTTCCGGATTTGCAGCCGGAGGTGGTGGAAGTGGTGGTTCAACAAGTATCACTACTGGTGGAGCCGGTGGTAATGTTGGGAGCTATGCGGCAGGCGGCGGCGGTGCTGGCGGAACTGGCGGTGTGACTGCCACGGTTGGAACAGCTGGAACTGCGGGGACGTCTTTGAAGTGTGGTACAGGTGGAGGTGGGGGCGGTGCAGTCTCCTCAGGAAGCAATGCAGGTGGTGCTGGTGGGGTTGGCGGTGCAATCGGGGGTGGCGGTGGCGGGGGCGGTGCTTCGTGGGACGGAGTAAGAGGGGCTGGTGGTAATGGAGGTCGAGGAGAAGTAAGAGTCTATTCTTGGTAAACAATGGTATGGCTATTCGATTCAACTACTCAGATTTCTCAAATCCGGCTTTCATCAACAGCCTGCAGACGATGCAGCCGTACTCGATTCTCCAAGATGAGAATAGCAAGTTGTACTATGTGACCGGCACTCATGGTGTCTCGTCTATTAGCAGCCCCGCACAGTACCAAGACCTTGCTCGACAGTTCTCGTTTCCGGCTGAGGGTTCGTTTGCTGGTGCTCCATCTGGATATGGGACATCACAGATCACTCCGACACAGACTCAGACATCCTCGTCAACAACTGGAAAGCAGTTTTATCGAGTCGGCAGTGATATCTATGATGCCAGCACGAACAGAAAACTTGGTCCGACAGAATGGAACAACGAATGGACTGGTAGAGCTACTGAAGTCTCGGCACCAACAACCAGTGCTTCTCCAAGTGGATCATCTCAGACCGGAAGTACTGGTGGACCTGACACAACGGGTTGGTCAGAATCGATGATTGCTGCCTACCAAGCGATGTCTTCTTATCTTGAGAAGCTTGCAGGCCAGGGCAAGACTGTGAACCCCAACATCACGATTGATGAAGCGACAATCCAGAAGTTTACAGCCCAAGCGAAGACTGAGTTGGGTCCGTACTATAAGAGTATGTTCGACCAAGCTCAAGTTGATCTCCAGAGAAGCATCGATCGAATCAAGCAAGACTTTTCTTCAACTGAGAAAGACATCGGTGATCAGTACGGCCAAGCTCTTGAGAGTACCCAAGAGGCTTTCGCTCGCAGGGGGCTGAACTTCTCAACAGAGCGTGATAAAGCAGAGAAGCTCTTAGCTGATCGTGCATCACGGGCTCTGGGACAAAACCTTCAGAACGCTCAAAGGTCTGCTGAAGATGCTGGGTCCTTTCAGCTCAAACAGTACGGATCGAGCAACCTGCCCGGGTCATATGACATCGGGACCGGTGCAACACCGATGACAAAACGCCCTGGGCAGTACGGCATCGAGGGATCGAACTCAGTGAGGTCAAACTTGTTCACACCACCGAGCAATCTCATCGGGACGCAAGAGCGACAGAAACTCTTCGATGAGAAGAACAGGGTCAACGAACTGACAGCCAACGAACGACAACTAAGAGGCTTCTATACAATGTAGCTATGGCAGTTGAGACTCAAGTCAAAAGAGCATCGATCTTCAACCCAGTGACTGGGAAGACTGAGATGACTGATGTTGGTAGTCAGCCGATTCTTCCCGTGCAGCCAGGGGAACGAGAAGCGTTGATTAACAAGTATGTCGCGGGTGGTTACTCTCTGCCTGATGCAATCAAGAGAGTGACCGAGCTTCAGTCTGGGCGACCGCAGGTCACTGGGACGACACCACCCAGGAATCTTGTCTTTGCCCCAACGAACGAGTCAATGAGCACACAGATGCCAGTTGCACCGAACAAGACTGATTTCTTGACCGGTGATGCGGGTGCACAGAAGATCAACCCGGCTGACTCATACATGGCTGCAGTCACTGAGCTCCTCAAGAAAGCTCAGATGGGTTCAGGCAATGAGGACTTACTGAAGCAGAGGAACGCCCTCGTCAATCAGCGGTTCAATGCCGTCAATGAGCAAACCCCAGAAGAGCTCAGGGTGCTCACACCTGGGCAACAGAGTGCTCTCCGGTCCGGATCTGCGAATGCCATTGGTGATCAACTTGGTGGAGTTGATGCTGCAATCACTGCACGCAATACTGCGAATCAGCAGGGGCTTCAAGCTCTTGGTGTCTTTGCGAATCTCTTGAAGGCATCTCAGCCCGTTGAGAAGAAACAAGCAACTTCGATTGAAGAGTATGAATACGCGAAGGCCCAAGACCCGACGATCGGGACATATAATCAATGGTCGACAAATCAGCTGAATGCAAGATATGAAGCTGCGGCAAAATATCAGAAGACAAACACAGATGCTGCACTTCGTCAACTCAGGTCTGAGTTCGTCAACAGCCCGACAGTGAAGGCGTTCAATGAAGTGCAGTCAGCGTATAACGTCGCAATCTCAATCCCGAACAACACAACGAATCCCCAGCTTGACACGACACTGATCAACTCTCTTGCGAAAGCCCAAGACCCTGCACGCTTTTTGAGAGCTGAGCAGACAGGGACCGTTGGTGAGTATGCCAACTCTGTACTGCAGAACCTCAGTCAGGACCTTGCTCGTGTCTTCACTGCTACAGGTAAACTCGGTGACCCGACGTCTCGCCAGCAGATCAAAGATGCGATCAAAGTCATCCTTGATGGGCGCAAGGTCCAGTATGATGACCTCAAGAGACAGACAGAAGCGTCGATTGCTGCAGTCCATGCGGGTGGCATGGCCCCTCTTACGGACCTGAGTATGGGAGCTGGGGCAACCGGGGCTCCTGAAGATCAACAGCCTGAAGAGATCCAGAGTGACATGGAAAGCGATGCCGCTGAGCTGGGCCTCACTAACACATCTGATGGTTTGAGCATTGCGATTCCTCCGCAAGTTGGTGGGAAGAGGAACCTTGCTTTCGTGAACAACAACCCCGGGAATCTCAGGTTCGCTGGGCAAGCTGGTGCAACGCAAGGCACAGGTGGCTTCGCTCGGTTCTCAAGCCCGGTCGCTGGATTCAACGCTCTCAAGAACCAGATCAAGCTTGATGCATCACGGGGGAAGACGCTGGCACAGTTCATCTACAAGTACGCACCGCCGATTGAGAACAACACATCTCTCTACCTGTCACAGATGGAGAGAGCTCTCGGTGTGAGCCAGAACACGCCCATCTCACAGATCCCGACGCACATGCTTGCTGCGGCGATCGCTCGTAAAGAAAGTCAGACACGCGTAACAGTCTAAGCATATGGCCTTGAATCAAGCAAACGTCCAGAAGTTCGTTGATCTCCAGCTCAGCAAGGGTCGATCGAAAGATGAGATTGCAAACTTCCTTCAGCAGCATAATCTTAGTGTCCCAGTCACACTTAGGCGTGAGAAGCTTTCTGATGTTGTTGCGAACCCATCCGGCAATCTCTTTGGTGAGATGAACCGCCTTGTCGGAAGCCAAGAAGTCCAAGATGTCTCGAACAAGATCAGTGGGTACCAAGAGAAAGTACAGCAGACACTCGAGAGCACTCCTGTGACAAAGCAGATTCTCGGAGCTGCTGGTTGGGTCGGTCGCCAGGGTGGTGAAGTTCTTGGCGGAGGTATGGGTGCGATTGCCCAGCCGATTGCAAATGCGATGGAGGGCCGCCCCTTGATGGAGAACGTCTTCAACAACGCTGGTGATGTCTCTGCTGTCGGTGGACAGATGGGTGAAGACATCGGGAAGCGTGCTCCTCTCAACGCCCTGATTGCAGGTTCAGGTGGCTCAGTTCTCAATGCAGGACTTGCGACCGCTGACATGCTTAGTGGTGTTGGGAAGGTGCAAGAGGGTAAAGGTCTTGAAGGGGCAGTTCAGATCACTGGCGGTGCGATGAAGATGGCCGGTGCTGCACGGACTGATAAGGTACTTCCTTTCGGTGTCGAGAAGAAGATTCCCTACCTGAAGAACCTCTGGCCGGACCCGACAGCTAAAGCAATCCAGTCACGGATGAACAAGCCCCTCCAGACAGGACCGAGACCGACTGAGACGATGCCTGGCCCTGGTGCTCAGCAGAACATCCAGAAGGAGATGGAGAGAGCTGCTGTTGAGCATCTCAAAGATCCGAACCGGACTGGGTCGATGCAGATTGCTAACGGTAAACTCGAGAGAGACTACCACATCTTAAAGACGATGGTGAAGCAGCACGGAGATGGTATCGACGACTGGCTGATGGATAACAACGGCAAGTATGAGATAAATGGCATCAACAAGATGCAGGATGCATTCCAGCAGGCTGTCTACAAGTTCGGGATGACCGTTGATGATAACGGCACTCTTGTCCCGGCCCCCGGTCGTTCTGCCTCCCTCGCTGATGGTGATGTCGAGCTCCTCCAGAATGCGTGGGATCATCTTGGTGAGCTCAGTGAGAAAGACAGTCCCCTGCACTACAAAGACATTATACGCAGCCTCCAGAACATGGTGAAGTACTCGAAGCGAGGGCTGATTGATACACCAGATTCTCCTGCAGAGGGTTTCGTCAAGCAAGTTGCGGGTGGAATGAACGATGCACTCTATGAGCATGTCGGTGGCGACTTCAGAGATGTTAACCTCTCATACGGTGCTCTCAAGGATCTGAAAGACTACTTCAGATCAGCACTCAAAGAGAGGGGCAAAGGCGGTGAGTCTCTCCTCTTCAGGGCTCTCAATGGGAAGGCCAACACTGATGAGATTCTTCAGCTCAACAGGTTATCGGCAATCACACAGAACCGCGGTGAGCCCTCCCTCCTTGATCACGCACTGATGGCGGTCAAAGCGATGGAGAAAGCCGGTGACCCCAACGCTAAGTCCATGATGCAGACACTTATGAGACTCGTTCAGATGAGAGCCGGGGTTCCTAGAATCTTAAGGTAAATCTATGTTCACGACTAATGCGAAGAACCAAGTTAAGAAAGTCGGAATCGACATCGCCCAGTCGATGGGGGACTTGACATGGACAATGGTCGACCAAGCTGCCAAAGGGTTTGATGCGATGAAGAAGACGCCGCTCCTCTCGTCTGTCGACCCAATGCAAGCATACGGTGCGATCAAAGATGTTGCATCTGATGTTGTTGGTGAGAGAGGCATGCAAGCGCAGAAGATGCAAAGACAGACGAATGACATCAGCGGTGAGCTTGCTAAAACAATCGGTGACCTGGTTGCCAAGAAATCCCTCAGTGTGAAAGAGGCGCAGGGCCTGCTTGAGAACCTTCCGAGAACTGCAGCTGATCCCAATGCGAGTAAGATGAAAGCGTTCCTCAATGGAATCAAGGCTGGGTCTGTTGCGACAGGCATTGCAGGTGGTGTGAGTGAAGCTGCGACGATGGCTCTTGGTGACCAGAACCCTCTGACGAAGATGAGGGGCATGGGAGCACCTCAACCGCAGATGAAGACGAACCAAAAGACGATTGGTGATGCTGATGGTGAGTTCGATGGCCTCACTTCAGCAAAGCAACCGTCAGATGCAAAACGTATGAGCCCCTCATATGAACGCGGGATGAGACAAGAGATGTATGATGAGGTCGCTGATGATAGCCTAGATTCTCTCTCACCCGATGACAGACCCTATGGCCTAGGTGGTAGGCCTGGCCCGTACAGTGCTGACTCTTATGACGAAGCAGCTGACTTGAGAGACGTCGAGGAGTTCAATGCTCGGATGGGCCAGTCCCGTCCTCAGTATGACCTCGAAGCAAGTCAACCCCAGCCCCGCTTCAAGACAAACCAACCTGACATCAAACCCGGGCAGCAGTGGCCGAACTATGACGCACAGGGTCGAGTCGTCAACGAGATCACACAGAACCCAAACTACCCGACTCACCCCGAAGCCACCTCCTCTCTCTACTCTCCCAATCAGAAAGTCCAGATGTCAGCAGATGAGCAGTGGTTCGATGATGCAGCTAACAGGCTTGCTGGGGATCAAGTGGATGCAGGTGGACCGATGCCGGGACCGGGGGCTGCTGGGAAGGGACGTGCTCCCATCTTCGGTGGAGAACTGACTCGCAAAGAGGCCCTCTCCCAGCTCAAAGCCGCAGGCATGGCAGATCCTGCTGGGGCTCTGACTGAAGCCGGTCTTGATGGTAAGTCGTTCACGAAGGAGCAGATTGACTCTGTCATTCAGTATCATGACACAGAGGGTTTGAATCCGCCGAGAGCTGCAGGGAAGGGAAAGATGAACCCACAGAAGCTCGAACTTAAAGCATATGATCAGCAGGCAAAAGAGATCGAGAGAACATTCGGGAAGAAAGCTGCATCTGATGCAAATTATGGTTGGGGAGTTGATGAGGTTGGTGACTCACTGAAGGGCAACGGGACACTAGCGATTCAGACAAAAGTCTACGGGAAGGGTGTCCTCAACACAGAAGTCGATCTCAAGACTGGTGAGATGACACACGACTGGAGTGATGATGCTCTCGATGCGATGGGTGAGGCTGATGACCTGATGCCCTCGCAGTATGAGATGAGCAAGATGTCAAAGTCTGAACTTGTCGACGAAGCATGGAAAAAGACGAAGTTCTCTAAAGAAGACCTCAGAGGAATGACCGTGAAAGAGCTCCGTTCTCTCATGAGCGGACCGACGATCGCTGATAAAATCCCAAAAGCCCGCGCCCGCTAGCCGGGGCTGAAGCGGCTAGTGAGTATGTCTACCACGGGACGTCAAATCAGAATCTTGAATCGATTCAAAGGCGTGGCCTTCTCCCGAAGGGACTCGAACCGAAAGGGATAAACTTCTCGACAACAGAAGACTACCCAAACTGGATTGCGAACAACAGTCAATCGGGCGGTGTCACTCTGAGAGTTAAAAAAGACGTCATCACTGGAGCTGAAGAGATCGGGACGGGTACAAAGACGAGTGACACATGGCTTACCCTTTCAGGGAAGAGGATTCCACCCTCGAAGATTGAAGTTCGGACATCGAAGGGTTGGGTTCCTCTGACAAAGTTCAAGAAGTGATCAAATCGACTGCCACTCACATGGCAGTCTTTTTGTGCTTTAGAGTGTTCCTCGGCTCAGCTGCTGGTTGCCTCAAAATGACGTCTGGCTTAATCGCAAGGTGCTTTGGTTAGGGTTACTATCCTGAACATGAGCCGGCTCGTGTTCGATGCCCTTGAGCTTTACATGATCTAGCGACCCCCTTACTGTTGGGTTGGGAAGGGGCTAGATAGTTCCTGTAATCCAACGCTCTCCACATCGCAGACACTCTTTAAGAGTTTCTCCGCGTCCTTCCCGGTCTCGTCTGTTCTCTAGCACTTTATACTTGTGTCCGAACAGCCAGCAGAGCATATCATTTCCCTTCTCGTTTAGTAGTTCCAGCCCTTCTTCTCAGCCCACAAGTCTACAATGTGCGGCCAGAGCCGTTCTGCTTCCGACCTATCTTTTCTCTCTTGCGTATGGAGGCAATCGTGGAGCGTTACCTTGTCTCTAAAGCCATTGTGTACGGATGCACCGCATGGTTCGCAGAGCCAAACGTGGGCTTTCGGTAATTTCTTCATATTCATTCCCTCTCCCCAATGGACTTAGACTTCTGTTCAGCCCTCACCTTGTCAAACGTATCAAGCCAATGCTGCTCTTGGTCATTGACCATGTGGGTTTTAATCGCCTCCCTCAACGCAGCTATCTCTGCTTCGTGTTGGTCAATGGTGACACATCTGGGCGTACAAAGTGGGAGACAAAGAGGTTGAAGGATTAGGTCACAGCCATACTGACAGGCCCAGATACCGTCTTCTTTGTAGCCGCACTCCCTCGGACTGTCCTTGGGGGCTGGCGGCTGGGTACATTTACAGTGGCAAAACTCCATGTTGGTCAGCCCGTAGAAAGAACAGCAACCTCCCGACCACTGGCACATTGGTTTCCGGTGCTCCTCACACTTCCCCTCGTTAGGCTGGTGGTTCTTCTTCGTGTCGTCGAGGGTCATAGGTTGTTTGTATAAGCGTAAGTGTGAAGACAGCGGTGGCACTGAATGACGTATTCATAGTCAAAGTATCCATCTAAATCTTCATTAACAAAAATGTGGACACAATGAGCGTTGCCTTTATTGAGCACTTTCTCGCATTCTACGTTTTGGCACTTCATACCCCTCCCTCCTGAACGGCGCAGGAGCCGTCCATTGGTACGCCCTTGAGCGTGTGGATTCGCCGGAGTTCTGACTTGGAGTGGTGTTCGCACTTGGGCGTGGGCTGGTCGAATACACGGCAATCAGCGGTCTTGTGTCCGAGGTTGCCGCAGATTTTACACAGTTTCTTTGTAGTCATCTCCTTCTCCTTGGGCTGGCAGCAGTGAACAGGACAGCAGTAATGGCTCGTCCCTTCCCCGCCGGAGTAGACGAATTGTTTGTCGCAGCACTTCCCCCCGTCCTTCACGACAGGAGGGTGGGAGGCGAATCGGGCGGCCATCTCCATCAAAGTAAAGGCGTCGTTCACATTATCTGTGTCGTTGGCAATCCTGCGCTTCTCGCTTTCAGCCTCCACCGCCTTCACTATTCTCTCCATCCCCCGTTCTTCGGCTGCTTGGAGGGCGGAAGCGATGCGCTTAATGCCAACGTCACAGATATCGTGATCACAAGTAATGCCGTTTGCCAGTTCCTCCGCCTCCTTGAGATAGGATGGGGTCATACACAGGCTCCTTTTGAACAACACTCGTCGCATATTGGCTTATCGTGAGAGATTTCTTTTCCGTCCTTTTCACAACCAGAGAAGAACCGCTGAACGTAGACGCCCTTCTCGTCAACGCCGTTCAGACGTTTCCATTGACCGCAGGCGGAACATTGCATTGAGGGATTGCTCATAGGTCAGTCGTTCAATCCTAAACGCTTCACTCGCGCATCGGATTGGATATTCCTAATACGGTGCAAGACCTCACTAATGGTGATGGTCTCGAATCCCTGTTTTTCCAACTCGCGTAATTGTTTGATGAGTTCTTTCATATCTCATTCACCCCTTAAGACTGAGAGGACTTTGGAGCGGAACTCGTTGAGGTTGCAGTGCCGACACTTTCCCTTGCTGCTGAGAGTGCTGATTTTGTGGCAGGCGTCTGGATGGTCCGGTTCCTTAATGTAGTAGCAGTCGAGCAGTGGCACCTCCCCGCTCACCTTCTCTACCAATGCGGCGCGTTCGGAAGCGAGGAGGGAGAGGATGTCCTGAATCATTATGTTTTGGTTGGTCACGCAGTTTACTGGTACGTCGATGGGCATACCGCCGCGTACTAACTCCTCTACCTTCTCCCTGAGTTCTTTCTCGGACTTGGTGGGGGTTGGTGATGGGGTGGGGATCATAGGGCTATCGCTTTGACGTGGTAAACGTCACAGACGTTTTCTTCTTGATGCTCGTATCGCCTGTCAATGAAGAGAGTCCTTTGAGCTTCGCCAACAAGTTCTATCGCAGCTTGGCAGTTGTGCTTGTAGAAGGACAGGACTTTCAATCGGCCCTTTACGCTCTTCCCATCGACGGTCAGGTGCCTCTCTTCTTTATCTGCCCAATGGTCGAGGACGAGCGAATATCGTACCGTTTTCTTCTTCCAATCCTTGCTATCAAAATCTCGTTCTTGAACGTCGAAAGTCAAGACAAGCCTTCGCTTGTCAACGCAACACTCTCCACCGAATGTTATTTCCCTCCCCTCCGAGGCTTTTGGTTGGGTCATAGGTTTTTGATTAGGTTCTACTGAGCCGCCGCGTGGGGATGGCATAGGGGTCATAAGATCACAACGTGCATATTCGATGTTTTGACACGACCGAGTACATTAAACGCATGTCGCAAGAGCTGTCTAAACGACGCCCAGTTAAACGCAAACTGTGTTTGCTGGTATCCACCGATAAACGCCCAGCCGGCTCATGTTCGCACCCTGATGATTTCAAGTGATCCGCACTCTTCACAGACGACGTCAAGCAGGGGTTCATCAGCCCAGAATCGATGCCAGCATTTTGTGCATTCGACCCATCCTGCTTTTGGTATCGGTTTACTCACTAGTTCGAACTTCTTCGGAACCTTTGATCTGGGGGGCAAACCCTGTAGTTGCCTGAGTGTCACTTTCTCACCGGTGTTATATCCCGCTTCTTTCCTGAGTTTATAAAGTCTCCTCTTGACGTTCCGTTGATAGCACGTCCTGCAGATCCCAGTCTTGTTGAGTTTCGAGATCGACGCCGAGCACTCACGACAGGCTTTCATACGTCGAACTCAATGATGAATCGTGGGTTCTCTTTATCGACTGCGATGCTCTGGACTCTCGGCATGATCCACTTGTCGTTCTCAACGAGACCGCCCCTCTCGAGGACATCCATCCCGAGCTTGAGGTAGTTGTGAGCATCGGCGTTCGCTCGAGTGAGGAAGAAGCTCAGATCGAAGTGGATGTAACGGTCAATCGGTCTGAGCTCGTTTTTCTTTACGAATCTTGCGACGAGCAGCGCGACGTTCTCGAGCCAGATCCGAGCCTCCTTTTTGTATATTTTTTGGTGCGAGAATCGATTGTACGTGTACATCCGATTCACCGACATCGGGAGAGGAAGCTCGAGACTTAACCTTCTTTTGCTTTGGCTCTCTGGCATATTGGTCCCAGGGATGTGAAGGAAAACATGCTTCAAGCACCCTCTGTGAAGGGCTGTAACATTTTTCCATATAGTAGCTCTTACTGTACTTTCCATTGAACTCAGAGGGGTGGACAGCTTCGATGCCATCCTCATCACTCACAACGATGTACTGAATGTAACTGCCTTGTGAGTAAGCACTCATCTTGTCGTCTCCGACGGCCCCCTGATCTCTGAGTCTCATCGCCACCTTGACATGCGCTGGTGTCGGTGTCTGTCGTCCTGTTTTCCGTGACACCTTCCCATAGTCTTCGATCTCACGACTGAGCTTCTTTTGATACGTGATGTCAGCCTGGGTAAGTTTTCCGTCGTGGACGAACTTCTGCTTCTCTCGTGCCCAGATGATGAAGTCAGCTTCAGTATGGCTCTCTTTGAGTAGCATCTTGAGAAGATCACGTTGCCATTCCTCAGCCTTCGGGAGGACCTCACGCCGTTTGAGCTCGAGGCCCATTGTCTTCTCAGATCCATCGGCTGCTACCCCCGAGTACTTCTTCTTCGCGACACTGATGAACTTCGTGTACGTTTTCTCAAACGAGAAATGGAGGAAGTTCTCTTTGACGCCGAACCGCTTGATCTCTTTGTCGAGCTTCTTGTCTGCTTCTTTTGAGACATCTTCTTCGTCGCTGCCCTTCTTGAGCTTGACGAATATGGAATCCGTATCCCCGTAAATTGGTACGTGCCCTTCTCTTTGCATCCAGACCCACAGATCTTTAATGAGATGTTGACCTGTAAGTGTGATTCCTTCTGCGAGTTCTCGTTTGAAGTACCGGCTGAAGGATGCGCCCATGATGCCATACATCGAGTTCGCTAAGACTTTGAATGAGTACTGCTTGTAGTGGAGGTTCCAGTACTCAGGTGAGTCCTTCTTGACTTTCTTCATCTCAACATGGCGAATCTGATCACGTGAGCTGAGAACTTCATCAAGGATTAACGGGATGATACCCTTCTTGCTCTTCGAGAAACATTCCCCCGTGGGCAGAGTGATACAATCGCTGTGCGCCTTGTGAGTACTCTTATGACCTTTATGCGAATCGATGCTGATGTTGAACGTCTTAATGATGCTTGGATACAGCGACGCGAAGTCGAAGACAGAGACATTGTCGTGGAGACCTTTAACGGGATCGAAAGCGTACCCCCCTTCGTAGTCATCATCGTCATCTTTTGCCTCTTCTTCGATCACTCGATCTGGCTTCGAGGGCAACCGCATGCCGAAGCGTTTAGCGGCTCTCAAAGCGTACGGGTCAATGCGACCTGATGATGTGTAGTCGTTCAATCGTGCGTTACAGATGTGGTGCTCAACGAGTTTCTGCTGAATGATCTTCTGGTTCTCATCAATCTCTTTCGTGAGTCGCACGTCTTGCATGTTGTACTCACGCAAGAGCTTGGGTTCTTTCGTCGCTAAGTGCCAGATTGACTTGCCTGTATGATCGACCTTCTCTTTCCCGAGGAGGAGCTTCGCGACTGCATTAAGCCCAAACGACCTCACCTGCTTAATCATCTCAGTATCGCGGTACCGCATCTCTTTGAGCTTCATCATCAAGTCGATGCTGTTGATGCTCTTACTCTTTGCGATGTATTTCCCAGCACGACGTACAGAGTCAAGACCACCGAGATCCTTATGAGCTTGATCCGCGACCCAGAAGTCGAACGGGACCTTGTGGAGCTTGCATCGCTTCGCAATGGCGACCAAGTCGAATGACTGTGAGTTCCATCCTGCAAGAATGTCGTACTTCGTAGCGAGGTTGACGAACCCGTTGAGTACTTTCTTCTCGCTCTTGATGTCGTAGAAGTAATGCTCTTTGTCGTCGCTTCCGATTGCTGCAATTGAGACAATCTGGTCTCGGCCAGGTTCGATGCCCGGTGTCCGATCGTCCGTCTCGATGTCGAAGTACAAGACAGACTGGTTCATCTCAAGCTCACAGTCTTCATCAGTCACCCATCGTTGCCAGAGCTTGAGGTCGGCTTCGAACGTGGGCATCATTGATTTCACTGCACTGATCGTCTTCTGTCGCTCGAGGTACGGAACGTAGACCCTGATCCACCCAGTCTTGTCGTCTTCGAACTTCTCAACACCGCGGAGATCAAGCAAGAACTCTCTATGCTTCTTTGCGTCATCTCGACGGATGCAAAAGTACCACTCGTACTCGATGTAGAGGTTCTCCCTCTTTGTCCTCACAACGACTGCGTCATCTTCTTCCCAGACGCTAATGAACTTGATCATATCCAATCGATTGTTGGCTTTCCCTTTCGTGATTCTTTATCCCAGATGAACCAAGCGAATGACATCATGTTAGTCTTCTTTTTGTCACAAGAGATTCTTTTGCTGAAGACATAGACTCTCTGGGGGGGGTATGCTTGAAGAATTCGCCCCTCTCTTTGCCCTCGAGAAACTGAATCCTCATGAGCAGTGCGACCTTTCTCATTGTAAGAGACGTAGCTTGCTTTGTAAATTCGAGAGCTAAGTTGAATGGCGGATTCGTGATCAAGTTGTCGACCTTCTTCTTCGATACTAAGAAGTCGACCCCCGGCTTCCCATAACCGTATGAGAAGAGGTCAGAAGAGTTGACTCTATAGCCCTTCTCAATCATGACTCTGCTGATAGCTCCCTTGCCGCACGCAGGCTCTGAGATTCCGCCATCGAAGCTTTCATTCTCAAGGAGTTTCAGGATCGCATCTCTCGGTGTCTCATAGAAGTCAGCTCCCTTCTTAGGAGCTTTCCTGTTCACGATTCTGTTCGACATAACTTCTTGATCTCACTCTTTGAGAGCTTTCGATAAGTCCTCATTGAGAAGTATGTTAGCGGCCCGGGCTCAAGCTTGAGCTTCTCGGCAGAGTACAAGTGCAGCTTGATTGCAAGGTTCACGTCACTAAGGAACATCTCTGGGAATGTGTTTGATCTCATCATCACTGTCGTCAGCAGCTTGCCGTCCCTGACTGTAAGATTGTACCCGGCAGTGCAGGGCAAGTGGCCCATCTCTCTCTTTTTCTCGCCTTCGATCTTTTTATTGTCTGGGTTGAGCACTAGGAGGATTGCAGACATCGGCGCTCTCTTCCACCGCAGCACTCTGAGAACTTTCTGGAGCCGCTTCCCGACATCAGCATACTCGAACCGATGCTTCCCTGTGTAAGGGTGCTCTGGCGACTCGTCGATCTCACCCAGTCTGAACGACCACTCTTTCTCAAGGAACTTGTGCGAAAGAACAGTCTCTTTGGGAAGCCAAGGTTCCGGTTCTGTGATCTCGATGAGAAAGTTCCTGAGTTCTTTGTACTGGCTTTTCCCAACCTTTGTTGGCTTCACACGTTCAACCTCAGCACTGACTACTGTGAATGCATCTTGTAGTGTCTTTGTCATATCACTTGCGCTTTGGTTTCAACTCGCGGTATCGAGCATTCCCAATTGACTTGAACACGCCCCACAACTCAGTCTCACTGAGCGGCGGTTTGTTGTTGCACGTATTCCAAGATTGCACGAGGGGCCAGACAATGCTCTTCCATCGTGAGGGCGGAATGTGATGAACCAAGAACCCAACAAGGGATGCAGCGGCTGCATTACGTCCGCCCTCACTCGTCCCTTTGATCACGGGGGTCAGGTCCTTCGGTTTGTACTCACCCTCTTCAGGTTCCTTGAGAAGCTTGACAAGTGCATCGGGGGCTTTTGCGATTCGCCTGTCATTCTTCCATTCGTACTTCCGGCCATCAGGATATGTCGATGGGGCGACAACAACAAACCCGCCATCCCCCCTGATGTCAATCTTCTTTCTGAAGCCAGCAACAGTCTTGATCTTCTCTCCATGAGGGTGGCGCAGGAAGAGGTGGCAACCACCGCTGGGTGTCTTCGACTTGAGGGTCTTGGGAATCTTCAGCTTCTTGAACTCTGCTTCATCGTATCCGATGTCAAGATCAACTACGAAAATCCCTGAGATCGACCCAGTCACTAATCCAACGTGGGCATCGGGCCACTTCTTCCACCAGCCCCTCACTTCGTCTTTCGTTGGGAGTTCTTCTTGGAACCTCGTCCATGCTACGAGAGGTCTCTTGTTCACCTTCCCTGTATCGTTCTTCGTGAGCTTGCATGGGATGATGCACCAGTTACGATCGAGGTATTTGAGAGCTTCATCGAGCATTGACATAACGTTCGTGATTACTTCGTGATGAATCCACTTGAGAACGGGATGGGGGAGAAGACCTGGTCGGGGACGTTCTGGCCATTCCACCGCTTCGCTCGTTCCATCTCGATCTCGAGCTGACGGAGGCGGACTTCAATGTCGATGTTGGCGGCGACACTCAGGTTGTACTTCTTAATGCCTTCGCCTTCGAGTGACTTGGCTTCGGCGGCAAGTCTCGCAGCGTCACGCTGTCCCTCAGCTTGGGTCACGAGGGCGGTCTTGTCGGCCTCTGCTTCCTTCACCTTTTTCTGTGCCTCTTGCTCAGTGAGCTTGAGTTCCTGCTCGGCCTGCTTCACCTGCTGAGCCGCCTTCATCGTCGCGTTGATCTGTGCGTCGAAGGCATCGGACCAGTCGTAGTTCTGGATGCGGAAGTCTGAGACTGCGACTGGGTAGTCCTTTACTTTGGCGACGAACTTGGAGTAGACCTCGCCTCTGATTTTCTCCTGATGCTCTGCAACGTCGAAGATTGTGTATGAGCCGAGGGTGTCTTTGAGGGACTCCTTCATGGCAGAGCTGACAAGAGACTTGAGACGATCCTCTCCGAACTTCGACCACATCTCAACGAGGCGTGAATCATCGTAACGGTAGAAGACCACAAGGTCTGCACCGATGCTCTGGTTGTCCTTGCTGATGGCGGCATCATGGCCGACCTCGATCTTGTAGTCAACCTCGATGGGGCGAGTCGTCACAGAGATGATCTTCTGCATGACGGGCGTCCGCCAGTGGATGCCTTGGTCGAGAGTATGCGGCTGGAGAGCTCCCCAGTTGAAGACGAGGCCCCTCGTTCCAGCTTCGACTTGAGTGAAGGGATTAAGAATGAGGAGGAGTGTCACGCCGAGAACCGCGAGGACGAGGCGGATGACCCACTTTATCTTTTGATGTGTCTCCTCGTTCGATGTATCGAATGATCGCATAAAATAACGCAAGAAGGATTAAGATTTCTACGAACTGAAAGATGAGACGCATACTTAATAATTCGTGAGGGCTTCCCAGTCCTTACGATATGTATGAAGAGATCCTGCGAACAAGATGAACTTCCCAGAAGGAATGCTGAGCTGCTCTGCGATGATGTCTCTGATTGCAGCTGCCATCCAGATGTCGTTCGCCAGATGGTTCACGAAGTCGACTGATCTCATCGTGTAAATCATGTCGAGCTTTCCATCGCGTCTCATCAGTTGGTAATACATGGAGCACGGGATTCTCTTCTTCCCCATCCTGTCTTGGTCGATGCCGCGATCGTGAATCTCGATGATCGCCTGTCGTGTCTCTGGGTGCTCTGCAAGCTCAGTGATGACAGGACCAAGTTGCCAATGCATCCTCTCAGCGTATGTGTAATCGAACTTGTCGTTGCCATCAAGGAACTCTTTCCAGAAGTCGAACCTCTTGAGGTACGAGTGACCTGGATTGATGGGTTCACCAAGAAGACGATCAGCGACTTCAGCTCTGCAGTACTCAAGGTGCAAGTTCGGCATCAAATCTTTGTCACTCGTGTCAAGGATGACAAAGCTGAATGCCTGGAGCTCACGTGTCTCGAAATCTGGGTTGCCATCAACAACTTGATTCTGGTATGTTTGGCAGCGCGTCGTTGTGCTGCACTTCTTAATTTCTCTCCCGATGTCTGTAATCGCCTCGATGCATGATGTATAGATGCGCATCAGTATTTCGTTTTAATCCGCTGACGGTTGACTTCAATCTTCTTGAGCACAGTCTCTGTGAGCTTCTCTGGTGTGATGCCAGCAGCAAGACAGAAGTTCATCAAGTAGATGCTGACGTCCGCGACTTCATCAAGCATCTCATTCGCATCAAGCAAGTACTTCGACTGCCTCCACGTCTTCGCGTTCTTAGTCGCGACAGCGAGTTCGTGGATCTCACATGTCATGCGCCAGAGAATCTCATGAAGGTACTTGCAGGTCTCCGGCGAACTGATGTGTTCAAGCTTGCCGAAGAGGAGGCGTTCAGGTACCCCCTCAACAACACCGAACTCCTTCTCGACTTCAGTCTGCTTCTCGAACATCTGAACAAGAAGGTCCTTGCTCTTGTCGACCTTTGCGTGCGTGTCAGATAAGTTCATTTGAGTGAGACAAACTTCTTAACATCTTCGATGTTGAGGTCCATGTCCTCGGTTGAGTTCATCAAGAGTGCCTTGACCTTCGACCTCTCAAGGAACTGCATGTAGCGTCCCTTAATCGCTTCAATCTCGTCAGTCCTCATGTACTCTTCCTTCTCGGTCTTGAACCTCTCAGCGATGATGTGGTCAGGAGCCCAGCAGTAAATCATCTTCGTGCCAAGTCCAGCGACCCAACGATCAAATGTCAGCCAGATCTCATCATTGAGGGCGTCAGTCCAGCCAGTGTAGCCCTGACGCTTGATGCAGTAGACCATCTGACTGGGATACGCCCGATCAAAGATGACGACGTGACCATCATCACTCAACTTCTTCGCTTGAGCAAAGAGTTCTGAGTACGCTGTGTAGACTCGTGCAGCCTCGACCTCTGGGTATGCTCGGCCAGTCGGCTTGTTGCCCTCAGAGAGTTTGAAGACGATTGCGTTCTTGAAGACATCGCTCTTGAGCTTCTTGATCAAGCTTGACTTGCCACTCTTGTCCGAGCCGCAAACGATGAGAATCATAGCTCTCGACTAAAAGGGTGCCGCCTTCCCCTTCTTAGCCCGGCGCTCTTTCTTGCTGAGTCTGCGAGGGGCTGCAGCTTCCTCTTCTTCTGGCTCTTCCTCTTTCTTCGACTTCTTCTTCGGTGCATCGTTCTCAGTGATGACAGAGACGCGGGGCTTACCCTCCTCGTTCTCAATCTTCTTGAGTGTGACGACATCCCCCTCTTCAAGCTGCGAGAGCTTCTTGATGAGATATGTCGCTTTGGTGTCGAATGTCTTCACAACGCCGTCGGTGTGATCCTTGAACTCATACCGGAGCATGACATAGATCGTATCTTTAATCGTTTTCTCGATGGGCTCGTCCTGAACCCTGACGAATGAACCTGTAAACTCGTCTCCGATCTCCTTCAGATTGACCCAGTTACCTTTGCTCTTTAAGAACTTCTTCTCAACGTCTCGGCTCATATGTATGTCTGTAATGACATTACTTAATAAGTGTAGCTAACCGTGCGATCCATTGTTCCTCTGTGACCTTCGAGTTGGGATACCGCAAAGCTGACGGGTGCATCAGTTTCTCAGCTTTGATGTTGAACGCGTCGATGAATGATGCAGCGTGCCTGCCCAACCCGATGATGACTCTCGGCTTGATTAACTTGATCTCATCATCAACGTGCTGTGCACAGTGAGAGAAGAGGCCTCGATCAATCGTGTTCATATCGACCGGAGTCTTAACGATGTTGGTGAAGAAGAAGTCACCCTCTTTGACCCCGGCTTTGTCAATCAGATCGAAGAAGTACTTATCGAACTTCTGTTGTCGAGCTGGAGGACACTGGCCGATGAACAAGATCTTCTCTGGTGAACCCCAACCCAACTCGCGAGTCCCGGGCGGGCATCCTCTGCACTTGTCAATCTCCTCGTAGAGTTTCTTAAGTTCGTCTGACATATTATTCGAATTTCGTCGTGAGGCTGTTAAACCTGATATCCAAAATTCCGCACTCCCCTTGACGATTCTTCCCGATCCTGAGAACTGTCTTGTCGTTCTTCGCTCCGACAGTCTCTCGATTGAGGAAGATAATTACATCGGCGTCAGCCTCTACATGCCCAGACTCCCGTAAGTCTGAAAGCATCGGCTGGCCCTTCTCACCCGTCCGTTTCTCAATCGCTCTGTTGAGCTGGTGAGGAGTAAGAACTGCACAGTCGAGAAGGTTCGCTGTCATCTTGAGCGTCCGTGAGATTCTTCCGATTCGTTGAACTTCGTTGTCTCCCTCATCAGCGAGGAATCCGAGGTAATCCACTACGAGCAAGTCGAGACCGTGAATGTACTTGTGTTTCATTGCTACAGTGTAGACCTCACTTGATGTCATCTTCGGCAAGTGCATGATCGACAGCGGCAGCTTTTTGATTGCGTCGTTCGCAGCTTTGATTTTCTCTTTCGGGACCTTCCCTCTGATGATTGCTGTGAGAGGTAACCCAGTCTGAAAGCTCAAGAGCCTGTCATAGAGTTCGACACCGTCCATCTCACATGAGACGAAAAGAACCCTATGCCCTTTCTTCGCAGCATTGAAAGCGACGCTGAGTGAGAACGAGGTCTTACCGACTGAAGGTCGCGCCCCAACGACGATGAGCTTCTTTCGTCCCATGCCTTGTCCGAGCATCACGTCAAGGTCTTTGAACCCAGATGAGACCCCGATGAGCTTCCCTTCATACCTGTCTTTCATCAAGAGGTCGTGCTCCTTGATGATTGTCTCGACGTTCCAGTCTGATGTACCAAGGACCGAAGCATCGAGCTTCGTCATGTACTCAAGGGTCTCGGTCGCGACGTCTTCAGGTGGCCGATCTTGGAGCTTGATGTTCGACTTGACAAAGAACTCACTGAGCACCTCTTTCAGGTTCTCTCTCTTCACTGCAGCGACGATCTGCTTGAACTGCTCGACAGACGTCGTTGTCGGTGTGAAGTTGAGGTACTCACTGCAATCAATCCTCTTGTCAACGAGAGAGCGGAGGATCGTCTTGTTCCATGTCTTCCCTTTCTCGTATAGAGTCGAGATGACACGGTAGAGCTCTTGTGACTGCGCAGCTTTGAGTGCATCAGGTGTGACCTTGCTGTATGCCTCACTGATCGCTTTCGGCTCTATGATCAAGTAGCTGATGAACTCGAGCTCTAATGTGTTGTCGTCACCCCCGTCCCAGGATGTCTCGCGTTCTCGACCTTTCATATTCCTCTGTATCCGTTGACTTAGCTTGGTACAGTCTTGATCGCTTGAGCCAGTTCCAGAATCTCATCCAAGACATCTTCTTATCATTCTCGATGCACCAGTTCTGACACCGACCCAGTTCTGTGTAGACTTCGTCGTATGAGAACTCATCCCTGAGATGTCTGAATGAGAGCGTTGATCTTTCATCTTTCGAGAAGAACTTCCTCAGGGTCTTAGCAAGACGTCTCTGTTTAGTATCTGTTCTTTGCTTCTTGCTCATACGTGCGGAGGCGTGTATTGAGACCCGAAAGGAGTTTGTCGATCCTCTTAAGAGACATCTTACAGTTCACTTCGAACTTCCCATCTGGTGAGGCTTCCCAGAGTTTGTCGGCTAACTTGTCTGTTGTGATTCCATCAGTCTGACGGTACTCGAGCCACTTATCTGGCTTCCTCATCAGGACCTCTTGGAGTTCACCAGAGATGAGACCATACTCAGCAGAGAGCTTCAGCCTGAGCTCTGCGAGTTCCCCCGGCGGAATCACTTCTGTGTTCCTCACCCTCTCGATGATATCATCAGTGGAAAGAACACGCGCTGGAGGGTGGTCTCGAACTCCTTTTCGATCGTTGCCTTTTGATGACATCTTCGGCATATCTCGATAAGATTACGTGGATCATCGATGAGTTCTGGGTGTGTACTCCGTCGGTAGAGATGGTGGCGATCAACTGGGCCCCGCCTTCCACACCAGGCGCAGATGAGATCACTCCTGTCTTCAATCAGTTCAACCTCACTGCCATCAGGGAGTCTCCCGATCTTCATACTCTCCCAAAGAGCTTCACGAACCGTTGGCAATCGCAGTTGTCTTCGAAGCGGCCGTTGCCCCTCACCCAGTTTCTCATCTTGAGTTGCATCACGACCCCTTTGAGTTTCCTGAATGCCATGTCGATGTCGTCACTCGTAAGTTTCTTCTGCAGCACCTGGACAGGTTCTTTCTTCCGTTGCTTGAGAAGAACAATGTACGAGAACGACTCCGGGATGGCATGTCTCTCAAGGAAGAATGAGAGCGGATAGAACCACGACTGGGGCTTCTCTTCAAGGTCATCTTTCTTGTACGGCTTCTTTGATGTCTTGAACTCAAGGATGCCCCCAGTTGATGTGATTCGATCGTACGTTCCCTTCAAGTTAAGTCCGAGAGGTTCATCAGTCGATGGGTTCTTCGCTTCGATCTCGAACTTCTGCTCCGAGACACCACGAGGGCTGATGCCATAGACGTGCTCTAGCCAGCTCTGTCGATCAACGAAATCGGTCAAGAGCTTCGTCCCCAACTCTTTGTGTTCTGCGAACTCTTGGAGGAAGTCGGCTTCAGGCTGATCTTCTTTCTTCGTGATGTCTTTCCTTTTGAAGTCCTCAAGGAACGTGTTGGGCTTCCCGTTGTAGAAGTCCTCAACGCCTTTGTGCACTGCACTCCCAAAGACCAAAGCCATCTGCCGCTCGAATGGGAGACGGACACGGTAGACGTGCTTGTAGTAGAACAAGAGCGGGCAGGCTTCGAAGTCTTTGATGCTCGACGCTGTGAGCTTCTGAACTGGGAGACTAGAATCCAGCGCTGAGTTCACCGTCTCGCTTACTGTAGTGTCTCCGAAGGAAACTAGTTTGAGTTGCGTTGAGCTCGTCTGCGACTTCTTTGATCTCTTCTCCCGCTTCTTCGAGTTCGTCTGACGTTTTAGCTTTGAGGATAGCATCGGCATACTTGCTGATCGCTTGGTAGTCAGTGCTGCTCAACTCAGGTTCAGCAGTCTTCTCTTCATCACCAGAGAACTCATCTTCGCCATACATGTTGTCGAGGCCGAGCAACTCAAGGACGCCACGGACGTAGGCCCTCTTTTCGGCCATCGTGGCCTTATAGAGTTTCGCGATGCCTTTCGTGTTCTCATCACTTGCTTCACCGAGCTTCGTGATGACTGCGTTGCTGTCTTTCTCAGCTGCGCTGTAGAGTGTGACAGAGACAATCGTCGTCATCTTATTCTCAAGTGACGGTGTGCAGCGGACATCGACGTAGTAGTTTGCTTTAATCCCGGCTGCACGAGCAAGAGCCTTCACCCCAGGATACGAGACTTTGTACTTCGTCACGCCATGGCCGTCGAACGCCATGATGTGGCTCTCATCAAGAACGTCCATTAGCTGGACTGTCTGACCATCGAGAGCTTTGAACTTGATGTCACTGAGAGGCGATCCCTCGGTCTCACGTTCCTCAACGCGTTGCACCTTGGGTTCTTCTGCCTGCTCTTTGTTCTTTCGTTTTCGTGCCATGTGATTAACGCTTACGCCGAACCTTCTTTTCTTTCTTGGGCGGTTTCGGCATGGGAGTAATTTCCTTGTGAGCAAGGGGCCGCTCATCTTCTTCAGTCTCAACGGGGGTCGGCACTTTGTTCTCCCCGCTGGGGACTGCTTTGTACTTCTTCCCGTCCTTGACGAGATCGTAGGTCACACCCTCTTCTTCGACGGTGAGCTTGCCATCGACCTCTTTGATCTTCTTCTGCTCTTTGAGACGTCGGACGACTGACCTCGAGAGTACTTCTTTCATACGTGACAAGCAATGATGAATAAGTTACTTTACCGGGAGGAGTTTGAACATCCCCGTTCCGCATTTCTTGCAGACGCCTTTACCAGCGGGACGAGTACCACCGCCCTTCTTGGGCATTGTCACCTCTTTGTACTCAACCATCTCTCTCTTCTCCCTGCACTTCACACAGTATCCGATGATGGGTTCGGCCATATTACGCTTTACAAGCCTTGCCCTTCTCGGCCTCTTCGTCCTTGATGATCTCATCAGCCTTCTCGACGAGCTTGTCCATGTTCTCAAGGAAGAGGATGTCGCAGAGGACTTCTTCACCCTTCTCAGTGATCTGGAGGTTCTCATCAAGAAGACCGGCCTTCACGAGCTTCTGAGTTCTGGTGT
>ERZ1292629.407-Hain-H43-01um-R1-407-length-45852-cov-19_pt1 | contig 45852 bp, 47 predicted proteins | sample MGYA00564399_ERZ1292629 | MGnify/ENA primary metagenome ERZ1292629 (study PRJEB36523, sample SAMEA6512636) | groundwater metagenome | collected 2019-01-08 | study: AquaDiva: Metagenomics assemblies of 32 groundwater samples
TGCCTTGCAACTGCCCATCCTTGATGAGCGCGGCGTCGATGGTCACGCCGGCCGCGGCGGTGAACTCGCCGATGGTGTTGGTCAGAATGCAGGCCGTCCCCTGCACCTGGCCATCCTTGCACAAGACGCTGTCCACCAGCACCCCATGCGCGGCGGTGAACTCGGCGACGACGTCGGCGATGATCCCAGTCGCCCCAAAGCTGTTGGAGACTTCGCCCAGTTCCTCAAACTGGCACGCCAGGTGGGTGCCGGTGTTGATGTAGAGCTTCGGAGCGCCGGCCGTCAGGGCCCGCAGCATAAGCTGCCCGCCGTTGACATAGCCGGCCGTCCCGTTGGCCGGCACGACCGACGCCCAGGAAATGAGCCGGGCATTCTGCGCCTTGATATACAGAATGCCTCCGCTGTCCGGCATCGGACCACGGGCCAATCGACTAAATGCGTTTCGCAGGTTCACGGACGACCCCTGCTTAGTTGGCGGCGACGAGTCCCAGGGCTTCGAGCTTGGCCTCGACTTCACCCATGCGCGTGTGCAGGTTCTGCACCTTGTAGAGGAACGTGATGAGCTCCGCGGCGTTGACGAATCCGAACGGGGTCGTTTGCGTCACGGCCTGGATGGCCTCATCCGGCGTTCCTTCGGCGTCGGCGATGGTGAAGGCCGGCTTGGCCGCCGTCAGCGCGGTGGGCTGCACGACCGGCGTGGCGTTGAAGAAGCCCAGCTTCTGACTCGTCGCGGTGCCGATCTTGGTGCCGGTCGTCGTGCCCAGCACGATGTTGACGTCGGACAGGGTCAGCGCCGCCGCAAGGGCCACGGCCCCGCTGAGGGTCAGGGCCCCGGTCACGCTCAGCGTCCCGCCGACGACGGCGTTGCCACTCATGGTGATGCCGCTGGCCCCGAAGTTGAACGGGGTGCTGGTGTTGCGGAGCCCGGCGGACTGGATGGCGGATTTCATTAGATGGATCATTGCATTCTCCTTAATAGGCGATAACTCGATGCTTGGCGGCTCCACCCACCGTGGGCCGGGCCGTGTCGGTTGAGGGATAGGTCGCGGTCAGGGTCGGGAACGGGTTGGCCCCTTCCAACGTCGCGAAACTGAATTGTTTGGTGGCTCCGCTTTCGGCGGCGTTCCGCAGGGTCAGCCAGATGCCCGCCCAGGCCGCGGCCGCCGCCGGGAGTACCACGTCCGAAACGTCAATCGAAAAAATGGTGTTTTCGTTGGCGCTGGTCGGCCCGGTGAAGGCCTTCGTCGGCGTGGGCGAGTAGTCGCCGCCGGGCGCGCCCCACGGCGCGGCCGTCGCGTAGTTCAACCATGTCGCCTGGGCGGCCACGATCTGACCATTATAGACTTCGTCGTATTGGTAGCACCCCAGCGATCCGGCGACAACAGGGGCCGATGTGATGTAGAGGCCGAGCGAAATGGAGGTGGAGTTGACCGGGATGATCCCGGCGATTGGGAAGTAGAGCAGCGGGCGCTTCGCCCCGCCGCCGCCGCCCGACACCCACCCCGCGAAGGCGGTGGCATCGGTGGAATAGTTCGTGGCCTGCGACGCCGCCGCGCCGTTCAACCATGTGTCCGCCGTGGCGATGGAGGTGGCCGTCGCCATTACGCCCTCCTGATTCGCGTCTGCTGGAATCCGCCCACCATCGGCGCACTCGGAAAGGTATGCAGAATTCGCATCCAGGGCCTCGTCGCAACAGTCGCGTGCTCCGACGATCGCACCGTGAATCCGGTCGAACTTCCAGACTCGTTTGATCTCCGAATCAGGAGGTCGAATCGCGTCTGCCCCGCGGCCCGGGCCGCCGTGAAGCCCGGCAGAACGCTGGCGAGAATCTGGAGCGATTGCAGCGCCTGCGCGGCGATGATGATGCCGCTGGTGATGTTGCCGCCGGTCGCCGATTCGTCGCCGCCGGCCGCGGCCCACGGATTGCTGCCATCGTAGGTCGTCCAGTTGGCGAGCTCGGTCCAGGTCGGCGGCTTGGCCATGAGCCGCTGCACATGGGTGCCCGGCGTGCCCAGGACCGTATCGACAAACAGGAGAATCTGGACCGCAGTAATCCGTGTAATCGGGATGGCACCCACCGCATCCATCGGAAACGAAAAGAGGCCGTGATGCTTCGCCCCACCGGCATCCATGCCCATAAAGATGGTGGCCGCCGCTCCGTTGTCCGCGGCGGGGTTGGCGGAGTCGAGCTCGGTGTCGAGCAGGCATGGGATGTCGAGCACGGCGGCGGCCATGAGGTTCCACGTCGTTACTGTCCCGCTTCCAATTCGCCTTCTGCGTATTGCAGATTTGGCGTTCCGGCCAACGAGGCGAAGAAGACGGCCGAGCCGACCCCGCGCCGCACAATCACGGTGACGCCAGGCGTCAGGAAGAACTTTTGCAGGGCCACGGCCGAGTCCATCGTCATGCTAATCAGGGCCAGGACGATGGTGTCCGTGGCCGCGCCGCTTGGATTGATTCCAGGGTGATGAAAGTGATAGTCCCGCCCTGAATTGATGGTGAGCTCCACCGGCGTCGTGGAGGTCGCCAGCGTGCCAATCCCGGTGTTGCGAATGTCTGTTGCCATGCCGTCTCTCCTAGTAGGGAACCCCGTTGACGGTCACAACATGATCGGAGTCGTGTCCGCGTCGTCCTGATTTTCGTGGATACATGGACGGATCGACCATTTTACCCAGGCGCTGAGGCCCAAGGCGCTGATCGTCGATAATCGACCGCACCAGATACTCCATCGCCGTGGCCTCGTGGATGCCGCCCTTGGTGTCCTTGATGTCCAGTTCCGCCTGCGCCAGGCAGAACTCCAGAATGGTGTTGGCGTGAATCGCGCCGCCCAGCGGATAGGGCCGCTCTTCGGTGAGCGTTCGGTGCATGATGCGATACCGATAGTTGAGCACGTAGGCCCCGGCCGGCGCGGGCCACAGCATCAGCGTCCACCGTTGCGGGCCTTGCCCGGGTTTGGTTCCATCGTTGGGGACGGTGGCGGCCTTGCAGGGCAGGCCCGACCCGGTTTGGCGGGCCCGTAGATCGCGAATCAGGATGTCCGGCACGATCTCGATTCGCGTGCCGACCCCCTGCTCGGCCGTGTAGGTGAACTCATCGACGAGAAATGCGAAATCGTCGGGCAGGTCGTAGTCGCCCTCATCGCCGACCAGGGTGAGCGTGGCGATGGGACTCAGAAAGCTCCAGACGTGGGCAACCGGCCGACCCATCACCGGCACGGTCGGCGGCGAGTAAAAACGACGCAGGGCCCGGTCGATGATGCGCTGGAGGCGCGTCACCTTGTCGTCGCTCCAGTTGGCGGCGGTTTCGCCCCATCCCAGAAACGACGCGATCTCCTTGCGAAGCTCGGTGTATGCTATGGAAAGTGTTGATTCCATTCATCGACTCAAAAACTATCCACCACTCGCGGCCGGCTCGCACTTGGCATCCTTGCCCAGCTTCGGCACCTTGGCCCCGCATTCATGGAGCACATCGGCGATCGCGATCAGGACCGCCACGGTCTGCGGCAGCAGGTTGCCAGCCTGGATCTGATTCGATCGCAGTTCCGCCTGGTCCACCAGCCGCTCCAGGACCGGCGGCATGGGTCGGTCGCCGTACACCCGCGAAATCATGTGTGCGTTGTGGTCGTTCACGATTCTGCTCCTGACGCCGCTCGATCGGTTGCCGCCCCGCGCCGAACCGTTCGGCGCGGGGCTTCAACAGAAACCGATTGGCTAAACACGCCGCCTAGTTTAACGCTCCTGGGCGGCTCGGTACCAGTCCAAATCCAGCCCGGACCCGGCATCGCTCGCCTGGAGCTTGAGGGCAAAGGCCTCGACCAGTTGCAGGGCAGTCGGGAAGGCCGTGTTGGTATCGGCCACGGCATCGACCTGCACGTTGTTGACGAAGTACCGCAACTGGTAGGTGGGATCTTCGTGATTGACGTAGAACCCGACCTTGTTCCAGGTTCCGGCGACCAGCGTGGCCGCCGCCACCGGCGTCCTCACGACGGCCCCCTTCTGGAGGCAGGTCTTGAGGGCCGACCCGCTGTTGAGCAGGGTGAAGCCGATCGCGTTGACGCCCGCGCCGGTCATGGTGCCGGCCGTGTTGGAAAACAGCGTCGTCGCGGCGGCACTCATGCCCTTGGTGATGAGCCCGACGAACAAATCCTTGGCCGCCGAGACGTCCCAGGCCGCATTCGGGCGAATGCGGGTCTCGTAATAGAGCCGCTTGCCCGTCCCGGCGGTGTAGAGGAACGAGCCGCCGTTGCCGGAGCCGCGTTCCAGGACGATCGTGTCGTTGTCGGCCCCGTTGGAGAGCAGGGTGATGGCCCCGCCGGCCACGGTGTCGAGTTGCGAGATCGCGCAGCTCGTCGTCTCAAACGACTTGTAGGCCCCGCCCTGACTGGCGTAGCTACCCACGTTGCTGGTCACGGTGCCGCCGAAGGAGAGGAACTCGTCGGCGTTCACGTAGCCGAGCGCGTTGTCCATCCACATTTCGAGCAGCTTGACCTTGGACCAAATTTTGGGACTGAATCCGTCGCCGGCCAGTCCGCGGTATTGAACCTTATACATCGCACATTCCTTGCGGAATCATCCGCATTTGAGTCACTTGTATGGCTGCGTCCGGCCCTCACGAACCGGACGCAGCACACCACACAACACACACCCAACCACAACAGGCTGCCACACACGGCGATCCGCGTGCTTACTGGCTGAGCACCCACAGGGCAGAGCGATCATCGCACCGGACGTTCCACGACATATCAATGTGGACTTCCTTGACGCGGTGATGGTTCGGGCTGTCCTTGGGCTTGCCCTCATTCATGTATTCATCGGCCAGGAAGACCGCATAGAACTTCTTCCAGTTGATGCCGAAGATCGGATTGTCGGTCTGGGCGTTCAGGTAGGGCACCCACACCACCGAATTCTTTCGGAAGGTGCATTGCCCGTCCTTGCTGGCCAGGTCGTTGCCAAGATTCTCGTTCTGCTCTTCGAGCAGATCCTCAAAGGTCTGAAGCGTGTTGAAGTTCACGAGGATCTCGCGGCCCGACCCCTGACGCTCGTAGCCCGGCAGACTCGGAATCGGCGACAGGAAGTGCGTGAAGGCGGTCGCCTTGCGCATCTTCTTGATCGCATCCGGCTTGGAAATGTCCGTGTAGCCGCCGGCCCAGTTCTGCCAGCGCGAGTAGGTCGCCGACGCCACGCCGCCGGCACCGGCCGCAAAGCCGGAGGGGTCGCCGCCGATGAAGTCGGCGGTCGAATTGGTGTTCTTCACCACCCAGTAGGGCAGTCCAAACACCTCGGTCGTGTCGGCGCTGGTCGCCGGCTTGTTGAAGAACTGCCGTTCGACGTGCTTGGCCAGGGACATCAGGGCCATGTGCCGCTTGGCCTTGGTGAGATCGACGATGCGGGCCGCCCCGCGGTTCATCTTCATCTCGCGCTCGTCGAAGGCGTAGTTCGCCGTCGTGTGCCGCCAGGGCACGTAGGCCTGCACATGGGCATCGTTGACATCCACGACATCGGTGCCGTAGAGGCCATCCTGGCGGGCCGAACCGTTGTCCTCCGTCAGAATGTTCCACTGCGTGCCGGTTCCTTCGTCGAACCGCACGCGGTCTTTCTTGAAGAGCCGCGGCAGGACAAAGTAGTCCTGCAAATCGGCGGACAGATCGACCCATCGCATCTTGCCCAGGCTGCGCTGGGATGTGGCGATCAGGTCGGCATAGGCATCGGCTTGGAGAGCCATTTCAGAAACTCCTATCAGCTACCATCCGCAACGCGCTTAGAGGAACCCGGAGAGATCCTGCTCGCCGGCCGGGGCCAGGGCCTCAGTCAGACCACTTTCATTCGCGACCTTCTTGACGGCCTCGATGGCCTGATCGCGTGCCGATCGACCGGCCCCGCTCACGCGGCTGGGTCGATGGCTCATGGTGCCCGTTCGGGCCTTGGCCTTGTCCACCAATTCGTTGCGGACGATGGTTTCAGTTTGATTGCCGAGCACCGAGCGATACGCTCGCTCAAATGCGGTCTCGAACGTCATGCGGGCCCCACGCGCCTGGGATCCACGCATAAGATCGCCCATAACCACGGCGATCTTGTCCTGTATTTCGCGATGCGGGCTCTTCTCCGGCAATGAGGTATAGCCCGCCGGCCCGATGGCCTTGCGAAACGTTTCGGGAATCTTGGCCACGCAGGCGTCGAACTTCGCGGTCAGTTCGTCCTCCACCTGCTTGGACGTGCGCACCACAACCGGCTGCACCAGTTGGGCCAGCTTGCGGACCTGAGCGAAGGTGTGGTTTGCCAGCCTCGTCAGTTCCTTGTGGATCTCCGGCATTTCTTCGGGATCCAGCGTCGGGGCGTAGGGCTTGAGCAGGTCACTCGCGGGAATCTCCGTCTCCGCGGCCGGCTTCGCCTCCGGGCCCGTCTTCGTCTCCGCGGCCGAGGCCTTGCCTTCGGCCGCCGGTTTTTCATCCGGCGTCGGCCCGACTCGCTGGGCCTCGCCGCTCTTCACGAATGCGCGATCCATGATGGACAGCAGCCGGTCGAATTCGTCTCGACTGCCGATGGTCGCAAGTTCGTCGTCGGTGATCTGATATTGTCCGGCCAGGGCCCGGACGTCGTCGGTGATAAATGCCTGTATGGTCTCGGTCGCTTCCTCATCCGAGGCCTGCTCGGTCTTCGCCGGCGGCTCGTCATCGTCGCGGCGGTGCCGTTTGGCCGCCGCCTCAATCTGCGCTTCGGTGACATCGAGAATCCCGGAGGGATCATCTGCGCCCGTGTTATCCGGCGAAAAATCGTCCGTCTCTGCGGGTCGGTCGTCCGGCGCGGTTCGTCGGAACTCCTCGGTTGTGGCGGTGCCGGCCGCTTCCCGCTCCACTGGGGCGGGCCCGGCGGCGGCCACGTCGCCATCATCGTCTTCGTCAAAGCATCGTCGGTCGGGTTGGTGTGTCATGGGTCTGCTCCTGTGTTAGGTCCGCTTCTGCGGGTCGCCATACCCGCCATTCTTGTCAAAAAATCCATAGGCCTCGCAATAGCGCTTGCGATGGGCCCGGTCTCGAAAGATCGGCCGGCCGTCCTTGGTGTAGTTTGCCGAGATTCCCATCTTATGATCGAACTCCATGCACTGCGGAATCTGCGACGGGTGGCAGGCCATCGCTTCGGACACCAGGGGCCAGCCGCTCCCGGGCGTGGTGGCGCTGTCGCCGCGAATCGTCCGGTCTCGCTTGCCGGTCACACCCAGGACGCGGATCCGGTCGGGGATGCGCTGCGTGGGGTGATAGAATCGCTCTTCCAGGAGCGTCCCATCGGCCTTGCGATACTGCACCAGCGGCATGATACTCGAATCTCCTCAATGTCTGAAAAACGTCACGATCCGATCCCCACCCAGCACCGCGGTCACGAGCGTAATCAGCCACTTGAACACCCGGCCAGCGGCAATCGCCTCGATGAATTGCGTCTTGAGTCCCTTGACGCCGGCCTCGTCGCATCCATAGACCGTTCCCTCGACGGTGTCCAGCCGGGCCTTGACGGTGGTTACATCGACCTTGATCTCCGCCACACTCTCCCGCACCTTGCTCCGCGTAAGCTCGGCCGAGCTTGCGATTTCATGTTGCAATCCCTTGAACATTTCGCGAAGCGTCTCGTCACTCATGCCACGGCCCTCGTCATCGTCGCTTGCTGCGCCGGCTGCTGTCGGTTCCCGAGCAGATGCTGGATCATCGCCTCCGTCTTCTGCGAATTCGTCGCCCCGGGCCGATTGATGCGGGTGTAGGTGCGACTGGTGTTCGGGGCCTTCATCGGCCGCGCCTCGGGATCGGTTGGCTCGGCCTCTCCCTGGGCCAGCCGATCGGAGAACATAATCAGATCGTCGAACTTCCGCACGCTGGCGAGCTCGGACACCCGCCGGAGCAGATTGGCCACGTTGATGTTGACCCCCTGGGCCTGCATCAGCGGCATCAGCGGCACGACGTATTGCTGCACCGTCTGCGTGAGAATCTGTAACTGCGTGCTCGGGCTGTGATCCTGCATCGAGTACGGGTCAATGTCGAAATTATACATCAGGAAATCAGCGGTTCGATTCTCCGGGCCGAAATAATCCTCCACTTGAATCGACTCATAACCGGGGAGCCGCCGGGCGATCCGCTCCGTCACCAGGGGATCGCCGTAGATGTGGTAGGCCAGGTCAAAGGTCACGCGCTTCACATGCTTGAGCACGCGGTCCTGCATGGCATCCATGCGCTTGCTCGCCGACTTTTCCAGCATCCGATCCTGGCCGACCGTGCCCGACATCGGCGACAGCCCACCCAGGGCATCCAGATTTCCGCCGACGTAGGAGAACAAATCCTTGATAACCATCACGAAGGCCAGCGTCACCTGATTCGGCCCGCCGAAGTGATGCTCCTGGATCGCCGTGGGATCCTGCATCGAGATCATTTCGCCGTCTTCGGCGTCTCGCAACCGATCGGCGTCCCCCTCCATGCCGGGGCGGTAGCCGGTCACGGTCTTCTCCCGTTCCGCCTGGCGCGAGAGCTTGTTGAAGAGTCGGTTGGCCAGGTCGTGCAGGTACTGGAGAATCTCGGCCGGCGACAGCGGCTTGGCATTTCCGGGGATGTCAGAGAATGAAAGCAGCTTGTAGGGCCCGAGCCGCGACGGCGGCCCGTCATACGGCGTCTCGCGCAGGGGCTTGTGCCATTGGGCCCGCCCGGCATCGAAGGTCACGACGCAGCGATGCTTGACGACATAGACGTCGAGCAATTCGATCTTCTCGCGAAAGTCGTCGCTCCGCGGCCCATCCTCTTCGCCGGCGATGTCGCTCGTTTTGTAGGGGTCGGCCGTCGCCCGGCGTGACATCGGCTCGGCCTGCTGCTTGGCCGACGCGGAAAAGAGCGGATCCTCCCGAAAGTCATCGAAGTCCATTTCGTAGTAGTTTCCGATGAATTGCGAATCGCGCTCATAGTTGGTCGCGTTCATGTCGAACAGCATTTCGTCGAACGGTTGATGATCGGCGAAGGCGCTGCCCATCGGCACCCGATCCCCATCGGCCTCGTTGAGGTTATCGCCCGCGGCCAGGCCGGTCTTAGTGATGCCGATGCCAAACATGGCGTCCAGCGTGGTCATCGACAGATCGGAATGAAAGTCGATCCGCTCGATGGTGTTGTTGATCGACTCCTGCATCCGCGCGGCATCGACCGCGAGTTTCTGATAGTCACTGGAGACCATGACCGCCGGATTCTTGGGCACCAGCGTTCGCAGGTAGATGTCGATGGCCATGTGCATGAGGTTGATCGGCGTCTTGTCATCGACGCGCTGGCTGAACATGGCGATCAGCTTGTTGCGCTCCTGCCGCCACTCGGCCATCTTCGTGCGCGACTGCTCGATTGACAGGCCCAGCCGTTTGAGTTCGGCCTCGGTCAGGATTCCCTTGACCGGCTTCTTCGACGTGGTCGGTGCTTCGCGAGTCTCGGTCATGGCGTGGCCCTCGCATAGCGTCGGGCGATCAGGATGTCCTTCATGGCATCGAACGCGAGATGGCCGACGTAGCAGAGCACGGCCCACTTGACCAGGCCGATGAACATCGCGCGAATGTCATCGCTGGTGACACCTTGCGTCGTGGTGGTGGATGCGTCACGGCCAGCGCTCGTGCGGGTCTCGGCCCGCGTGTCCCGCCGGCTGTTGTCGGTGCTGGCCACGCCGGCCACCTGGGCGGACACCTGGGCCGCAACTTCGGCCTTTACGGCGGCCCGGAGCTCAACGGAGAGTCGGGCGGTGAGGTCATCGACGAGTTTGACGCCGTTGATTTCGTTGGCGGCCCCGCGCTGCTGGGCAAGGCAGCCAGAGACGATGGAGCAGAGGGCGGCGAAGGCCGTTGCGAAGATAGCTGTTTGTCGAGCCTTGCTCGCCATTGTTCCAGTTCCTTGCGTCGCTCCGGCACGATGCACACCGCCACCAGATACGTCAGCCGGTTGAGCCATCCCTCATCCGACCAGCCTTCCATCACCAGCTTGGCGCGTTTCATGTGTTTCAAGGGGCTCGGCCGCGTCGCGCGCCGCGGCTCCGCCCCCGGAGCAGTCGGCCGCTAGGGCGTCGTGCCCGGAGTCTCGGTCGGTTGTGTCTTGGGTTCGGTCAGATATTTCTGAATCGCCGCCTCGGTCCACGGCTGCAAGATCTTCATCACCATGCCGCGCTTCTGCTCGGAGGTCCAGGCGGTATTCCTCCAAACCTTCTGGATTTCTTCCTGAATCTCCGGCGGCACATCCCGGTCCAGCGTCCCCTGCATCGACGCGGTGATCTGCCCGGCGACACCTTCGTAGGTCGCCGTCGCGTAGTATTCCATTCCTCCCGACACGCGGATGCCTGGACAAATCACCTGCCCGCCAGCAGCGACTTGCCCCTGTCCTTCCTTCCCAAGCCGCGCCGCGGTATCCGCCATGACACCGCGCATGGCGTCCATCATTTGCGCGTGCTGATTGAACAGGTTGCACCCCGTTCCGCACGCCAACGACAGAAGAAACAGAATCGCAAAGGTCAACTGGTTCCACCAAAGATTGAAAACCGACATAACAAGCTCCTGTTAAGTTTCAACCGCTCGTACTTGCATATTGATCGTTCCCGAGGACGAGATCACATAGTACGTTTGCGACCCGGCCCGGATCAGAAACGGCTCATCGTCGTACAGCTTGGCGAAGTTGTAGCCCGCCCCACTGGCGCACCGCACGGTGATGTAGGTGGCTCCGGTTCCCTTGGGGTTGAGGTTGCGAAGTTCGATCCAGCCCAGCGCGGTCAGATCCAATTCGCCGAAGTCGATCGCCTCCTCGGAGGTTCCCACTTCCTGCACGGTGTCGATGGCCCGGTTGTTGGTGACGTCGATGGAGGCCGAGTGCGGATCGCGCAGAATGCGTTGCCGATCTTTCTCGTACTCGATGCCGATGTGGATGAGTAGTTCGTCTGCCACCGCAGGACTCCGTTCCTTGGCTGCTGGCGGGGCACTATAGCCCCGCCAGGATTCGACTGCAAACAAAAATCGCTCAGGGAATCATCAGGATCCCGCCGGGGTAGTCGATCGCGAAGCCGGCCGCGTGCTTGTGGCCCCCGCCGCCGGGGAATTGCCGGGCGATCTCCGAGACGTCCAGCCCCTCCTCGCGCGATCGCAGCGAGACCACCGCCTGACCCTTGGCGTTGATAAAATAGGTGGCCCCAAACGGATGATCCTGTGCCAGGGCGTGACCAATCTCGGACATCAGCATCGTCGCGTTGACCATTCGCACGGCATGGCCGGCGATCACCGTCGTCACCGCCTTGCTCACATGCTGTCGCACCAGGGCCTCCTCACTCCGCAGGATGGCCGCGCCGAAGTCGATCAGGTTGCCGGGTTCCATCTTCGCCAGGTAATCCCAGGTCTCGAAGTCGAGCGGGTAGCTCCGCAGGGCCGCGTTCACTTCTCGGCTGTGAGGCAGGGCGTGCCGCCACAGGTCTCGATCCTCGGTGTAGTCCACCAGCCAGTGCGGCGTCATCCCCAGCGCCTCACACATCATCCGCGCGCCGGACTTCCCGATGGTGATGGTGACGCCCTTCATGCCATCGCACTCCATCGCGGTCGGATGGTGGTCGAGCACAATCAGTTTCGCGGCATCGGCGATCATCGTCCCAAGCACGGGGCGTGGATAACAGAAGTCGGCGATGGTCACGATGGCCCCCTTCACATACGGGGGGTCTTCTCCATACTGCACCGGGATATAGCTGATTGGCGGCCAATCGGCCGGCCGCGGATGGCAATGATGAACCCACGCTGCGCAGAATCCATCCCAGCATCCCGCGTGGTACAAAAACAAGTGACGATCGGATTTCATGTCGGTGCTCCTAGTAGAAGTTGTGCCGCGTCCGGCGGCGTTCCTTGGCACGCTCCGCAAGCCGCGCGGCCATGCCATGCTTGGCGCGTTGAGCCGGCGGCGCATCGCGCTTAATTGGATTGTCTTCGATGGCCCGCCAGGCGACGGCATCGGCGATGACCCGATCGCCGTGATTCTCACCACTCTCGGTCGGGGCCATCGCGTTGAGCGATGCGCTGTGCTCGATGGTTCCGCCCTCGTACACATACTGGGCGGCCTCATCAATCGCCTCGAAGCATCGGTTGATGGCCTGCTCCGTGCCCAGCGCCTTGCGATACTCCGTCAGCAACGACACTTTGGTCTTGGGGGTCGAGAACCATCCGGGCTTCGTGGTCGGCCGCCGCACCAGGTCATCCTCGTTGCGACGAAACCAAATCGGCTGATAGCCCGACTTCATCACCCGCCGGCCAAAGCTCATGCCGGGACCGTTGCCCTCCCAGATCAGGGTCGGCGAGATCCCGATCTCATCGTTCGCAAACCAACGGCACAGCGATATCACGATCTCGGCAAATTCCTCCGGCTGCACATGCGGTGACACAAACTCCGCGATCCGCTCGCGCGTCCGCTTGTTCCACACCGCCGCCACGGAGTTGGAGCCATCGCCGGCCCCCTGGCTGATGTCGACGCCGATCACGATCGGGTCGGCCCGCGGCGGCCGCATCGTCTGGTCCGGCCTGAACCACAACCGCAGCGGCCCGCCCGCGCGCTCCGTCAGGTCGTCCACCATGAGAGCGGCCCCGTCGATGTCCAGGAAGCCGGTCCAGGCCGGGTGTTGGCACAGCGTGAGTTTGACGCGATCGAGAATGGCCGGATCGAAAAACGGATGACTGGCGGCGACGTAGTCGATCTGCAATTCCTGTCGCACCAGGAACGGTACGGAACTTCGTCGCGCCTCGCGCTCAAACCAATCACTCGTCGGCTCGCCCTTGACGGTGACGTAATCACCGAAGCGCTCATTGCCCGGCGAGATCCGCAGCCCCTTCGATCTCCCCGGGATGCTCGACCAGTGGATCGACACCTGCGTAATGTTTTTGTTGTGCCGCAGCGTGGAGTGACACTTGCCCTCGCCCTTGGGCGTCGAGAGAAAGACCAGGCTGTCGCTGGTGCGCTGACACGCCGCGTAGGCCTCGTAGTCCACCTTCACCGGAAACGAGGCGAACTCATCGAGCAATGCCGAGGTGCGACGACCGCCGCGGCCGACGTCGCCCGTCGTGCTCGCCCCGCTGATAACGCCCTTACGTTCGAGATTGGTAAGACTCAGCCGCTTGCGCTCCAGGTCGGGCAGCATCCACCCCGGCAGGTTGTCGTTGATGTAATCGAGCTTCCAGAAGAGCGAGTCGGGGTTGTCGATCTCATCGACGAGATCTTCCGTGCGGCTGACCATGAGGAAGGCCTGCTCATCGCGGAAGAGAATGCGATGGTCGTAGCTGGTGAGCACGCACCAACTCGCCCCAACGTCGCGAGACTTCTGGATGTTCACGTCACACTCACCGATGTCACGTTGCAGCGTGAGCAGAAAATGATCCTGCACCGGCCAGGTGATGAACGGCAGTTGGGGCGCTTGTCGCAATTTGACCGCGCGGGGGTCGTAGGTCCATGCAAAGGTGTTGATCCAAAAAAGAATGTCGCGGCTGCACATCAGCCACAGATCGCGCTGGGCCTGACGATCACTCTTCGCCAGGTCGAGAATCTTCTCCCGAAACTCCAGATTGAGCATCGTCTCCTTCGGCACCAGGTTGTAGTACGGACACGCCGCCGCTGGAGGTCGGTAGCGAAGATGCTCGCCGATGATGTAGGTGAATTTGCTGTTGGCCTGCGCGTTCGCTTCCTCGATCACGCGCAAGATGTCGTCGTGGTCGCCGATCGACGAGGGGATTGGCATCGGCGAGATCATGCCGTCACCAGATCATCCGACGTCTCAATGTCCACGACCGGCGGCGGCTCCTGGAGTTTGGCGCGGATGCGATGGATGGTGTCGATGACATCGCGGCCATCGTCCTGCTGCTTGTCGCCGCGTTCGAGTTCGGCCTTGGTCGGCAGCAGCTTGGACCACATTTGGATCAGTTCGCTCTCGTTGTCCGCGTTGGCTCGCGCGAAACAGAGCAGGCCCCACGCTCCCGCGCTCGGCGCATCCGCCGGCATCACCCCATCCACGTACAGATGTTGAAAGACCCACTCGACGATCTTGCGCGGCGTCGAATGCGAACCGGCGATGTGTCCCTTGTGGATCAGTTGGCCCGCGCGTCGCTTCTCGATCAGCCAGATGGATTCAGATCCCTTCTCCGGCGGCGGTTCCACTTCGGGATCAGGTTCCTTTTTTTTCGTGCGCGCTGCCTCGCGATCCGCCTTCCGCTGGGCCTGCTCCCTGGCCTTCTCTTCCCGCTTGAGCAGTTCCGCCTTGGTGAGATAGACGTCATAGCGTGAGCGGGCCCGCAGGACAATCTCGTAGGCAATCTGCGATGCCTCCGTGAAGGAGCACTCCCGATTCTGTTTTGTGACGGCGCGGAGATTGAGGAAACGATCCCACTGCTTCCCCTCCTTCATGCGGATTTCGATGTGCGGGGGGATCTCGCCATCCGCCGGCTTCCACCGTGAGGTGGCCAGTGATGGGTTGGGCGGCTGGTCGATCTCGTTGAGGCTGACTGGCGGATCGGCCTGATCCAGGAGGCTTGGCGTTTCCGTGGCTTTCGCGGTCATCCCTGACGCTCCAGAGCCACTTTAACCAAACCAGTGAGATATTCAATGGGCGATGTTCCACGTGGAACATCGCCCTGGGGCCGCCGCCGACCGCCGGGGATCGGTTCGGATTTCGCAAAATTGGGGGTGTCTAAGACGCCGGCTGCAAAGCAGGGGGAAAGGACGCTATTTTGTATATTTCTATATTTTATTTTCTATATGTACGGTCGAGCCTCGGGACATACGTTTAACTTCCGCGGCCGCCGCGGGGCCGGGGCGTGGTCAAAATCCGGCCGAATCCGCCCGCGGTCGCGTCGCCGTCGCCGTCCTGCTCGCCGTCGTCGTGCTCCTTCGCACGCTTCGCGGGCATCCAAACGATTGATTGATCGGAGTGAGCGTCCGCTCGATCCGCGAATCGCGGGTTTCGACCGCTTCGCGTTTTTACCCGGCGCGTCCGTCCGTTTTACATTCGACCGCGTCGCCGTCGTCGTCGAGGTGCTCACGCCTCGCCCGACATAGATCGAACCAAATAAAACGAGACAATCGCTTGACAATCCCGTTTCATACGTCATACTTAAACCGGGTCGGCCGCCGAGTGTTACGGTAGTCGATGCCACGAACCCACCAAACGGAGCAAACCAATGATCGTCAAGCAGCCCATCAAAGGCAGCCATACCCCTTGGGGGACCGCAGACTTCGCCAGCCATTTAATTCCCGGCGTTGTCAACATCAGCACGTCATCGCACGGAGGCTATTGGCTTAGCCCGCTGCGATGGATTCAACTTAAAGCGAAGTTTCCCACCTTCGTACCGTATGCCGGTCCTCAGTGGCTTGAAGAGGATTGCGATGCGGCTATGCTCGCGCTTGCATTCCCTGCCGAAGTGCTCGCCTCGAAATTAGAACAGCGGCCAGAATGCGGCCTCACCGAGCCTGCATTGATTTACATGGCGTGCTCGTATGCGTCTCAGCCTGAGTGCATTCCCGAAGAATTGAAACAAATCGCCGCTACCTTCCGAAATGTCCACGGCGATTTATTTCGGCTATCCGCCTGCGGCTCACTTCCGAAACGCTTCGAGCATTACGCCGTCACGCACGCGACAACCAACTTTCACCAACGACCGATGTGGGCGTTGTTCACCAGCCTCAACAAACGCCGTCACCTCGAATGCGTCATCACCGACGATTGCAATGCGTCACTCCCAATCTTCCCCTCGCAAGACGAGATTGTGACCGCGTCGATCCAGGTTGAGCTTGGCAAGCACTCCGAACCCGAACCCATCACCGTCTAATTGCAACTTCCGCGCCTGCGAGTGTGACGCGGGCGCGGATGCCGCAATTACGCGGGAGAAGGACGGTGAAACCGTGAACACGCCTAAGACGATCTCCGATTCCGAAGTGCAGGAAATGATCTGTCTCTTGCGGTGCTTCGTGTTGGATCAGGACAACTACTCGGACGAGCTGGACGCAGCCGCCGCCCTGCTGAATCGGATCGGCGAGCTGCCGGCCGGCGTGTGCCCATTGTGCGGAGCTTCGTGGTTCGCTGAATACAGCGACACCATCGAGCAACTCGACGGGATGGACTCGGACCAGCGCCCTGCCGACGCATCGCCCGACCATGCCTACTGGTGTACCAATTGTGAACAATCATTTGGCGTGAAACGCGCCTAGAAGGAGTGACTGATATGTTCGATGAACCCTACGACGACGACGACCGCGAACAATTCGAGCATCCGGGCGGGCGCAGTGCCCTGCGACGCTCCACCAAGACCAACCCTCGCAATCGGCCATGCCCGACGTGCGGCCGAGCCAACCGGCTCACCCCGCGAGACGTCGAACTCGGATACCAGTGCGACGGCTGTGCCGACCGTGACGAGCAGGGAGGTTGTTGAACGATGCCCAAGCCAACACCACAACCGACAACGCACGACGACCGCGACTACGAGAAATGCGACGCAATTCACTGCGTCCATCTGTTGGCCCTCTTGGAAGATGCCATCAACCAAGACAAGCCGCTGCTAATCACCCCGCGCATGGCCAGCGACGCATGGGCCATGTTCGGCGGACCCTATTACGAGCGAATGAAAACCCTTTACTACGAAGAAATGGAAGCGTGACCCTAGTTGCACCACCTCCGCCGGGAGCACACACTCCCGGCGGAGACCTTGCCGGAGCCGCCATGATCCCCAAGCACGCAATCATCTACGCCCGCTACTCGCCCCGCCCCACGAAGAAGGCCGCCGATGGCACCGATGTCGCCTGCGAGTCGTGTTCGATGCAAATCGAACTCTGCCGCTCCTACTGTCAGGCAATGCAATGGTTGATTGTCGGTCAATACCGAGACGACGAGGCCTCAGGGGCCACGGTGGACCGCGAAGGCTGGCAGCAGGCATTCGCGCATGCGATCCGCGAGAAGGCCACGCTGGTCATCTACTCCATGAGCCGCATGATCCGCAACACCGAAGAAGGCTGCGCCATCGAGCGACAACTCCGCAAGGCCGGCTGCGGCATCGCCTCGCTCCGCGATCACGTCGACACCAGCAACGCCGCCGGACGCTTCGTGTTCCACATCATGCTCGCCGCCGACGAATTCGAGCGCGAGCGCGCCGCGGAACGGACCTCGGACTCACACAAGCTGAATCAGGCCCGCGGCCGCCGCGTCGGCTCCAAGCCGCCCTACGGCTGGACCACCGACCCGGCCGATGGCAAGCGACTCGTGGCCGATCTGGACGAGCAGCGCGTCCTGGCCGAAATCCTCTCCCTCGACGCCCAGGGCCTCGGCCCATCCATCATCGCCAAGAAGCTGACCCGCGAGGGCAAGCCCGCCCGCAACGGCAAGCCGTGGTCCCACGTCGTCATCACCGGCATCATCCGGCTCGCCGCCGCCCGGCTCCGCACCGGCCGCCCCATATAACCCCCGTCTAAAATACCTATTGCAAACGGATTCCGGGAGCGCATAATCCCGGACCATGAGCACCGAACCAACCCCGAAACTGGCGGCCAAGAAGATTCGCGTCGTCGCAATCGACGTGGCCACGAACAAAAGCCGGTCCATGACCATCTTCGACACCACGCCGGATTACGTCATCGACCTGCTCCGTCGCACCATCGCAGCCCTGCCCGGAGACGAGCACGGCCCGCACATGGAAGCCCCGGCCGACCCATCAACGTCCCTGTTTCCGACTGCCTAGCAACGACGGGAGCACCAAACGTGGCTGGCGACTGGATACCCATGCGACTGGACCTCCGCGAAGACCCCGCCGTCATCACAATGGCCTGCGCCCTCAATCTCGACCTCGACGCCGTCATCGGCAAGCTCCACCGGCTCTGGTCGTGGGCCAATCGCCACCTCCGAGACGGTAACGCTCCGACCATTACACGAATTTGGATGGATGCGCACATCGGCGTGTCAGGGTGGTGCAATGCCATGATCGCATCGGGCTGGATGGAGCCCAACGGCGAAGGATTCAACCTCCCCAAGTACGAACGCTACAACACGCAAAGTGCGAAGGCACGGCTACTTAACGCAAAACGAGTCGCCGCCCATCGTGCGAAAAACGGTAACGCTCCTGCCATTACAGATTCATTACCAGAGAAGAGAAGAGAATATGTATACCCCCCTACCCCCCAAGCGGGGGGTGATGGGGCTTCAAGGAAGCAAGAGAAGAGCAGGGGCAAGCCAAGTTCAGCATCCCTCACAGCCGACGATTTGCGCGACAACGTGCGCGTGGCAGATCAGGCCCGCCGCGCCGCCTCGGTTGGGGCCTGCCAGCCTGGCGAGGATGGGCTGTTTCACGCCCTCTGTTGTGCCGAGCACGCCCTGCGAGTCGGTCACAACGCCCCCGCCCTCTTTCACACCATGCTCTTTGGCGGCAAGCATCACAAAAAAATTTCCGGCGCGGAAGAAGATCAGGCCCGCCGCAGACTGCGAAGCCATTTGCACGGCGAGACCGGCCCACCGCCCAGCCCAGGGAGTTGACCCCATGCACCGATGCCCCCATTGCGACCAGCCATGCCACTGCGATTCCGGCGAGCGGAACAACATGAACGACGTCTGCGACTGCTGCCTGCTCGATGAGCTTGCTCCCGAAACCAACCTGCGCGACATCGAACTCGACGACGCCGAACTCGGAGACCTCGACGAATGAGACCGCTGACCGTTCTAAAACAATGTCCGTGCATAACGATCTCGGCCGGCGGCCGCGCCCACGACGACGGCTTCCAAGGCTTTTTTAAGACTAAAAAGAATTCTGCACTTTGCATTGTCGCATCATGGGGACTCGACTGGGACCATGTCTCGGTCTCAACTCCCACACGCTGCCCGACGTGGGACGAAATGTGTCAGGTCAAGGATGTTTTTTTTGACCCGTCCGAAGTTGTGATGCAGCTTCACCCCGCGAAGTCAGAGTACGTCAACCATCACCCGTTTTGCCTGCATCTCTGGAAGCCACAAAAAATGGTAGTGCCACAGCCGCCCAGTCACTTCGTTGGCCCAAGGAGTTCGGAATGAACCGCGCCAACCGACCGATCCCGCAAGACCTCGACATGGAAATGGCCCTGCTCGGCTGTTGCCTGATCTACGAATCCGCCTTCGACACCATGACCCGGCACATCACCCGCGAAATGGCCGACGTCTTCTATGTCCCGAAGCACCGACAACTGTTTGCTGCGATACACCTGATCCGCGAGAGTGCCCGCGATCCCTGCGACGAGCACATCCTCTGCGAGACCCTCAAGGCCCAGGGGTGGTTCGACGAAGTCGGCGGCCTCCCCTACCTCGTGGAGTGCGTCAATCGCTCGGCCTCCGATCAGTCCGACTACTACGCCCTGGCCCTCAAGCAGAAGTGGATGCTTCGCCGCCTGATTACCGCAGCGGACGAGATCACCGCCAACTGCTTCGCGCCCACCGCCGCCTCCGATGCCGAGGCCACGGCCGCCGTCATCGAAAAATCCGAGCGGCTGATCCTCGACATCACCGAGCAGCGCGTCGCGGAGAAAGAAAAACCGATTGCCCAACTCGCCGATGAAGTGTTGCACCGGGCCACGCACACGATGGAGGACGGAATCGAAACCGGCTACGGCCGCCTCGACGACCTCACCGGCGGCCTCCAGCGCGGCCAACTGATCGTCATCGCCGCCCGGCCCTCGATCGGCAAGACCGCCCTGGTCGTCTCCATGCTCGACTTCATCGGCGTGACCTGCGAGACGCCCAGCCTGCTTTTCAGTCTGGAAATGTCCGACCTCGAAATCGTGCAGCGATTCGCCGCCGTCCACGCCCGCGTCGATCTCAAGCGACTGCGCACCGGCAAGCTCACCGGCCTGGATGTTGAAATGCTCACCAAGGGGCTGGACGACATCAAGGCTGGCCGGGTGTTCATCAACGCGGCCTACGATCTGACCATCAGCGAACTTCGCGCCCGGGCCAGGCTCTACTGCCGCCGCCACGCGATCCAGGTCATCGCCGTCGATTACCTCCAGCAACTGCACGCCCCGTCCGCCGCGAAGAACGACAATCGCCAGGCCGAAGTCGCCGCCGTCAGCAAGGGCCTCAAGGCGATGGCCCGCGAACTCGATGTCTGTGTCATCGCCCTGTCACAACTGAATCGGGCCAGCGAGGCCGAGCAGCGCGATCCCCGCCTCTCCGATCTGCGCGAGTCGGGGGCCATCGAGCAGGATGCCGACGTGGTCATGCTCCTGCACCGCAAGAGCCGCGAGGAATCCGAGACCAAGCTGATCGTGGCCAAGCAGCGCAACGGGCCGATCGGCGCGGCCCACCTGCATTTCCACCATTTGAGTACCCGATTCGACACCGCCGCGCCGTTCGACGACGACAGCCAGGCGTCCGATGAGGCGACCCAGGCCGTGCTTGAGTTTTCCGCGGCCAAGACCGACGAACGCCCACCTTTTTAAGATTGGAGAACCCCCATGCTGACGTACCACCCCCCACCAACCGACGCCGAATGGGCACAGTCCCTGGCGGGCGCACGGATGCACCGCATCGCGATCGACCACCTGCTTCGACTGATCGAACAGTTTCCGCAATCCAGCGGCCGGTCGATCTGCAAGGTCGTGCGAAATCGCCCGAAGGATCCGCTGGTGATGGAATTGCTCCATCTGTGTGTGCGCGCCGGATACCTGGCCTTCACCCACTCTCCGCAGCGCGGATGCAAGTGCTACAGCCTCACCGCCGCCGGCCGCGACTACCTGCACAAATAAAAACGGGATCAATCAAATCAATTCGTGTTTCGCAAGCTCGATGCAGATGGCCCGGCCGATGTCGCCGGCGGGGTAGCAGATCGCTTCCTCCTCCATCTGCGCGATGAACTCCCGGGCGTAGCTTCGCCGACCGACGCGCCGATGGTAGGCCAGGGCCGCATGGACCGACTCATGGGTGATGATGCGCATGGTCAAATGCGATTGGATCAGCCCGATCACGCAGAACAGCCGCGGATCGCGGAGGGTGCGTCGACGCCCATCCGCTCGCTCGCGATGCTCGACGAGCTCATGCACGGCCCCGCGACAGTCTCGGCCGAGGGAGCAGGCGTATGGCAGGGCCCGCCGCCAGTAGCGGCACAGATCGCGCTGCCGCCGGAAGACGACCAGGCGAAAACGAAGCCGGCTGTACCGCGAGGGTTTGCAATCCACCCTCACGAGACAGCCGGCCGGCGATCCCTTCTGTTGTCGCAGCAGGGCCATCAGGCCTTGGCCGCTTCATCGGGCGTGGTCGTTTCACCATTTCCGCCATCCGCCGCCGCGGCGTTGGGCTCATTGCGGGCGACCGCGGCGTTGGCCCAGAACATCACCTGCTCCAGGTTGGTGATGGCCACTGCCCGCTCCCGCGACTGCGGGCACAGGTGATGGATCTCCAGGGCCAGCGCCTTCGCGGCCGCTCGCAGGCGCTCGTAGCGCGTCGCCTGGTCGCCGTGCGGCGCATGGTAGGTGAAGTTGTTCTCGATGATCTTGGATGCCTCGTCGGTCAGTGCATATCTCACGTCGAATGTCTCCTTGGGAAAAGTCCACAAGTGTCGATGCGGGCATATCGTCCACTTGAATTCATCGTTGTAGTGCTTCCCGCATTGTTCGCACGTTACGTACATCACGGTCCCAAATCAAAAGAGCGTTGCGACCTGGTTTTCCTGCATCGCGGCCGGGCATCATCTTCCGACGATTTCCGAATTGCGAATGGCCGCATGAGCTAGGACTTAGTCTCATGGATCCACCTCGGGCATCCAGGCACTAGGCGACTCGTGGCCTCGTTCGGCTCGCAACCCTCATTCGCATCGTCGCTAGGCCTTGCCTGTTTCGTTCTGGGTCGCCGTCTCGTCAACCACCGACGATTCCTCCGGGCCACCCGACAACGCGCGGCCGTCATCGCACGGCGGCTCCGGCTTCTCTGCCAGCGAATAAATGCTCTCATAGCGCTCCTGAAACTCCGCCGGCGGCAGGCTCCGCACGGTTTTGCTTTCCGGGTCCACGACAACGACATGGCCGATGGTCAGCTTGGGATAGCCGACGCCTTCGCCCGTCACGCCGTGGGCGATGAACACCGTCCCTGGAATACTCCGATCCACCTTCAGCGGCCCAAGCCGTTTCGACAGGGCCTCCAGGCACGCCTCCGAATCCTCGGTCTGCATCGCCCACACCGGAGGCGGGGTATACTCATTCCACATAACAATCTCCTGAAATCATACCTATCAATCAACATCGCCGAACGCCGGCGAATCACGAATCTAGTCCGGCACCACCAGCCGCTTGTCCGGCACGGCCAGGGCCGGCCCCGCCTGCTGCATCGCCCCGGCGATCTGGCCCATGATGCGGGCCTCCAGCATGTCATGCTGGGTTTTGGTCATCTGGGCGACGGTGAACAGGTCGCCGTTGTGCTTGGCCATCAGGGCCAGCCGCTCGCCATCCTGGACGTAGCCGATCAGGGAGTAGGTCTCGACGTGCGTGTTGAGCCATCCGATGATGTCGTGGATGGTCGCCTTGCCCATCGGCTTGGTCGGCACATAGCTCACCGGCCGCGTCTGCTCGCTGGGCCGCGGATCCCCGATCGCCGGATGTTTCAGATCCGGCCCCTCGTCCTCGACCTCTTCCACCTTGATGCTCGGTTCTCGCTTTTCAGACATTTGTAGCTCCTTAAATTGGAAACTCTCGAACTCTCAGATCGTCCGGCCATTCCGCCATGTCGCCGCCGTGGGAGTCTCTGAGCATGATGCGGGCCGATGCGACATGTCTACCGTCTCCCTCGAAGTGCGTGGAGTCTGGCCAATCACTCACGTTGACGTTGTCCTGTATCACGTATCGGCCTAGCTGTTTGATGAAGTACGCGACACCCGCCGCCTCACATTGCCGGATCGTGTTCAGTGCCCACTCGATATCGAACGGCCGCGCAGCCGGCCCGCTCTCTCCACCGACGATGATCCAGTCGAGCGCCGATCCTTCATACACGCGGTCAGCCTTGATGTAATTCCCCGTCAGCGCGTTGATGGCATTGTGGCCATCATCGGCGATGGAACGCCAATCCACCGGCCCCAGGGCTGGCTCATACGAAACAAACCGCCGCGCCGCCGGCGTCCGCAACAGGATCGGTATCCGCTGGTCGGCGCACTCCTGATTCTCGACGCTCACCCCCAGCCATACGTTTGCGGGCGGCTCCCCCGCGATCCACCGATCGACCATCACCCGGGCATCGTGCAGGTGCAGGCCGAACAGATCATTTCGCGCTCGTTTGAGCAGCGGCTCGATGTGCTCCGGCCGCTTGGTCAGCAGCAGCCAATTTAGGTGTCGCGTCTCATGGATCAGATTGAGCAGCAGGGCCCGGGCCAGCATCACGTCCTCACGGAACTCGAAGACGTCGGCCATTGAGGCGCAGAACACTCGACTCGGCACACCACGATCTGCGGCCTCGCGGTTCCATTTCCGCGGCTCACGCCATCCCGCCTCACTGGCCTTGACCCGCACCCCATCGTCCCCCCACACCCCCAGCACCCGCGGATTCCGCAGGCTCTGCCGCTCGGCGTAGCAATTCGCGCACCCGGCCGAGACCTTGGTGCATCCCCGCCACGGATTGAAGGTGTGATGGGTCCATTCGATTTTGCTGTTTTCACCCACATGCTCTCCTAGTTGAATCGCTCACCCGGCAGCCCGCCGTGCCCCCGGGCCAGGCTGATGGCCTCGGCGTCACTCACAATGCGCAGGTGGATCGCGTCATTCACTTCTTCGCAGGTGATATTGAAGCCTTCCGGCGGCACAGTCATGTCGTCAATGGTTATCACGGCGTGCCCCGCCGCGTATTTGCGGACGACCGCCGCACAGAGCTTGTGCCAGTGGTCACGAATGGAGCATGTCATCGGATGATTCGGGTTCAATTCGCTCATCGCCTTTTCCTCCACACCCACGCCAACATCTTTCCAGCCAGCAGGCCCATCGCCAGCACCACGATCGCCGCAAAACTCACCTCCGGCACACTCTTCACGGCCAATCATCCTCATGGTCCCACGTCCGCAGGTCACGCCGGGCCTTGTGCAAGGCCCAACATAGGGCAAGGCCCAACACGACTCCACCGCCAATCCACCACCCGAGATGCACGTACATTATCATCCTTTCACAATCAAGGTGTTTCGCGTCGGCTGTAATCGACGCCTCTGTTTCGGCATCACGTCACGGGGCTTGCATTTGTCGCACCGCCAGTTGTGCTCATCCCGTACCTCGCTCCAATCCTTCGTAGCCTGCTTGCCACATCGTTCACACCATTCGATCCGTGTCACCGGCTTCTTCTTCGGCACGGCCGTCTCCGGGTTGTGAGTGTCGCACCGATCCTCGAAGCCGTCGCCGATTTCGTACTGGCCGGTGGCGGGTTGCCCGCACTTGGTGCAGGGGAAATCTAGGTCGTCCGTGCGCTGAGTAGGTAAGGATTGCTTACATACTGGTGATGCGCAGCCGCAGAGCAACACACCAATGAAGAGCATCCCCACTACAACCAACGCAACGGACACCCAAGTAATTGCTGCCTCTATGTTCCTGTCGCTCACGGCTTGATCCTCCTGAAAGTTACGGCCCATACCCAGCCCGTTTCATCCTTGACCACCCGCACGTCCACGACTTCCAGCGTGATGCGCGACGCCCAGCGGGGCATTTGTGTGGAGGGCTTCCACGGCGTGAACCCTTCGCACACTGGCTTCATTGCTGCGCCGAACGTCGCCTTGTAAATGACGTGGCCCCATCCATGATCCTTCGGGCCGATTGCGAACGTCTCCCGCACCCATAGTTGATCCCCCGGCGCGCCGAATGGGCACGCATTTACTGCATCCGTGTCATCGACGTGCCAATTTTTATGAGAGCCTACAGCCTTCACGCGGCCCGAATCTGTTAGTTTCACAATCCGCCTGAACTGCGTCATGCTCGCGTCGAGGACGGCGCGGACCTCTGCGGCGGTGAAGTTGATCGCGTGGGAGGTCATGTCGATTCCTTCGCTTTCCAGCATGGGCTGTCGTCGGTCATCGCAACATCCTCCTCACTCGGATATAAACCTGCCCCACGGCCGGTTTCACGGTGCGAAACAATCACACCGATCCCCACGGCCGCGGGGCCGGGAACCTTCTTACCTTCGCCGCGCCACCCATTCCGCCTGCGCCGCGACGGCCTTCTGAATGCGCCGCCGCGCGTTTGTCCGCAGATCATCACACGAAGTAAATGATCGAATATCAACGTCACTGAACTCGATGGAGACAAAACGACTCCCAGTGCCTCGCTGGAAGCCGCTGAGCACCACCAGCCGCTTATCAGGCTCACGATGAACGGACCACAGAAAGTTCGGGGCACACCACTCTCCGGCCTCCAACAGTATTCGCTGAGGCAAATCTACTGATATCCGCTCACCCCCCGTAAACCGCTGCGCACCAACACTATTGGCCAGGCCTTCCTGATAATATCCAGCATTGCGTTGATTCATCATCTGCTGATGCTGTATTTTCCAGTTCACCTCCACCCGATTTTGGTCCATCGCCCCGCGGAGCCCCTGCTCACGGTGTAGCGTGTCACCAAAATCGTCGCGGCAGATTCTGTCCAGCGTCTGCTGCAAGCCCCCACCAAGGCCATGCAGCACACTGACATCACCCCCAATCTTCCCTTCATCCACTCCGATTTCCATCGCCACGGCCCGCCGCACGGCCGGCTCCATCATCCGCTGCCACCGCCGTTCGCGGAGCCATCGCCACGGCGTCCAGCACCCGCGCCCCCAGCCGGCGGACAGGAGCGACTGGATCCGTCGCTCCCGCCGCCGTTGGGCGCGGCGGTCTTTCCGCTGTCGAAACCATTGCACCATCGGCAGAATGTTCATGCGTTTCCCGCGTGCAGGACAATCCATCCGTACCACAGATAGGCCAGAATGCCGACGACGAACGCCGCCAGGCCCCAGGTCATCCGCAGCCACCGCCTAGTTCGCATCCGTCTGTTCATTCGTGGAATCCGTTCCCTCTAAATGTTTTAGCTCCCCCGTGAGCCCCTCCACAAATTTCAAGTGGCACGCGGCTTCGACGCAGCACAGAATGGTCTCCACATGCTCCGCGAGGATCAGGATTCCCGCATTCGGCGGCCGCTGCTTGGCGACCCCCAACCAACCGAGAACCTCCTGCTCCCGACCTTCCAGGGCCACCATGTGCGCCACCAGACTCCGCTGCGCGACGGCCAGCCTTTGCCGCAAGTCCGCCACGCGGGCATCCGGGTCGGTGGGGATGAGTTGGTTCATCTTACCCTCTTCATTCCCCGGCGTCGCCGGATCGCAGGTGTTATGGATCGCCTCTCATCGGAGTTCTGAGCGTGCAGCAATCCGCTGGATCCGGCGACTTTCCGGGATGGAAATGAAAGTCGTTCGCTGGCCAGGCGCATCACGGCGGCGAGCACGTCGCCGAGTGATTGGCCCCTGAAATGGCGGTATCCGAAGCCCTTGAGCCGCTTCCAGTCCGCCATCTTGAGTCGCACCATTTTGTAGGCCATGCCGGAAACCTAGTCCAGGCCACGGGGGATGTCAAGCGAAAAAGTTGTTTACACTGTTTACAATTTGTAAACAAGGTTGTTTACACATCCGCGAATGGATTCGGCAGCAGATCGCGGAGCCGTTCGGCCTGCCAGCGTTGTTCGCCGACCACGGCCGCCGCGGCCCAGTCCTGGAGTTGGTGCAATCGAATCGCCGAATCCTCGGTGTACCCGTGCCGCCGGAGTTGGGCGGCAATGTGGACCGCGGCCCCGACGAGCGTGCAGTCCCGGCTGGCCACGAACGCGGCCCGCAGGGCCCCGGGTGCCAGCGCGGCCGCCGCGGCCCGGGCCGCCAGGCCGGTCGCGACGTACCACAGATAGGTGAGCAGATCCCGGCGGGAGAAGGCGAGAATCGCGTCGAACGTCACCACGCCCTGCGGCAGCATCAGCCGATCGAGTCGCTTAGTGGCAATCCGATAGAGCGCGGGGTCATGCTCGACATCCAGGCAGGCGTCCATGATTGGATCCTTCACCAGGCTGCGAAACCGGCCGGCGGTCTCCCGGGCGAACTGCCGCAGCGGCACCGGATGCCGGATGCGTCGACGCTGCAAGTACCACAGGATGAACTCCGATCGCTGCATCCGCGGCCAGAGATCGGCCATGTCGGCGACCGTGCCGGCGAATTGCAATCCATCAGCGCAGGCCTTCAAGGCGGTGGCGTGCTCGGTGGGGGTCATGGCTCAACCAACGACAGCCGGGCGTCGAGCCGGCGCAGATTGGCCGCTCGCGTCTCCGGCTTGACCCCGCGGGCGATCATCACCGATCGGTAGGCCGCGCGGATCATGCCGCTGTCAAGCCCTCCAAGGACGGCGGCGGCCTCATCGACGTCGCGCTGCCAGGCATCGCGCTTACTCCGTTCCGGCGGCCAGGCCCGGGCCAGTTGTTCGGCATGGCGGCCCAGGAACTTCTCGACCAGGTCGGCGATGGCACCGGGCATGTCCGCGCCGCCGGTCAGCGGATTGGGGTAGAGCGCCACGGTGGGGTCGCCGTTGGCAAACCGTGCCAGCCCGATGGCCCATTTCTCGTGGACGAATTGGGCGTCTCGATCGGCCTGCCGCGGAATGGTCTTGCGGATCTCATCGAGCAGCCCGGTGAAGGCGTTGAGTTGGTGATGCCGCAGGGCGAGCTCGTCCGGGATCTCGCCGCGATCGTTGGCCGAGTTGTAGGCCCGCCGGGCGTTGTCCGTCGCCTGGCGAAGTTGCTCTTCGCTAGTCTGATACTCACTGGAGATCGAGAAGGCCGAGGCGACGGGCATGTCGGCGGTTCGGCCGTGGCCGGTCAGCACCTTCTCCACCGGCTTGAGCACGCCGCGGTACATGCCGAAGGTGTAGCCCTCCAGCAGATGCTCGATTTGTTTCGGGCTGAATCCCGCCGCCGGCGATTCCGTGCCGGCGATCTCATTCAGATACTCGGCCACCCGCTTGCTGGCCGCGCCGATCGCCCGCGACGTCAGCAGGGTCCGGTCGTTGTATTGGTCCTGCGCCTCACGGGATTGATCGTAGGACGTCAGGATGGGGCGATCGCGGAAGGTGTCGTAGTTGAAGAAGGTTTCGAGCCCCGGGCGCACCAGCACCGGCCACGACACCGGATTGACCATGTCCAGGGCGGTCCCCAGCCATCGCTTCATTTCCAGAGGGTCTTTCAGATAAATGGCGTTGGCCATCGCCTCCACCATCGCCGAGATTTGGCCGAGCTCGCGGCCTCGGGGGATTCGATAGATCGCCCGGCCATGCTCATCATTGACGGTGTAGAACCCATACTTGAGCCAGGGTTGCTCCCGCTGGTAGCTGTCGTCGTCCTTGCGTCGCCACCAGTAGGCCAGTCCCGCGGCCGCCATGCCCAGGACGTAGAACAGGGCCCGCAGCGGCCGCTTGCGGGCAATGCGGATGTTGCTGTCGGTGATTTGCAGGGCCGCGTTGAAGAAGGGAATGACCGCCTCGACGTGCCGGCCGACCCGGCCGATCCGCTGAAAGTTGCCGGTGACTTCCTTGCCGGCGAACACCGCCTGCATGAGGACGTGCCGCGGCGGCAGGTCGCCGGCCCGCAGGCGGGCCCGGTCGTAACCGTTCGCGCGCAGCACCGCCGCGAATTCGGCGATGCGGGCGATTGATTCCGGGATGCTGATGAGATCCCGCACGGCGTCGATCGGGTGCCGCACGATGTTGTAGAGCCGGCGTTTCGCCGAGTCCTGCATCACATCGGCGACCGTCCGCTCGATCGACTGATAGCTGGTGCCCAGCAGGTTGGCCAGCTTGCCGCCGTGCTCGTCCCACATCGCCACGTAGGGGTCGCCCTTGAGGCCGATCATCTTCATCGCTGCCGAGTAGAGATAGGTGCCCAGCATTTCGCCGGGGCCCACCCAGGTCCGCGGTCGGAGCAGCGACTGCTCGGTGCGATAGATGTAGGCGAAGTAGTCATTGGCCGGATTTCGCAGCGCGAAGTTGATGGCCAGGCCGGTCAGACTGAGCTTGGCCATCTTGGAGACCCCATTGAGGAGCTCGAAGAAGGTGTTCATCGTCTCGCGATTCAGCCCGGTCACGGTGTTGTAGAGATCGAGATTGTTGATCTCCCACATTTGCATTTGTCCGCTGCGCTGGTGCATCACCAGCCGCTTGCCGGCCGAACTCCGATAGTCCGCTCGCCAGATAAAGAGCGTGTCCTCGCGAGTCGTCCGGGCCTGCCCCGCCTGCGCTGCGGTCAGGGCGGCCCGATCGGCGCTGGCGATGATGGTGTCGATCTCGGCTCGATCGAGCCCCATCGCCTCCAGTTGATCGGCGACTTCCGAGAGCGCGATCGCGCTCTTGGTGGCACCTGGTGGAACCGGCGTGAGCCAGTCGCTCATGCCCGGCGTGATGGATGCGACCTGGATCAGGGCATCCATGATTTCCTGATTCATGGCCCGCTGGTACAGCACGATGGCCCGCTTCACCGTGGAAAACACGGGGTCGATGATCCGCAGTTGCGACCCCTTGCGACCCATGAGTGCGGGCCCCAGGTTGACGTAGCGATTCCCAGAGGCCTTGCCGCCGGCCCGCTCCTGCTCCGGCGCTCGCATGAGCGGCAGGTAGGTCCGCCACTCCAGCTTGAGCGCCGCTGCGACGGATGGGCTGGTGACTCCCGCCCCGACCAGCATGTCCAGCAGGGCGTTGTTGAGCTCGGTCAGCTTCTCCGCCCGCGCGTCCCACCCTTCCCGGTTTCGGTATTGGTTGTAAAAGTGCTCGGCCCGCTCCCGGCTGATGCCTGGGTCGATGTTTTTGTCCCACGCCTCGCGGGCGTGCTTGGCGTAGGCAAAGGCCACCCACGTTTCGTACTCCGCTTCCGGTAGCCCATGCAGCACGTCGCGCAGACTGGGGCCGATCGTCTTCCAGTAGTGGTGAGCGCCGAGGCCGACGACCCCATCCTCCATCGCCTTCTGCGCCGCCCTGGCAGCCGACCCCCGCGTGGCGATGAACAGGTCGTAGGGCCCCGTTCCGGCCACGCCGTTCCACCCACGCCGCCGCGCCTCCTGCTGAAAAATGTTGAAGGTGTGCCCGGTGTCGAGCAGGTCTTGATAGCCGTGTCGAAAGGCCGTCCGCACCCGTTCGCCAATCCAACTGAGGCGGCCCTGACTGATCGGCCGCTCGATCGCATCGTCACGGGCCACCTTGGCGACCACCTGGGCCTCCAATCCCTCCAGGCGATAGCGGTCGATGTAGCCGCGCACCTGCTCCAGCTTCGCGAGGATGTCCGGGTTGGCCGGCAGCCACTCGGTCGTGAACCATTGATAGAACTGCGGTGCCACTTTCTTGGCATCGTCGCGTGACAGCAAATGGCGGATGAATTCTGCGAATCCCTCGTAGTCTCGAAGCTCCTCGGGGTCGTAGTCGAGCGCCTTGAGCTCCGACTCCATCGGCGTGTCGCGCACCTTCGCGGTGATCTCGTACAGTTCATCCAGGTGATGCGCCACCTCGTGCGTGGCCACGGAGATGCTGCCGCCCCACGGGGCCTTGTGGCGGATGATGCGCCAGCCCGGTTGGTAGATCCCGGCCGCCTTGCGCACCCGCACGCGCCCGATCCGAAACGGCACGCCGAAGATGTGCTCGATCGCCCGGATGATCTGCATGTCTGAGATTCGATCGACGACCCACGGCTCCACCGTGCTCGTGCTGCCGAAGCCATCGGCCACGGTGTTCGGCGTGGCCGGCGTCGGCGCGCCGGGCATCTGCGGTTGATAGGCCACGGACGGCGTGGCCCGCAATTCTCGCTCGACCGGCGGATACAGGGCCTCATCGAACATATTGACCAGATTGTCCCAGTCGTAGCGGGTTCCGCGATCCGCGGTCGGCGGCCGCGCGGTCGGCGGCATCAGCGCCTGCGAGCCTCCGGCCATGCGTCCCTCGCCGCGGGTGAAGCGTTTTTCTCGGCCGGCGGCCGCGGCATCACTCTGCACCATGTCCGCGCGGATCGCCGCAAGCTCGCTCGATTTGTTCTGATACAGGATTTCTTTGGGCCACTGGGCCTCCGCGATCTTTTCGAGCTCGGTGATTTCCTGTTTGGCGTTCCACAGGGCATCATCGAGCTTGCGGACCCGATCGGCCGCCTCGCCGGTCAGGGTTTCCGGCGCGGCGGCGATGAGTACGGTGTCGGCCGATCCCTGCCCGTAGATCTTTCCCGCGTCCAGCACCTTGCCGGCCGGGTCGCGAATCACGTAGCGCATGGCTTTTTCACGGTAAAGATCAGTCTCACCTTTTGCATTCGTGCCCAGCACCGCACGCTGTCCAAAATAAAGACTGACTGGCAGGCCGTAGAGCACCAGCTTGGTGGAGAATTCATAGGCATCCATATCGTCCTTTCCACCCGGGCTCAAGAACCCGTCCCACAGGGCAAGCTCATCCTTGTCGATCTTGGCGTCAAACACCGCCCGCCCCGCGGTCATCGCCTTCTGCAACGTGGCGACAATGCGATCGGCGTCCGGCATTTCGGGATGTTCCGGTGCCTCATAGGCCTCCTTGCCGATTTGCAGGACCGGCTTGCCTTTGGTCCATTCCTCGATGTGCGCGGTAATGCCGTTGAGCCGCGCGATTTCCGCGAGATCCCGGCCGGCCTGCTCCTGCTTGATGCCGGCCGCCCGCCGGGCCCACAGCACGTTGGTCTCGTGCCCCTGCCGTTGGTACTTGAGCGTCCGCACCTCGCTGTCCAGTTCCACCATCAGCATCATGCGCGGGTCGTTGCTCCGCGCTGCCATCTGCTCCTTGGCCGAGAGCACGATCGGCGCGGCTGGGTCATCGAACTCCACGCCGGTCATGGCCCCCGACAGGAATTGCTGAATGCCGGTGCTCTTCCGCACGATCTTGGCTGCCAGGGCAGCGTCCAGGGTGCCTTTCACGCCGTAGTTAATGACGTGGACCTCGGGATAGAGATTTCCGAACCGCACGGCCCGGGCCTCGCGCTGATCGAGTTGGGCGGGCATAAAGGGCGTGTCCAGGTGGTGCAAGCCAATCATGCGCTCCTGCACGTTGAGGCCGATGCCGCCGCGATCGGACGATCCCATGAGGATGCGCACCGCCCCGGCGTTCACCTTGGCCAGGAGCTCCGGCCGCGTGCGCTCGTTGTAGTCGTGGAGGATGGCGATCTCATTCGCCGGGATCCCGCCGGCCACCAGCTTGCGGGCGATCTCGGCATAGAGCCATCGCTCCTCGGCCGTCGCCGCGGCCTCCGTTGCATCCGCGTCGCCGCCATCCTCGCCGCTCTCCGGTTCCGCGTCGACGTCGAACTCCGGGCCGATCCCCTCCATGAATTCTCGAATCTTGTCTAGCCGGTTCACGTTGGCGACGTCGGCGAAGATGAATTGGGTGCCGCGGTGCTCCTGGGCCTCGGGGCTGTGATAGATCTCCAGGGCCCGGCGCACGGCGACGTTGAGCTTCGATCCCGGGTTGTCGGCGGCCCCAGGGTTCACCAGGCGGGCGTCGATCGCCGCGGCCCGGGCCACCATGTAGGTACAGAGCGGGATGTGCGTGTAGGCCTTTTTGTCATTCCCCCGCAGCCCCTCGAACTTGGAATAGACCTCATCGAGATAGTCCATGATGTTGGCCGTCTCCGGCGTGATCTCGATGGTCACATTCTCCGTGGCCCCGCCCCGCTTCTTGGGGATCGGCACCCCCTGGGCCTCCAGCATGTCAAACAGATCCTGCGTGGTCAGCACGTCCCAGGCCGTGCGCACGATCTGGTTCAGGCTGATGCCGTTCATCATCTTGGCGACGGCCGGTTTCATCTTCCATCGGCCCGCCGCGTTCATTTCAGCGATCGGTTGGATGATGGCGTGGGTGTTCATAAACCGATCGAAGGTATCCATCCCCAGGTGTCGCAGCACCTGCGGCGCGACGACATTCATCACATGCCAGGCCTCGCCCATCGTGTTGGTGACGGGTGTGCCGGTCGCCAGAAACACCCCCTTGCCGCCGCGCAGCGCCTGGATGGATCGCACCTTGGCGAACATCGACAGGGAGCGCGGGTTGCTCTCGGTGGAGAGCCCCACCAGCCGCGAGAGCTTGGTGACGAACGGCGGCTTCTTGTAGCGATGGGCCTCATCCATGAACAGGGCGTCGATACCCAGCTTGTCGAACGTGAACGCGGTGTCCTTCCGCTGGGCAATCTGTTGCTGCATCTTGGCAATTTGCTTGCGCACGCGATTGAGTCGCGACTGGGCCTCCTTCACCGTGGGCGACTTCTTGCCCTCGCGCGCCGTCGCCTCGTCGATGATGGCCAGGAGTTGCCGCTCCAGTTCCATCTGCACCTGGAGCATCTTCCGCGAATCCGGGGCGATCAGGTCAAACTGGCTCTGGGCCATGACGATGGCATCGAACGAGCCCGCGGCGATCGACGCCAGGAATCGCTTGCGATTCTTGGTGCTCAGGTCGGCCTTCTGCGCCACCAGCACGTTGGCCGCGGGGTAGAGTTGCCGGAAGGAGAGGGCGAACTGCTCCAGGGTGTCGTTGTTGACGACGATCAGCGGCTTATTGGCCAGCCCCAGCCGCTTCATTTCCATCGCCGCGCCGCAGAGCGTGTAGGTCTTCCCCGCCCCCGGCGCGTGGGCGATCATGGCAAAGCCCTCGCGAATCATGCGCCAGATGGCATTCTTCTGATTGGGCCGCGGCCGCACCGATTGATCCATGCCCGGCATCTGCAAATGGCTGCCGTCGTACTCGATCGGGATCCATCCGTTGAGGGTCTCGTTGTAGTTGAATTCGATAAGGCTCGCTGCCGAGGGCGTCTTCTGCACATAGACGTCGAAGGCCTCTTTGATTTGATTGATAAGCCCCTCGGCCTGCGCGGTCGCCGCCACATCCAGGTAGGTGTTGCCATCCACGTCCTTCCGCGTGATCTGCGGGTACTTCATGTTCAGGGCCGCCTCGAAGAGCCGCCCGCCGTGCCAGTAGGCCGTCACACCGTACTCCATGGTCACGCGGCTGGTCTGCGGAAATCCCGCCAGGTTCACGACCCAGCGGTCAAACGTGGGATCCAGATGGACATGCACGCCCTCGCGTTCCTGTGAATCGAAGCCGAAGAGATCGGCCGAGAAGTCCTCGATCACATCCTCCGGTATGAAGATGGCCCCCAGGGCCGCGCGAATGCCGGAGATCGTCACCGGGTCGGGTTGCACGCCCTCCAGGGCCTGCACGTTGCGGGCATAGCGTGGGTCCGCCTTGGCCGCGAAGCGGGCCTCGTCGAGCTTGCGCCGCACAAAGCCGCCCAGGTACACATCGCGCGACTCGTAGTACCCCGTCGCCGGGTTGAGCAGCACGCGATCATGCTCATCCAGCCATTTGGTCACGTCGTCTTTCGGCGTCCCGGTCAGGTCGGCCATGTAGTCCACGTCGATGCGGGCCCGCCAACTGAGCGAAATGTTCATGGCATCATCGAGCGTGGCCGCCGTCTTCGGCGCTCGCAGGCCGCCGATCGTCCGTTTCGTGAAGACGGCCGCGGGCTGCACGTCAACGATGAAGGCGTCAAGAGCGGCATCGAAGCGCCGCGATCGCTTTTCGAGACCGGCCGTGGCCCAGTAGTTCGGGTCGAAGCCAAAGAGTTGCAGCATCTCATCGCCGGAGACGAATCCATGCCGGCCGATGAAGGTGTCGTAGAGCCCCTTGAGCGCATCGGCCGATTCCTGCACGGCGTCGTCGGCGCTTGGCCCCTGCATCAGGGCGATGTGGGCCTGATAGGCATCGCGCAGCCCGACGTAATCCTCCATCTTGACGCGCTGCTTACCCGAGAGCTTGCGATCGTACTCCACCGCCGGCACGAGCTTCCCTTCCACCACCACGCCAAAGCTGCCATCCTCCTGTCGAACCAGCGACCCCTCTTGAATCCCCGCGGTGGCCTGCACCTGGCTGTAGTCGATGACCTCGCCGCCGCGAACATTCATCGCCCCTTCCGGCAGGATCTCCGCGGCCTTGGCAATCTGCTGATCGAGCGGGGCGTCACCAACCGGCTCCAGCGTGAACTCGTCGCCGCCGCCGCGCATGGATCCCTGGAGGCTCGGCCGGCCCAGCATCTGACCGGGGCGGGCCACATAGTATTCATTGACCACGATCCCCTTGGGCACATCGTCGCCCTTTAATTCGTCGATCGCCAGCCAGGGCTGTCCCAGTCCGGTGTCCGAGACGTCGCGCTTTCGCAGCACCACGATGTCGGTGACGACCTCGGTGCCGGCGTTCTTCTTGAAGGCGTTGTTGGGCAGCCGGATGGCCCCCAGGAATTCGGCCCGCTCCGCCAGGTAGCGCCGCTGGTCGGCCTCGGCATCCATCGTGAAGGCGCTGGTCACGACCATGACGATGCCGCCGGGCCGCACGGCGTCGATCGACCGGGCGATAAAGTAATTATGGGTATTGAGGGCGATTCCGAATCGCTCCTTGGCGTCGCGCGGCACCTCCGAGCCGAAGGGCGGGTTTCCCATCACCAGGTCCACGCTGTTGGGCTTGATCGGGGCATCCTCCATCGCCATGTTGAACGTGGTCGCCGCCGGGTAGAGCAGCTTGAGGATGCGGCCGGTGATGGAGTCCAGTTCCACGCCGACCAGTTTGCTGGCCGCGGCCATGTGCTCCGGCATCAGGCCGAAGAAATGGCCGACGCCGGCTGAGGGTTCCAGCACCGTGCCGCCGGTGAAGCCGAGCCGCTCCGCGATGGCCCACATGCTCGTGATGACCTCGCGGCTGGTGTAGTGGGCATTGAGGGTCGAGCCGGCCGCGGCGGAGTATTCCTCATCCGTGAGCAGGCCCCGCAGCTTTTTCCACGAGGGATACCATTTCTCCTTCCAGGCCTCGCGATACCGCCAATTCTGGTCATTCTCCACCGCCTCGCCCTGCCGGGTGTCCAGGGCCTGCGACAGGCCGCCCCATCCGGTGTAGCGGGCCAGCAGGGCCTGCTCGTCGCGCGTGGCCCCGCGATGCTGAGATTCGATCTTTTTGAGGGTCTCGATGGCCTTGATGTTGGCCTTGAGTTTGGCGACGTCGCCGCCGGCGATCAGCGTATCTCCCGCCTCAATCGCGAAATTGCCGGCCGCAGGGACTCCCTCCACCGTTGCAGTCTCCGCTCCATCGCCGGGCTCAGCGGCTGTCCCGGCGTTGCCTTCATTCGCGGCGGGCAGAGTTCCGGCCACACCGCCTCCTCCAGTTGCGCCGGCGTCAGTTCCGGGGCCTGCACCCGCAGCGTCTCCATCCGCGTCGCCGCCGACCGCACCCGGTCGGTCAGGAACTTCTCCAGGCGGTTCAGTTTCAGCAGGCGCTCCAGCGTCTCCGGGTGTTCGTGTTCCAGGTTGGTCAGGGCCGCCCGAAACAGGTCGCTCTGGTTCAGTGGCATCTGGTGTGTCGGCATGGTCGATCTCCTTCAAGACGTCGCGGACGAGCCGCGGCGCGTCAAACCGTTTCTTACTGTCGAGCGTTCCCAGGATTTTCCATCCCCGCTCGATCGCCTCCTGGATGTCGGCCCGTGTTCGCACGAACTCGGGCATGATCTTCATCAGTTCCCGCACCGCGTCGGAGAGTTTGTAGATCCCCAACTTCGCATAGCCGGCCAGCATCTTGGCGATCGGCTTGGCGATGCGCGGATCGACGCCGGTGTGCAGTTGTCCGAGAAAGCTGGCCAGTTCCTTTTGGGCGTCGGCGATCTCCTTCCGTGCCGCGGCGACCTTGGGGTCTTCGGGCTCGGGCGTCTCGCCGGCCGGGTCCTCCGGCGTCGGCGTCTCGGTCGTGGGCGGCTTCGTCTCGGTCGGGGGCGTGGGCGTCTTGACGCGCGGCGGTTTCGGCTTTTGTTCTGTCAGCACCCCATCCCTGAGCACCACAAACTCACTAAACGCCTCATTTTTATCGGGCAGCCAGATAGCGTCATAGCCTGCGCGCTTTGCTGCGATCCCGCCCATCGCCTCTACAACTTCTTGTGCGTCGGCATAGCTCGCGAAGTCTTCACCGGGGAACCATGTCATTGCCTCGACAATGGCTGCATTCCGATCGAGTGACGCAATTTCGTCTATTATCTCTTTTCCAATCAGTTTGATTGCCGCATGGACACCCGCCCCCGAGTCCACTGCACCTCTCCGAATTGGCTTTGGAGTAGATCCTGTAAGATCCAGAACCTTCGCGGTCGATGACACATCGAAAACGGTTCTCGATCCACTCAGATCGGCGTGCGGGCTGCTAACGTCTGCCGGCGTTGTGTAAAATCCGTGGGGCTTATCTTTGTATCCACCAGGTACGTCTTTTTCCTCAATGCGCTGCACTACCTTGGGGAATTGCGTCGCCGGCGGCGGGGCCGTCGTCTCCCCCGTCAGTTCTTTCTCAAGAAGTTCTTGAATCTGCGCTTCGGTCAGATTGTCCAGGTCCACGGGCTCGGCGGCGGTCGATGGCGGCGGTACGTCGTCGGCCGCCGTGGCCGGAGCCGACTCGTCCGCCGCTGGTTTTACATCGCCGCCGCCGTTGTCCGCGGTCAATACATCTTCGGCTTGGCCTTGCCCTTGCCCTTCTTCTTCTTTTTGCACTTCATCGGATTTCTCCTGGTCGGTGTCCCGCGGCGGGGCCTCATCCACGTCGGCCGGCCGCTCGTCCGTCGTGGTATCCGTCTCTGTTTCATCCGACTCGGCTGGCTCGTCCGGCGATGTCCCGCCCAGTCGGCCGTCTTCTGTAAGGGTTGAAAAAACCAAATCGGTGAAGTATTGCCGTTCGCCGGCATCGAGCTTGGCCCAGCCCAATCCGGCCTCGTCGAAGTGCTTGCGGCTGGGCGGTTCGGGTTGCCGCTCCGTCGCTCGCGCGATGAGCTTCATCGCCCGCTCGATGTCTTCCTTCACCCAGTCGGCCGCGCCGGTGTCGGTGAGCAGCGTGCCGCGTCGAGCGGCCTGGTCATCCGCTGGCGGCGTGTCGGTCGGCGGCCGCGGCGTCGCCCCGGGCGCAACCGGCTCCAGCGTCGGCGGTTCGCCGGCCTTTCCGTCCTTGACCTCGTAGGTCGTGGGCCCCAGGGCCATTTTCATTCGGAGCGACTGTGCCGTTTGCTTGGCAGCACCCGGGGCCATCAGCAGCAGGAGCGAGCCCGAGGCCTGCTTCATCTGCTCGACGGCCTCGCCAAAGGCCTCCACCACGAAGTCGCCGATGCCTTGCTTGGGCGCGAGCCCATCGGCGTGTTCGGCGAAACGCTGGGTCGCCGACGAGATCAGGGATTGCACCCCCTCTTCGGTCAGTTCCTTGCCATACTGCTTGCCGACCTTCACCGCTTCGCGGCGCAGCCAGGCGCGAAAGGGTCCGCCCACATAGGTCCGCAGGTTGATGCCCAGCGGCTTGAGGATCGGGTCGAATTCAATGTTCTCCACCAGGCCCTGCAACATGGAACTGACCAGGGCCACCGGCCGGGCCGTCTGCTCCGAGATCCCCGCCCGTCGAAACTGCACGTACTCGGTGGGGTAGGTCTGGGCCGTCCAATAGCCGGCCAGGGTTCCGAATTGGGTGATGGCCCGAATCTTCGCCGGCAGGCCCGCCAGCCCCGCGAGTCCGCCGCTGGCGTAGGCCGCCAGGATGGATGAGATCATGGGCGGGGCGTTCTCGGCCGCGCCGACCGCCGCCCACTCCAGCCAGCCCTCGTCCTTGCGATGGGCCGGCGGCAGTTGTTCGGTCAGTTGAGACTCTTGAATCCTTCGTTCGTCCCCTTTGGAGTCAATGCCGAGCACCTGGCCGAGCTCGTCGCCGCCGACCATGCCGCGCACGCCGCGGGTCAGTCCGCGACCGACCGATTGCAAGGCGGTCGGTTCCGGTTGCATCCCGCTCAACTCATGCACGGCCCGGGCCAGGTCCGCCTGCGTCTTCGGCCCGCCCGGCAGCGCGTCCTCATCGGCCGGCGTGCCCTTCTCGACGATCCGCTGGGCCTGGTCCCAGATGCCGCGTTGTCGATCGAGTTCCTTGTTCGTCCAGTCCGGCAGATCGCCGACGTAGGTGCTCCCCAGCCGATCGCGGACCCCCTCCGTGCCACGTCGCAGGGGCGTCATTGTGGTGGACCCATCGGAGTTGCGGCCTGGGATGAGGGTGGGCGCTTCGCCGCTGTAGGTGGTTTCGAGCCGGGCCTGCTCGCGAATCGCCTCGCGCAGCGTTTCCTCGCGGCCGATGCCCTGCTCGAAGAAATCCATCGCGGTCAGGTCATCGCGATCGAGCCCGTGCAGTTCCAGCCCCATGCCCCGCTCGAATTGTTCCTGTTCGGACAGCGGCTGCTTGAAATGCAGTGGTTCAGGTTCAACCGGCGCAAATGGTGCGGGGGCCTCAGCCACGGGTCAGGGCCTCCAATTCCTTCTTTAGATTGTAGTACCGGCGTTTGACGTGCTCCGGCGCGCCCTTGGCCCCGGGGTACTGCTTCGCGATCTTGGCCATTTCGCGAGAGATCTCCGTCGCCCGTTCGCCGGTAATCAGCGGCTTCCCGGCGGACGGCGGCCGACCAGCCACTTCAGCATCTTCCGCCGGCCGCGTCGACGCCGTTGGCGGAGCGGGCGGAGCATTCCCGTCCTTGGCCTTCGGCCTCCCCATCCTGTATTTGTCAACCGTCTTCATGGCCTCATCGATCCGCTTTTCCAGGGCCGCCCGCACGACGTCGTCGCCCGGCTCGACCCAATCAGTCTTTCCGGTCTTGGGATCCTTGACCGCCCGGCGCAGACTGTCGCGCACGGCGGAGTCCAATTCGAGCACGGCGTCCACGTTCACAGAATCATCTGACTTGATGTAGCGCCAGGACTTGGTCTTGGCGTTGTAGAGTCCCAGCACGCCTTTCTCTTCATCGTAGTCCAGGTAATCCCTGATCTTCGGAATAACGTTCCGGCGCTTACCGCCGGGGGCGGCCGGAGTCGCTCCTGGAGTCGCCGTCTGACCTGGTGCGACAGGCGATGGAGCACCAGCCTGCGGCGCGACCTTGCGACCCATCAGTCGATCGAGCCATGAGGCGGGCGCCGCGGGCTGCGTCGTCGCCGGCGTGGTTGATCCCGACGCGGCCGGTCCCGGCGGGGCGTTTCCTTCGCCGCTATCGTTCTGCTTCCCGAACTGTCGCGTGTAGCCGTCCGTCGTTCGTTTGACTTCGGCATCTATCTGGTCCTCGTCCGGCTCGATGACGTTTCCCAGTTCGTCCGGTTCCGTCGTGAGCGATTCGCGAATCTTCTCCCGAAGCTCGTAATAATCCTTCAGGCCCACCTGCTTTCCCGAGGTGTCGATGACTTTGTAGACTTCGCCGGTCGGCTTGCGCGAGAGGAGCGCCCCGGGGAATCTCGGATTTTCCCAGGTCTCGCCGACACCCTGCCCCTCCGGGTACTCCACCGACTTACGCTCATCACCCAGATCGAGGATCTTGTCCATGCCCTTGCCGTGCGGCAGCAGGACGCGGCCGTTGACGACCACTTTCGCCCGCTCGGCCATGTCCTGCGCGGAGAGCTTGGGCTGGATGACGCCGGCATTTCGCATCTGCTTAATCATGCCCATGCGGCCGGCGTTGCCATGTTGCTGGAAGTTCGCGACCAGGCGCGGGTCGCCGGCGATGCTGGGGTCGTCGGTCATGGCCTCCATCGACGAGTTAAGGCGGCTCCACTTGTCGGCCCAGATCGGATTGGTGATCTGCATCTTCCCATTGGTCAGCCCCTCGGCAATCTCCAGGTCGCCGAAGGTGCGCATGGTCTGGGCCTCATCGGCGGCCCGGGCCTGCTCCACGACTTGCATCTTCACCTGCGCCTGTTGCCGGGCCTGCTGGCTGGTCACGAAATCACGGGCCATGCGTCCGTAGGTGCGGCTCTGCTCCGGTTGCGGCATCGACGCGAAGGTCTCCGGCGTCATGTCGTAGCTACTCAGCACCTGCTGCTGCATGGCCGGATCGAGCCGCGCGTAGTGTGCCTCGCCGACGCTGGGGGCCTCGGTCGAGGGGAAGCCAAAGGTTCGTTGGAAATCCTGCTCATAGCGGGCGTTGTTGTATTCCAGATCCCGCCCCATTTCCTGCCGGCCCATGATCGACGAGGCCACGGATCGCGGCATGACGCTGGCGATCGCCGCGGCCCGCGCCTCATCGGCCGGCAGCCCCGCGGCGTTGGCACCAAGGTAGGCGGTTCCCAGGTTGAGCGATGGACCGATGAGCCCGGACAGGCCCCGCTCGATAGCCTGGTTGTTGGCCACGTCGGCGGTGTAATCCATCTGGGCCTGCTGGGCCTGGTTCTGCTGGTTCTGCTTGCCATAGCCGCCCGCAAAGGCCGACAGGGCATCCAGTACCCCCGAACGATTCCACATCACGTTAATGGACATTAAACTGCCTCGTTATAATTTACGCTGGTCCAAATCCACCCATGAGTGCCAGATCAGCGCCAAGCAGTGCCGCTCCGCCCAGTTGTCCGCCGAGTCCCCACCACGGAGACGGAGCCGATGGGGCCTGTACGGTCGGCGCAGCCGCCGCCCCCAAACCATTCGCCAGGCTAATCACTTGGCTGGGGTCCGGGGCCACGTCGTTGCGCGAGCCGATCCAGTTGAGCCGGCGCACCATGTCGCTTTCCACGCCCTGCATCGGCACCTGCGAGAGCATCCAGTCGTTCGCGAAGGTGTTCCCGAAGATGCTTTGCATGTTGTTCCAGCCCTGTTGCCGCAGTCCCGCGTCGGAGGCCGCCCCGCGCGACAGTTGATTGATCCAGTCGGCCGAGAGCGTCGAGTCGGTGCTGATGCGCTGTTGCCGGATGCGTTCATTGAGTCCGCCCAGGGCATCGGTTCGCTCGCGCAGCAGGCCCTGCTGCATCGTCGGGGCCAGCGTGCTGGATGCCATGCCCCGCGAGACCAGATTGTTGGTGATCCCGGCCCCCTGATTGTCGAAGGCCTGATTGATGTCGCGGCGTTCCTGGGTGCCGGCCCCCTCCAGGTAGGACATATTCCGCTGATAGCGCTCGCCCATGAGCCGCGAAAGTCCGGCCTGCTCGCCTTGCGAGTCTCGGATGATGTCACCCCACGAGGCATCCGCGCTGCGCAGGTTGTCTTGCAGCCGGGCCTGCCAATCAGCGGCCGTCTGATTTTGCGCAGTGCGGTAGGGCCCCATCGCATCCATCACCCCGAATCCCTCGTTGTACCGCTGGATGTTCTGGACGTTGGCGATCGCCGTCTTGAAATCCTGTTGCGCCCCCTCCGCGGTACTGAGCACCGCCCCGAGTCCGCCCTGGATCGCGCCGGCCTTGCCGCCACCGCCGCCACCGCCGCCACCGCCACCGCCAGAGCTTCCCATAAATCACCTCAATTAATCGGATAACCGATCGACGCCAGGATGGAATCTCCCGCCGCCCAGGCAAAGGGCTTGGCCTCGGTCAGCGCCCCGATCTCTCCCGCCCCCGTCACCGAGGGGGCCATCGCATACAGTCCCGCATTCCGCGCCGAACCCAGCCGAACGACGCCCATGCCATACTTGGCCGCCGACAGGTCGGTGAGCAGCAGGCAGCCGGTCAGCGTCTGGATGGATCCGACCAAAACATGCGGGTCGAGCGGCACAGTCAATTCGTAGGTGCCGCTGCCCAGAGTCGTTGTCGATCCGATGATAAGCTCAATCGAGGCCCAGCACATTCCCAGGCCGGTCAGATAGACGCCGCGCAGCGTGCCGTTCCCGATCGTCGGATTCGTGGTCGTCGCCGTCCACTCCGGCGTGTATTCGCGCACCCCATTAAATCCCACCTGGCCGACGAGCTTCCGCACGTCGTCGAAGTTTCGTATGGTCGAAAGCAGTTGGCCTACCACGTCTCACGCCTTTCGGGTCACGCCGGCGGGTTGCCGTTCGAGCGACAGCAATTCAATGGCCCACGGGGCCGACGTCGATGCGATACGCAGTCGCAGGGAGTTGGCCTCCACCCGCGGGTTCTCGGTGTACGCGAGGCCCGCGCCCCACGAGCCGGACTCCTGGGCATCGGCCGTCAGACAGAGCTCCGGCGTGTCGCCGGGATGCAGCGACCACTCGACGTCCGCGCTGCCGGCATCCATGACGGCGTCCAGTTGGATCAGCGTGCCATTGGCACCGGGTTGCTCCCCCAGCCGCAGGGGCGCGAAATCCACAAAGCTCTCCATCGCGGTCCCGTCGTCGGTCAATGCCGTTTCGTCGCAGTGCCGCACGTAGCCGTCACGGCCGCCCAGCAGCACGCGCCGGTCGATGGCCCCGGGCAGTTCGTGGACCGCGAGACGCCAGGGTTGCATCGAATCAGGCATATCCACGGGCCAGAATCCCCTGTTTTCCAGATCAAACCAGAAATGCACCCCGCCGGCTGTTTCGATCGGCGTCAGGTAGATATGCACGCCGCGGTCGATGACGTCGTAGGCCATCGTGATGGTGTAGAGCCGGGGGTCGATGTTGATGAGTTCCTCGGGCAGTTTCTCGCGCGACAGACTGACCATGCCGCCCGCCGAAATCGCATAGAGCCCATCCCGCGTCAGCGTCACCAGTCCCTGATCCGGCGTGGGGCACCAGGCCGAGGCCGACAGCGGCCCGATGATCTGGCTCAGGTTGTCGATGATGCCGCCGGCCCGCGGATTCCCCCGCATAATCCACGTCGAGTTTTCGCAGCCGAAGATGCAGAAGTCGTCCCGCCAGGCCATGAAGGAGGTAATGTCTTCTCCGATTTGACCGGATTGCAACTGGGTGGCCGTGGACCAGGCCCCGCCGATGTCACCGGCATCGGCCCCGAAATCCCAGTCGGTCGGGTCGCCCATGCGGCTCATGTAGATCGCCCCGGAATTGCGATAGTCCCCGGTCAGGACGATCCGCTCCTGGAAGACGCCGATGATCTTGCACCCCAGCGGCACAAAGCCCAGCCCGCTCGATGCCAGGTAAAGGCCGTTGGCCAGGGCGTCGACGTCGATCTTCTTGGGGCATCGGGCGATGCGGAAGGTGACGTTGGATTCGACGCTGGTGGACATGGGCGATGCGATGGTCAGCGACCCCGCCGCCACCGACGAAATGCTGTAGGACTTGAAGATGGTGTTGGTGCCGCCGGCGGTCAGCAGCAGCACGTCGGTATTGACGTCGATCCCCAGCGTGGTCCAGTCTGGGTAGGTTGCGGAGTCGAAGGTCGTGAAGGTGCCGCCGCTGATGGCCCCATCGGTACTGGCGGCGCGGTCCACGGACCAGTCGGCCAGGTAGAGATTGCCCAGGTAATCGACCGATTCCAGCGGCAGGTCGGCCCGCGGCACGGCCACGCCGGTCGCCGCGGTCAGTCCGCCGGCCTGATTCTCGATGTAGGTCACGCTGTTGGAGCCGGCGACCAGCTTGCTGGGGGCCAGGATGCCGTCGCTCGTCTTCTGATAAACCACTGCGAATCGGTCGTAGGCCGCATAGCCAAAGCCAGTCTCATCGCGTTCGACGAGTCCGACGCCGAAGCGATGATGGGCCGAGGTGGACAGCGTACAGTTGACACCAGCCATGAGCGTGCCGTTGAGGTAGAGGATGACGTCCGCCGACGTCGCCCCCAGGTAGTTCACCAGAATGTCGATCTCCAATGCCGTGACCGCCCAATCGACCGCTGCTCCAAAATCCGCGAAATCGGTCGTCAGCTTGTTGGTGGGGGTTCCCGCAAGATATTGGTCGATGAGGATTCGCGAGATCTGATGCGCGTTCGGTACACCAGTTCCGGTCATCCGCACGCGCACGCCGTTGGTCAGATGATCGGGTGTCGTCGGATCGGCGAAGAGGTAGACGTCGTAGTGCTGGGCATGGTAGTAGGTGCCGACCGGATTTCCGACGCGCGTCGGGATGCCCCGCGCCCGAATGCGGTAGCTCTTCGTGGTGTCCATGCCCGGCGGCATGACCCGATAGATCGCTCCGATCGTGTTCCCGGTCGTCTCCGGGATATACATCGCGGAATACAGGCCTTCGCCCAGCGATCGAACCGTCTCCGGCCCGAATTGCGGCGTGGCGGTGTTTCCCGACCACAGGGCCCAGTTGGTGCTCATGGTCAGCGATTGAAATTCGTCGGCCCAGCTTCCTTGCGTGCTCGTCGCCGGCCGCACCGATCGCAGGAGGTTGATGGGGTTGCCCGATCCGAGTTGTTCGACGTAGGACTTTTTCAGCGGCGGCCGGGAGCCGATGCGGGTCCGCCGGCCGATCTGGTCGCGCGGCCGCACGTTCATGCAGTTCGGGGTGGAGAATGGGGATTGGCTCTGGATGGCCGCCGATCGGACCATCCCGCCGAGCACGGGTTGTAGGTGCATGGTGGCCATTAGTCGAAGATCACACTCCATTGGGTGCCTGAAATAGCCACGCACCAGGCCCCGCGCTTGGTCGTCACGTTGATGCTGCCGTTGGTGGCCACGGCATTGATGGCGCAGCTTGAGCCCGGAAACAACTTGATGGTGTTGGCCGTGTCATTAAAAATGTAATACTCGTCGCCGATCGTCGCGGCAGTCGGTAGCACCACCGCCTCCGCGCTGCCGGCCGTCGAACTGGAGATGCGCGTCAGCCACTTCGAGGCGTCGATGGAGGCCGCCGTCCCCTGCGTGGTTCCCGCCGCCGCCAGCGAGGCCGTCGCCCGGCAGGCGAATCGGTAGTTCGATGTCAGCGTCTCCTGGCTATTCGTGCTGTTCACCACCAGCACCGGGTTGGCGTTCTCCATCAGCCGAAACGCCGTCGCGGAGTTGTCGGCAATGTTGATGGTATTGGTCGTAACCTGCCCATCCTTGAACAGCACGCCGTCCACCGTCACGCCTGTATTGGCGTTGAACTCCGAGATTGTGTCACAGAGCAGAGGGGCCGTGCCTTGCAACTGCCCATCCTTGATGAGCGCGGCGTCGATGGTCACGCCG
>ERZ1292629.408-Hain-H43-01um-R1-408-length-45839-cov-42_pt1 | contig 45839 bp, 48 predicted proteins | sample MGYA00564399_ERZ1292629 | MGnify/ENA primary metagenome ERZ1292629 (study PRJEB36523, sample SAMEA6512636) | groundwater metagenome | collected 2019-01-08 | study: AquaDiva: Metagenomics assemblies of 32 groundwater samples
GGCGGTCGAGAGCAACGGCGACGCGCTGCGATACGTCAAGGACCAATCCGAGGCCGTGTGCCTCAAGGCGGTCGAGAGCAACGGCGACGCGCTGCGATACGTCAAGGACCAATCCGAGGCCGTGTGCCTCAAGGCGGTCGAGAGCAACGGCGACGCGCTGCGATACGTCAAGGACCAATCCGAGGCCGTGTGCCTCAAGGCGGTCGAGAACCACGGCTACGCGCTGCGATACGTCCTTAACCCCAAATTGTTCATCGCCATCGCGGCGAAGCTCAACATCAAAACCGATCGGAGATAATGCCATGCCACACATCACCCTCAATCCCGAGAACCGCGCCGCATGGCTCGCACTGCGAACGCTCGACGTTACGAGCACCGAGAGCGCAGCGCTGTTCGGCCTCTCGCCCTACATCACGCAATTCGAGCTTTGGCACCGCAAGCACGACAAGATTGCGGTTGAATTAGAACCAACCGAGCGCATGGAGTGGGGCACTGATCTCCAGGATTCAATCGCATCCTCACTTGCCAGGCGCTACGGCGTCACAATTCGCAAGGCGACCGAATATTGCCGAACCGAGGAATCGCGCATGGGCGCGAGCTTCGACTTCGAGATCACGGGCATCGCCGACAAACTGCCAGATGACATGCTGCTCATGTCGATGTTCGCAGAGCACGGCCCCGCACTATTGGAGATCAAGAACGTCGATCGCCTAGTCTTCAGAGATCAATGGCAGACGAACGAGGCCTCCGAAATAGAGGCGCCTGGACATATCGAGATTCAGGTGCAGCACCAGCTACATGTCAAAGACCGCGCGTGGGCCGCGATCGGCGTGCTGGTCGGCGGCAACACCGGCCGCATCCTGGTGCGCAGGCGCGATCTCGAAGTCGGCGCATCGCTGGAGTCGCGCATCATCGAGTTCTGGAAGTCCGTCGATGACGGTATCGAGCCCGCGCCGCAGTTCCCAGGCGACGCCGCGTTCGTCACCAAGCTCTACGGATACGCTGAGCCGAACAAGGTTTTCGATGGGCGCGGCAACCCCGAGCTAGTCGAGTTCGCTCAGGCATATTGCGCTGCTGCGGACGCCGAGAAGATGGCGAAAGAGGATAAAGACGTGGCGAAGGCGAAGCTCCTTCAAACAATTGGCGATGCAGAGCGTGCCTACTTGGATGGCTACACGATCTCGGCCGCGACGGTCGGCCCCGCTCACGTCGAATATGATCGCGCCGGGTATCGCGGGTGGCGGCTAACGAAAGGGAGAGCGAAATGAACAGTGGACCGCAAAACCCATCCGAAGAAAGCAAACCGCATCAAGGCAACGTAGAGTTCTTCCCTGGAGGCGGCACTGTTGGATTCTATCAAATGACGACGCCGAGCGCGCGACACGGCACCATTTATTTTGCGTCCGCAAAAAAACCTTCTCTTTTTCATCGCATGTGTGTCAGGATATTTTTGGGATGGATCTGGATTGACAGAATCACTCCAGGCAGCGGGAGTTCTGATCCAACTATTTGCGATATTCCCATTAAGGATCTCATAAAAAAATGAAAATCATCAAGCTGCAATCGGAGAACTTCAAGCGCCTGGTCGCCGTCGAGATCACGCCGGCCGGCAACATGGTCGAGATCACCGGCAAAAATGGCCACGGCAAGACGAGCGTGCTCGATTCGATATGGGTCGCGCTCGCCGGCCTCGAAGGCGCGCCGCGGCAGCCGATCCGTAAGGGTGAGCTGGAATCACGCATCGTCCTAACGCTTGGCGCCGAAAAACCTGAACTCGTCGTCACCCGCACGTTCCGGCCCGGCAAGAACTCCGACATCACGAGCAAGCTCACGGTCGAGAGTGCGGAAGGTGCGCGGTTCCCGAGCCCGCAGGCCATGCTCGACAAACTCCTCGGCTCGATGTCGTTCGACCCGCTCGCGTTCGATCGGATGTCCCCCAAGCAGCAATTCGACACGTTGCGCGTCCTCGTGCCAGACGTTGACTTTAACGCCCTCGACCGCGAGCATAAAGCAGATTACGATCGGCGCACAGCCATCAACCGCACGGCCAGAGACGCCCGCGCCGCTGCCGCCCAGATTCTCATCGACCCGGTGCTCGCCGACGGTCAGGTCATTGACGAGAGTGCCCTGACGGTGAGGTTGGAAGACGCTGGCCGGCACAATGTAGATATCGGGACGCGCAAAGCGAATCGCGCCAGGATGCAAGCTGAGGCGAACGAATGGAAGACAGGCGCGGTGCGCGACAGGGAACACGCCGCACAGTTACGTGCAGACGCCGATCAGTTGGATCGAGACGCTAGCACGATCCTCGCCAAAGCGGCGGATATGGAAAGACGCATCGATGCGGCCGGGCCGCTTGCCGATCCGATCGACACCGGAGCGCTCGTCGTTGAGATCAACGCCGCCAGGCAGCGTAACGCTCAAGTGCTCGATCACCGGCGACGCAGGGCCAATAAGCGTGAGCTATTGGAGAGCGCGCTGAAAGCAGAGCAGCAAGCCGAAGAAATTGCAGAGGCGATAGATTTGCGCGAGGCCAACAAGCGCAAGGCCATCGCCAACGCAAATCTTCCGGTGTCCGACATCACATTCGGTGACGGCGAAATCCTGCTTGGTGGCGTACCCTGGAACCAGGCCAGCGATGCCGAGCGTCTGTGCGCCTCGATGGCGATGGCGATGGCGATGAATCCGGCGCTGCGCATCGTGCGCGTGAGAGATGGATCGCTGCTCGACGATGACAGCATGAAACTTGTCGCCGAAATGGCAGAGAAAAACGATTCGCAAGTATGGATCGAGCGCGTTGACTCAAGCGGCCGGGTTGGCGTAGTGTTGGAAAATGGCCGCGTCAAATAGTAAAGGAATACTACCAATGGCAAAACGCATTTACATCGCAAGGCTGGTAAGCCAGATCAACCGGGCGCAGCCGCGCTTGGTGAGCGGCATCACACCAGCGGCTGTACGGTTGCATGTCACGCGCAACCTGTACGAGATTGGCGTTGCAACGCCGTACGAAGTGGCGCAATATGTCGGCGCCGGAATCAAAGTCGAGGAAGCTGGCGGGGAAACGGCGGGCATCGCGTTTGGTGTAGCCGCCAAATAATCACCAATGATCAGCATCGTAATTACGGGCGAAATAACCGCCGCAGCGAAAGTTGCGGTGCAAATCGCCACTCTCCATACGTCGGCGGGAAAGGTCGTGCGTATTTACCGAAGCGTACCACCGCCCGATCCTGTGCCGCCATGTGACGTTGTTATCCACATACGGAAGGACGATCATGTCAAGTAACGTCTACGAATCACTCGGTCATTTTACCATCGACCTCATAAATCTCAATGGCGAGTACGACCGACTCCTAGCTCTGCTCTGCCAGGTAATTTCTGGCGAGGTCGCACACGAGCGCGTGTCCGTCAATCTCGTTACGCGGACATGGGCGGTTACACCAGTTATGCCCGCGAAACAGGAGGATACGGCGAATGGCTGATAACATCAAAAGCGAGGTCGAGGGTATCCGCTCGACGCTCGAAAAGATGGGTGGGCAGTTCAAGGCCGTCCTACCCACGCAGGCTCACGTCGATCGATTCATCCGAGTCGTGATGACTGCGGTGCAGAGCAACATCAGGCTGCTCGAAGCGGATCGTACGAGCTTTTATGCTTCGTGCATGCGCTGTGCCCAGGACGGACTCATGCCGGATGCGCGCGAAGCGGTGCTAAAAATCTACAATACCCGCGTGCCCGGCACGAAAGAATGGCAATCGGTCGTTGCTTACGAGCCGATGGTCGAGGGCCTGCTGAAGAAACTACGCCTATCCGGTGAAGTGGTCGGCGCGCCAAAGGTTCACGTTGTCTATGCGGCGGATTTAATCCCGCCGTATGAATTTACCTACGAGCTAGGCGACAACGAGCGCATCGTCCATAAGCCAGCGATCTTCTCGCGCGGCGAGATCGTCGCCGCCTATTCGATCGTCAAGCTGCGCTCCGGTGGCACGAGCCGCGAAGTGATGTCGATCGAGGACATCGACCGCATTATGCAACGCAGCAAGTCGAAGAAAGAGGATGGCACGATTTACGGCCCATGGGTTACGGATAAACCCGAAATGTGCCGCAAGACCGTCTTCAAGCGTCACTACAAACGTCTGCCCAGGTCCTCCGATCTCGACAACGTGATTAACTACGATGATGAAGCTAACGGGATCGAGCTGGAGCGCCACCAGGAGGGCACGAGGGAAGCGCAGGCGGCAGCCGCACAAGGATCTAGCGCTCAGGCGCCTGCGCGGCGCCCCGCGGCCCTGGAGGCGGTTGCCAGGGCTGGAGGTATTCCGATGCCCACGCAACCGATTCCTGCTCGCCAGCGCGAATCGGTTACGCTCGATCAACCTCCAGATCCAGAGCGTGACCGCGCTTACCAGGAAAATGCCGGCCCACCCGAGGATATCATCTGATGGGCATCCTGCAGCGAGTGCTACGCGAGCATGTTACGTTCGAGCCGGCGAACCCGGTGCACCGGGCCGCGTATTGGCATCTGCGCACAACCGGCCGCCAATTCGAGAAACTCCGGTTCGTCGTCGAGGAAGGGTTTTCCTCGGTACTCACCATGATGCAGGCGAAGATCTCGGATCATTACTGCCGGCTTCCAATGCAATCCGGGAACGTAACGCCGATCGGGAGTGTGACGCCGATCGCGCGCGGGGAAGCGACATGGCTAAAGTGACCATCACGATTGAGGATCAACCAGGGAATCGGGTGAAAGTCGATGTCGCACCGCGTGCGGAAACGCTGATAAAAAAATACGTCAGCGGGCACGAGCTATCGAGCGCGGAAGCCTACGCGCTGTATTGCATCCGGCAACTCCGCGAGGAATCGCGCCGCAAAGAACCGATACGAGTCATGATCCCAAGGATCGGGCGACCATGACAAATGATGCGGATATCGAATTGACGGCTCAGGTCGCAAAGGCGAAAGCGTGCCTCACACTGCCGTTAATCGCTGAGCTAGCGCACGGCAATTGTCCTGACTGCATGAAATTTAATGCGCACTTCACAAGACATTAGGGCGCATAGTAAATCTCTGGTTCACTCTGCGCTGCTGCCGCGCCGGAAGCGAACCATCTGACCATGCGATACCAGGCCCAAGCCCGGACGCGGCCCATGCCGTCCTCACGACACATGCGGTACAGCAGCTCGTCTGCGCGCAAGCGATGGTCATTCGGTAGATGCCCCGCACGCATGAGCTGATACAGCGCATCGTGGACTAGGCTCCCGCGCATCGCGCTGGTGGTATCGTATGTTGGCCCGCTTGGACCATCCCAAGCATAGCCGGCCGCGATGCGTAGCACGCCGTCGATCTGGAGTACGAGGAAATCCGACACGTACTCCACGCCTCGAATGCCGGTATCGTAGTTGTAGGGCGCGTGCAACTGGTACTTATATCCAGCCCGATACACAATATGCGCAGTCATCATCAATGGATGTATTTATTCATCGTCGGAGCGCCCGTGTAGGTCACGACCACCGATTCGCCAGGAGATACAGACACCACGGTCGGGCTAGCACTAGCGAATGTAGTTCCACCCACGGTCACACTCGACACGGTACCGCCATAGATACCGACCATTTCCGGCGATGACCCGGCAGTATAGGTGAATGGCGATGCCGTCACGGTAATTGGCGACCCACCAACAGGATTATAGCCGGAATTGGCTTGAATATTGTGACCGCTTACAATGCCGTTCGTCGCGGCTGTGACATTACCGAGGAATTGATTCCCGGTGATCGTCAACGCGCTCGGAGTTCCAGCGATCGCGAGTCCATATTTCTGCGTGCCTACGCCTTGGTTATCGCCGGAAAAATTGCCATTGACGATGATGCGCGTGGTCGTGCCGCTTTGGCCGATCACGATACCGGAGTCGGTGTCCGCGGCAGCCTGCGAATTGTTCAATACTACATTACCGATGATGATGATTTCCCGCATGATCGCGGTGGCTGGAGTGTCTATAGAAATGCCGCGCTGTTGAGCGTTAAGGATTGTGTTACCAGTGACTGCAATTTTGCTGGACGTAACAGCCGCAACACCATACAATTCGATGCCGTGTTTTGACGCCGCCTGCACCGTGTTGCCGGTGATTGCGCCATCCTTGCAACCGGAACAATTGATCGCCGAAACTGCAGTTACGCCGCCGGTAATTTTTACGGTGTTGCCGCTGATCGTGAAATTGTCGGCAGCCTGGAGATAGATACCATAAGCGTTCGCGCCGCGAATCGTATTGCCGGTGATCGCGATGTGTGAATTCGCTGAGCCGAGTGTGCCTGGTCCAGCGGCAATCGCCGTGAGCGTGTTCCCGGTGAGTCGATTACCGGAAATGACGACATCGGTTGTGCCAAGCCCTTGGAGTCCGACACCGCTGTCGCTGTTATCGTTCGCCTCATTGCCAATGATGCGCAGTCCTACACCACCGATAGCAAGTCCATCCGCTGTAGTAGTAGCCGTGCCGCAGTCATGCACATAGTTGTGCGCGACGAGGTTATTTGCATTTGACGTGTTATCGGCCGCCGTGGCCCACTCGATGCATGAGGCGCTACCGCCTCGGACGTTCTTTACCTCGGTGAACGTAATGCTCGAACTCGACACCTTCGAGAAGTGGATGCCTTTCTGCCCCGAGTTTGTTTGATTCGCTTTGTTGCCGTCTACTGTGCAACGGCTGATGTGGATGTTAGTGTTGCCCGCCGTCTGATCGGAATTTTTGATGACAACAGCATCCGCCGCAGAGCTGGCCGGTAACTTAAACGTCGTGATTCCGGCGCCGCCACAGACGAGATTGGTGTTCGAAGCAATGGTCACATTGCGTGCAATGCACGTGCCGCTTGATGCATAGGCTGTTTTGCCCGCTGCCGCAGTGAGCCACGCCTGAACCGCAGTGGAATCGTCGGTCGTACCATCGCACTTCGCACCAAAGATTTTTAGGTCGATTGGTTCAGTGATGGCTGCCCGAGCACAGAACGCTCCAAGCAATGCCAGAATAACGAATAGTTTTTTCATGACGTACCTCACCTTTAAGAAGCCGCTTCGTATTGACAAGAAAACTGGATGCTTGACGTATTATTGATGTCTGTGTCATCCATCAATGCAGACAAGGACCCGGCAGCATATCGAGCAAATGAAATCACGGAACTATTGGGGTTGATATAAGCCACCGGAGTATTCGCCGGCATCGCGAGCGTGTTGCCGACGATTGTGCACGGCGAATTATTGCCGGTGACATTTGCGGATGCTGTTGGCAATGCCGCAATCGTGAACGTCCCCACGGAAGTACCTTTGCTGCTCAGCACTATGAGACCATTCGCAAACACGCGCTTTCCGATCTTGGAGTATCTGCCAACCTGAGTAGTGTACGTTACGCCCACGTTCGCGCCGCCAAATTGCACGTCTGGCGCGAACGTGCTTTCGGTGAGTGATGTATACGCAGCAGTACCGAGTGTGCCACCAGTGCCGATTGCGAGTGTGCTTCCATCAGTGCCGCTGAGCGTCAGCGTATTATTTATCGTCGCGATCTTCCCTGCCCCAAGCGCCAACGTACCTGTGCCTGTGGTGATGGTATTTCCTTCATACGTTTTGCCGCTAAGAGCTTCAGTGCCAGCGAGCGTCGCTAACGTGCCTGTCGTCGGCGATGTAACGTTAGTTGCGCCGGTTGTCGTAATCGTGAGCGCGTGATTTCCAGACCGTGTAAGTGTAGCTGCATCATTATTCGCGATACCCGTGCCACCACTCGATGCCGCGAGTGGTGTGCCCGCTGCGACCGTTCCACCAAGCGTAAGAGTGCCATCTGTCCCGGAGGTTGCGGTACCCTCGCCGGCAGTCATCGAGGTCGCGAGTGTCAGTGTGCAGGTCGCGGCTGCCGACGTGATATACACATCCGCGCCGACTGCGGTCGCATTCACCCCAGAGATCGCATTGACCGCCGTCGCAAGAGAAGTCGCCGTCGCCGCGTTCGAGGTCGCCGCCGTCCAGTCCGTGCCGCCCGCGGTCTTCACGGTTGCGGTGCCGTTCATCGTTACGGTCACTGTGTCGATTGCGTCAATTAGCGAGTAATCGACGATCGTGAATAGGCGCCGACCGATCCCCGCGCAGAGCTTTGCGTCGCCGCCAGTAGTGTTCGTTGTCGCTTGCGGCCAAGCATTCGAACCACGAATGATCGTGTTTCGCGGCGCGCTATCAGCCTGCATCGTATCGCCGCCAACACCGGAGAACGTGCCCCCCGTAATGCCTGAATAGCCGGGTGCAGGATTCGCCGCCTGCGTCAGCGTGACATCAGCAGAGACCGGCAACGCGAAAACCGCGGCGAGCAAAGTAATTAAGAGCTGTTTCATATTACCCCTCCTTATAGTGCATTAAAGCGGCCAATACCACCGCTGTCGAGTGCGGTAATTGTCCCGCCATTATCAGCAGTCGTATCCGATGCGTTCCATCGCGCAATCTGCCACCCACCATCGCCGACAGTAGTATGACCGAGGACCAAATAGACGATCAACGCCGTAGGAGCAGTTAATGCCTTCAGCGCGACGCGAGTGTCGATGACCCGCACCATGGTTTCGGCCGCAACACCGCTCAATCCCCCCGTAGACGCGATTGGATTACCGCTCGCATCCCAAGCGAAAAATTTGCTAGCGCGCTGAGTCGCGGTCGGGAGCGTTGTTTTCGCCGCAGATCCGACTTCTGTTGTCTGGAGTTTAATTCCCCTGTTGATCGCGTCCTGCTCTTGTTGATCCACCATCATCAGATGGTCAAACGTATCTTCGTGGGTTGACGCGAAAAAGCCTCCCTGGTTCCGGATATCCGTCGTCTGCGTCAGCGGGCGTATGCGTCGAATCGTAATCGTGTAATTCAGTTTCAGCGTCCCGTCCGCATTCTGGTAGCTCGCATCGAGATCCGTAAGCGTGACATTGCCTCCTGCCGCCAAACCCACACCGCTAACGCTATATGCGGTCGGGTAGACCAGTAGCGTCTCGTTGCCTGACGTGTCCTTTATCGTAACCTCAAGGTCAGTCGCGGCGAAAATTTTGAATCCATAGGCATAGACGGTCGTCGCATCATTGCCCGTCGCATCATTGCGATTAGTTGTTCCGATTGTCATCTGATCCTCTCTACTCTTTGCGTGGCCCAACCAATAGGGCGAGTGGATTGTGCGTTTCGCCTTCCATCATCGCATTAAATCCCTCGATCGTGCGACGTACCTGCGCACCCGGAAAATGAAACAGGATTCCAGCGCCTTCCCAGAACGCCCGCCACCACGCCCTATCCATTTCGCCTTGCGCGGTTTGTTTCACGAGTTTCGTGATTGATGAGAAAAACCGAACGCCTGCCGGCCCCTCATAACCAGCATACCCCTGAATGGCAGAGCCAAACTCTCGCAGCCCAATCATGAGACCGAGCATATAGGAAAGGTTCGCCTGGATGAGCTTTGTCACCCACTCATCCCAATCGTCGGCATCCCCGGTGAGAGCTTGTTTTGTAATCCACCCAAGCGACGCCGGCAGAATATTGATGAGGAGCATATCGACAGCGAGCCGCCCGACTTCGACCGGGTTTCTGAAATGCGTGCGCCCAACCGCCTCTACGTTGCGGTTCCAGGTGACGTTGAAGTAGCTGTAGAACGATGTCCATATCTTCAGGAGCGGCCCGCCGCGCTGTATGCCAGCGAGGTCTTTAATCATCCCACCACCCTGACTGTCGAGCACCGCCTGATCTGCCATGGCAATCGCACGGGCCTCGTCATTCGTCGCGTCCGCCATCGCTTTCTCGTAAGCACCGAGCCAGGTCGGGATGTCAGCAATCTGCTGACCCTTGTAGATCAGCCAGAAAAACGAATCGACGATCGCCTGCTTGTGAATCGTGTCGAACGTGGTCTTGCGCAGCGCCTCGTCGATCCAGCCCGAGAGCTTCCCGCTGTGCAGGCCGATCTCGTTCATAATTTCGTTGATCTCGCGCAATTGCGTGTCAGCGCGATCGGTCATCATTGGCGACTTGGCCTTGATCCACGCGGCCGTGTTCTCCATGTGCGCCGCGTCGCCGACCCATCGCCCGATGCCTTGCGCGATCCACTTCGGCCCGACGCGCGTCATCGACTGCGTGAGGCCGAACGGTTGCAGGAGCGAAGTGAATACATTCCAACCAAGCGCAGAAATGGTCATGCCTGTGCGAACGTAGTTCAGGAATTGCTCGAACGCGCCAATCGCCGGTATCTGACCTGTCGCTACATCGCGAATAATCTCCTGCATCTGCTTATAGACCACATCGCCGTGCAGCTCGATGATTGTCCCGGCGATCTGCTTTGAGCCAAGCAAACGGTTCATGTCGATCAACATTTCGTGGTGCGTGAGATCGTGGATTACTTGGGCAACATGCTCGGTGATCACGCCGAAGTCAAGGCGTACCTTCATGTTCACACCCTGGACGCGCTCATGCGTATGCCCCCGGCGAGTCGTTGCGCGCGTGAATGCGCCCTTCATCATTTGGTCCGCTACCTCAGCTATGCGATGGCCGTAGGCCCGAGGGCTCAGTCGGTCGTCGTATTTCATCGGGAAATAGCCACCAGCCATTTCGCCGAACTGAGTCGCGATCGGCGCCGCCAATACCTTTTTCGGCGCGATCCCGCTCACGCGCTTCTCTTTGGCTTCGATCTGCGGCCAGTAGGAATTGATAAAATCGAACATGCCCTGCACGAACCTCCAATCGCGCTTATCCAGGCGCGCAAGGATCGCCTCGACTTGTTGCTCGTTCCAGCCGCGCCCATCCATGAGTTTTTGCCGGCTGTCCAAGTTGCCCCAATTCAACGCGACCATGATCTGCGCCATGCGGGTCAGCGGGTGGCCAAGCGCCGGAATATCCTGCTTGGTGTAGAGCGCCGCGACCTCGCTCCCCTGATAGAGTCCGAACAATTCCCTGAGTTTCGCGGCGGCGTCGTGATTCATGGTCGTTTCGGCGTCACCGGCCTCGTTCACCGGCCGCACAAAATATTCCCACGCGAGCCCGCCGTCCTTCCAGCCATCCATTTCACGGGCAAACTCTGAGAGCTTGCGGTGCATAGCAAACCAGGTATCGATCGCGCGCAGCGCCTCGTCCTTTGGTAGCCGCGTCTCGATCGGTAGGCCGCGCGGTTTGCGCACGTTCGCGCGCAGCGACTCGTCCAGTTCATCGATCGCGGCCTGAAGATCACGGGTGCGCTTGGCCGTCAACAGCCGATTCTTCAGCCGCGCCAGGTGCTCGATGTGTTTCACTGAATCATTGACCCCGCGCAGCTCCTCGATCGTCATATCCTTGTAGTTAATCCGTGTCTCGGCCTGGACCTCATCAGGTAAGTCCACCGGCTCACCCAGGCGTTCCTTCTCGGCGACCCACGCGGCGAGGTTCTTGCGGCGATCGAGCGCCTTCAGGCTGATGTGCGCGAAGTCGTAGCGGTCAAGGAACCCGTCAATCTGGTCGAGGTAATCCTGGCCGGCCTTGGCAATCCGGGCACGCACCTTGTTGTCGCTGAATCTCTGCATGTATTCGGCGATCTTGGCGACCTCCTCCTGCGCCGCTACGGCGACCCGGTACAGCTCTAGGTTCAGCAGTTCCCGCTGTTTGCCGGCGATCGCCCCCTGGTAGTCCTGTTTGCCGGCGGCGATCTTGGCTTCCTGACTAGCGCGCCGGGCGGCATGCCAGAACTGCATCGGCTTGATATCCCGCACTCGGGTCGCCGAGATCCTGCCCGCCGCGGCCTGTCTAACGACCGCTAGGGGCGGTATCGAGCCCTGGAGAGCCCCTAGTACCGCCTGACGGTCCTGCGTGGCGCGCCTGGCCTGTAGCGCGACGGCAGGGGCAGCCTGGGCCCGTAGGCGCCCTAACGCGCGCAGCTCGACCTCGATGACCTTGCCGCGCTCCTCATTTTGCACTGCAGCACGGGCAGCATCCACGATCCTGCCATCCACCAGCAGATCGCCATGTTCCTCCCGCATCCTGGCGTCCGCGGCCTCGTCGATCACCCGGTTCGCCGGCCGGACGGCCTGGAGAGCTTTCACCAGCTCGTCGCCAGAGGCATACCCGAACAGCTCGGCCGCCGCCTGGAGCGGCAGACCGTCCCGAGCCGTGGTTCCACGCGGAACACGTTTCCAGGCGTCCTCGCCACCGAGGGCATCGATCTCGCCCCGGTTGAGCTTGATCCTGCCTTCGATTTCTGGCGCGCTGCCATCTGGCATCTGGCCACTGGTGAGCACCGACAGCGCGATCTGTTCCCACCGGCCGTTGACCTCGGCGGCGACCTCGTTCCTGACGCGGATGCGCTCGGTCTTGAACCATGCCTCGCGCTCTCTGGTAAGCGTCGCCATGAGCTTCGTTTGTAGCTGCTGCTCAGCCACGTCACGGGCCTTCCGCATCTGATCGCGGTAGGCATCAACGAACGCCTGGTCGAACCCGGCCGCGATGAACTTCTGCTCGTCCTCGAACAGTGGCACGATTTCAGCCTCGGACTCGGCCGCCGCGATCTGCTCGTCGGTCGCCATCATGCGATCGAACACATCCTTGACCTCTGGCGAGATCGACACGCGCAGCGCCCGGAGAGAGCGGTAAATCGATAGCATCCAAGCGCGCACGCGGGCGAACACAGTGCGCAGCTCGGCGGACGGCGCTTGCCCGAGCATGAAGTATTTCTCGATGCCGTGCGCGAATTGCTCGTGCTGTGCTTCGGTGATCTCACCACGACTCGGTGCGCCGAGCCACTTGAGCAGTGTGTCATAATCAGCGACCATGCGTTTCTGACGATCGTCAAGCGTCGCCGGGTCGCGCGTTTTGAAATCACCTACTAAGTCGCCGAATACTTCGAGCCAGAAGTGCCCACTCTCGTGGATGAACGTCGAGAGGTTCTCGCCTTCGAGGAGATCGATGTAAAACTTACGATCGAGTCCGAAACGAATGCGCCCGCGCTTCGCACCACCGCTCTGTTGATAAAACATCGGCAACCCACTGCGCACCTTAGCCGCCATGTCCGGGGTGATTTTGAAACCTGGCGCGCCGGTGAATCTTTGATTTTTTTCCTCCACGGTGATATCGATCGTTTCGACGCGATTTTTACCAATGACCTTGAGCACCTTATTCGTGGCGATCGTCATAATCGCCGGCTGCCCCATCTGGTTCAGGCCGTGCGAGTCGCCATAGAATGCCAACATCCCGAGGCCGTTGATATCATCGAGCTGGTCGGCGGCAATCTCGTTAGATTGACTCGGGTCGTTATAGATTTGTACTTCAACACGGTGGCCGATATGTGCGGCGATCTCGCTCTGCGCGAGATATCTATCGAGCACGTTCCTGCCGTCCTTCACACCCGTTACGTTGATGCCGCCCTGAACCTTCTCCCACTTCAAACTGTCGATATGTTCCCGAAGCCCGTAGCGCACCGCATTCTCTGCGCCGGTCGTCCAGGCGACCTGATGGATGCCGGCATCCACTGCGGCGCGCAACATACTTGCCATACCAAGAGCGGCCCACGCTTGCGTGTCGGTGACGAACGGCGCTGGCGGAACAGTACCGCCCATATATTGTTGGTCCGCGAGATTGTAGCGATCTTCTGCACGCGCAATGACGCCGAGTGCTTCGATGTAAGCCGGTAATTCTACGGTCCATTCCAGGCCAGCCTTGATTGCAGACGACTTTGCTTCATCGTATGTATCGCGCGCTTTTTGCAGATCCTTCCTTAATTCGCGTAGTTCCTTTAGTTGCTCAGGAGTTGGGGTTTTTTTGAACCCGTGTTTAAGCCCGTGCTGTCCACGTTGGCTCTGGTCCTCCTCAATCCAAAGCGTTGACACACCCGCGTTATCGTCCTGAATTTTGTAGCGACCCCATACGACTGTACGACCCTCACCCTCTATTCCGTAATGGTACGTATCGCTTGCGTTGTACGGTTCGATGCCAGGTACATACAGCACGATCTCGCGATAATCGCGCCCTCCAAGACTCTGCTGTTCGCCCAGGTAACGCACCGGATACTTTGGTTGATTCGGATCTGGGCGTACTAATGCACGGCGCGGAGCCTGGATATCGCGTTCTCCTTCGAGAATGTGCCTCGCTTCATTCAGATAATAGTTGTGGTCGGTATCTTCAAAGCTGGCATTCTCGATATACGAATCGACTTCTGACTCGAAGCGACTGTGTATACGCTCGTCATGTGCGGATGTGACATCATCCCATGATTCATGGTCATCGACACCACCACTGCTGTCTTCTGGATCTCGCGTCGCCCAGGTCGGATCGTGGTCGTGCCAAGCGAAACCGTTGGCATCCTCTTGCGATTCAGCCCAATCTCGCGCTTCCGCATCGCTCGTGAACTCTTTATCCGTCGCCCACGATTCTGTTGGGCCTTCCGGCCAGATTTCGGCGAACTCATCGAGATCGTCTGGCATTCCTTCTGCTCTGCGCTGCGAACTGCTGTCATCGTCTTTCATCGGCGGCGGCAGATTCTCGAACTCCAGTTTACGCACACCCCAAGCAGGCCGTTCTCTGTATCGATCGGCAGGTAGTTCTACGAGCTTGAAACTCGGCGGACGAAAATACACGTCGAACGACTGATGAACCCATTCGTCATCCAGCACTACTTCCCGTGCTTCCTCTGGAAGCTGTTCTTCCCACATTTCATGCGCTCGTTGTTCGACCTCTTCATCGCTGACGGTGTTTTCGTTGTAGTGCCCGATCGCCCCCTCGATCGCCCTCTCGAATGTGTCGTAGGTCACTAGCTCGTCGTCGTCTGGACCGAACACGGTGAATGTAGAGCCGTCATCGGATGGTTCGATGCGGTAGCCTTCTGGCAGGCCAGCCGCCGCGATCGGCGCCGTAACCTGCGTGCTTCTCGGTTCACCCAGGATTTTTTGCTCGACGCGGATGTGGTACTTGGCGAGGTAGTCGAGCACTTCCTGGCGGGATACGCGGCCGTCACCTTGCGGCGTCCTTAATTCTTCGCGCTTGCGCACCGTCAGGGCCGTGCCGACGAGTTCTTCCCGGTAACGCTCGCCTACGGTTGCGTCGCCTACCGCGAGGATCTGGCCCTTGTCGTTCAGGACTTCATATTGTTCACCACGCGCGTTCGCGGCCCGGATGTCTAGCCAATCCATCACGCCCGAGACGGCGATCTCCGCTTTCTTCACGCCCTTCGATGTCAGGCCGTTGATATATGCCTGCCACTGAGCGGCTGGCGCTTTGTCGATCTGTGCCGCCTCGATCTTACGCACAAGCTCTGAGTAGAACGGCGGATTGGGGACTACTTCGCCGGTGAGCCCGTCGATGGTGTCGCCTTGGTAGAGGGTTCGTTGCTGTGCTCTTTCTGCCCACCGGGCCGCAATGGCGTTAAACGCCTCTCGCCGACCCCGAAGCCAGGACGCCCAATCAGGTCCTCCTTGGTCAAGGGCCTCGCTTTCAAGCCCCTGCCCTCCGGGGTCGGCTGCAAAGTCATGATAGAGATATTCTGTTTGTGCTCCATAGCGTACTAACTCCTGTCCATTGGTTACGAGAAAAACGCGATGCACAGCAGCATCGAACTCTGCATCTGTCGAGCCGAATGGCTGATTGCTTTCGCTATCGCGGAAATTTATGACGGCAATGCGACGATCATCTAGCTTAGTATAACCCGCCGCATCGCCAAGCTCGTTACGCAATTTCGCAAAAAACGCTACCTCGTCATCATTATCCAGAGGTTGCGCGAAATTTATAAAGAATCCGAGCGCCTGTCCCGGCGCAAGATTGGCGATATCCATCGTCTCGTCCGCCTTGAACCACGGGACGCCATCCTGCTGGTAGATCATTTGCCATCCGCGCGCATATTGTGCGAGAGAGTGGTAAGGCGCATCGAGTGTAACCGCGGTGATGAGGTTCGGGTTGCGTTGCCCTTCGTAGCCACCGACTCCTTCGGCGATCGTCGCGGTCGTCAAACCAGAACGAAGCGCTAGTTCGTTTACGCCGTTTTCGACAATGACCGCCAACGCTTCCCGCTGGAATTGCTGTTTTTCCTCGAACGACAGGGCCTCCAGACGCGCGCCGATTTGGAGGGATTTCGATGGAACGATCTCTGCGGTAATGTTTGTCGTCTGGAGTGGTTGTGTCTGTTCGTACGCCGAAGAAATACGACTCGTATCAAATACGAGATAATCGCTGCCACCCCTCTCCCCTTCCGTAAATATGACGCCATCATGACCCGCTTTTTTTGCGCGCGTGGCAATGGCTGCGGACTCCTGTGTGGTCAATCCCTTTATTGTTGGGACGATCATGGGATTTTTGAGAGTTACCACTGCCTCGAATACTTCTGCGCTTATACCATCCGAGGCTGCCAACTCTTTCGCGTCAGATGCCGCCTCTACCGCGCGGTCGCGATTCGTGCTGAACCAGAAACCATGTTTCGAGTCTGCCGTCCCGGTTGTGGTGCCAAGCATTGATTTATCAAACGCCCTGAATCCCTGGCCCGATCTCCCGGTGACGGCGGTTCCATGAAATACTCTGACGCCGCCCTGTTCCATTGCCGAGGGCGCTATATTCTCTTTGGACAATTTCCGATTGGATACCGCTACATGTATCTCGTGCGGAAAAGCATCATTGATGCGTACCCATTGTGCGGGTACACGCACAGCAACTACCGCATCCCCATAACCTTCCGCCTGGCCTGTCGGCGCATTGGAGAAAAACGTCTCGTCTGTATTTTCGAGAGATTTGAATCTACCGGTATCGCGTATTTGCTGCGCGGCCTCTTTCGTGGTTCGGTGATAGATAGTTACCGTACCATCGTCATTGACGGCAATCGGGACACCGGCCTGATCGACGATGCCCTCATCGAGCACGAATTGCTTGGCACGCATTTGCTCGGCAAAATTAGCCCGCGTTTGTGGCATCACCGTCTGCCCTGCGGGCATCTGCTCCTGCAAGCTAGGCCTGGTGATCTTCAGTCCGTATGGCGCGAGCATCTGTTCCGGTGTCTGCCCCGAGCGCGCGGCGAGAGCTATGGCCGTTGCCGCAAATGCTTGAGCCAGCGTTTCGGCCGTTGTGGGCTCGGTGCCGGCATCGATGAGCTGCTGTCTGATCTGTTCCTTAATCGCGTTCTGTTCCTCGGCGGGCGCCGCGGCGAGCGCGGCCTTCGCTTCCTCGGCCTGCCTTGCCTCCCACTCTGTCGCCTCGCGCGCATTCATTGCATCAGGGGCAAGGCGCAGCTCGTTGGCAAAATAGGCGTTCGCCTCGGTCGGCGCGATCTTAGTGGCATAGCGCGCCATCGGGATCTCGATCTGCTCGCCGGAGAGCAGCGCGTGATCGTATTGCGTCGCGTCCCCGATGATTTCCTCGGCCGCGACGCGCGGATCGACGCCCTGGTTCTGGAAGTAGGTCACGAATGCGGCTGGATCGACATAGGCCGTTTCGATCGGCCCGTCCCTGGTGGCTTGCTCGATGAAGTCCTGCATTTTTTGCGGAAGGCGCCCGAAGGTCTTGCTGTCCTTCACGTCGGCGCCGAGAGCCTGGAAAAATGCCGCCTGCTGCTGTGCCTGCGCCGCCCGGCGCGCTCCGACGTAGTAGTGCGCCCCACCTACCGGCGCGAACGCGAAAAACGTCCCAACGCTCGCATCGAGCGCCTGGCGCGACGCATCAGCTAGGTCGGCCGTGAACGAGTCAGGGCGGAACTCCTGACCGCTCACGCTCTGCGCGACCTCGCGGCCGGCGGACCCCACGAGCGCCTGAACGAATTCCTCCAAGCCTTCGATCGACGCCATCGTGCCAATTTTACCGATAGCACTCGCCAGCATCGCGCGCCTAGTCGGAATGGCAAGCGCCTGTTTCGCTGCCTGACGTATCGCTGTTTTGGCTGCCTCACCGCTTAGACCCTTGACGAGCGTCCCGAATCCCGGCACTAAGGTCGCGAGGAGCACGTCTGAACCTTCCTCGATCACCGCGTTTACTGCGCCCACTCCGCGCGCCACGTTGCGTGCTATAGCCGGATCGATCGTGTTCCCGTTGATGTCCCGCATCTGGCGAAAATCCCGCCAAGCGAAGCCGGTCTCCATCCTGTAGATATATTGTGCTCTCGCGGTTAATCCGCCCGCGATCGCGCCGGCTGTACCTGTCGCGACGGCACCAAGCCCCGTAGGCGCCCCGAGCGCGATTCCCGCCACGCCGCCATACCCGATGCCCTGCAACGCGGCATAGATCGAGCCGCCGAGCTGCCGCACTGAGTAGCCGGCGGTGCCGGCTAGGTACTCAGGCAGACCGTTCGCCTGATCTTCGCGCGCGAACTGTTCGAGTTGATTGCCCAACGTGTCCCGGCGCGCAATATCGGAGGGCGACAACCGACCTTGCTCGACATCCCTGAATTCCAAATCGGAAAGCTCCCCACCACTTTCGGCGCGCGTCCAACCGCGCACCCATGACATGAGTGTATTTTCGATGCGCTGCAACGTAGGCAAGTCATCGCGTGAGACGGCCGCATTCTCTGGGTTGCCGAGCCAGGTAGTGAGCGTTGGATTGTTCCTGATTATCGAGCCATACTCATCATCAGTGAGATCGAACTTTTTCGAGAGTTCGTCGAAGTTTCGCTCGACAACAGGCACAGGAATTTTCGCGCGCTCAGAGAGCTTGATAATTTGCGCCGCACGATCTGGTGCCGTCCTGGATGCAGCGAACATGGACCCGCGCAGTTGCACCTGTTCAGCTTGCGCTTGGCTTCGCACGTTATCATCGTACGGATTCGCCTCTGCCGCCGGCAATGGATTGGCCTGTAGGAAAGCGTCGTACGGGTTCAGCGGCATAGTAATCTACCTGCGGATTGTCCCGCTCACGCCTGGCGGCGCGACACGGCGCATCTGGTAGAGCCGTTGTGTATACAACTGCGTTACGGCCTGATCGGTAATCGCGCGTCCTGCACGGCGCAGTGCATCTTCGATCTTCGTGCGCTCTGCCTTGGGAACGTCGGTCGCTCTGATAATGATCTGTTCACCGGGCTCGACCTGGTAGACGCGCTTCGTGTCGTCCCACAAGATGCCTGGCTTTGTCACAGCCTCGATTACGAACCCATCCACGATACTCTGAACGTCCGCATCGGTGGCCGGCTTGCCTGTGCGCAACTCGATGGCGCTTACTGCTTCACGCACCGCGCGCTTGAATCCGACGATTCGTTCGACTTTCTCTTTCGGCGTTTTCTCGTTCGGCGTAGGATCGAGTTTCATGCGTAGCAGGGCCTCGGATACCATGCGATCCTGCTGCCGGTCGCTTGCGAGGAGCTTGTCGGCGTTCTTCGTGTCGCCCTTGCGTAGCGACGCCTGAATTTCGGCTAGGTGATTGAACTGCGTGCGCGAAAGTTTGGCGCGATCGTCGAGTAGGTTGCGTTGCAGAAATGCCTCTTGCAGTGGCGTGCTCGATGCCTCGGTGAGCCGTTGATAAAAGAGCGCATCATCGCCCTCGCCTTCAGCGCGCTTCGAGAGCATATAGGCGCGATCTGCCCGATGTTCGGCGCGCTGCGTAAGCGCCTGTTTAATCGTGTCGCGCTGCCCGCCGGTGAGATTACGCCACTCGACGAGGCGTGGTAGCGTGGCGATCGTCGCGCCGGCATCGATCGCATCCCAGATTTTTGACAGGTTCGCCTCGCTCCTCTCGCGCTGCGCTGCGTTGTGCGTATTCGCGCGTTCGGTGAGCGTCTGCTTAACTTGTTTCAGGACCGGCATATTATCGGCGAATTTCCCCTCGGCGTCCTTTATCATTGCATCGAGATTTACCGGGTCGAGGTCGGTCTTCGGCCCGAGCCGATCCCATACGTCGATCGCGCCGCGCAGGCCCTCGCCTTCGATGGTTGCGGTTTTCAGGCGCGCCTCAACTTTTGCAATATCGTCACCGGCAAAAGCGAGCTTGTTCGTTTTGAAGTAATCAGCCGCCATGCGATCCTGCCCTTGCGCAAGAAACCGGTCGATGCGTCCGACGTGGGCATCGCTTACTACCTGCGCGAGCTTTTGCTTCTGGTACTCAGCCCCCAGGCCATTGCGCCGCGTGAATCCGACAACAGCCGCTTGTGCGCGTTCCAGCTCGACAGAATCGCCGCCGAGCACGTATGCCTGCGTTGCATTCTTCACGTAATTCTCGGTTTCTGTTTCCTCGAACTTGCGCGCCTGGATGAACACGTGCTGAGAGAGTTTCATGTTCATTTCGCGTCGGCGCGATTCGACCGCGCGGTCAAAGGCGAGCTGCTGACGCTTGTTCGTCAGCCCGCCGCGCAACTGTGCGGCCGTCTCCTGAAAGCCCTTGCCTACGGTATCCGGCAACCCAAAGGCGTCCTTGCCTAGCTTGGCGAGCGCACCAGTCTCTGGATGATGGAGCGCATTGATCTCCCACTCAGAGAGCTTCCGATCGGCTTCCAGGAACGCAACCTGATCCTGGCGCTGAACTTCATCCTCGTAATACATGAGCGCAGCGCGTGCAACGCCAGCGCCGATGGTTGAGCCGGCCGCTTCTGGCGTGAGCGCGGCTGTACCACGCACCGCCGGAAGTGGCGCATTCTCAACGCGAGGTTCATAGGCGCGGACGGTTGGCATCCCTACCCCGTTTTGGTCCGCGAACTGGCAGCGAATCCGTATTTTCCGTAGAGTACACTGCCCGCTGTCGAGAGCAGTGTGCCAACCGCACGAGATTCGCCTTCCTGGCGTGCGATCCGACCGAGCGCCTGGTCGTTTTGCGCGCCCATCCGATAGCCCCAGGCTTCGCGTGCGGCATTCGCCCGGATCGTGAGCGCATCGAGTTCTGAGAGCGCCGCGGTGTCGGCGAATACATTAGCTGCGGTCGAGTCCGGGTCGCTGATATCGACCCCGGAAGCAGCGAAGGCCGCGCGTTGTGAGCCGATCAGCCTACGCCCGCCGATACGCGAACGGGTTTCGGTCTCGAAGCCACGTGCAAGCGCATCCTCGGAACGCAACATCCCGATTTCAGCGTTGTAGTTCGCCAGAGCTTCCTGCGAGCGGCCGGCTGCCCGTTGAGCTGTCGCAGTCTGCCCGGCGCTGAGGGCGACCATGAATAGGGCGGTAGTCTGCGACATCTAACCTCCGATCTCACCGATTGGGATCGCCGAAAGGATCGTGAGCGGCAGCGGATCTTTTTGCCTCACCGCGAAGCTGCCAGATTCATCCCAGGTTGCGGCGATCGACATATCGACGACCCCCGTTTTGAGCGGCCACGGTTGATTGTAGGTTGTGATCGGTTCGGGTTGCAGCTCATTTAGAGTATCGAAGTCTGGCCCCGCGAAAATCCCGCGCGACGATTCGACGAGCAACGCGATATGCGTAATCTTCTTTTTGCGCTCGCGTAGTTGCTGCCCAGAAATATCCAGATCGAGCGTCTGGAAATCTGCTAGATATGGCAGACCAGCATGGATGATCAAATACGGCCGATCGAACGTCGCAACACCGGCAGTGACGGTCACGGTGTTGTAAGCGTCATTGTTCGGGTTGGCGATCACATTTCCGTCGCCAAACGCGGAAATATTTTTCGCCTCCAGATGGTCTAGCCCGGAAACCTGATCGACCGCCCGCCCCCACGTCGTAAGTGCCGTTGAGCGCAACACCACTGGCACGGTCATGTTCGGCGTGCCACTTACCACCGTAGTGCTCGTGAATGTCACGACTCTGATGCTAACCTCCGTTGTCCCACTCCATACCACCACATCATCGCCAACATACCCAGCAATGAATGGCGTACCGGCCGCAGCGGTTACTGTGATCGTGTCATCGATGGTCCAGCCGGCGCCAGTCGAAAGCGTGACCGTTGTTGCTGCGGTATTCCGTCCATCGTAGGTCAGATGCGAATCCATGAATTTTGCATCGACTTCTATGTCAGTGAAGTCGCGTGCAGGCAGGTATTCGATGTAGCGTTTCACTACGCCGTTGATCGTGCGCTTCACGATCACATAGGGCTCATCGACTGCGCCCGCTGGTGCGACGCAGACATCCTCGAATGTGCCGTCAGTGTCGTGCCGGTGCCAGCCCCATATCTCATGCTCCGGTAAATAAGTGAGCCCAAGCATGGTGCCATCAGCGCGCACAATATACGCGATCGAATTTGGAATTTGCGCGTAGTCCATGCGCGAGATCGTTTGATTGATGAATAGGTGAGTTGCGAAAACCGTCAAATCGCGCCCACGATATCCGGCCTGTTGCCCCTGCGCCTGAATCTCATAGCGCAGGTCGCGGATCACAGACCCACGCGCTTGCGCGTAGACGAGACTATCATTCACGATCATCGGCATGATGGCTGACGCGCCATTCGCCCCGATCTGGCGCGGGTTTGGTGGTTGCGTCGCCGAAAGCGTGCCATCCTGATTGCCCTCGATGAAATATTCCGCCGACGCTGTGAGCGCAACGAGCGTGCCAAGATCGACCAGGTGCCGCACAGCATTGACCTGACGCCCGGCAATACCGAATGTCACGGCATCGTCATCTTGCAGCGGCGAGGAGATTGAGAAATTCTTGAACATCCCGGAACGTGAGCCGAAAATTTTCTCCGTGTTATTATTTTGATTCGCCATCATCAGCCGCTGCTGATAGTAGGCGACCACACTCGGCCGGTTGTTCGCACCGGAAAACGGATTACGTGACACGGGCGGAGTAAGCGACATGTCCGGCGTGATGCCGTTGTCTACAAAGCCAGTTACACCGGATGCCGCGATGCCGATGAATCCGAAGACGCCATTTTTTCGCTTGTAGACGTTGTATTCTTGCGCCCCGGATACATTCGCCCATGTGATCGTATCCGGCGCTCCGCTCGTCGCCACGCTCGCCGTCTCGGTGGAACTGGATGCAAGCGATTCCTCATAGCTCTCACTTTTGATCGCAGTGACGCAGTACGCGTCGCCACCGACACCGACATCGCTTGACGTTACGCTACCTGGCGCGCCAATCGACGGCGCGAACGTTGACGCAATGAGTGACCACGCTGTATGCCCGGTGCGCGTCAGCTCCATCGGGTCATACGATGGATGGACGATCGTGACGATATCGCCGGACTGCGTAAATTGGAGCGCTGCCAAGTCCGCGGTCGCATAGGGTGTCGGAATCTCATAGATCAACTCGGTGAGTGCATACCACTGTGTAGGCGATACATCGGGTTGATTCCCGACGTTCGCCGCAACCCGGCTATAGTAGTTGACCCCACCGTAAGAGACCAGATCCGCGATCGCGTAAGTCGTTGCGCCATTGTAGGCCGCCGGCGCCGCGATCACAATGCGTGCTCGGTTGCGGTAGAAACGAAAATACAGGTTGCCGACTTCGATGCGATACGTCTGATCGGCGTTGAACACAAATTTGATCAGGTACGTCGCAAGCGCGGATGTTTTCACTTCGGCGATAAACCCGGTGCCCGAGCGGTTCGCCACCCCCCCATGCTTCAACACCTGAAAATTGCGTAGTATCTTGAGGCCAGTCTGATACTTTACCTGATCCGCTCGTCCGTAGAGCGCAGGGGCAATCTCGCCGCCAGCGAAGGAGCGCTGTATGAGTCCTTGCGGCATGACATTAGTCTCTCGCGCGGATCAGTTCCGCCTCAAACGGCGTCATTTGCTGAGACTCATTGAGCGCCCGCGATTGAGCCTTCGTCTTTTCGATCTCGTACATCTGCATGCAGGTTTCTGCCATACCGCTAATGCGTGAAATCGATGGAGCAAGCGCCGCCCCTAATTTCCAGGCGAGCATTGAGACAAACAGCGAATCAAACTCCGAAGGATCGCTAATGCGCGTCGTGTATTCGACTTCTGCCGCAGTCTCGTCAGTGAAGATCAGTCGCCCCTGAGAGTCGCGGCCGATACGAAACGGCGCCGGGGATGGATCATCGCGCCCCTTGCCGTCGATCACGAGCCTGCGAATGAACGCAGCATCCGACGGATAGCGGTACGAATACTGCCAATCACGATTCACCGGCGCCGAGGCAGTGCCACCAACCAATCCCAGCACTACATAGGATGTAGCCCATGGCCACGGAAAATCCCGCAACACGTATTCTACGTCATCAGCAAAAAACGTGCGCACCACGATTGCTTCGCGGCTTGTGTCGGTATCCGCATTAGTGAGCTGCTTCGATGCGCCGAGGCGCGCAAGGGCGATGTTAGCGATCTGTGTTTTGGACGCCATCGCCTAACCTCCAGATTGCCGGCTTTGTCGCGAATAGCATGAACAGGCACCGATCAGCATCCCATGTACGCATCGACCGAAGCATTGGTGCCAGAAATCGCGCTCACCCGAGCCCGGACCCACCGCCATGGTGCTTGACTGGCGAACCCGTCGCCGGTCTTGGTTGTGCCCAACGTCAGCGAGATCGTGCCAAGCGTGACCCAATCGACGTTCGTCGTGAGTACGGGTGCGGCGATGTCTGAGCCTTCAATCAGGATCGTCGCGGCCCCGGCGCCAGCGCTCGTCGTGCCGGTAGCGTGGAATGTACGCAGATCGCAACGCGGCGACATCAATTCGTCCGAACCCGTCGTCGTGCGCGCAGTGAGCAGTGGCACTGAGCCGATTGCTCCGCGCTGCTGCGCTGATGCCGGCGCACATAGCGCCAGGGCAACGGCGATAATGAGCCACATTCGGTTCATGGTACTCCCCTTCAAATTACGTCGTCTTTGGCGGTATCGAGTGCGCGCTGCCCGGCTTTCTCGGCCTTAATCTCCGCGGACCTCGTATCGAGCGCCTGTTGCGCAGTCGTGATGCGTTCCGGCGTTTTCTGCGACACGGGTTCCATCCACCGAAACGAAAACGCTTGCGGCACATGGCCCTCTTTGTCCTTTATGGCAGCGAAGACCTTTGCCGCTTCGGGGTCGCGATCGAGCAGACGTTGTTCGCTACCATACAACGCGCGTCGCGGTTCGCTCGGTATGCTGAATACGTCCCCCGGCCGGCGGCGCACATGTTCGTAAAACGCAATAAAGTTGTCTTTTTCAGAAGTTTTGACCTGGACTTTCATGTCGGTGTATTCCTGTATGGAGTCTGGAAAAAGGCCGGACGTTGCCGCCCGGCTTCTGGAAGCGCGCTACCAGCGCTAGCTGATGGTGTAGCCCTTCGCGTAATCCTTGCGGGCATCAGTCATCGATTGAGGTTGCAGGAAGCTGGTCAGCGTGATGGTCGGTGTGGTGCCGCCGAGCGTCATCTGCAAGCCGATGTAGCGCTTGGTGATCGCATCGGCCGGCACAGGCAAGTGCACAACCTTGCCGGCGGTCAGATTCGCCGCCGTGATGATCCGCGAGGCGAGCACATCCGGCGAAGTCAGATCAGCGTTGGCCGACTGGACAAAATCGAACTGATACGTTTCGTTTCCGGTCGTGCTGTCCGCTGCGACATCGACGGTAGACACGATTTCCAGGCCTTCGCCAATACCGATATCCCGCTTCGGCGTGACGTTGCCAAGATCGATCGTGTTGGTGGAAAACGCAGTAGCCGAGTAGGCGTGCGCGTCGTCCAGAAGCATGAGGCTGTCGAGAAACATGATTCTTATCCTTTTGTTTTGGGTTGAAGGATGGCTACGCCACTGCGGCTTCGGCTTCCGTCAGCGCATCGCAGAGCCGGATCGGAATCCCCCGGAACGTGCCTTGCCGCTTCCCATCTACCGTTTCCCAGGTGAGCCCGGCACCGGTAATGATGTCATCGCGCCGCTGAATGTCGAGCATCTGCATGCAGCTCCGGTTCATGTAGAACACGGGGCGCACGCCGTTCAGCGTCGGTGGGCGATAGGTGGCCTTGATCATCAGTTCGATCAGGTCGGCCGCACTCGATTTCGCCACCAAGTTGCTGATGTCGATGTTCGGAATGCGAACGACGTAGCGCCAGTCTTTCAGCCCAATGCCGGCCTTCCACTGCCACCGTTCTTGATAGGCGCGCAGCTTGCCGCCGCCGATCCCGGTCGCCGTGGTCACGGTCTGGATACCGTAATCCTCGTGAATAATGCCGGCCGTCGAGCCTTTGGGGAAAATCCCGAATATCGAGTTCGCGCCCCAACACACCAACCAGATCGAGGAATTGTCCGATCCGCTGCCGGCGCCAGTGATGACGTTCGAGCCGTTGGTCGCCCCGGAAATTGCTGAGTAGCGCGTCGCGAGACCGGTGAACTCCTCTGGCGCTGTGCCACTGTTACCATAAAACAGCGTCTGAGACATTTCCTGGTTCATTGCCTCCAGGAATGCCATGGCCTCGCTCAGCCTGAATGAGTTCACGTTCCCGTTCAGGTTTGCGAGATCCTGGTCAACCTCGCTCCAGGCCTCCAGCATCGCGCTTTGCTCGTCGATCTGCGCGGTTGTGCTCTTGCTCGGCGTAGTGCCAGCATTCATCAGCCGCCACGCTACGGTTGGCAGGCCGGTACGCACGGTTAGGCGGTGGCCTGTGGGCAGATTCCCGTCCTGCCAGAGCATATCGGTTAGGATTTCATTCGTCTGCGAGAGCAGTTCGACAACGGTGGGTACCTTGCCATTGGGATCGAGGCGTTTCGCCCAATCGGCCAATGTGAGAGCACCAGTTCCTAGAGTAGCCATTTGCTATTTCCTTTTAGGTTTGGGCCGTCGTGCCATAGAGAACGTCTTCAGCGCTCTTAACGCCCGCGCCGCCCGGTGCACCATGCACCAGCGGTTTATCGTCCGCCATCGCCTGGCCAATGTTGTTCAGAAAGCGGACAAAATCCGGGTAATCGCCGAATCCCGTCTCTTTCAGTTTTTCGCGCAGTGGTTGCGGCATGAAAGTGGCGATCACGCGCATTGCGTTTTTTTGCGTAACCACCAGCTTTTCACCGCCGATCTCTGGATCTTCGGAGATCGTTTTTACCCATGCTGTACGTTCGGCTTTCGCCGTCTCCGCGAGTCGCCCATGGAACCCGGCGGCAAGAGCCTCATGTTCGTTCAGGAGCGCATTGGCTTGCTCTTGGGACAGTCCTCGCTCGCGCACGATGGCGGCGATCCTGTCGGCGTCCGTTTGGACGAGCTTCGAGCCTTGCGGGAGTTCGATCTTTACTGCCTTGGCGGCTTCGAGCGCCATTTGTTTCGACTTCTCTGCCGCTTTCGTGGCCTCGGTCTGCGCACGTTTGGTATAGTTCGCACTGACCGTGCCATGCAACTTCACCACATTAGAATCAGGCATGGCCGTGAGCGCATCCGGTGCGTGGCCGAAGTCCGCGAGGAAAGTCCGCGCGTCTGCGGGAGTGACTGCCGGAGGGGTAGCGTCATCAGCCATGATTCGATTCCTTTATTCGCGGGTCGCTTTCTCGCTGTCCGCTTCGGTTGTTTCAAATGCCGAAGGCGTCCTGATTGCCTCGGCTTCCCTTGCGTCATACCGTTTTCTCGCGCGTGCTTCCTGCATCATCAGATAGAGCTTGTCTTCGTCCGCTTCGACGATTTCAGAAAGCAAAAACCGCCCTGCATCAGCCCGCCCGATGTTCTGGTGCGTCATATCGCCGCGCGCATGCGTGGGGTTGCGCAAATACTCCGACCATTCGAGCAGGCGCCAGAGTACACGTCGCGCCTCTGGCAGCCTAAGCACAGCCTGAAGATCGGCGATCTCCTGACTACGCCGATCGCGTTCCTTCCGCCCGGCGTTTCTGACCTGGCGCGGATCAGCCGCATTTTTGACGAGATCATTCACGCTGTTTGTCCAGATATCCCTCGATGCGCGCGACCGCTTGGGCAATCGCTTTGATGTCCGTCCACATCGCCCGACGCAACTCGCTATCCTGCTGGATATGATCGGCCAATGTCTGCGGAGTCAAATGATGGAGTTCCAGCTTCCGAATACGCGCGTTCGTCCACCGCAGCATCCCCCACATCGCAGCGAGCCCACCGCCAGTAGCAGATAAGAGCGCTTGCATGATGTCGCTTTGTTCCATCGCCGCCCGTTAGCTCAGTCTATAGAGAGACCACGCCCCGGCGCCGGTTTTGCGCGCGCGGAAGCGGCCGGCGGATTTATCGGTTGCCGCCGCATTCGAGGCAACGTCCATGTTGCCGACGAGTGTCCATCCGGTATTCGTGGTCAAACTCGCATCCTCGGCCGCCACGACCGAGATATTGATCAGGCTGAAATCGAACGCATCACCTGCCGCCGAATCCGGTAGCGCGGTATCCATGGCCGTCGCCAGCGGCATCTGCAACGCAGACGCCCCGGCCGCACCCTGGTTCACCGTAATGATGCCGGCCAACACTTGCGCCGCGGTGAGCAGAGCTGAGACTGTCGCGGCAGTCGGCGCGGCCTGTTTCACCAATTTCACGCTACGCTCGATGATCACACCATCGGCGCCTGCCGTACCACCAGCGCTCGTGCCGCCAGTGCCTGCAGTCAGCACCAGCGAACCGCCTGCGCCGCCGTTGCCGGTGCCGTTCGATTGCGCCCCGCCAGCTCCCGCCGTGATGGCTACGTCGCCGCCGGCCGCCGCCGCAGTGGCGGTTACGCCGGTCGATGCCCCGCCTGCTCCGGCGATCAGGTTCAGCGCACCGCCGACCCCTGACGCATGGGCGCCAGTCGAATTTGTCGCGCCGCCTGCACCGGCCTGGATAGTTACCGCGCCGGCCGCACCACCAACCTGTCCGGTCGCGCCGCCGCTGTTCGCGCCGCCGTCCTGCGATTGCAGGGTCACAGCCCCCGATGCTCCACCGGCGACAGCCGCAGCACTCGTTGCGCCAGCGCCGGATTGAATCGTGACTGTACCGGTAGCAGAACCGCTGCCTGCTGTCGTCGTGCCAGAGGCAATGGTCACACCGCCAGATGCGCCGCTGGTTGCCCCACCGGCACCTGACGTGAGACTCGCTGCGCCGCCAGCGCCGGTCGCGCCGCCGGCACCTGCGACAATCGTGCTTGCGCCACCGGGCTGCGTGCCAGCGCCCGCCCCACCGGTAAGCTTCGCGGCGCCGCCTGCGCGGTTTCCGCCGCCTGCTGCGCCGCCTTTGACTTCGATCTCACCGCCAACGGCGTCGTTGCCACCGGCGCCGCCGGTAACTGCTACGGCACCACCTGCGCCCGTCGTATTGCCCGCACCACCGGTGACGTTTACCCCGCCGCCGGCGCCAGTTGCCGCACCCGCGGCGCCGCCCACCAGGGACGCTACGCCACCGGTCGCATTGCCCGTGCTCGCGCCTCCCGTGACTGAGGCGAGCCCGCCAGCGCGGTTCGTCCCGACGCCGGCCGCCCCGGCGAAGACTACTGCGCCGCCGGCCGCATCAGTGGGCGCGCCGCCCGTGATATTGACTGCACCACCGATCCCGGTTGCGCCGGCCGCGCCGCCGGCGATCGTTACCGCCCCGCCATCGCCGCTGCCCGCGCCCGCTCCGCCGATGACCTGAGCAGCGCCGCCCGCGCCATTCGTTGCCCCTGACGCGCCGCCTCTGACTGTCGATACGCCGCCCGCGCCCGTTGCTCCGGCCCCTGACGCGCCGCCAGTCAGTTGAGCTGCCCCACCGTCTCCCGTACCTTGCCCGGCGCCGCCGACGGTGCGCCCGATTCCGCCTGTGGCGTTGCCGGCAGTTCCGGCGCCCCCGGTCAGTGATGCCACACCACCGTTACCCGAGGCCGAGCCTCCAGCCCCTGCCACGAACGTAACGGCGCCGCCGACTCCTGTGGAACCAGGTGTGCCGCCGGTGCCCGTGAATGCACCCCCGGCGTTGCCAGCGGTGCTCGATGTGCCGCCAGTCAACGCAACGGCGCCACCTTGTGCGGCAGCCTGGCCAGTGATTCCCAGAGAGGCATCGCCGCCAGCAATTGCATCGACAGTAATGAGGCTTGAGGTAACAGTGGTAGACATGATGTTTCCCTTTTATGTTGGCCAATCGGCAACGCGCAGCTCGCCATCGACCTGCAGACTGCCAGAGCTGATGACGAGTTCGCCGAATACGATTGACTGCGTACCAGATGGGATTACGCGACTTTCTCCGTCTGAGATCGTCGAAAATTGGCCGAACATGCCCGTTGCGGCGTAAAGGGATTCCAGCGTGATTGGTGACGGGATCTCGATCGAATCGTCCTTCAGGCGCAGAAGCACTTGGCCATCCGGTCCCTTGAATTCCTGGACGACATCGCTCGCATCGGCGAGAGAGTAATCTGCGCTCCCGGCGGAAAGCGTCAGCGCGCGGAAACGGAAGCATTCATCCTTCGCGCCCTCAGCCTTCACTGTGCCGCTGATGCCAGTATCGGCAGCGCCGGTTTCCACGTTTTCCCACGTATCGCGCCCCTTGCGCGAACGTTCCAGCCGCACTTGGCCGGTGAAGGTTCCTGTGACACTATAGGATGCGCTCTCACCAGGTTTCAATATGAATTGGCCTGAGACTCCGGCGGCGGCGAATGAACCCGAAAGCGTAGTCATTGCTGCATACCCTCCATCATTTGGCTCAACGCGGTATCCTTCTCCATGTCGATTGAGCCGAGATCGCGCGCCGCGCCAGTGACCTGTTTGGCGTTTGCTGCGGCTTGCGCATCAGCCATCATCTTCGCCTCGGCGTCCGAGGCCTTGCGCGCGTCCTCATCCGGTATGATGATCTGGGGATTATTCCCGAGCATGGTGTTGTAATCCTCGATCGCCTGGAACCAGTTGATTTTATGACGCAGTTGCGGTGCTACCTGGTTCGCGATGAGTTCAGACGCTCCGCGCAGGAAACGTTCGTGCCCGATAACGCCGACGAGCTTTTGGGCCTGCGCCATGATCGAGATATACTCGACGCGCAGCTTGGTGCGCGATAACTCCCGCGGAGGGTCCGGCAATAGACCGGTGCGATCCATCATGATAAATGCGCGATCGATCAGCGGGTCATGTAGCTCGTCTTTTGAGCGCTCCAGGACCGGCCCGAGTGCCAAGAGTTTTTCTTCCTTGCGCTCGGCGACCTCGGTCGCAGATGGTCGCTGGATGCCCATGATCGCCGGATCGGAGTACGCAAGCATGAGGAACAGATCCTCATAGAATGCGCGCTGGATGCGCATTCGGCAGTTCTGCTGCTTTAGCTCCAGCTTATCGATGGGCAGCGTAACTTCGTGGATCGGCGTGATGCCCTTCTGTCCCTCTCGGATATCGGCGTAGGTGATGTCACCCGGTAGGAGTGAGGCTTTCTGATTCCGAATGTGCGTCGGCGCAGACAGCGGCGGATTCAGCATTTTCTCGACGGCCTGCATCGAGCGTTTCTCCCCGACCTGGAGCTGCTTCACGTCGCCAAGCGCGACCATGCCGGGGCAATCCGTGCCCCACCAGTCATCGCCCGTTATGTCCCATCGCGACACGAGAATCGGGAAGTCATCAAAACCAGACTGACGCAGGAACGTATCCTCGCGCTCCTGGCCTTTTTCGATATGGACGGACGCAAATCGTTTCCCGCGTGCCGGATCGAGCGGACGGCGTGAATCGAAGTTGATGTTCGGAAGAATGAGCCAGGTCACAGGCACCATCTGATTGAAATCACCGCGATCCCACAACGAGCGCAATGTCGGCGAAGCGTTTGACCAGTCGATCAAGTTCGTGCTCTGATCGACCAGGTAGGTCGAAACGATTTCGAGCACAGTTTTTTCGCATTCATAGGCCCATTGGTTTATCTTGCCGCGCGCATCGCAGGCAATGGCGTAGCTCCCGATCGGGTAGCTGTAGCATCTGAACAATTCGTCGTTGTCGTCCAGGACGCCAGTTGCGGCGGTTGCGAACAGCCCCTTGCAACCGTAATGCACTGGCAGCGCGTTATAGAGGTTGGTTTGCGCAAACACCGTGAGCATGCGCTGCGTGACAATGTGCAGCCACTCCTTGACCGGAGCGTATTCGTTCATCTCTGGATCGGGGGTAATGAGTTTCATCCACGGCCTCGCGGGATTTGTCATCCCGGCGTGCATACCCGATTGTAGCGTGCGCAGCGAAAAGGTCCCCGTCGAATCGATGATCTTCTGGTTGCGCCGATCTCCCTTGTTTCGGTCTGTCGTGAACCAACGCGCTTTGCGCGGACTGATGTAATCATTCAAATCTCGCCAATGCGGCTCGTTGGTGGAGCGTTCGTTCCACAGCAAGGCACGAATGCGCTCGTAATACGAACGCAACGAGATCCCCTGGTCGCGGGAGATAAATGGCGTGAAGCGCTCGCCGGCCATCTAACGATCCCAATGACGGGACACATGCGCGACGAGAACGACGATGCCAACTGTAACCAGGATCATGAGCATCGTCGTGGTGTCCATCGGCGTTGTTGCGATCAATAGCCAAGGAGCGTTTTCTGCTCTTTGTTCTGCTGCCCGAGTTCGCCGAGACCCTTCGCGCCCGTCTTGATGGTGTCCGATCTTCCACCCGCAGCAGCGATGCGTTTGCGTTCCTGGTCGCGCGCTCCCTCTGGAGCAATCGCGCTTGCAGGCTTTGGCGGCTGTTCAACCACGAGATTAGGTGCCTTCGTGTCCGGCGTGATGCCGATGGCCTTCATCAGTGAAGGACCGAACAGCGCTGCGCCAATCATCAGCCCGGTCTCAAGTGACATACAGCTCTTCACGATCGGCGGGGGTGGGCTCAGGATTGAGATTATTTGCATTTATTGCCTCAATGCCTGAGCCTTCGTCGCGTGTTTCCTTGAATTGCTTGCACCAGATCGTTTCGACCGGACGATATCCGCAGCGCATCAAAAGGTTGGCGAACGTAGGTTCGGCTACGGGGGCCCCGTGGAACACAGCCGATACGCCCTCGGCTGCGAGCATGCCGTCGCAATACCGTATCAGGTGCATCCCAACATATCGACCGCGGTACTCCGGCAGCACGTAGATCGCATCGAGCCGCGCCTGGTCGCCAGATCCGGCGTAATGCGCATGCCGGCAAACAACAAAGGATGCGTAAGCGATGAGCCGGCCATCGATGCGGCCGGTGAAGATGCGCAGCATCCCGGCGGCATCCAAGCGCTCGTACCCAGCGACATCGAGGTCGAAGGGGAATCGCGGGAAGGTCACGACCTCAGCCCAATGCGCGCGAAGAACCGGCAGCGCATCGGCAATTACTTCCGCGAAACTTTCTCTATGGAGATCGATTCCTGTCACGTCGCACCTATCCGTTCTGCGGGGATAGGATCCGCTACTTTTCTTTTTGCGTCAAGATGTTGAGGAAAAGTGCTACGATTCTACTGTAGGCGGTAGGTCGTCAGATGGAGTCGCGACCTCGCTCGAATGGATCGAATTCCATGGCGGCGCGCTCACGCTGGGCATGCTCGTGATCCTCGTACGGATTCCATTCAGTTTTCGCGTGGCGCTTATCGTCAATGCCAAGCCGCGCGAGGATGTTGTCCGCCTCTCCGGGCATGTCTGGAATCGCGAACGTATTGAACAACGCATCGGCGTAGTTCGGCGAGCGGCCCAGGCGTTTTTTGATTTCGTCCTTGGGTTCGAGCAGGAATTTTCCGTTGGCGAACGTATACGTGGGCACGGTCATCTCGCCGACCAGCTCAGGCACTCTCGGCAACACGCCGAATTCACGCACCCACTGGCAGCCAGTCATCCAGATATAGGCGCGCATGTTCGCAAACCTTGGATCGAAACAAGGGCGATCGTAGGCTACCGCAATCGGTGCCTTCCCCGATGCCCGCCGAATGTCGATTGCCCCGTGTGCCCACCCCACGGTGTCATCGAAGAATTCCAGTTCATGATGCCATCGCAGCTCAGCCATTGCCACGCGCGAGGCGATGTCAACCGAGGGTGCAGAGCCACGCGCATGGGACATATACACCGGCTTGAACGCAACGATGCCCTGGCGCGGGAACAGCACGGTTAGGTCGTCACCGAATCGTGCCACGTCAATACCAAGGCGTTTCTGTGCCCAAGCATAAGCATCGGGCTTCGCGTCTCGCTCCATGGCGCGCTCGACTTCTTCGATGCCGAGGAGTGCATTGATGGATGCCTCCGGGAATTTTCCGAGCACGTTGACGCGCACCCATGGCGATTCACGCCCGTATTTAGCGATCTGATCTCGTGCCCACTGAAGCGATACGCGCGGCGCGCGAAGTGGGTCATCCGGGTCGCCTGTGATGTCGATGATGTTCCAGGTCGCTTTGTCCGGCCCGCACGCATCGTACAGCGGACCTTCGAGTTTCTCGGGGTTGCCTGCCTGCACGAGCTTGGTAACGACTCCTGATCCGAGCGCGGCTTCTGCCGTAGGCATGATGGCGCGCGGCATCGAGCCCGTCTCATCGAGGATGAACAGCAAGTAGTCCGCATGCAGCCCCGCAAGCGTAGCGGATTGCACCGACGGGTCGGCGGCCCTGCTCCACTTGCGCGCGCTCATCCACCAGGTCGCCGGATGCGCGCGCAGGAAGATCCGCTCGGCGGTCCACTGAAATTGATTGACGAGCAGCGGTGAACGCAATTGCCACTTCGCCATTTCCTTCCACAGATTATCCCGCAGGTTGTCGCCAGAGATCGAGGTCCCCGCGACGTTCGGATGCGGATACACAGACAGGAAATGCCAGGCGCACCAAGCAAGCACCGCAGTCTTACCCGGATTCTTACATGCTTTCAGGCAAGTGCGCTGCTTGCCTCGATGATACGCTCTCAGCGCATCGTCCTGCCACGGGTCAGGCTCGGCGTGGAGTTGCTCGCGCACGAAGAGGTTAGCTCCATCATCGGCCTCTCGATATCGGCGCAGCTTGGCCTGTGCGCGCTCGAATGTGGTCGTCATCGCGTCCGTGTATTGCAGCGGACAATGATGCGCCTATAGCGCTCGTCGCGAGCTGGGTCAGTAGGCGGCACCATGCCGGCGGCGTTGTCCGCGGCAGCGATCAACCGCGCCAGAACATCGAATGGGTCATGCTGCGCTTCATCGAGCGTGAATCGATGGTACCCCTGCGCATCGAGTGCCGTCCCCTCGCGCATCGGGATTCCTTTCGTGCGACAGCGGATCATTTGATCAACAGCTCCCCATCCACGACCAGTGTTCCGTCAACGATCAACTGGCCAAATATGACGGCCTGGCGGTCAGCGGGGATCGTCGATGTCGTGCCCGCTGGGACGCTCTCGGTGAAGTTCTGCAGCTTGTTGAGCGTTTCGACTTCGGTTTCGAGCGCCCGCACCTGCGCTTGCAGGCGCCGCGTGAATCGATTGCGCCCATAGTTTGACTGCCAGCTCATAGATCGCCCGCAATGAGATCGGCAAGCGAGAGCTTAGCATTGATTTCCTTCTTTTCCACCAACATCGACAGGTGGCGCATGAAAGTCTCGATCGCGCGCGGCTTGTCCCAGAACTTGACTTTGTGCATACGCCCAACGTGGACGCGCTGCCGTGCTTTCCCGTGCCCTTCGTGGCGGAAAATTTCCTCGAACTCATAGCCGGCAATCAGCCGCTGCAGTTCCGCCGGCATGTCGGCGATCTCGCGCACCGACTGGTGGCCATCGATAAGGTCGAAAGCATCTGCGGGCTGTGCGCGCAGATATGCGACCAGCTCTGCAATGATCAGATCCTTCGCATGCTCCTCGCGGATCTCCAACGCGAGCTTGTAGCGTTTCACGCGCTCCAGGTCGTCGTTGATCCAGCGATTTGCGGCACGATATGGCAGGCCTCGCGTGGAACATAGCGCCGCAAGCGTGCCGCCGGCCGAGACCTCCGCACAGATGTCAGTCAGTAGTTCGGGTGACGCGAGCGCAGCATTGATCTCGTACTCATTCATGAAAGGGCATCCGACACTGCGGAGCGTACCTCTAGTTCGCTGTAGATCACGCGCCCATTTTCCTGGCGGATAATCGCTACAACCAGCTTGACCAGCAAGTCATCGTCATCCAGCTCGATCTCGGCATCAGGATCTACCTGCAGCTCCTGCGCGACCGCGGTGACGTAGTGGCTCGTTTGATTTTCGCCCGGGGGTGCCCATCGGGTGATGATCCCGCGCACAGTGACGAGCCCATGCTTGCGCTGGTAGGTTAGAAGTGTCAGGGCGAGCGCCCTCAGCCCGAAATGGCGGCTGCCGAATTCCTCGAACGCCGGGTCATCATCAGTAGCGCGCTCCCCGCGCCATTGCGTCGCGTCGCCACGTCCCTCCCGGAGATTTCCGGGGTTGTTGTTTCGCTCACCCCTGGTTAAGCTCATGCTATTCCCTCCGTGACGCGCCAAGCTGGTCATGGGCCTGACCGGCCCCACTTCCGGCCGCACTCGAAGGCTACCACGGCCAGCCTGTTGACGCGAGAGCTTCGGACGGTGGAGATTGACCGTCGTGCTCCTGGTACGGATCTGGGCGCGCTCTCGCACCTTACGCTCGCCGGCCGCAAATCGAACCGACGACTGAGCCCGACCGGATTGCCCGGTCTGATGAACGGAAATTAGGGTTTCACCAATCGCCCGCCGTGTCAACGTGTAGCGACGTAGCGACCGAATGGCCTTTTTCTTACGCGCATACGGATATGCGTACATGCGCCTCACACTACCTGTACCTACCTCCCTATATAATAATATGATTTGAATATCTTAATAGCGGTAGCTACAGTAGCTACAGTCGCTATCTTATTGGAACGGAATGTCTTTTTCTGTAGCGACCTCTGTAGCGACCTCATGTTTTATCTCCAGCAGGTCGCTACCTGGAGCTATCCACAGCTTCACAACTTGTTTCCCGCGTCGCACGTTTCCGGTATTCGTCCACCCCAACGCGCGCAATGAGGTCGCTACACGCATCTGCCGACTGCGGTCAACTTCCCCAATTTTCAGGTCTAGGCAATGCAAACAAATCTCAACTACAGTCGTATACGTCCGGCTGCTGACCCACTGCGAAATCGGGTCGAGCCACGGATCGCCGTCGAAGCGTTTACTTTGCTCCCGCTCAGCATCGGCCCCTGGAATCGCGTGCCACGCCTCCCCGGCCCGGTAGGCCAGTAACCCCTCAACAAATAGTTGCTCGCGCCACAGGCGCAACCAAGCGATGTCTGCGCGCCCCTTGCACGCGATCGGCCAAAACCGCCTGGCCCCGGTCTCGTCCCGGTTCCAGTCGTCCTTATTGGTGCTCCCCACCATCACGCACTGCCGCGGATGGTCCGTTGCCCGATACCCATAGGAATCCCGGTAGCGATCGGTCTGGCACGAAATCACCTGCTTCACCCGCGTAACCTCCGCACGCGTGAACGCATCCATTTCGCTGATCTCGATCAGCAGCTTACCCTGGAGGATCTCCGCGAACGCCTTGGCGTTCGTTGCGCTCTCGTGCTGCTCAGCATACCAGTTGCCACCGATGATCGAGAGCGCCGTTGACTTATAGGTCCCTTGAGCGCCTTCGAGCACCACCATATTATCGACCTTGCACCCGGGCTGATAGATCCGCGCGACCATCGAGACCCAGAAATTCCGACTGACCGCCCGAGAATAATCGTTTACCTCGCAACCGAATATCTGCGCCAGGCTGCCCTCAATCCGCGGCTTCTGGTCCCATGCGATAGCTCCGAGCCATTGGCGCACGCAATTACGCTCCTCCCGATGTGACATAATCATTACGGCGCTCCGTACTGCGATCGGACCCATCATCACGATCCCCACCGCCCGCTGCATGTGCAGCACCAGGTTCGCGTCATCGGCATCCGTCCACTCCCTGGCCGGCGCCCCGGTCATACATCGGCCTAGAAACGTGTCGTACCACACCAGCCCCTTGAGCCTCGCGTCGCCTTCCATCACGCGCACCGCGTTGTCCAGATTCGGTACAGGCAGCCCCTTCCCGCTGCGCTCTAGCCCCCAGGCCTCCCAACACCGGATCTGCGAGCCAGGAAGCGTTCGTTTTCCAACTCGATCGGCTTCGTCACCTTGTCCCGCAAAATCACTTGCTGTTTCTGTGTTTCCGCCAGATCCTTCCGCAGCGATATCGGTTCGCATCGCAACACCGTTAGCTTGGCCCACATCTCCCGCAATTTCTGCCCTTTCCTTTTTCTCTAAAAGTTTCACCCGCGGCAACGCCCATGCTTTGAGGCGCTGCCAGTCCCACCCGTCTCGCACCGCATCCGCTGCGTCCCATCCTTCAGGCAACCTGTCATCATCGGGTATGATGATTTTCACGCTCTCGCACACACGCAGCAGTGCGTGTCCAAGTTCCCACATCGTCTTCGCCCCGGGCTTATCGGCGTCAGGCCACAGCACCACCTGCCGCCCCCGCAACGACTGCCAATCGGTTTTACGCCAAGCCGCCGCGCCGCCGGCCCAGGCAATCGGCACGTACTGCGGCGCCAGGATGCGCACCGCCTCAGCGCACTTCTCGCCCTCCACGATCATGACCGGTGCATTCGCTCGACCGCTCAGATCCGTTACGTTGTAGATCGGCCGCGGCATCGGCATTGACTTCCACCGCCAAGAGAAGGTGCCGTCAGAACCCTTGCACCAGGTTTGTGGCAGCACATCCTTGTGCATCACGCCATCGATGTCGTACGTCTCGAACCTGCACACATGGCCACAGACGCGGCCATCGCTATCTGTGTACGTCCACCGTTTGATGAACTTCAGCTTCGTCCAGTCGCCGCCAATTTTGCGGTAATAATCATCAGGTGGCGCCGGTGTGCCCTCGGGTATCGGCACGATCGGCGTCCAACCGATGCGCGGTGCCGCTTGCCGCGCTCTCACCGGTGATGCACTATCATCGCCGCTCCCACCGTTCGTCAACCGTTTCACAGCCTCGCTCTGCTTGATGCTGTAGATCGCCGCATAGAGCGAAATCAGATCGCCACCAGCCTGCCCGGTCGCAAAATCCGACCAGGCCCCGGTCATGATATTCACAGACAGCGATTTGCCGAGCGAACCCTGTAAATCACCTACGCGAAATTCGTGCCCGGACAGCGTTCCTTCCGGGAACCATTCCGACAACAAGCTCTGCGCATTCGCGAGCAATCGCGACGCGACACTAGTAAAATTCATACTACATCACCCGGTCAAGCCAAGGGCGTGAGGCTTTTGCTGATCATCGCCTCGAGCTGGCCAGTGATCCTGCGAATCCGCGCAGCGTTGCATGGCTGGCACCAGTGCTCACTCCACGCAGTGCCAGCCGGCCGATCGCAGCCGGGCTCAATGCACAACTTGCCGGTGCGATATATCGCGCTATTCAGCGCGTCGCCAGGGTCATCGTATCTATGCACTGAAGTAATCATGCACGCACCCATTTCCCTTCACGAATGAAACCATGGTCACCACAAGCCCTGCACAACAGTGATGGTGACAGCGTTAGCGGTTCCCATGATTCGACATGCCATTTATCCCCAGGCCATTGAGGTCCGGCGTGATCGAACATGATGAAAGATTTGCAAATGGTCCCGTTCGCTGCAACGTGTTCAACATTTGCCCCTGCCCGTTCAACATCCAGTAAATCTTTATATCGTTCAGCGTTCTCTGCAATTGAACGATCCGGTTTCCAGGATACAAAGCACAGCGTATGACCATCTCCCAGATCTACAATATCAGCGCGCACGGGACTTCGCCTCATCCACCAGTAGGCCCCGCGCAGCCGCGAAGGAACCACGCCCCGATCGCGAAGGGATTGAGACACACTTGCGCCAACTCATACGCCGTGATATCCGCTAATGGCACGAATTCCGCTCCGTTAGCTCCGTTAGGTAATTCATCCATAATCATCGCTCCTCGTTAAGTTGATCAATCGCATCGTCCTGGTTCCGTGCAACGATCGCGAGCCCGCCGGCCTCGTTCACCACCCTACGAAATGTAGCTTGCTCGGCGCTTTCATGGCCGCCGTCGGTTTTCACTTCAACGCCGACGAATTGCGCGAATGGTTTCCCGATGTGCTTGGATTCAATGATGACCGTATGCCACCCAATGAGATCGCTCGACCCGACGCAGAGCCCGCTCCTAATCATGCGCGCCTGGCGAATTAGTATATCGCCAGGAACCACTTTGATCTCGCGCATCTGCATGAAACGCTCTGCCTTACCCTGATACGCCATGCCAACCTGATTGCGGAACAACCGCAACCCGAGCTTCGACAAAGCCATCCAGATACGATGCTGCAGGTTTGCTTCAGCCATGTTTGTTGGTCGCTGCATTTTTCTTGTAGTGCTCCAACCGCACATGCGCAACACACGTTCGATGTTGGCATCCTTTTTCGTGCGCGGCCTCGTATCCAAGTGGGATTGGTTTCCCGATCTGCATGATCAGAAATACCCGATGCGCGTGGATCGTCACATTCATTCCGCGATAGCGGAAGTTGAGCCGCGCATATCCTTTATGATCTAGTGTGCCTTCGTACACCATACATTCACCACGCGCATGCAAGTGCGACACAAGCCTCGCTACGAATGCGTCTTTGCGCCGCATGGTTTGATCGCGCACAACATCAAATTCGAGCTGCCGCCTTGCTGGGTTGCCGGCGCGATTTTGATTCTTGCGAATGCGTTTGTCGTTCATTGTCATTCACCGATAATCATACGATTCCACGTTGCATCGACGCCACCGCCTCGGCCGCCGCTTTTTTTGCCAGCCGGCCGCGATAGACCATTTGCGCCCACCGCTCCGCGCACTTGTAGCCCCTGGTGCGGCCGATCGCGATTAAATCATCAAGTGTTCTAGCCTGTCCCTGCTCGATCCGCTTCGCGCGCGCATCCTCGACCTCGCGCAGTTCGCCCGCAACCTCATCAATCTCGCGCCCGATCACCGCGAACTTGAACCCGCACTCCATGCACGCCGGTCTCGCTGCCGGCATCACCGCATAACACTGAGGGCATTGTCTGATCGGCGCCGCATCATCGCCCACACGTTTCCTGCGGCCCGATTGCAGTGACCAGGCGCGCGCATCGTCCGGCAAGCCGTGCCGCAGCGCATTGCCCGCGTGATCGAGGATCACGGCATAATCTTTGCCCGGCGCCGGCCGCAGCGCGCGGCCAACCTGCTGAAGATACAGCATCAGTGATTGCGTAGGGCGCAGGAGCGCTACGGCTTCGATTGCGGGTACGTCCAGCCCCTCGCCGAACAGATCGACGTTCGTCAGGACCAGGGTCTGCCCGCGGCGGAATCGTTCCATGGCCGCATCACGGCCATCCATCGATGTCGTGCCATCGACATGTTCTGCCGCGATGCCGGCAGCGCAGAATCTCGCGGCAAGGTCTATGGACGATGAAATCGACCAAGCGAACAGCACCATCCGCTTCCCGTTCGCGAGCTTACGATAATGCGTGAGCACGTCGCCCATTATCGCCGAGCCATCCATCACGCTCGACAGCTCCTTGCGGTTATAGTCGCCCGCCATAATATGCACCGCCGATACGTCAGGCCCTGGTGGCGCGAAAATTTTGAACGGCGAGAGCCAGCCATCATCGATTAGCTCGGTCACCGTGGGACCAGTGACCAGCTCCTTGAACCATCCGCCCAGGCCGACGCCATCGAGGCGTTCCGGTGTGGCGGTGAGCCCGATATGTGCGGCTCGCGAATATGTTGTGAAAATCTCCGACCAAGATCCGGCAGCCACATGATGGCACTCGTCCCAGATAATCAGCGATGGATCGGGCAGCATCGACTGCCGGCCGCGTAACGTCTGAATCGAGCACACCTGTACGTTCTGTTTCCGATTGCCAGGGAATCCTGCCGCTACGATCCCGACATCCAATCCCGCCGCTTCCGTGAGTGTTGCCACGGATTGCTTCACCAGCTCACGGCGATGGACGACGAACCATGCACGATATCCCTTACTTGTCGCGTGCCGTAGCATATGTGCTATGAGCACGGTTTTGCCGCTCGCGGTCGGCGACTGGATAAGCACAGCGTTGCACCCTGCGCGGATGTGCTCGCGCGCCTCATCGATCAGGTGCGCCTGATAATCACGCAGGACGAGCATTACGTGCCCCGCGTCAGCATTCTGTCGGTCAGTCGCTTCCGCCGTAAGCGTGCAATGTCGAGAATACGCGCGTGATGTTTGCTCGGCACCCAACCTCGTGTTTGCCAGCGCGATACTGCGCCAGGCGTAATTCCGAGTGCACGCGCCAACGCGCGAACACCGAGCAACTTACACACTATACTGGCCGGCGTTCGATTTTCCATACGATCCTCCGTTGAGCAAAATTAGACAGCTATTCCGATGGTGCTGTCAACTGGCATCGTAACCCATTGATTTTGTGTTGTAAAAAAAACAACACCCGACCACTTGACGACCGTTGCGTTTTATGAAACACTCCGTCCCGAGCATTTTGCTCATACCAGCAGCCCTCGGATACAGGGCATAAGGAAATACCGTGTCACAACTCACGCAAGTAAATCAGCAGTGGTCGAGCCGGCCGGCCGACGAGCGGTTCACGTCACTCACCGATCTGCAAGCTCATTTCCACGATGTACGCGAGCATTCACGCGCCACCGTCGTCGCCTCACGCCGGCTCGCCGTTGAGCCGACCGAGGATAACAAAGGTCTGGTCGTCACCGGGCCGAATGGCCATGCTTATGCGCCGACCAACTGGAGCTTTGGCCAAGTCGCGCAACTCGCGGAAGCGCCCGCCGGATACCTGCGCAGCCTGCCCTCTCCCATCGCGGCCGACTGTATCAACTACGGTCTCCAGTTCAAGCGCGACATCGAGGATGTCGGCGTACTGCTCTACAAGAACGATGGCGACCCGATCCTGCGCGCCGCCACTGGCCCGCGCTACGGTCGCATCTGGAATGCCGATATCACCGACGGGCTCGTGCAGCGCTTCGGTGACGGCCGCAATGGTGCGTTTCGCATTCCCGGCGAGTTCGGCCACCAGGTCGAGATCACCAAGCAGAACACCACGCTCTACGGCAGCGACCGCGATATGTTCGTGTTCCTGTGCGATGAGGATCATCGCATCGAATTGCCGAATCGCCGCAACGGGCAAGCCGGCGCCCTGGCGCGCGGATTTTTCGTGTGGAACTCCGAGGTTGGCGCCGCGACGTTCGGTCTCGCGACGTTCCTTTTTGATTATTGCTGTTGCAATCGCATTGTGTGGGGCGCGACGCAATACAGCGAAGTCACGCTGCGCCACACCGCGAGTGCGCCCGACAAGTACATTGAGCAGATGGCCCCGGCGCTCGAAGACTACGCGAACGGTTCGGCCGCTCCCGTCGTGAAGATGATCGAGGATGCGCGGGCGAAGCGGATCGACAACGTAGACGAGTTTTTGAGCAAGCGCTTCGGCCGCAAGATGGTGGACGCGATCAAAGTGGCACATGACCAGGACGAGCATCGCCCGATCGAGTCCCTCTGGGATGCCACAGTAGGTGTCACGGCATTCGCGCGCAACATCGAGCACCAGGACCGCCGTGTGGACTTGGAACGCCAAGCCGGCGAAATTTTGGCCTTAGCGATGGCCTAGGAGTAGGGCTAGTTTTCCCCTGCCCCTGCTAACGCGGGGGCCTCGGAAACCGCGCCGGCCGGTAGCCGGCTAACCGAAGGGGGCGAAAATGGAACTGTGTGAACGCAAACCCGGCGCCTTGGTGCTCGGCCCTACGCGCTACGGCGCCTGGACCATTTCCGCGCCATGGCAGTCGCAGATCGCCGGTCCGTTCGAGGCGTGTGTGTATCTGACCGCGCTCCCGACTGGACCGCTGTCTGTACGTGTGCGCGGTAAATCGCCAGAGGCCGCACATGACGCGGCGGTCGCAGCGATTGAGGCGGCCGAGTACGTTCACCCATTCCGACCGCACGATCTGCCGATAGCTGGCAGCGGAGCACGCAGGATCTATGATTACCTGTGCGCGCAAAAGGCTGGCGTGCACGCTGAAGCCGTCGCCAATGCGCTACACATTCCAGTCAAGCGCGTCCGGCCGGCGTTGAGCAACCTGCGCATGCGCCGGCTGGCTACGTCGAGCGGGAAGATGCCGTACATGACTTGGAGGGCATTGATACCGTGCTCAACATAATCTCGCTTGGCGCTGGTGTGCAGTCGAGCACTATGGCGCTGATGGCGGCTCACGGTGAAATTACGCCGATGCCGGACTGCGCTATTTTTGCGGATACCGGCGCGGAGCCTCGCGCTGTCTACGATCACCTGAACTGGCTGGAGAAACAATTGCCATATCGCGTGCATCGCGTGCATCGCGTGCAGGCTGGAAATTTGCGCGATGAGATTCTAGGCGCAATGGTTGGCATCAATAGAATGGATGCTCGCCCACCGTTTTTCACTGCGTCAGGAGGAATGCTCAACAGGCAATGTACGCACGACTTCAAGATCGCGCCAATTCAGAAAAAAGTCGGCGAACTGATCGGCCATGTACCGAAGTCACGATGGCCGTTAGACGTGCGTGTAATTCAGTGGATTGGCATTTCAATGGATGAAGCCCATCGCATGAAACCTTCGCGCATGTCATGCGTGCAGAACCGTTGGCCGTTGATCGAACTCGCAATGAACCGCACTAATTGCCTTTCGTGGTTCGATGCGCGAGGACTGAAACGACCGCCTAAAAGCGCCTGCACGTTCTGCCCGTATCACAACGATGCGATGTGGCGGGACATGAAGGCCAATGATCCAGAATCGTTCGCAGACGCCTGCCGCATAGACGAAGCGATCAGGCCGGGAATTGCAAAGCAGCGAAATAAAGAACAGTGGTACCTGCATCGCCAGCGCATACCGCTCGCCGATGTTGACATGCGAACTAAACAGGAAGCAGGACAGGCTGACATGTTCGGCAACGAATGCGAAGGCATGTGCGGCGTATGACCTGGCGGGCGCTGGTGCCGTGGCCTGCCAACTACAGGAATGGAACAAAGTGAAAACTATTACGTTGACGAAACTGAAGTACACGATTGGGTCGGTACGGAATGAAATCGTACATCACGGACAATCAAACTGAGGAGAATGAAAATGAGCCAACCCTTCATGCACGGCATGAACCGTGCCGACAAATGGAATGTAGACACGCCAGAGGGCCTCGCGAACGCCTGTGAATGGATGCGCAGGCACATCACCCTCTGCGCCGATAACGCGCGCTGGATGATGCCGCGTTCGGGCTCGGTCATCGTCATCGACAAAACGAATCAACGCATGATCCGCGTGCTCGGGGTGCTGCCAGAGACCAGCACCGAGACAGTCCTGCACGCAATCGGGTGGACGTGGATCGATAAGGCTAACGGTGAGGAGGTCCCGCAATGAGGAAAGCTCAAGTTTTCCGCGACGCGAATAGCAGACCGCTACTCGTGTTCGCGAAGGGGCGCACGCTTTACCACGCCGTCATCGCCGATGACACGACGATCAAACTGACCATGCTGGACAGTTTGCGCGGACTCACGCCGCTCACGTACCGCGAGGAAGATTATCCCCCAAAACGGGCGGCTAGCTTTTGGCTGAATCATTCGGTGCGCGAGATCACCAGGCCAGCGAAAGCAATCCTGCGCAACCTGGTGGCCCGTAAATCACAACTAGGGAGATACACATGACAGAAGATTGCGGCGCCGGTGTCCGCTGTTTGGGCCTCGCGCTCCTGCTGATGATTGATGGCCTAATCTGGGTCAGTATCGGTATTGGCATCGGTTACTGGATATGGGCATGACCTCACTCGGCACGATGGTCAAAATGATCGCCGGCCTGGCCGGGGCGAACGACGTGGACTCACGCACGAACGAGTTCATTGAATCCATCATCGAGCAAACCGATGATGGCCGCGACACAACTCGACTGAGCGAGAAACAAGTCGCCTGGATCGAGGATATCCACCGCAAGCACTTCGCAGGTTAAAGCCATGATTAGATTTTCTGCAATTTTGTCCATAAGCGCAGCCCTCAAGGCGGTCGAGAACGACGGCGACGCGCTGCGATACGTCAAGGACCAATCCGAGGCCGTGTGCCTCAAGGCGGTCGAGAGCAACGGCGACGCGCTGCGATACGTCAAGGACCAATCCGAGGCCGTGTGCCTCAAGGCGGTCGAGAGCAACGGCGACGCGCTGCGATACGTCAAGGACCAATCCGAGGCCGTGTGCCTCAAGGC
>ERZ1292629.412-Hain-H43-01um-R1-412-length-45664-cov-18_pt1 | contig 45664 bp, 58 predicted proteins | sample MGYA00564399_ERZ1292629 | MGnify/ENA primary metagenome ERZ1292629 (study PRJEB36523, sample SAMEA6512636) | groundwater metagenome | collected 2019-01-08 | study: AquaDiva: Metagenomics assemblies of 32 groundwater samples
AGTGGACAATTTTCGTTATGATTCATACTTTCATTTGTGAGGAACCTTGTAATGCAATGAACTCTATTTTTTTAATAACTTCATTCATTATCGTAAGTGGAGTCTTGCCGAACACTTCAATCAGCGGATAACCCTTTTCTCCTGCAAGGTTGCAAAATTCGGCGTCGACCTGCGCCTTTTGCTCCTCGTTGAAGATCTTGTCTTTGCAGAACGACTTGTAGGTAACTTCCTCATTCATCGGATTTTTGTGTCGTCCAGTGAATATCACTACGAGTGGGTTTAGCTCTTCTTCGATTCCATAGAGATACTCAAAGTTGTAGTCTCGTCCGAAGATCTTGGAATAGACTAGACTCGACGTAAACCCCCTATCCATCAGAAACGGGTACTGCTTGAATTGAATGATAGTCTCACTAAAGAGCTGAGAATACTTCTCGACGTCTCCTTTTTTGATGTATGTCTGCATGTTTGGCATCTTGATGATTGGCAGTTTCAGATGTTCGGAAAGTAACTGAAGCGCAGTAGTCTTTCCCAAGTTGTCTGAACCGTCTATAATTAAGTGTAGTGGTTCCATGTCATGCGAAGCCTAGACCAGATTTAATAAGCACCCATTCATTTTCTCCGTGCCGTTGCCACTCTCCACTTCTAAGTGGGAGATCTAAGATGACGCGCCAATCTTTTTCAGGTTCTTTCCGTGCAGCCTGTTCTATTTTTTCAAGTGTTTGGTAGTATTCCCAGTCCTTATCATAATCACCTACATAGTACAACTCGCCATTTTTTACAACTTTGTAGCCGCCAAATCCGTTATATAGAACGGTGTCCATAGCAAGCAGATCATGATTGCCAGGGCAGTGCATGCATCCACCGCGTATTGGATTTTCTTGAAGGGGTTCTTTTTTCATACTAGAATAAACTACTCTGCAATCCGCATGCGTTAATAATTTGATGCTTGAATTCATTAATCTTATCTGGCTTGTATAACACCGTTGCTGGATGGTCAATTGTAGCGTCTCCGTGATAGCTCTTGCGTACTGCCTTGCCCATGGTAATTACTTTCACTTCTGGATTATTTATCATCAGAGTCGCAATCTCTTTACCGAGATGCATACCCCAGAACTTAATCAATTCCTCGGATGGTTCTTCGTTTTCAACAGTAGTACTCTTTACTAAATTAGTGAAGTAACAATCTTCGTGTATTTTTAGATCTTTGAGTACAGGTATGAGTACTTTGGATGACCCAGATTCTGGATCGTGCCAAGCTTTGTATCCGTGAGTTATTCCCTGTCCTGGGTTAAGTCCTACAAATATATACTTAGGGTTTATGCTCCCTTGACCTACACAAGACACGTAGCCCGGAACATTTAGAATCTCTTCGTTGATTTCTTTCATTTTACGCTCTTTGATCTTTGTGAAGTTATTCTGTTGAGTTATTCTCACCTGAGTTAGAAACTCTTCCCATGAGATGCGCCAAGCCAAGAGTAAGTTGCTCATGAACAAGAATGCATCTGAGATCTCTTCCTTGACTCGATCGGTGTTAGCATCTTTGTTGTTTTTGCTCCATTTATTAAGTACCGACGGAAATTCTCTTCGAGTTTCCACTAGCTCTTCAATGGCTTTGAATATGAACATTTCGCTCATTTCATTACGTTCCTTTTCTAGAATAGTATCAATCGGCACGCCTACCAGTTGCTCGAATTCTCTTTGTTTTTTGAGGATGTCTATCATATTAGTATCAGCACTACTAAGAACTTCCAAAGTGAGACTACCATTATTGAGAGAAGAAGTAATAGTGCAATCCCTAACAACACAAGAGGTAATATGATTGCTCCCATTGCAGCAAGTAAACCGCCTTGGATAAAATAATACTTTATGTCATCCCACAATGTCATATCTTTAGTTCTCCTTTGTCTGCTAATTCTAGAACCTTAAGTACATTCTCACCCTTGATCTTATATCGTCTATTCTTTTTCCCTACAGTGATGATGGGACGAAATAGATCCATGCCAACTTCACTTTTCATCTTCTCCATAAAGGTCATAGTAGAGTTCCACCATGGAAAAATGTTGTTAGCCATGAGCTCACTCGGTGTGTAGTACTCTTCGAATTTTATATCTTCTCTATTCATTTAATTTTGACATTAGCTCCGTAATCCTTGCAGCATACCCGGCAATGTCAAGCTCCGTTGTAGACTTTTTTATAATTCCCTTCACAATCCATTCTTTTTTAAGTTCTTCTCTTAGCTTTTCTGCAGAGGTCCCTTGTTTCTTTGCAAGCTCCCCGATAAGTGCATTCATTCGTTTGCGGAACCGTTCTTTAGTCTCATCGGGGGTTTCATTTTTGAACTCTTCTATCTCTTCCTTCGCGTCTGTTGGTATAAAGATTGCAATATATTCAGTACCCATCGGTTTATCCGTAAGTCTAGACACTTCACCTGCGTATTGCTCGTATGTGTGTAGAGTAAGAGTCCTGTCTCCAATCTTGGAGATACGGAAACCGTCTAGTTGTACGGGAAAAATTATCATGTTAGATATTCATTGCACCCAGTGCTTCGTCTATGTTTTCAGTATTGCTCGACTGAATTCTCTGCGGATCTGGCTCAGTAATCTTAAGATTTATGCGTGCGTTATTCTTCATCCCAACTACCCGTAAGAGTGTACGTATTGCTTTAGCAGTATTTCCAGAACGACCAATCACCTTTCCCATGTCTGCTGGATTGAGATCGAGCGTGAGAAGGACCCCCATCTCATCTACAGTTCTAGTTATCTTTACATCATCGGGATTAGTCACTATTCCCATCACAACATACTCTAAGAATTTTTCGTCTGGGTTCATGTTACCAATCATCTTCTGCCTCGCCGTTAGCAGCTGGCACCGCAGGAACTACGTTCTGAGGAGTCCCTTTCATTTCCATGAGTAGATCATAAACGTACTCAGCTGAGATTTTATTTATTGTGTCTGTAATTTGACCATTGTATTCTTTAGTTCCAAGATAGCCGATAAGAATGTCTCCGTCTTTCAATTTTTCCACGAACTTACTACCGTAACCCTGCGCCTCGAACTTTTTATCTCCATAGCCGTCAAGTTTCACTGTAGCCAACGACCATGTTCCACCGAATTTGCTCGGCATTGTTTTGATTCGTATACCTGTAACTTTTACTCTCATGTTATGTGTTATGAAGTTTGTAATTTTTACCGTCGTACTTTCTATGACAACTTATGCACAATCGTCTGTAATTCTTTCTCTTCCTCTCATGCTTCCGACCTCTAAGCAGAGTCCAATTATAGATTTTTGATACTTCAGAACATTTTCTACTTTCGCATCTATCAGCCTTGCCGAATTTCAATTCTAACCAACTGTGTACTGAACTATACCCTGGATTGTCTGTAGACAAAAGCTTCTTTGTTTTTTCAGAATGATGATAGCCTTGCATCGGGTGTCCATACAACTTGAATTGTAGTTTGGCTGCTATACTTAATTTTTTACGAGTTTTAATCGAATGGGTTTTGCCAAGCATGCTCATAGATGGTAACCGACCGAGTAATGCTATGCTTATACGACGTCGTGTTGCGTCAGTACGTTTCATTCCTCGATGCGCATTTCCAATTTTACGTCGAGTTTCTTTAGACAGTGGTTTATGTACATAGACTCCTTGTGTCATAGAGCATTTTCGAATAATGTGTCGAACTTCAAACAATCGCACCAACGTTCATGCTTCTGTGGCCTGTCGAACTTCTTATTACGCACGTTTTCTATAAAGGCTTCAATCCTGGTCATGAACACCATAAGATCTGCCTCTTCATAGTCGTATCTAAGTACCTGTATCTTGTCATTGCCCACTCGACCTTTGAGCATTATCACATACCTTAGTGGAACTATTTTACCAGTCATCTGGTATTTCACTAAAGTATATGTCAATGATTGTGCGGAGAGCCGTGTCTCCTTTTCGTCGTATCTGGCTTTGGAAGTTTTAAGTTCTACCGTGGAGTTGTCTGCATTCTCTGCATCAATTCTGCATGATACTGGAATTTCGAACGGCTGCCCAGTCACCAGATTTTTCACTTCCATTTTTACGGGGATTTCGAAACGTACTGGATTGATTCCATGTTCTGCTACAAGCACTTCTTTTTCATCCCAGTATGAATCAATGATAGATAGACCATCATCACGCATCTCTTCAAATCCAACTTTAAGTGCTTCTGGGGACGGATATACCTTATCTCCCCTGAAGTTGATTTCGTCTGGATCTAATGCTTTAATCGTGAACTTGTCTCTGAATATGTTCTTGACTATTTTTTTATCTGCGTGGAGCCATGCAGTTTCTTCATCGTACTGGTCATAGATGTTACCGATTGCTTCATGTATAGCATTACCGAACTCCAAGTGCTTCATAGATTGCGGAAGTTTCAGCCCAAGGTATGTTGCATAGTAGAACTTACGAGGGCACTTCTCATAATCCATAATCATGCTAGGTGAGAACCTGTTTATTCCTAAGTCATTCATAGCTGTTCCATTTCGTCTAGTAACTGGTTGTCCTCGGCTCGTAGTTCTTCCTTTGCAAGTCTATACACATTCCTCGCTTTCTTGACATCGTCCTTTGTTTTGAGCTCATTTGCCAACGCTGTCATATAGTTCTGTCTAGCAACTGCAAATGCCTCCAATGCTGGTGAGAGTGTCATGTTAGAATGTTGATGTTAGTTCTCCTAGCTTCTTATCTCGTAGATTGCGCAGCACACTGAGTTGTTCTTCTTGGAATGAAGAAGCTTTTGTCTTCATTTCCCTATTGAACTCATCTATCTCAGACTTCTTCTTAACTGAAAGTAGTCTATTGATGAGCGGTGCAATTGATTTTGCTTGTTCTGGTGATAGTGTTTTCACGTCTACTTCTTTTTCCTCTTCTAATTCATCTTCACCCAATATTCCCTCAATCCCAAGATGGCGTAGAACTGCTCTATCATAAGCACGCTTCTGAGCCATGTTTGCGGGATTTTGCCTACCCCTCGACCCGAGGTTGGACCTATTGGATTCCCCCAGTTCGGACGTGCATCGTCCATCTTGATCGCAGATAGTAGCCTGAATAAGGTACTGGAAGTTGTTTGTGTAAGAAGGCTGAGTAAGTATCTCATACTTTGGATCTCCCTTTATTCCGGCTTCATCTGCAATTCTCTTCACTGCATTGTGGGTAAGTATAACTGCAATGCGATCCTTTCGTTTGAGGGTCCACCACTCAGCTTTCTTTAGGAATTTATCAAGGTACACTACGTTTCCCTTTTTATTGCGGAATCCTTGGTCAAGACCAATCGTGATGTCAATCGGGGCTTCTTTTGGATTGGCAGCCGGCTTTTCTTTACGGACTTTCTTTTCTTTTTTCTCCTTCTTTGGAGTCTTTTTAGATTTCTTTACTTTCTTTTTCATGTTAGATGTGACGAACTGGAATGTGGACAGTCTTGAGAGTCTCTGTTTCGTTATCTGGCATCTTGTCAGCTATCCTAAGGAATGCGTTTGCAACTCCCATCACAGTTTCTTTCCTTGACCCAAGGAACACAAAATCCTGACGTTTACGAGAGTTGTGTATGTTGACCGTGCCGTCCATAAAGATCTCTGCAAGCATACCAGTTTCCTCATCTATCCACTTTTCAGACTGTTTATTCATCGTCGTTAGCCTCTGAGGCTTCTTTTATTTGAACATAATAATATGTATCTCCTTTGTTGAGCAAGTCTTTATCAACGTATTTCTTAACTACTAATTTACCGTACGTCTTTTCTTTAAGTCCTCTCATTTCATTGAGTATCCCTCTAATGGATACATTCCAGGTGCCGGAATTTGCATGAGGTTTGCATAACTTGTAATCTTTAAGACCGCTGAGGCTTACAGAAGTGTTGTAGACCCTCCACCCAATTATTTTTCTAGTTGGTTCATAGAACAGTCTTACTAACTTTCCTGTCATCCCGAGTTGAGTGCAAGTCCTGTTTGGAAACATGAGCGTCCCATACTTTACCATGACTGCAGCAGTGAGAGGTCTATCCGATGCTGGATCTTTGTGCTTAGTTCGTGGGGTGTATGCCATGAAGTGTATCTTCCTAAGAGTCTGCTTGACCATGCTACTTTTTTGAGGGTGGGTATCCGGGAACATCGTCACCAGGGTCGAGTCCTCTGACAATTGTTTCCCACCTGGGTCCGAGAACATCTTCGGGTGATTCTCCATAGTATTCTTCAAATTCTTCTTTAGTCATATTAATGTTAGATGCTTGCGGCTATTTTATTTATGTCATCGACCGTGAGATAAAATTCATCATATTCTCCTTCCTCTGATGTGACCTTCTTCTCTGCAAGTTCTCTGCACTTTTCTGCGAACATTTCCTTTCTGTATCCTACGAATGTCTCGTAGAATTCGTTCCAACGTTTCTGTGCTCTGTGGTCCTGAAAGATTTTCATAATGTTTTGGTTGTTTCCTCAGCGTAGTGCTCCTACCTAACGGGAGGAGCCCTACACAGAAGAAGTTAGGTTAATTTACACGAACTGCTGAAGCCAGAGCCAGTAGATTCCTAAGTAAATAGTTCCACCGACCCAGATCCAGATGAATAGTTTTTCTGCGAAGTTCATGTTATTTCTTTGTAATTTGTACTACATCATCTCCATAGCACCGTTCGCCGTCGTCTCCAAGAGATTTAGCTATCTGTTGCCATCTAAGATTATGATGAGAACCGACCGGTGCAAGAGCGTGGGCTATTTCGTGAATAACTGTGTTGCGCACCTGCTTCTCTTTATTTAGTAGAACCATTCGAGAGTTTATTTTGATTATTCCGACAAAAGCTCGACCTGTCATCTTGCTTCTGCCTTTCCCGTATTTGACTTTACCAAAAGTACTTCTCATTTTAGTAGAAAAGAGTAGCTTCCATCTTTTAAGACCGTGGTGGTCCATAAGATCTCTTGCCATCTTTTCTGCATCTTGAATTTTCATTTTGTTAGCTTAATGCTTTGTGTAATCGAACTGCAGAACTACCAACGGGAGAATTGAGGGCACTAGCAGAGGTCTCTTGCTTTCGCTCAACTTCTCGCCCATCAGTTTATCTAGAAAACTGAGGGCACTAGCAAATGGGTCGACCCTTGGGCGGAACACCACTTCGTTCATCAATTCTCCTGATGATAGTCCTGCTATTTAGTTGTCAGAGAACTGGAGGGGATTTGGAAGAGGGCTGAGGGTAGCACCAGGGTCCTGGGAGCCAGTTAGCCAGAGCGCCCTTGCCCTCTTCCTTCCTACCTCTGATACAATTATATATATCCAATTGTAATTGTAAACTGTTGTGAAGGTCTTTTTGTGTGTCAACTGTTTATATCCGAAATGAATGTTGCAGAGCATAGCTATATAGGAGGTATTTACACATGAGGTAATGTATTCCCAAGTGAGTGTTATGCAGCAACAAGACCCTGATATATGGTTGAGCCGTTATTTCACGGTCCTTTACTTTTAACAACATCTTGAGTATATTAGGGTTATGAAGTCCATTAGTAAGAGTCCAGTATGCCCAAGAGTTAGCAACTTCTTTGCTGCTTCTTGGGCCTACTCGGCCTACATAGTGAGCTTCATGCAAGGCGCCCCGGCTTATACCCGGGGTTGTTTTGCGTTCTAGTCTGGAGTAAGTTGAGGGACTTAAAATTGCTCAACGGTGGTGGGAAGACTGGCAATCCTATAAGCCAGCTCAGCCTCAGAGGACTCGGTTCCCACCTTTCTTTCCCTACGTAGTACCGGAAAAATGTCCGGGAGCGGGAGGAAAGGAGGGTGGTCAGTTAGTTTCCTAGAAGACTCAGTTCACTTAGGTCTTCTAGATTAGTTCTAAGGTCTTTAGCTCTAAGTCTTTAAGTCTCTATGGAATCTATATCTAATAAAATCAAATTTGAGCCGAGACGACCCACGAAGGGCACGCCTGAGAATGCTAACTGCGAAAGAAACGAGTACGTCGGTAAATTCACAGACAAGCTTAATCTCAGCAGAGGAAAATACCCTCAGCTTAAATACTCAAGAATATCTAAATCACTTGCACACCTCACCTTACAGGATCTGAGTTATTTCTGGAAGAAGTGTGACCAATCATCTAATTTTAGTCAATGCTTCTGGGGATTACTTAAATCAAAATGAACGTAACTCGTAAACAGTTCATAGATAATATCCGCAAACATTCAAACACTCTCCGTTCCCATGGACTGAGTGACCCGGCTGAACGAATTGAAAGAGGATATAGGAAATACACCAAGCCGTTTGTTCCTAAGTTATGAACAGTTGACATTTTACAGTTACATACAAATTGATATAGTTAACTTATGCTCGAATGTCCTGTTTGTAAAAGCCAGATCTGGAACATCCATCATCATGGCTTGCAAGGTACAGTTCGAGTACGAGGTGGTGAGATATTCTTCGAGATTTTACGTATCAAAAGAAAATGAACTACGACTACAGACATGATAGTGAGGTAGATGCAGACTACATCCATCTGAAAGGAGGACCCTACGCGCGGACGGTGAAACTAAGAGAGGGCTTGCTCTTAGATCTTGATGACAAAGGTGATGTCATCGGTGTCGAAATCTTAAATTCAATGTCTAAAAGACAATGAAGATTAATCGGTAATCTATATGTATATGGACGACGACGTCAAAACTCCTGAGGGCACTGAAGAGGAATCTTCGGAGACCACTGGAGAGTCTACTACTGAGACTACTACTGAGTAGTCAATGCGGGTGAGGCAGCTGGTGAAGCCAGAAGACTCATAATCTTTCCCCTGATGGGTTCGATTCCCATACCCGCTATAGCATGGAATTTGTGATATAATAAATCTATGGATAAAAAAGACCGAGTATTCCTGACTAAGGTGGCCAAGAAGGCAGATGAAGCTCACGCTATTGCTAAACGTGTGGAGGAGATGGTGAAGGAACTTAAGATAGAATCTCCCGCGATAGAGACTCTCAAGACTGTGACCACAAACAAACTGACCCAGACGTTTGTATTATTTGAAAATCCAGCAGAACTACAGAAACATTCAGGAACTATCATGGAGCTCAATAAGAATATAGATACTCTCTGCAAGACTATAGGAGTAAAGGAACTCCGCATAACATACAATCTATGAGAGGGACGGTGGCTAAATCTCTATACGCAGAATGCAGAAAGATCTGTCATGAGAACGGCCAACCACGTTTCATTAGAAGACTGTATAAAGCAGCCAAAAGAGCTTACCTAGACACTCCAAAGAATCTGAGGTCAGAGTTTAGAGTACGAAATACATGAAAGTCAAAGAAAAAAAGAAACGTAAACGAAGACTTACTCTGAACCAAAAGAGAGTGCTTGACCGTATTAAAACTCAAGTGCAAAATGGTGCAAAAGTAAGTGTTACGGCAGCTATGAGAGGAATATACTCTCCAAGTACAGCAACAAAGCCAGATAAGATAAACACACTCCCTGAGTTTATGGAGTTACTTGAAGAGCAACTCCCAGACGATCATCTTGCGATGCGACACCGTGAGCTTCTTGATAAACGGGAGCAGGAAGTAGTTGTACTTGGTAGAGGTAAGAAGACTCGAATCGAACGTATTGATAAAGGACCAGACGTACAAGCAGTAAAAGCTGGTCTTGATATGGCATATAAAATTCGTGGACGCTATCCTAAGGACGGTCCTAATGTTGCAATACAATTTAACATGCGTGAGGGAGACAATTCATTCAAAAAATGAAATGGCCTTTCGTTATAAAAAGTATATCGAAGAACGATTCCTCATTGATGAACCAAAATTAGGAAAGTTAGTTCCATTTAAGTTTCGTCCCGTACAACAGAAATACTACAATGAGCTCAATCGGGATTATAACATTGAAGAACTTGGTATTGCAGCACCCGTTCGTGAGATCATTCTTAAGGCTCGTCGTGAGGGTTTCTCATCTCTTATTTTAGCAATCTTTGCGGCGGACGACATACTCCAAGACAATCCAACCGAGACTTTAGTCATATCCTACAGGGATGATGCTACTGAAACTTTTAGAAAACGTTATCGTAACTATCTTTTAACTGCAGGTGCTAGAAAGGCTGGCTACACTGTAGAGCAGATTCAGCAGAATCCTAGCATACTAGATCAAATTGCAAAGCAGATTTTAACAATAGATGCAAGTGATATAGAACTTCGTCATAATAAAGCTCACTTCTATTGTGGTACTGCAAGTGCACGTACTGGAGGCAGAGGAGGAGTGCTTCAAAAGCTTCTCTTTTCCGAGGAGGCACACTATCCTGATTCAGAGAAGATGACTGCTAAAGAGATTGTGGACGGAACCCTCCGCCAGGTGGACATTGCGTCAGGCTTCGTGTTTAGGGAAACTACAGCCAATGGCTACGGAAACTATTATGAGCAAACATGGGCGTTGGCTGTATCGGGTGAGTCACGCTTTAAGCCAAGATTCTATGGGTGGAGGGAAATGTATTCCGAAGAGGAGTTTAAGATCATTGCAAGTGAATTTACTGATAAACAGATACTGAAACAAGAATACCCAGAGACTCCTGAAGAAGCTTTCATTGCATCTGGATCTGGATATTTTGATAATGAAACTATCTTTGAGTACATCAAACGTGCTAAGGAGCCAATTGCAGTAGGAGATATGAGAATCACCTGTAATAGCCCAAGACAATGCTCCATCTTATCCAGCTGTACTCACCTTTCATGGGAGTTCAAAGAATCTAAAGACGGGAGAATCAAGCTATGGGAGAGACCAGTGCCGTACACTTCCTATGTTATGGGCGGAGATGTAGCTGAGGGTATTGAGGGTGATAGCTCCGTGGCTACAGTCAAAGATAACAAGACCCTCAAGACGGTTGCAAGTTTCAAGAACAATCGAACACCTCCAGATGAGTACGCCATCATCGTCTACGCTCTAGGGATGTGGTATAATTCTGCTTATGTAGGGGTTGAAGTGAACAAAGATGGTTTATGGGTGAACGATACGTTGTTCAAGATGGGCTACCCGAACCTCTACTACAGGGAACAGTACGATGACATAACCAAAGCAGTAAGTCACCGAGTTGGCTTCAGAACAGGAGCTCGAGAAAGAGACCCCATACTGGCTAACTTGAAGTTCTTTATCAACCAGTACCCAGATATTTGGGTAGATAAAGATCTCTTAGATGAATGTTTGGTCTTTGTGAGAAACAAAGTAGGAAGACCTGAAGCTATGCCGTCTAAGCACGATGATAAGATTATGGCTGAGGCAATAGCACTTGAAATTAGACGCAATGCTCCTCAAGTATTTGAACAACCAAGTAAAGTTCCACAAACAAACGAGCAACTTGTACTCATGAGATTAGACAAACTTAAAAAACAAAAAGCTGGTTCATTTGAGATTAGTCAGGATAGATATATTTAATATGGCGAAAAAAACTAAAGTTAAGAAAGAAGAGAAAGTTCCAAAGGATGCATACAATCCAACTGGAAAAGAATTAGAGGTGCGAGAACTTCTTGATGATAGACTTCCTATTCTCAAGCAAGCCCGCAAGAGTATTCTAAACGACGGCACTGGTGGATTTGATTTTGACCAGTTAATGAAAGATGCCGACCGTGAGTATGTCCCACACAACTTAAAGAAAAAGACTACTACATCGTCAGTGTATCTAGAAGCAGATGAGATACTTGGGATCAGGGGTTCAAGAATCGTAGCAATTACAGGCAAAGAGGGCAATGAGTGGAGATCTGACATATCCGAGCCAACTCTTTTTGTGAAGATAAACACAGCTCTTTCGATTTTGATGCAACAGAATCCAGAGGCTACGTTTAAGTCTATACTGGATAAGTACAAAAAGACAAGTAATTTAGCTAAAAGTATTTGGAAAAGATCTTGGGATTTGGCTTGTTCTCGTGAGCAAATGCAGCATTTTATACACAATCTGGCTAAGTACGGATGGGCACCTGGGAGAACATATCCACGATTAGTCAAACGTGAGAAAGAGGTGCTTACGGAATTGGATACAGACAACCCAGAAAATAATAAGTATGACACTCGAACAATTGTAGATTTCAATGATGTCTGGAGAGAAGCACTGGATCCACACAGAACTTGGATTGATGACATGGCTAACATGACAGATCCTTGGAGTCTAAACGACTGGTACTTTGAAAAAGATTTTAGTGAAGATCAGTTCGATGAAGAGTTTAAGAACTATAAGAACTACTCTCACATCCTGCCGAGTGCACCACATAGAGAGTCTGAAACTGAAGTCACAGACTTAAACGACGAAACTAAATATCGTGATGATGTAGTTACTCTCGGGTTCTATGAGAACAGGCAGAAAGATTTGTATTCAATATACTGCCCGAAAGATAAAGTTATTCTATATCACGGGCCTCTTCCGAACGATGAGGGAATGCTTACATACTGGGATGCTGTGTGGAACATACGTGACCCAAGGACTCGTTTCGGCATAGGACTCTTTGAGATCTTGAAGAACGATAAAGTAATGTACGACCGGTGGGATAACATGACCACAGATCAGCTCATTATGGCTGTCTACAAGATGTTGTTTTATTCAGGACCGCTCGTGGCTGGTGATGGAGTAATACGTATAGAACCTGGAGTTGCTAAACAAAAACTTCCTGGTACTACAATAGATGTTGTTGATGTCAAGTTTGAGCCGAAAGCATTTGAATGGCTAGACCGCAGGAGAGAGAGGATAGACGAGAACACTGGAATCACTCCTACCTTACAAGGACAGGTCGAGGGCAAGACTCTTGGAGAGGTATTACATGCTAAAGATGCTGCACTTAAGCGTTTGAACATTCCTCTTGCTAATATCGCCTACGCAATAGAGAAAGATGCATATCTTACTCTATCGTGGGCTAATCAAGTCTATTCCCTTCCCGAAGTAATGGAGTTTACGGATGAAAAGCAACTCAATGAGTTTATAGAGGAGACTGGACGAGACTGGGAATCACTAGTACTCCAGCCAAATGGCTCAATGTCTGTAGATTTTCCTAGATCTTTGGATCTTTCTCTCGACGAAGATCGAGAGGGCAATCTTATAGAATCCCCAGAAGAGAGATTCTTTGTAGTGGGACAGGATATACAGAAGAAAGCTCTTAAGTGGAAGGGTAGAATTACTGTGAAAGCTCAATCGATTGTGGCTCCTTCTCAAGAACTCGAACGACAGAGGAAATTAGAACTATACAATCTTGTAAGTCCAGTTGTAGGTGCTATCACCCAAGCGATGGCAATGGGACAATATACTGTAGCACTTGGCATGGCTAAGCCTGTAGTCCAGATCTTAGAAATCCAAGACGAGAAACCAGAGAACTGGCTACCAGATGAAGTTGTACAGATGCTTGAGAATCCTGAACTAGCTAAACAAGCTGAAGCTCAAATGCAGATGCAAATGCAGCAAGAACAACCTCTGTTTGTAGACCCAAATGCACCTCCGCCAGAACCAGCACCAGCTGGAGCTATGCCAGGTGCTCCGAGCAATGTAGCACCACAAGCACAGAAAGTTGGCCCAATGCCCAATAATCCTTTGAAGAACAGTGTGTCAGGAATAAAAGCCGGACAGACCAGAAGTTTACAATACTAGTATGGCATTACTAGATATTTTCAAACCATCTAGTCCAGTTAGGATTAAGAATCCTCTCTTTATTCCAAATACTGGAGTGCCTTCTCCGTTTGATAGACCAAAGACTAGTCAAGATGCAGAAAGTAGACTCACCCCGGGCTTCAAAGCTGCTGGGCAATTCGGAAGAGCAATCGGAGAAGCAGTTTCAGCTCCGGGCAGTTTATTTATTACACCCACTCTAGAAAAGTTCGGAGTGCCGGCAGGGGCGGCTGCAATTGCAGGACTAGCTGGAGATATTGCAGCACCATTTCCTGGTGGTAAAGCTAAAGCTGCCGGACCAGTCTTCAAAGGATTCACAGATCTCTCCACATCCATATTAGAGAAGCTTAAGGGAAGGTCTTTTGTGTCTAAACAATTCATTTCAGATCTCACGAATAGTGCTGAACTAAGACAACCAGAAAGAGATCTTATTCGAAATCTACTTAAAGACCAGTCAGATGTAGTTCCGGTAAAACAGTTTGCTGGTAGAGTTAAGACTGAACTGCTACCGTTAGAACGAACGCATACAGAAGATTTATGGGTTGGTGGTGGCAGTCATTACGAGTCGACTTCACTTCCAGATGAGTTAAGGGGTCCTATTGCAGATTATTCAGAACATGTATATGAAAGTCCAATAAAAACATCTGCAGGCCAAGTGCATGGGGGATTAGGGCAGTCTGAAAACTATTTTGCTCATACACGAGTAGAAGACTTGCCAGCATCCACTGAAAGATTCGGGCCGTATGATTTTGGTCCAGATTCAAGTTCTATACCTGGAAACACCCGCCGTGTCATAGAAATCCAATCAGACCTCTTTCAGAAGGGGAGGTTGGAAGGAGAAGCTGATAAGATAATTCCATCCGAATATGGAGATATGTCTAAAGGCTGGACTGCCAACAATCAAGCATTTAAAGCAGAACGACAAGCTGAGATAGCTAAACTCGAACCCTACCGCAACACATGGCATGAAAGAGTAATCAGAGAAGAAGTCAAACAAGCAGCCAAAGACGGTAAAACCACACTCCAATTCCCTACAGGAGAGACGGCGATGAAGATTGAGGGGTTAGGCGGAGAGAATCAGATTTGGTCAGTCAATGACAGAACAATGAATCTTACTCCTAGTATGCTTAACGTCGGACGTACTATAAATCAAGGTGCAAATATAGGGAACGAGTGGGTCATTATAGATGTACTCGGAGATGGAAAGTTTAAAGCGACACCTAAGCGTATATTTGCAGGAAAGATGCCTTCAGCACAAGAGTATGAAGGATTTTTTACTGATAAGAAATTCAATACTGGAGTTAATATCAAAGAAGTTACCGTAGATGGTGTAAAATACTACTATAATCCTGCAAGCACAAACGCAGAAACTTTCGACATCTCTGGTAAAATAGATACTCAAAATCCAATCTACCGCTTCTACGAAAAAGAAGTAGGAAGATTCTTAACTAATAAATTCGGTGCAAAAGTAATTACAGATCCACAAGGAGTCAAGTGGTATGAGCTTGATATAGCTAAAGATCAAAAGAAAAATCCTATACTTGCATTTGGCAAATCTCAAGTAGGAGCTCTAGTGGCTGGAGCAGCAGCAACTGGCGGACTAGCAGCAGGAACTATTCCGTCTACTCAGTCATATAATGCTCCAGTGTATTCACAGAAAGCACCTCTTCAGCCAAAAAACAAGATAGTATCGGATGAAATTCTAAAAACTGCACTATTTCAATTAGAGTCATCTGGGGGTACAAATAAATCAAGTGCAGATGAGGGAGAAGTGAAATGGCACACAGGTCTTACTGAGATTGCCATTAAAGAACTACAGAGACTAAATAGATTACCTGAAAACTTTGATAGAAATAACCAGCAATCTGTACTAGAAGCGAGTGTCGAGTACTTTAAGTTGATGAGAGAAAGATTCCCTGGTAAAACTGATGCAGAAGTATATGTTGATCACTATTGGACTCAATCTACATCGTCTAAACAAAGAGAACGTAGAATTGGTGAGTTTAATAGCTTAACTCAATGATATGATTACAGACCAACACAGAAGAATGCTACAGACTCTCATGTCCCAGCCACAATGGTCAGGATTTGAGGCATTCTTTGATGAGTTCATGAAAACAAACTTTGTGCAACACTCAGTAAAACGAGATACTGAATTTGAAACAATTTGGTATGCGGCTGAGATGGAGGGAGCTAAGAGAAAACTCTTGGAGTTCAAAAATCAAATGGAGGAGGAGGCCCGCCTTGTATGAAACAAAAAATACCAGTTGGCGGCGACGGACGACTCATCTTTGAGACAGATGATGAGAAGACGTTCAAGGTTAGCATCGGTGAAATGTCTACATCAATCAAAAGATCTGATCTCATGGGACTAATGTTTCTATTCGCTGATAAAAAAGAACAGGAGGATCTCATAACTACGACTGAGGTAAAAATGAAACCAATAGCACGTCATCTTACTTTCACCATAAAAGAAGATCTTAAGGCTGGAGAAAAGATTAGTGCATGGTATCAGTATCTTCTTCCAGTTGAGTATGCTAATAAACTCATAGCTGCTAATCCTAGAAAATATAAAGAGGCAACGATAACTATTGACCAAGTACAGAAAGAACTTGAGCAAATTAAGTTATGATATAATTAAGATATGTCTTCTGGTCGTTACCCTAGAACCCTGATTCACCGTGCTAATCTAAGCAAGTCTGGCAAACTTGCGTGGAGTGAGGGCCGAATGAACCACGTAAACATCTTTGGAGAAGGAGATTTTGCAGGCGGCAGAAAAATTAAACATTTTGACATAAGTAAGAGTCTTTCGAGAACAACTAAAGAGTATAAATCTGCATACATTGCCATACATGTCTGGGTAAGCAAAACTCTCGGGCGTCCGTCTAGATGCTCAAGTTGCAGTGAAGATGGTCTGTCTGGTGGTAGAATACACTGGGCTAATATAAGTGGGTACTATCTCAGAGAGATCAAGGACTGGGTCCGTCTGTGTGCTAAATGTCATTCTAGGTATGACAGAGGGTTGTTAACAGTATCACCAATCAACACTAGAAGTATGGTATAATGATTTTATTATCAGCCATTCTTCCGTCTTCCGGGAAGTAAAAGAGGAAGTAAAAAAAATACATGGCAAAAAGAAAAAGAAGGGCGAAGGGCAAAAAAGATTCTCCAACTGAGGGTCCTAGTCAGTTCGTGACAAAAGAGGAGTTCGACAAGAGCATGTCTGGGATTCTTGATGCAATCAAGAATATCGGCACTCCAGTTCCTGCGCCAGCAGGTCGGGCTTTCAGTGTTACTCAGCCAGAGTCTCAAGAGCCGAAGCTTCGTGGCGATGAAGCATCTGCTAAGAACTCTAACTATACACTTAATCCGGCTCATCAAGCTATCTTCGAAGAGTACTTTGATCCAGAAGACGGATTTGTCGGTCGTTTAGAATATCCCTACTTTACAATTATTGTGCCAATGAAGTTTTCCAATGCAGATGCTGCATGGCAGAAATACTACAAAGTGGATTCACGAATGAAGTTTCTCAAGCATGACAACATTGAGGGAGGACTAAGAGATTGGTGCAAAATGGTGGCTACAAATCTTAAATACGATCGTCATAAGAAATTAAAATAACCGTATATGTGTATAGTTAGTACGATATTAACAGTACCTCACCAGAAGTAGAAATTGGTGGTATAATAAATCATAAATATGGCTAAGACTAAAACACTATCACTTAATATCTCAGAGAGGCTTGCGGCTCTTTCCATTCTGAATAACTTCAAAGGCAATCTAGATACTCTGGCTACAGTGTTAGAAGATATTCGAAAGTTCACAATTACTGAAGAGGAGTGGACCAAGGCAGATAAGAAAGAAGTTACTAGCGGAGACAACACTACATGGACCTGGGACAATGATAAAGGAGGACCTAAGGAAATTGAGATAGCAATAGAGACTAGAGATGTTATACTCAAAGATATTGAAAAACGAGATAAAGACGGAGAATTTACGTTGCAGGACCGTCCGTATATTACGTTGTTAGAAAAGCTTCGCTGATTCCTCTTTGCTCCTCACGGGAGCAAGAGGGAATCCACGAAAGGGTTCCAGTTTCTCTCCTCTAATCTTCCTAGAGGTGAAATAAAGGAAGTAAAACTATGACAGAAACTAGAGAAGTAAATACTGAGGACGAGGGTGATCTTATTCCTAAGGATCAGCTCCCCACGGATCCAGCTGAACTTGCAAAAGATCCAGCTGTAGTTCCGGCGGAGGTTCCTGAGGAAGAACCAGTTACTCCCGTTCCAGCTGCTCCAGAATCTTCTCCTGAAGCAACGGTTGTAGAGAAACCGGAAGTTCCTTCACAAGTGCCAGCTCCTGTAGAAGGAGAAACTACTAAAGAGAAAGCACTTCGTCTTGAAATACAGCGTCTCCGAGGCTTGAACCGAAAGGAACAGGTCAAAGAGCTTGCAGACGGTGTACAGCCTGCTGTTGATGTGGATGCATACAAGACACTCAAAGATCAGGGATATACCGAAGAGGAGATAGCTAAAATGGAAACGGCAGTAGATTTGATAGCCCGTAAAAAAGGTTACATTCGTGCCGACCAAAACTATGCACAGACGGTCCAGGACACAGTGGATATATTTACGGACGATCATCCGGAATATAAACCTGCCAATGATCCTGAAGACGGTCGCTGGAATTTATTCCAGTCTCTACTCAAAGACGGAACTTACAATTTAGTGGGCAGAACACCTAAACAACTCAAATCTATATTTGAGAAGGTGGATGATGATGTCAGAAAACAACTTGGTGAATCGGTGACTGTAAAACCGAACCCAAGACAAGTTGCTGCTCAGCAACATAAGGTGACTGTTGCATCTCATGCAGGAGGAACAAAGTCTCAGACTATAGAAAAACCCAAGATCAATCCAACTGAGGTTGGTGGAATCAAACTCAAAGGTTTTACCGAAGAAGACTTTGCTTAATTAGTTCAATTATTATTCCGCTGAGTAGAACTCGGATTGGGTTCTATTTAGTGTAGCTTATTATTGTTATATGACATTTCGACGACGTAAGGGATCCGATAAAGGATTCTCTGAACCTCGCACAGTTTCGTCACTCACCGCAGTACGCGGAGAGCTTCTAGACTACGACCGTTCCAATGAGGTCTTGGTTGCTGCGACTGCGTCCAGCACTCCTGAGACTCTGGCGGGTGTTACGGTTGCAGCCATCGCTTCTAGTGATACTAGTGCCCAGGTTCAAGAAATTGTAGATGGTGATGAATTCATTGCTGATACCACCAACAACTCAAGTGCATCTCACAACTATCATCGCATGATTCTGACTAATTCCACCACCGTGAACAACACCGGTACGGATGATACGACGGATAATGCAGTAGTTATGCAGGTTGCACCAGTTGGTGCTGCAGCAGATAAGAAGATCACCTGCCGCTTTGTTCGTGTTCAGGATCGTGCTGCTTAATCTCTAGTTCTAATTAGTTATATTTTAATTTTACTATTATGTCCGCACCGCTAAACATAGGTCAAATTGCAGATGCGGTGAACGTCAGTATTCAGAAGTATTTTAAGAAGGATTCCGAAGTGGAACTCCAACTTAAAAAGTACTTTAACTTCCGAACTACTGATGACCTCTATGAGAAGGATTCAGGTCAGACTGGACTCTCAGAGGCAACGTTCACTGCAGAAAATGCACAGATTACAGAAGATGCTCCGATTGAAACGTTTGACAAAACGTACACACAGGAGCAAATGGATGCTTCAGCCACGTACACGTACATGGCTTGGAAGTTCGGCATTAAGAAGCGCCGATTGCAGAATATCTCAAAGGAGATTACTCGTGCTCTCAACCGTAAGAAGGAACGTCTTGCGGCTGAACGCCTCACGAATGGCTTCTTGACAGCATATACTCACACACAGCCACTCGGGGCTTCACGTTCTATCAGTACCGTGGGAGGAGATTCATTGGAAGCATTTCACACCACTCACACGAGGGAAGACGGAGGTACTGGTATCAACAACGTAGTATATGACGGCACGACTTATTCGTTGCCGTTTGACTACGCAGGTTACAAGGCTGCAATTCGCACCGCTTCCCTTTGGGTAGACGGACGAGGCAACCCGTATCCTGGCGATCTTGATACTCTTGTCTGCAAGAAAGGATCTTCAGTAGCTTTCAAAGCTAAAGAGATTCTCGGCGCAATCAAGAATAACAAGATCCCTGAGGAATTCTCAAATGACGGGGCAGGTACTCCTCCCTTTAAAGTCATTGAGCTTGACTACCTCACCAATGATGCGTACTGGTTCATGTTCGACTCCTCTCGTGCTCTCTCCGATGAGCAAGGCTTCCAGTGGGTTGAGTCTGAGGCTAATAACCTAGATCCGATGCACTATGTGCCTAAAACTCGTGAGATGCAGTTCTTTGGTCATTCTATTGCTACCCTTGGTCACAACGACGTAACTCGCTGCTGGGTTGCTTCAGGAGGTGATAGTTCACTGACCTAATTTATTCAGCCTGTTGGGTGATTTCCTCCGGCTAAAACCTGGAGGAACACAGGCATAATCTAATTCATTCATGTCAACTCTTAGTGGGAGAAGCTTCACAGGAGTAAAGAACCTTAACATCAAAGGTCAAGGCTCTACTCGTGGTGGCATTATCCGGTTCGACGGAACGAACTCTTCAAGCCCGCTGAGTTCTACGTCCAATGGTTTGTATGTTAATGCATCAAACCAGCTTATATATTCTTCTCAGGGCACAACAACGGTCATTGGCACGGCAGGTGTAGGTGGAACTCCCTCTTGGGAAACTCTCTTTGCTGCTGATGCAACATTCAATGTAGCAGGAACTACATTTACCATTGACAACAGTACTGGAAATAATGATGTTCTTACTATCACGAACTCCGGTGCTGGTTCAGGGGACGCGATTCAGATCACAAATGCAGGTACAGGAAAGGACATCAATGGTTCTTCTGCTACTTGGTCAGTGACGAAGGCGGGCGCGGCGGTGTTCACTGACATTGACACTCCTCTTATTACTTCATCCGCGGCACTTACTATTGCTGGAGCTGGAGCTAACGTGATCACCATCGGTGCAAACACCAACACGATCACAATGGCGAAGGCTACAACCTTCTCATCGACAATCACAGTAACCGATGGACTGACTACACTAATAAGTACATCAAACACTGCGCAGGCTCTTCTTGTAACGAACAACACAGTTACGACGTATGGAGCAGGTGGTGCAGATGCAGGTGTTGTGGTTATTCGTTCCACATCATTGACCACGGGCGATCTTCTCAAACTCCAGACAGATGCGTCTTTGACTGCAGGTCAGGGCAACTATATCTCTTGTTATGATACTGGTCTAAGTGCCGAGCAATTCACCGTAAGTGAACTTGGCGCAGTAACAATTGCAGGAGGGGCAGATACCACAATGATTACCGTATCGGCCGGAGACGTGGTGGTTTCCGCTGGATCTGTTGCAATAACAGATGACGACAATGCAGTAGTGCTTGATGTAGTCAACAATACTGCTACAACTGCAGCCGTTGCTCGATTCGCATCAACAACCGCAACCTTCACGGGAACAACTACAGGTTCTTACATGCTTGTGTCTCACACCGGACTTACATCCGGTACCCTTCTAAGATTGGCTGCAGCTGCGGCTGATACTTCTGTCGGGGTTGTTGATATTGCAGTCGTCGGACTCACTTCTGGGTCTGCACTTCGTATCACGACTGATACAGCTACATTCACGACAGGCGGCAAGATGATTGAACTTACATCAACTGCAGCAGTTGCTGGTAACCATCTCACAGCTACAACCACAGGAGCATATACAGGTACTGGAATGATTCTTGTTACCGCAGGTGCCGCAACAACTGGAGTCTTAGTGTCAGTTATCTCAACGACCGGTCTTACAACAGGTTCTCTCATTCGAGCAACCACTAGTACTGCTGGTATTCTTGCCACAAATGGTGCAATATCATTTACTGCAACAGGCGCTTTCACAAGTACCTCGGCGGTAGATGGTGGATTTGTTGAAGTTAAAGCTAACTCAACTACTGCTGGAACAATTGTAAACGTAGTAGGTTCTGGTCTTACGACTGGTATTGGTCTTCAACTGAGTAATGGTACATCAGGAATGACTTCGGGTAGTATGATTCGAGTTACTGCAAGTGGCACAGGCACGATTGCAACGAACGGTATCGTAAGTATCAGACATGCTGGTATTTATGTTTCAACCGGTAACGTTGGTGTGCTTGATGTAGTATCTTCTGCACTTGTAGGTGCAGGTACAGTGGTACGCTTTGCTGCTACAGCGGCAAGCCAGACTGCTGCCGAGATCTTGAATATCACTCAATCTGGAGCTACGCTTACTGCATACACAGGAAGTCTTGTGTCAATAACGGCTGGATTTTCTGGTAGCTCATCTACTGGAAGTGCGGTTCTAATTACTGCAGTCAATACTACCGCTGGTGATGCTTTGAAGATTGTAAGTAATGCAGTTACCCTTGGTGCTGCTACACTCATCAATCTCTCACACACCACATCAGTTCTTGGTGCAGGTTCCTCAATGTTGCGTATTACTTCAACCGGAATTGATACGGGTACAACTACTGGAGTTCTGCTTGATCTTGCATCCACTGCATCAACTGCAGCAACCCAAATCTTGGGTACATTCAGTGCTCAACAGACAGGAAATGCAGTTGTATTCTCAACTGCGGCTCTCACGTCTGGTACCATTCTTCAACTCAAAGCTGTAGAAGCAACTCTCACAACTGGACTGTATCTTCAGTGTTATGACGGTGCAGCTGCAGACTTCTCTGTAGCTAAATATGGTGCAACTGTAATTGCCGGTAACGCACTTGGTACTGCAGCACTCACGGTCACCGCGGGAGATCTTATTATCACATCGGGCAATACGCATCTCGGTGGACGGGTAATATATTCTGCCACAGAAACAATTGCCGCAGGAGGTACTTCAACTGCTCTATCTCTCACCAAGACGGTTCACTACATTGATGCAGATGCCGGCGGAGATACATTCACCCTGGCAGATGGAATTGCAGGTCAGATCATGACAATTCTTCTTACATCAAGTACGGGTACTGCCACAGTAACCCCAGCAAACCTTGCTGGAGGTACTAGTGTTACACTCAATGCCGACGGAGATTCGGTTGTTCTACAGTTCATGGACACGGAATGGTTTATCCTTGGTGGAAATAGTTACGCAGTAGCCTAATTAACAGCCTTCGGATTCTCACTCTGCCTTCGGGCAGAGATGGGAATCTGAGGGGTCATACTAACTAATATGAGTCAATTATACACGGGCAACTTAGGGAAGGCGAACATAAACATATCGTCTTCGGGTGACAATGAGATCATCGCTGCTCCGACTACGGGGTATATTGTCATAGATTTCATCACCCTTCTTCCCACGACCGCTGTGGCCGTTCAGCTAAAGGATGGGACCACCGCATATGGCGGTCCGTTTCCGTTAGATGCCAAACAGCCGTTCACCTTCGAGAATGCAATCCAATCAGACCAGGGGATTATTACGCTTCTCCCGGGCAATGCGTTTGTGATAAACTTAGATGGGGCGGTGCAAGTTGGTGGATTTGTGAGGTATCGGGTGATTAACTAAAATGAGTCCATTGCGAAAGATTTCTACGAAGATCACAGAGCTTCTTAGTAAGAAGCGTGAATTGGAAATTGAAATAAATCAACTTACTCAGAAGAGAGATGCTGAAGAGAAGCTAGTTACTGAATTAGCTCTATCGATAACAGACCTCCAAAAGAGATCTGGATTTTCTCCGAGTGAGTATATTCAAGTTGAGCAAGGTCATTTTGAAAGAATGGAAGATCTTGAAAATACTGTAGTGAATCTTACTTCTACCAAAGATCTCACAGAATCTGAATTGATTACACTCAACACGTCTGTAGCCAGTCATCAGTCCAGATTAGAGACTTTGAGAAAAGAAGAGAAAACTACAAAAGCTGCTAAAGAATCTGCAAGTAAGGAACTGATTTCCGTAACTAAAGAGTTAAATTCCAAAAAACAGGAACTTGCATCAGTCAATAGTACACTTCAAAAAGAGCACGTAGATCTTACTAAGAAAATAAATGTAGCCAGACATGAACTTCAGTCAATAACTGGGGAGTGTGATAAACGGATGAAAGCAGTACAGGAAGAAGAACGACTCCTTTCCATTAAGAGAACTGACTTGGGAATATACGAAGCCCGTTTACGTAAGAAGTACCCGCATGAGAATCTTGTGCTAACTTAATACCATGAGTCATATCAGTGTAAGAGGAGAACAGAGCACTAGTTCAGAGATAACAGCTCTGATGAATCTTGTCCTGCTCGGGGCTTCTGGAGACGGTGAGTTTATTCGAAAAACTAGTTCAACTACATTTGAAAATGCAGCGGCTGGAAGTAGTACTGTAACTGCTCTTGATGATTTGACAGATGTAGTGATCTCCTCAGTTGCTAATGGTGATATAATTCAATGGAATGGCTCTTCATGGGTTAATGTTCCGCTCCCAGCTGGAGGCTTAACAATAGAAACCCCGACTGGTGCGGTAGATGACTCCAATCTTACATTCACTGTAGCAAATGAACCAGAATATATTGTGGTAAATGGTTCTCATTACGTAGAAGGCACAGGGACATACGTGTCATATGTAGCAGGCACAATCACTCTTAGTTTTCCAGTGGGTACGGGTGGGTTTATACGATCATACTATGCATAAAAAACTACTAATACTTGCAAGTCTTCTACTCTTGCCATTTATTGCGTTTGCGCAGACCACGGTGCCACAGGGTGGGACTGGCACAACTACTTTTCCATCAACTTGGTTTGTTGTTGGAAATTCTGCACTTAGATTAACAGCCACAGGTACTCCATTTTTTACTAACTTCAGTTTTATAAATGGGACTGGTACTAGTGCAACCACCACTTCATTCTTTTCCACTACGGCATCTACCTCCAACTTTTATGGTGCCGGACTCTCAACCTGTCAATCCAATAATGTTCTTACTTACAACGGTTCTGGCAAGTTCGGTTGCGAGGCGGATGATACTGGATCTAGTGCTAGTTTTCCGTTCACCCCTACTTCGTGGGGTAATTCTACATCTTCTACAATAGGTTTTACTCAGGGCATCATGTCAAATGCTTCATCTACCTTCACGGCTTCAACTACGATTGCCGGGGTACTCACAGCTTCTGGCGGTATTTATGGTAACCTCACTGGTCTTGCGTCTCTTGCTACGGCACTTAATGCAGATGGTGGCAACTGTTCGGCAGGTCAATTTCCTCTGGGAGTAGACACTCTAGGTGCTGTGCAATCTTGTACTGATGCATGGACGGAAGCGGAGAACACCGCCGCAGCTTATATCTCTGACGGAAATACGCTCTGGGATAATAGCTACGGCTTCATCACCTGGCCCTTCACCGTACAGAGCTACGGGCAGTCCACTTCATCGGTCATTGCTTTTACCCAAGGTCTTATCTCTCAAAGCTCCACTACGATTCCAGCTGTGGGTTCGGGGTTAGTGGGAGCAAACAATGGATTGTTGTATGGCTTCGCCTCGTCCTCTATTTTTGGCTACACGCCCCTCAACCCTACAAGGCAATTAACCGTCGCAGGGACGGCAAACCAAATTACTTCGTCCGCAGGAGCGCAGGATTTATCTGCTGACAGAACGTGGACACTCTCACTCCCCAACCATGTCATTTTTCCCGGCAACTTCCGAGCGACAGACTCAACCACTACAAACGCGACCACCACTTCGTTGAATGTCATAGGCCAAGTTGACCTCGACTCGTACACCTCCGCACTGCTTCTTACCGGCGCAGGCGGCATTGTTGCCGAATATGCGGGAACCTCTTGCACCAACCAATTTGTACGCTCGCTTAATGCCCTTGGCGCTTCTACCTGTGCTGATGTAGCTTCGACAGACTTCGGTAATGTCGCCGCGAACACCGTGTTGGCAAACGGCACCGGGGCAAGCGCAGAGCCGACCTTCCTTGCCACATCATCTTTGTATGCAGCCGGGACGCCAGGCCAGGTGCTCGGCTACACTAATGGAGTATGGGCACCTGTCTCGACCACATCCGGTGCCGCCGCTTCTTTTCCTTTCACCCCCACCACTAACTTCGGCGCCCTTGCCAACTCCACCTCAACTCCCATCTGGTTTACTGCAGGTTTACAGGCAAGCTCGACTTCGAGGATGAGTACGACAACATTTGAGGGGAATGTTGGGATTGGTTCGACTTCGCCAATGTCTCCTCTTTCGGTTGTTGGTACCACGACACATGTCGGGACAATACAAGGTTTTGATGCGCCGTTTGTAATTTATGACAATGTAGCTGCTGCAAATGCTGTAAATGTATTTCAATATGCGGGCACTTCATACTTCTGTGGTATCGGCAACATTATTGGAAAACAGGCGTTTCGTGGAGGCTGCGACCTCGATAAAACACACTGGACACCAGCCAATAGTGGATTTTCTACTTTCGCATACGGGGATGATGTAACCGCTAAGGGCGCTTATTCTGCCGCATTCGGCAACACATCTTCAACATCGGCAGACTACAGTTTTGTCGCGGGAAGGAGTAATTCAATTTATACTGGTGCAACGTATGGTGCCGCATTCGGGCGTGGTAATTCGCTATACAACGAATACAGTTTTGCGGCGGGTCAAAACAATTCCGTGAAGGGAACGTGGGCTGCCGCAATAGGTTCCGCAAACACCACCAACGGCGCAAAACAATATCTCATTGGCGCAAGTAATACTGCGGGTGGCACCCAACCATCTTTCATATTTGGAGATAGCAACACTACTGCTGACGATGAAAGTTTTGTCATCGGGCAAAATAGTGCGGCGACAGCGTTTAGCTCGTTTGCAATCGGGACGCAGAACTCTTCGTCGGGCAGCAACTCCTATACCATCGGTGCCGACGCAAACGCAAGTGCGCCCAGTTCATATGCCTTTGGTGAAAAAGTACGTGCTTCGGGGACATTTGCATTTGCTCTTGGTTTTGGCGTTAATGCAACGGACGAGCTTAACAATACAACGCCGTACTCTCTAGGCCTTGGAGTCAATAGCACTATTCCCACTGTCTTAATCACGAACTCTGGTGGTGTTGGTAAGACAGGCAACGTCGGCATAGCAACTACCTCCCCCTATGCTTCCCTTTCAATCCACGCTCTCTCCACCGACACCATCCGCACCACCCTGTTTGCCATCGGCAGCTCAACCGCCTCGGCCACCTCGACGCTGTTCAGCATTAATAACATCGGCCTCATCAGCGGCCTCGATCTCTCTCTCTCCGGAGGCGCTGCGTTTGTAACCTCAACCACTACGGGGAAAATGACGATTCCCGTCGGTTCGTCGGTGATAACTCCCATTGCGGGGAATATTGCCATCGATACCACCACGGGGCAGCTCCGTTATAGCGATGTAACCGGAACCACGCGTGTTGTTCCACCGTTTCAGGCCGCATCCTTTTCCTACTCGACCACCACGGCTTTTACGGGCACAACCACGATTCCCCTTGGCCCCGCTGCCGCCGCCGAAACGTGGGCAAGCGTCTCGTGCTTTACCGACACCGGAACCCTCCAAGTTTCTTTTAACGACGGGACAAACCGGATGAATTTTATCAACGCGTCCACCACGGCTAATACGAATCTTCTCTCAACAAATAACACTTTTACGCTTAATGAAAAACGATATGTCGACGTGGGTACGCCCGCAAGCTCACCAACGAAGGTAAGCTGTACGGTGAAAAAATCGTATGATGCAGATTAAAAAATATCTCGTACTTTTGCTGTCTTTGTCGTTGCTTGCGGCACCCTCGACGGCCGCTGCGGCTATTGCCTTTGACAGCGGAGAAGGGACGGAACCGATTACGGTTACCTCTCCGTATACGCAAAGCACCCATACTGCTTCGGGAAGCAACCGTATTTTGTTTGTGCATCTCATCACCTCTGCAGTCACAACCGGAGTGAGTGTTACCTACGACGGAGTTTCGATGACTTTGCTCACGGCCACCCAAACGGGAACCGCGTACAAGGGCTATGTATTTTATCTCATTGCTCCCAACACCACCGCAGGAGCGGTAACCTCGGTAACCTTTTCAGGCCAGCTCATTGACTATGCGGCCGCCTCGTACACGGGAGCGAGCCAAGCAGCCGATGTCATTCAAGATGTTGCGGGACATGTGCAAAAAGGAACCGCAAGCGCCGCGTCATACACATCGCAAATAGACAGCTCGCAAGCAACCTCGCAAGATAACTCGTGGCAGCTCGGCATTGTGTGGATTGAAGCGACTTCTGTTATTGCGGGAGCGGCGACGACACTGCGGGTGAATCCCGGTGCCGCAAACCTTTCACTCTTTACCGACAACAACGCGGCGATTACTCCCGCAGGAACCAACTCGCTCAACTGGACTCCCTCGGTGAGTCAGCGGGGTGCATGGATCAGCTGGACGGTAGCGCCTGCAGTTGCGGTGGCGGCCGCCAGTTCGTATGGTACTGTAGTTTTATTCGGCGATTGGTAAAATATGAAAAACATGATTAAGGACGGTTACATAAAGAAATTCACTGACCACCGGGACTATGATCTGCTTAAAAGTTACGGTGCCGCGACGTTTGACCCCGCAGAGTGGACAACAACAAACGACTACCTGCTTGCGGTGAGCGCGGCAGACAACTCCACCTCGGATATCTTCCTCAAAGACTCTACAGGAGCCACAACCTATGCGACCCTCAATAATCCCGACAACTACGCCACGACGACGTTCTCCTGCATTCCTTCCTCTTCAACCACATGGGACACCAACGCGGATACGAATGGCAATGACGTATACAGCGTGAGGGTTTTGGTGCAGGTCGGGGGAACGGGGACGAGCGTGTGCGGCGCGTCGGCTGTCCTCGGCCCCCCGAGAGTCCTCATCAAAAAGAGTGTTATAATAAAGCAGAACACGATGGTGAAATGATTATGACTAGACGGAAAAATAGCACAGTTAGGGAGAAAATCACCAGCATACATCAGTGGCAAGATGGTCATGAAAAAGAGAATCAACGTATCATATTATGGAATATAGTTTTTTAGAAATTCTCATACTAGTACTAATCGGTCTTCTTTTCTTCAAAGAGACTGTACTTTCTTGGGTCGCTCAAAAATTCGGGTTTAAGGACGGGTCTGACAAGTCTCGTAGAATGGTTAATCTTCAAAATACAATGTCAGATCTCAAATTGCATTTTAACGATAAGACTACTCACATTCTTACAGAGATACAGGTTAATCTTTCTGAAGGATTTGAGAAATTAGATGAAAAATCTAACTCTCAATGCAAGAAATTGGATGCAATCATTAGTAGACAGGAAGAAATGCTAAAGTATGGAGTTAAGACTAGAAGATGATGATATAATATCTATATGACAATCCTTCCAAAAATAAGAACCAGGTACGGTGAGGGAATCGGTGTGGAAATCTTTGTGTCTCCACCAGATCTCAATGACAATGAAGAAACTTTTATTTCTACTGATGCTTCTGCAGCTGCAGGTTCTTTTAGTATAGATTCCGGTCTAATGTTTGCAATAGGTGAATTTATTATAGTAGGTCAAGTTGGCGCTCCAAAAAGTGAACTGCTAAGAGTCCATACTGTAACTGCGCCTACATCTACTACTGTTACATTGAATGCTAGTTCTGGGTTTCCTCATAACAGAGGAGAGCGAATAGTATTTATCCCGTACAACCAGATAGTCATTCAGCGTTCTACTGACGGCGGTAGTACTTACAGCGACCTTGTTACCGTAGATATTAGAGTAGATTCTACTGAAACTTACTATGCTCACACTGCAGGAGCTTCAACTGACTACTACCGAGCCAAGTTCTACAATTCTGCATCTACAGAAACTTCATCTGTTTCTGACGGTGTTATCTCAACAGGCTATGTAGATGGAACTGCTGGACAAATTATTCGTGGCGCGCTCCTATCTCTAGGTGAAAAAATTGACGGTGAAGTTATTACAAAAGAGTTTCTGTTTCAAGCTTTACATGAGGGACGAGAGGAAATAGATGGTCATCCGAGCATTACTCGTTGGAGTTTTAGGTCTGTGTTTGACTATGATCTCGGAGACATGATTCCTGGTAGATATACTATGACGGTCCCGACGGATCTTAGAGAGCCTGATACGTATAAAAACATACTTTCGTTGAGGCTTGGGAGGGATAACCAGCCGGTAATACCGGTTGATAAGACTGCTCTGAATTCGTTCTATCTCGGGATTGCTCATTCTACTCTGGACGGCGCAATTACTGGAGCTAGTACGTCAATGGTCCTGGTTTCTTCAGGAGACTTTGATGAATCTGGGTCGGTGGACCTGGCCGCAGAAAGTGTGTCAGGCACGATAGATAACGCTGCCTATACAACTAATACAGAGAGCACAAAGACCTTAGGGACTGTGACTTCTATCGCAGACAGTCACAGTTCTGGAAGGGATGTATGGCAGGGTGCGTCATTTGGTATACCAGAGGCATATACTGTAGAAGGTGGTAACATTACATTCTCTCAACCGTTTGCAGATGATAACGCAGGTGAGAATGTAAAAATGGACTATTATGCGGAACTTACTAGAGCAGATTCTGATGGTGATTTGCTGGATGAACCTTGGGCATCTGAAGTCTATATTCCGTATCTTAGATGGAGGGTAAGAAAACGGCGTGATGCCACGATACCAAGAGACGAAGATCAAGACTGGAAAGAGTACCGAGAAAAAGTTGAAGCGAAAGTTGTGAAAGAGTACTCTGGACAAGATCTTAGAATAACTTATGATTTTTAGAAACTACAATGTCTGAAAGATTCCCATTGCCACAATACCAATCAGGAGTGGTACGCGAGGCTGCTGTGGATGAGATGCTTGCTCCAGTTGACTCAGTGGAGTGGGCTTTGAATGTTCATTTTGACCAGATTGGAGCTGTTCAGACTAGAAAGGGACTCACTCGTTTGGGTTCTCAAATCTCGGCTGGCAATCCCATCTTGGGCATGGGATTTTACAGAGACAACGCCGGAACGACTTTTGCAGCTCTTGCTAAAATTAACACAGAAGTGTATGCATACTCTGGATCAAGTTGGACGTCTGTTCGGGCTAGTCTTACTGCTTCGTCTAAAGCAAGATTCACTAATTTTGTTGACTATACTTTCATGGTCAATGGACACTTAAATGAAATAGTACAGACGTGGGGTGGATCTGGATCTTTTGGTACTACAAATGCAGCTTCACTCCCGAAAGGAGATTTCATAGAAAACTTCAGGTCTAGAATCTGGGTTGCGGACAACCTGACGGATAAACTTTACTATTCTGATGTAGTAACTACATCTAACACCATTACCGGGGGTACTGAATTTATACAAATATCTCCAGCAGACGGTGAAAGTATGACAGGACTAAAAAGATCTTCTGGGGCATTACTTGTTTTCAAACAAAATCATATATATCGGGTGTACGATATAGAGACCACGGATCCAGATCCTGAGATAAATAGAGGCACATATTCTCAGGAAAGCATAATCGAAGGAAAAGACGGAATATACTATCATCACCCTACTGGGTTCTACAAGTTTGTAAACGGACCCAAACAGGAAGAAATATCACGACCGATTGTTGATATCGTTAAAGCCATCCCAAGATCTTCGTATGATGACATAGCTGGCTGGGCCGATGATGATGCTCTTTACTGGAGCATAGGAGACATCACTCTTGATGGAATCTCGTTTACAAATCTTGAAGTACGTCGTACGATTTCTACTCAAGTGTGGACGGTGTATTCTAGACCTACTGAGATTAGATCTTCTGTGCTATATGATTCCGGTACTACATTGGTTCCCATACTTGGAGATAACGACGGAAATGTGCTTCAACTTAATGTCGGCAATGACGACTTCGGTACTGCTATTTTTTATGATTTGATTACTCACTGGTATTACATTTCAACTAATCGTGGACTGTCTAAAAGTTTCACAGAGCTTGCTGCACTTCATGAAAACATGACCGGTGCTCAGTTGTCTTTCCAGGTTGATTCCCAAAATCAAAAGAAGACAAATAATGCATGGCAACCGATTGGGAGTTTAACTAGATCTATCTATGAAGTTCTATCTGCAAATGCGAATAACTTTATGAGAGTTAGATTTAGACTGTCTGGCAGCACAACTGGAAGTCCTGCTACTTTTAGAGGGTTTGAGATTTTAGATCTTGTGACTAAAGGTATAACGAAAGTATGAATGACATCTACGAAAAACTAGACAGGAATTTGTATTTGAAGAGGTTCATTGATGACCCGAAGGAAGAGCTAGATAGTATTTTAGCCGAGACTCCATTGACCGCAGATCAACTAAATATCCCCGATATAGTGAACAACAGTACATTCACTACACAGGTTATAAATAACACGACTATCACAGGAGCATCAGGTGCTCAGACTGCTACGTTTGTAGTAGGTCCTTCTTCTAACTCTGATTCTGCTGGGTATGATTATGTGACAGATGGAGTAAATGATCAAGTTCAAGTTCAACAAGCCGTTGATGCTCTTCCTGCAAATGGCGGAACCGTACTTCTTAGAGAGGGAACCTATCGTTTTGATGCGGCAAATGGCGAAGACGGAGTGTCCGTTATCTTTGACAATGCGATTGTACGAGGAATGGGGTATGGCACAATCATACGTGCTATGGATGGTGCTGGAATCACACCCAGTAGTCTATTTTCTATAAGTGGCAATGCTGCTTTGGTGGATATGCAAATCGACGGCAATGATTCAGGCGGCGCATCTTGTCTTGCTTTAGTTGTTGTGAGTGGAGATAATGTTGTTATTTCTGGTTGCTTCTTTTCTGATGAGGTCGCAATTTCTACTGGCACAGTTGTTATCAATGGCGATTATGTCTCAATAGAACACTGTTTTTTCTCGACTATTACTGCTGGAATTGTTGCGAATTCGGGTAACTCAATTTCTATTTCAAACTGTTTTTTTTCTCCAACCAACGTGGGTACGGGTTGTATAGATGGTGGAAACCTGTTTGTAAGTGTTACATCTTGCCAATTTGTCTTGCCAGATTTATATGCTGGGGTTGCAATCTTTGGGGTGGAGACAGCCACGGGTAACACAATTTTAGTTAACGGCAATGTGAACGGGTGTGATTTATTTTCTTCCTGTTACACAGTTGACTCCAATTATGTCGATTGCGGTGGAACCTTTACTGCCGATACTGGTTCCTATGTAGTAAGTGCCGCCACTAATGTTTCTAATAATTATATTAGAGGAGGAAAACTCTCAGCGTTTATATCAAGTGGTTCAGTCATTTCTAATAACTATCTTCTTGGCAGTGCTGCGCACGGTATTATTGTAGCAAACGACAATACTATCGTTTCCGGCAATAGGATCATTAGTGTTGGTCAGGCCACTACCGACACCTACTATTCAATAGCTATCAGTACAAACGCAGATCATTGCGTCATAAATGGGAATGTCTGTACCAACATAGCTGCAAACAAACCAAAATATGTAATCAATGAGGGTTCGGGTTGTGACTCCAACATCATCACCTCCAACGTTGCCACGGGTGGGGTGACTGGACAAATCAATATAGTCGGCGGTGCTACTGTTTCCGCTAACAACATCACAGCCTAATGGTATAATACTAACATGTATCCAACAACTAATCTACAACCAGGAATGACTGGAAATGCTGTCAAGCAGCTTCAGGACTATTTGGTATCGATTGGTCTCATGTCGAGAGCTCAGGTCAATACTGGCTACGGCACCTACGGTCCGCAGACTACTGCGGCAGTTAAAGCTCTACAGCAGCAACTCGGGGTTGATAATTCTACGGGTCCGGGATACTGGGGTCCACGTACAATTTCTGCAGTAAGTTCTCAGGGTGCATCGGGTACCTCTGCGCAGGCTCCAGCTACTAATCAGTGGTATGACCTGGCTTCTCAAGATCCATTTATTGCAACCCTACTCAAAGATCCAGCAAAACGTGCACAATTTGATTCACTCCCAGATGAGCTTAAGCCTGCTTTCATTCAAACGGCAATGTCTCTTGGGAAATCTATAGAATCAGGAAAGGTAGTAAACCCAAATATAGAGATCTCTCCATCTCAGCTTAGAAAGTTTTATGCTCAAGCCCAGACTGAACTTGACCCATATTACAACGAGCAATTTAATCAACTCAAAGGCAACTTAGATCTCTCCTTGAAAAGGATGGAGGACGATTATAACCGTGTAGTGGCTCAGTCAAAAGATCCATTTCAGCAAACACTCAAGAATCAAGCAAACCAAGAAGCTAATCAAGGTACTGCATTCTCTAGTGGTAGGATTGAGAGGGAAAATCGTACGATTGGAAATACTCAGAACTCTCTAGATGATTTATATCGTGGGGTACAGCGTGGTGGACAGGATCTACTAAGAGGATATGAATCTCAAGTGGGTTCAAGTAAGGCTCGTCAGCTGAATCTTCCTTCGATATCTCCAGTTAAAGCGTCCACGGGCGGATTGGCTTCAGATCAAGCTCGAGTGATTGATTCAAATCTACTTGGTGGTGTTTCTTTTGGCACAGTTGGGGCATCCAGGGAGACTTCACTTAGACAGCGTCAAAACGAATTGGAATCTATATATAGAACGAACAGAGTATTGAACCTATCTCCACTATCGTATTAAAAACATGGCCGATCTTACTAGATACATAAAATTAGGCGGGGCATTCGAAAGACCAGTTGAGCCCATACAGTTCGGGTCGTCCTCTGCGCCTCCGCCGGCTCCTGCAACTAACATCGGCCCAGCCGCAACACAGGGCACGACTGGAGCCTTTCTGCCTAGTACACAGTCTTCACCGCAGACGGCCGCTCCTGTTGATCCAACTGACGCATTTAATAGTCTGATGCTTGATCTACTGAAGTCCGCCCAGGGCGTGGGTACTGCGGACCTTCTCAAACGAAAGAGGGAACTCCAAAGAGAGGTGACTGGCCGTGGAGGTAGTGTAACAGACAAAGATATTAGAACCCTATCACCCTCTCAACAGTCATCTATACGTTCTGGAAGTATGTCTGCACTTAGTCCTGAAATAGATGCAAATGCTTATGAAATAGAAAAAGCTCAGCAATCGATTGACAGTTTCTTCAAAGTTTTTGGAGAAGCTCAGAAAATGTCTGCAGACTTTGCTGAGAAGATGGTAGCTCCAGAATCAGTTATACAGAATGCTAAAAAAGTAATTGAAGCAGATCCTGATTCGTTGGCCACCATTCTTGCTAGTTTTAATGATAAAAGTCGTCAGAAGATTCTTGAGAGCTTAGATTATGGTGCAATAAAGGCTGCTAGTGACAAAAAGACATCAGGTGGGCTTACGCCAGGTCAGACGGCTACATTCACAGCAGGGTTGAGGGATGATATACGCAATGATCCAGATGTCAAAGACTTCGTGCAAATACGAGATGGTTATGAACGTGTAAAATCTGGATCCAGTCTTGGTTCAGGACCAGGGGACATTGCAGTGATATTCGGGTACATGAAAATGTTGGATCCCTCTTCTGTTGTTCGTGAGACTGAGTTTGACACTGCAGAATCAGCAATAGGCTATGCTCAGAAAGTACTTAACATTCCTAGTAAGTTTATTTCAGGCACCCGACTCACCCCCGAAGGTCGTAAGTTCTTTGTAACGGCTGCGCAAAAACTCTATGAGACTAAGAAAGTTAACTATGACAACGCATCTTCCTTTTACGAGGAATCTGCCGGTGCATACGGTATTCCATTTAATACAGTGATGCGAGACTTCTCTTCTCAGACTCCAGATTCTAATGGTGGGAATGAAATTGATCAAATGAGATCTCAGCTCCAGTCTGGAGAATTACTCGTAAGTAGAGAAGGCCCAGATGGTAGATACTATGCAGCAATTACTCCAGATGAGCTATGGGCAACTGATATAAAACTATAATATGGCCAGAATCTTAGGTAAAATACAAGTCGTAAATAAAGATGGTACATCACCAGTTAATGGGACAGACTTTGCACCAGAACAGGGTGCTGAGGGATTTTCTCTTGGAAAGACGTTGGGCAATATTCCATCTAGTGGTGCACGTTTTGTGGGTGGTCTTGCAGATGCTGCAGCACACCCGATTAGAACTGCACAGGCGGTGGGTGGTCTTGCTGCAGGAGGACTTGAAAAACTCTTGCCGGGCCAACAGGCTGAAGAAAAGAACTTTGATGCTCTCGTTGATTTTTACAAGCAACGCTATGGCTCAGTGGATCAGTTTCTTAAAACTCTCCAAGAAGATCCGGTCGGGGTAGCTGCCGATGCTTCAACTGTCTTTACCGGAGTGGGTGCTGGAATAGGTGCGGCTAGTAAACTCGGGGTAATCAGTAAAGTTGGCACGGCTGCTAAGTTTGGTACAACTGCAACAAAAGCAGGTACTCTTACTAATCCGTTATCTGCAGTCTCTCCTGTCACTTCTCAAGTAAAAAGAGTACTTGGTCCTGCGTCAAGTCTTCTTGAGAAATGGAGTCTAAGACTTACACCTACTCAAAAGAGTCAACTGGGAGATAGACTGGGTGAAGTTACTGACTACATATCAAAGCACAAGATCGTCGGTAGTCCTGAAACTCGTTTTGAAAAGGCTTCAGCTCTAATGAATGCCACAGAAACTAAACTTGATACGTTTTTTAGTCAAATGGCTAAAGGTTCAGGAATCAAAAAAGATAGTGTAATTCGAGGTCTTCAGACAATCAAAGGTCAGTTCAAGAATGATAGAGATTCATTTGCTGCAAATAGACAGATAGAACAGATGATACAGACGATTCGAAAAAATCAAGGTGATGTGATACCGTATCAGAATCTAAATCAACTCAAGCGTACGACGTATCAGAACGCATACAACGGTGCAGGAAACAAAGTACTTGATGACGTAGAACACTCAATGGGAGATGTGTTACGTAAACAAATGGAAACCGGACTCCAGGGTCTTAAGGTTGGTGGTCTTGATATTGGTGCATTCAATAAGCAGTATGGCACACTGCTTGAATCCAGAAAACTTCTAAAACTTGCGATGGGTAGGAGTGAGCTCTCTAATTGGAGTGAGAGACTACTAGGAGGTCTTATAGGTGCTACAACTGGTGGTGGTATATACGGGGGTGCAGTAGGAGCCGTTCTGGGTCCCGCTGTATTTGAAAACTTACCAGTAACCGGCACCAGATCTGCCATAAGTTCTGGAATGAGAACTCTTGAGGGGGTAAAAAATCCACTACTTCCAGAAACGATGAATAGGATCGGGGCCGGACTTACTGGAGTACAACGAGTTAATGAGTCAATTCCTCAATATCCCGATGAAGAAGAGTACTAGACCAGTTGTGTCTTTCCTGACTAGACATTGGTTTCCATAGTCTATCACTTCGATTTCCAACGTAGTATATTACATAGTACAATGCAACCCAAAATAACAGAATCGGTGTATCTATATGCATACTAACATATTAACACATAGACCCAGAATGTATACGGGTGGTGTATAATAGACTTATGCAACTACGATTAGGCTATCCAGTTGATCCGGTCCACTTCAGTCAGCACTTTGGGGTGTGCAGTGGAGAGTCTTGTGAAATATACAAAGGACTTGGACTTGCTGGTCATAACGGTATTGACTTTAAAGCAGTACATGGTCAGTTAATTTATGCAGCCCATGACGGGGTTGTTACGTTTACTGGAGAAGACTCATCTGCTGGATATGGGGTGGTAATTCGCACGCATGAACGGTTTGACTATAATAATAAGTCTGCATACTTCAAGACAATATACTGGCATATCATGACGACAGGCACACGAGTGAAAGCCGGACAAAGCGTAAAAAGGGGGGATATTATTGCTCTTGCAGACAACACTGGTCTTTCTACAGGAGACCACCTTCACTTTGGTCTCAAACCAGTATATGCAGGAGAGAGAACGTGGGAATGGTACAACGTTGAGCAAAACAATGGATTCAAGGGTGCAATAGACCCAACCTCTTATTTTGACGAACTGACCAATGCATCATCCAACCAAGTATCAAGTGCAGACACAGTTGCAATATTGGGTGCTAAAGAAATAGCAAAAGGTAACACTAGATTGGCAAACCTATTGTTTGCAATTGCTAATTTAATACGTTCATTTATGAAGTAGTCTTCCTGTCTGTTACTAAATAGTTGGTAATAGACAGGGCGATTAAAAACTAATTTTATATTCTATGTTTACTTCTATGTCAATGACAGGTTCGGGCATCCTGACGGTAGGTCTTGGAGCATTACTGGGTTGGCTCGGTGTCAATGCAGATACTTCTCAAATATCTGGCTGGGTCAACAGTGCTATTGAGGTTGCTGGACTTGTGATGGTAATCGTGGGTCAGTTTAGACGCAAAGATCTCTCATGGGGTTTCTGGCGCATTACACCACGTTAGATTGAGAGTCTTCTCAGCTCCGCATCTAGCGGAGCTGCAGATTCTCTTGTGTATAAATAATCTTGTACTCCTCTATCATTCCAGTTAGCCAGACCCAGTCTGCTTTAATGCTCACATTTTTAGAAGTCTGTCTATCTTTCTCTAGTCTAGACATGTAGGGTTTCCCCATCTCTTTTGTCATTCGTGCAAAGAATACTGCACCCATTCCGCCAAGATTCATGTTGCAATTATAGCACTGGGGTCTCAAGATCCTCAAGTCATACTTCATGGAAGAGCCAAGAGCACCCTTCGGCCACATGTGTCCAGTCTGCCAGTTAGATCCTTCTAGACCAAACTTATCACATGTATAACAGATATTCCCATGTCGATTTCGTATGATTTGTTTGCATAATTCCCAAAGTCGTTTCCTTAGCGTCTTTTCCTTGGGGTGTTTTATGGGCTTCTTAAGTTCCATGTGGTCTGTGTGATTCTACGATGATAAAATATATGTTAAATAATGTACTGAAGACAAGAGCCGGCATTTCTGTCGGCTCTTTAGAACTCGAGCAAGCGGGAAGTTGTGTTCACTCATGGTGGTCGGAAAAGACGTCTGACGGTAAGTCGTCTTATCCAGTCTTCTTCTCGTTTTGCAGTGTACTTGTTCCGGCAGCCCATAGAGCAAAACCGAAACGATTTGAACCATCCACCTTCCCAATATGTTTTAGAAAGGGTGCCAAGCCCGAGCGACTTTTGGCAGTTGGTACAAGTTAGTTTCATGTCACGACCTCCAAAAAAGAGCCTACTATAACTATACCACGGAATGTCTCACGTCATTTGAATAGACTCATCTGGTCTTTATTTTTAAGTGCACGTTTGTTGATTCTCTTATGAGATTCAAGTTCTTCCCATTCTGCACCACCGTACACTGGCTGGATAATTCTATAGAGAGTCGGTAGAGTTTTATGGTCCCAATAGTAATCTTTGTCATATTCTCCGGTAAAGTCTGAAGCAAGTATACCCTCGACTGGCTTACCATCTGGTGCACTAGTTATTATGAATTCTATCTCTGTACCTTTATGCACTGCACCGATCTTCTTGGAGAGTTCTCTTGCAACTCTTATATGCACAGGTGGTGTACCTTTATAGTTGTCCAGTGACTTTCCAACTTTGTGTATAAGAGTCAATTCTTCTATTGAGAAGTCAGTCTCCATGTATTCTTTACGTGTGTCATGCATCCATTTTTTCACTTCATCAATATCTGGTTCTTCTTTGAGCATCCACTCAATTAGTTCTATCTGCTTCTTACGAGCAAACCCGAATATGTTCTTTTTTATGAAGTCTACCCCACGACCGTAGAGAGCATTCACCTTCTTGCCCTCTTGGTTTATTACTCTGCCAACATACGTCTTTTTTGCTATGAGTATGAATCCGTTGTATTCTTTGTCAAAGTCGAGCTGAATATAACACTCATCTATATTATAGACTTCTTTGAGTTCTTTTTTTAGTCGTCTGTGATAGATCTCAAGTTCTTCTTCTATATCAAGTTCTCTACCGTTTGTATTGACAAACACAGAATCAGTATCTCCGTAAATGACCTCGTAACCTATAGAATTGAAGTGTTGCTTAGCAAATTCAATGCACCACTGGCCAAAGAGCGTAATACTTTCAGCTACGTCCACTGAAAAGTATCTGCCGTATCTTAGACCCATTATGCCGTACGTAGAGTTAGACAATTCTTTAACGACCACTTCATCGGAGTAGACCCGGTCCCACTCTGGTCCGTAGTTAGTTCCTTCTTCAATCATCTTAAGCTTAAGATCTTTGTACTCGGTTCTCTTTTTTAGAAGCTCGGTGATAGCAAGGTTTATGACTGACGGAGTCTTAGTAAAGTATGTCGGCTTCACAATCCCAGTCTTTCGTAGGTTGTTAAGAGTGCCCGGGTTGATTATGCACCCATCTTCAGGCTTGTATAGCATTGAATCGTATCCGATGTTAGATGTCCTCATCATGGACGGATAGAGAGACTTATAGTCGAATGTGTAGACTTTGTCGTACCTACCTATGATTGGATCTAAAACTATAGCTCCCATATAACCTGCTTCATCGTCAGATGTGTCGTCAGGGTTTTCATTTCCACGAACATTGTCTACATCACGTTCCTCTAGAGCTCGTACCGAAGTTCTGCAGAATTGACCAATCCCATGGGCAGTCTTTAGAATGTAGGCATCAATGATTGAGTACAAACCAAAGTGTGCAGGAGGTACTCCGCACCAGGATGACTGCTTAATCATCATATCGGACACACCGAGTTTCTCGTCTATTTCCTTGACGAGTATAGTATCCTCTATATTGTATTTCCTAAGTAGCTTGGGGTCCTTATGATATAGGTCAATGATTCTTTGTCCTTTATGTTCAATCTTGCCGTGTCCTAGAAAGTGATTTGAGATATAGTTGAGATCGAACTTTTTAAGCTGGGAGTCAAACCTATATGCATGTCTCATTCTGGCTAGTAAGTCATAGTGAGCTACGTCGTACCAGGCTTTGTAGATCTCTTTTTCATACTTTAGTCCCACCTTTCTCATACGAGACTTAAGATACGGAACGTCAAATCCTTTGGAGTTCCAACCAAGTATGATGTCGTATCCCTCTATCATTTTAAGAAACTTCTTCATAAGAGTTTTCTCCGCATCATCTGTCATCTCTTCCAGCATTGCAAAGTACTTCTTACCGTCAGAATCTATAGCCGCGAAGCTTAAGATCCTGTCCCTACCAAGGACAATCCCTCCTTTCGAGTCGTCGGTTTCAATGTCGAAGTAGAGCTTCCTAAAATTCCCGGCGATTTCTATATCTTTATCGATGTACCACCGTCTGTCATTAAGCAAGTCTCCTTCGTAGGTTTCCACTCCAGCATCTTCAAGGTGCATCACTATCTCAGATCGAGATTGGATGACTGGACCTTTATATATATCCTTGCAGAAGATCTTGAAGAAGTTGGGAAACTTGTCGTCGTATTCTATGCTGTATGAATACTTAGTCTTTGCCAGAAGTTCTCTAGTACGTTCTTCATCTTTTTTGTGAACTGCAAAGTACCACTTTATGGGTATTTCAGTATAGCCACGAGTCCCACCTGGAGACTCGAACGTAACGGCCACCTTGTCATGTCGGTTAGCTGTTTTTACTACTAGGTTTTTCGTCTGATTTGCATTCATGATTGTCTATATCTTCTCTTAGTGTTTCAACTTCAGATTCAAGGCTGCCTACTTCTTCTAATGCATCGCACAGTGGACAATTCTTCTCATCATGAACTATAGGACCATGAGTCTCTTCACATAATTCCATATTAGACTTGGTAGTGGACGTGGGCGTAATTTATAATGATGGAACGTACTTTATGTTTTGTAGCCTTCTCCCATTTGTGAGCCACCGAGCCAAAGAAGATTAGATCATCGGTGAATTTTGCCATGTCTGCAGAACGTTGTGTGACTATAAGAACATACTTATTTTCTTCATTAGAGTGGTCTCGGACGAACTGGAGTTGAGTAAAACACTGAAACTCTGCATTGAATTTGTCATCATTGAATAGCATGAGTCTTCTAGAATCTGGCTCTGTCTTGGCTACTGCGACACTCCAGTCAAACCACGGTTTTATTCTATCCCAATCAGCTTGGTATTTTGAAGGTACTTTCTCCTTCTTTAACCAACGGACCAAATTTCCCTCGTCTACTGGCAATCTATACCCCGGGAGGGACATCACAGAACGACCCAGTCTGCGATCTTCTTGGCGGAAGCCGTAGGTCTTAATGTCTAGCTTGACTGTGTCGATAAGGGTCTTGAGTTCGTAAGGCATATTTATATTGAAGGCATACTTTCAATCGTCTGTCTAATTGCTTCATTTACGTTCTCATTGTATGCTTTTATCTCGTCATTCGACATGTATTTCTCATCTGCAACTCTGGCTGCTGCATCATACTCTTCTTTGATTCTACGATATACTATTTCTGTCACCAGTTCTGATCCCCAATAGTATTTGTCTTCTATAGAAGTATTTGTGAAGTTGAACTCTTCTTTAGTTTTGTTGTAGAGATAATCTCTGTCATGGTACTCATAAGAATCTTCTTTGGGAAGGTAAAGCGCAGTTGCAAATGTAGAAGCTCTATCTGCCTCAGCATTCTTAGCCATCTTAAATGACGTAGAAGCTTTCTCAAACACTGGCTTCATTTGTGGATAGACCTTGCATATTTCATCTGCCATTTTACGAACCACCTCATTTATCTGCCAAGTTTGTGAAGAATCATCGATCCTCTTTTGGTAGAAGAACAGGAACGTTGACAGGTTAGTGTGCATATACATGTGCATTTCCCGAGACTCCGGAAGAAATAGACGCGCAGCCTGTATTGAGACTTTGCCAGAGTCCAGTAGATCTGAGTATACTTTCTTAGGGAGAAGGTGTGACTCAATTACTTGATCTAGAAGTACCAGGTCCTGTGCAACCGATTCCTCTATAAGGATAGAATTGTGTCGTAGGTCTCTATCCCCTGTACACTGTACTGAGAACGTTACCCCGACTCTTTGTCTTACGATCTGTTGAAGATCTACACGAGTGATGCCAGATATAACAAAGGTAAGACTCGTTGCCTCCAAACCGAGGCCGAGTGCCTTTCCGGAAAGCATTGCGTCTAGACCCTCTTTCATCTGCTGCTCTGTAGGATGGAGATTATCATCTGGACTATCCTCCCACGTTGCTCGAACGAAACGATACAGACGTTTCATCATTTGCTCCTCTGACTCAGGCTCAAGCAATTCTATTTTTATTGCTTTACGATAATCCTTAAAATGAGTGAGCGGCTTCTGGCCGAACTGCATTTTATATGGATGCTTCTTTGGTGTTAATTCTGGGTTATGCATGACTTCTTCTTTTGTGATATGCTCGAACTGCAGCAAGGTGCGACGGAGAAAATGGTCTGCCCTTCAAAGCTTTGCTTATTTTCTCTGAACGTCTATCGTACTTTGCGTGACACTTCTTACACAACTGTTTATAATGTTTTGGGTTATCCGGAGATTTTCCGCGAATTAGTGCCCATTCGTACTGAGTGGACAGCTTAATACATTTTCTAGATTCACATTTAGTAGCCCTGCCTCTTGCACGTTTTATATTGTTATGATTGTGTGCGTAGTTGCTACTAACATTAACCCATACCCAATACCCTCCACTGGAGTATATTCTCTTAGTATTGGACTGGATTAATGGGTGACTCATACTTCAATTACTTAACTACTAAACGACCCAGCTTATTACGAACCACACGCTTAGCTTTCTTAAGTGCCTGCATATGCCAACTCACCCCACCCGTGGTCAAACCGGCTGATTTTCCGATCTGTTTAAGTGTAGCTGACGGACGTACCTTAAGAATAGCTTTCAGCTTTCGAAGAAACTCTAAATTAGATGTTGTTAACTTCTTCATATATGCTTATTTCTATTCTAGTAACTCTGGCCCATCGACCTTGGGTTTTATTTGGAATTCGAGCGCCTGTTTGACGGTGTGCTCCATGACGATTCCATACTTCCACTGACTAAACCTTCCCATAAACGTAATCCTGTCATTCGGTGGAACGTTATCCGCCACACTGGATATTCTACCGTATGGTACTCTAACTACAGTCTTAATTTTAACACCAGAGAGCACTGTTGCAATCTGGGCATCTGTCAAGTTTCCAGTAAATTCTATAGCATAAGAATCATGCAGGTGAGTAATTCGAGACCACGGTACCGAGTCATCATAATAGACTACATCATATTTGTCGTGAAATAGCTCTGGACATGAATCTACTATGACGTTTGTAATTGGGGTGCACGGAAACTTTTTATTTTCGTTTCCATATATTCTCCAGAAGATTGGAGCAGGTATTGTTGATATAAGAGAATCATAACTGAATGCGCCAATGGCGTTGTCACTATATTTAACTCTGATTGCATAGTCACTTATAGCAATCACAGAGCCTTCGAGTATTTCTCCAGCTTTAGATTTTAGTTTTTCAATGACTTCATGTGGCTGAACATCTAATGTATTAAAATAATTTACTGTCCTTGATGTGGACATGTCTAGAGACTCGGGCTTAAATTCTTTATTGAGTGCTGAATCCCATGGCGTCATCTTCTTCTGGATGATGAGAAGATTGAGCTGAGGAGACAGCTGGTCTCGTATCCAACCCTGAGTGTAGTACCCTATGTAACTTTTTCTGTGAAGTTTTTCTATATTCTCATAGCCTAAGTCGGTTAGGAACTTTCGGGTTTCTGATGTGTCATGTATTATTGCGAGGTATGCACTTTTGAATAGACCCCCGATATCTGGAGTGATGATGGTAAATTCTGGGTGATAAAATTGGAAAATGAGTCCTGAAAGTCCTCCACCTATAATGTAGTTCTGTTTCATACCTCATCTTCCCCTTGTGGGGTGAGGTCTAAACCGTCTGCGTAGCTGTGAATTGAGGCAGTGAGTTCATCATCGTCATTCCAGTCTTTCTTACTCACCCACTTTTCCTTGTACGCCACTTCCGCCCAGCGTCTTATCCCTTCAAATAATCGTTGCCGCTCCTCCCTCCTCCCCGCCTCCTGCCCTTTCATAAAAGCACCATCCCAATTTTCAGCTACAAACTTTTGTACTTCTTTTTCTGAAAGAGGAATGGGCTTGTTTTGAGGCTCTTCTAAAGCAGCCATCCGTCCCGCCTCGTAAGCCTGTTGGTGGATGGTGCGGATGAAGTCTTTGATGCGCTCTTTTGCAGAACGTGGGTCTCCGTCTAAGGTGAATGCATCAACATTCGGCGGAAACCAAAAGCCAAGTTCTGTCTCAAACTTTTCTTCCCACCCCTCCACAGTAAGCCGTTCGGTTTCCTCTTTGTTTGGTTGGGTCATATTGGTTGTCGTTTATACATAACACCATTTATTTTCAACTCAAGTGGCAAAGAGTCAGAGGATGCAAGCGCAGAATCCAAAGGTACAGAGGAAAAGTTGCGGGAGAAGACGCGACCACCAGTATCCCAGCGACCGTCGCCGAGCTCCCAGTCGTAGACGCCCCACCCACGGCAGCCGGCGCTCCAGCCGACGCTCACGGCGAAGCCAAGAACATAGAAGATGTTGACGTAGCCGTTAGCAAGGAGTTGCCCACTATCCATAGCTAGAAGTATGTCGGCATATTCCACTTCTTGCGCTCCTAGTTCTGATTTAATCTCATGGTCGTACATATTCTTGGTCAAATCTTGGTACTGAAGCGGCTTCCCTTTGCCGACCTTAACCCCTTTAAGTTTGTCTTCCATACGGGGACTAATCCAACCGATGTTGTTTTTTCCTACTACGAACTCATTTTGTGCTTTCACTGTTTTCATACCTTTTTCTTCCCCTTCTTGGGGGCTAGGGAGTAGGTGATTTCACAAGGGATAACTTTGTTTCCGCAACAAGTTCTAATGTGGTATCTGGCGGAGTAGTCATTTAAGCGCGGTGTTACGGGTTGATTTCCTTTCATGACCAGCCAATCTTTAATTGTTTTCTTCATAAATCGCTAAATTAGATGGGTAAGGGGTTACTTGATGAGGA
>ERZ1292629.414-Hain-H43-01um-R1-414-length-45647-cov-18_pt1 | contig 45647 bp, 85 predicted proteins | sample MGYA00564399_ERZ1292629 | MGnify/ENA primary metagenome ERZ1292629 (study PRJEB36523, sample SAMEA6512636) | groundwater metagenome | collected 2019-01-08 | study: AquaDiva: Metagenomics assemblies of 32 groundwater samples
GTTCTTTATGGGCCTGATAATAAGCTCTCTGCTGTTCTTTATAGTGTTCTTTATGAGTCTGATAGTAAGCTCTCTTCCGTTCTTTATGGGCCTGATCTAAATCAACGAAAACCTTATTCCAAATCTTTAACCGCACTTCTCTTTCCGCCACTACTTGCTCACTCAAGCCTTCACTACCTCTGGAAACTCATTCGGGAAATTCGGGTGCATTCCCAGATTGTCCTTCAGGAAGACCTTTGCGTGGTGGTAGTGCCCAAGGCTGATTAAGTCTGCCACCCAGAGGGAAGCGGGTTTCACAGTGGTTCTGCCGTTGGAGGTCTCTGCGCCTATAATTATCAGGTTGACGCCGTGGAGGTCTAAGCCGACTATGTTCTCGTAGAGCGGCTCGAAGCTGATGAACTTGATGTGGGCCCTCGCCTTCTTCAGGGCCTCGATTCTCCATGTGTCCGCCTGCGTATTTACCGACACTCCCAGCCAGATGTTAGGCGGGTATTTGAAGTCCGGTAGCCTGTGGGCCTGCTTGGTCAAGAGGTAGAACCTGTGCTGAGGCATCTCCCCCAGGGTGTTGAGGATGTCCTGTATCACCCAGTCTGAAAACGCTTGGTCGAAGAGTTCCCCCATGCTGAGGAAGAACCCGGTGGGCTTCTGTATCCGGCTGATCTTCTCCAGTCGCTGAAGGTGAAGGTGAGGAAGGAACCGGTAGCATTTATCACACATATGCTTCATCCTCTTCGCTATCCTCCGAGCATAGCATCTTTCACCCACGGCGCACCCAACAGCAGAGCAACCCACGTAAAAATTGCATGTCATGCCCAAAGTGACGTTATCGGGGTTCCTGCACCACTCAATCTTCGTAGTTTGCATCTACATCGCCTTTAGGGGGAGAGGGTTTTATTAGAAGCGTCCTCCTTCATCCTCCTCAAACCATCCAGCACGAGTTGGGCCACCATAGCTTTTGCCTCCTTCTCATCTATCCCCCACTCTGAAAGCGATTTCACCAAGTCGTCATACATCTTTGCGAGAGGCCCAGACAGCAATCCTCTAAACTCATCAGGCGGCAGCTTAATCTCAACCTTCATCCTTCTTCACTTCTGTCTCTTACATCCCCACCGTTCCAGCTCTCTTACTTGTATCTCTGATGTAGACGGCTCCCCCTGCCTCCGTCTCCTCCTTCACCAGCAGCTTCAGCGGTGGCAGCGTGAACTTCTCCAGCACTTCATCCACCTTATGCCAGTCAACCTTACGCCACACTCTTAACAGCTCCTTCGTAACATGGTTCACCCGCCTACCTTTGTCGAAATACTTGTCTAGGATTAGCAGAGCGATCTGGCCTTCCACGCTGTCCTCTTTGAACACCGCTGGCTCCCTCTTCAACTCCACCTTCACATCCGAAGCCGTGGACTCCACTAGAACATCTTGCTTCTGCATCTCCGACCTTATGAACTCTCTGACCTCTGAGAGGTCTAACGGCTTCAGAGCTGGCTCTCGGTTCTTCACCAACTCATATACCTGATCCGTGATCTTGGTCACCAACTTGCTCTCCAAGTCAGGCTTCGGCATCTTCTCAACCAAGCCTTCAAGCTTCATATCGACCCGTGAATCTATGGCCTCTATCAGTCCCGCTGACCCCTTAATCATCTTCTGCAACATTTCATTCTCCTTCTTGAACTCCTCACAGGTCTCCAAGAGCTTATGCTTCTCATCAGCCATCCTCTCTAATTCCTTTCCCTGCTCGACTCTAAGGTTCTGCTCTAAGTCGTAGCCGGTCTGTGAAGCCTTAACCTCCTCTTCAAGATCCTTTACTCTACTGCGGAGAGGTATCAGCTCACCGTTAACCTTCTCCTCAACGGCCTTCAGCCTACGCTCAACCTCTTCCTTACTCATCTTCCCTCACCATTCATCATGAAGCGCAGACAAAGTGAAGCAGAAGACTGACATAACAATCATTACTCCCACGTAGACATCTAGATATTCGGTTAAGCTTGCTCCTGCAAGTATTGCCGTCAATATTCCATATCCGAAGTATATTCTTCCTCCTCTCCTAGACAACCTACTTCACCTTCGCCTTCACATCGGGAAATATCTTCGGCTTGATCAACCCTTTGTGACAGGTCTGGCAGAGAGGCCCTATCACCTTCTCCTCCGGAATGGTGCGAACAAGATTCGCCTTATGCTCTTTCACACTGTTTCCGCAGAGTACGCAGTGATCGTGTCCGCAGAACTGGCCATTACACAACTTGCTTCGCCCTCACTTTCTCCACTTCTTTCGGATACAGCTTAATCAGTTCGTGGAAGCATGACCTGCATATCGCACGATTAATAGCAGGTGCCATAGGTTGACAATCTCTTGTCTCGTAGTCAGGGGAATATGTCCACGCCAACTGCTTCTCACAGAGAGAACAGACATTTCCATTCCTGATGTTGAAGAGGGCATGGTCAACAGAGGCCTGAGCAAGAGGATCGCTCGATGTAGTGCTCATCTACTTCACCTTAGCCTCCAACCTCTCCAGCCTCGCAGACACACCCAGCCAGAACTCAGAGTCGTCTTCCGCAACCTGAGTAACTTCATCGAGACCTGGGGCTCTAGCGAGTTGCTCGATCTGTCGCTCCCAAGGTGGGGTCACATACACCTTCTTAGCATAGCCCTCCATGTTCACGTAGATGAACTCACCTTTCTTGAGGCGCATTATGTCTTCAGGCTGATAGGTTCTCTTGCCCTCCGGTATCAGCTTCAACGTATGCTCTATCTCGGTGGTGTGGTCCTGCCGTCCGAGGAGCTTCAACGGCATCCCCTTCAAAGGGTCTTTATCAGTAGGAGCTAGGAACTGTGTCGCCAGCCAGACGAATCTCTTGGTCTTCGCTCCCTGAGTTATCATATCCTGCACAGCTCTCTTACAGGCTGAGCTGTAGCCCTCCGGTAAGAAGCGCCACGACTCGTCGATGATGAATATCTTGTTGGCGTGGTTTGAGCCTCGTATGCCCTGCTCGAAGGCTGTCTTCAACACTAGCTGTTGCGCCTCAATACTCAGTCTGTTTATCGCCATGACATGCACTCCCTTCCGGCTGACAAGTATTGGAACCATCTCTATGCCTTCAATCTCAGCTATCAGCCGCCTGAGCAGGTCCGCCAGCGTGTGGCAGGCATCCTTTACAAACCCTGATCTTGCCGTCTCCTCCATCTTGACGGCGTTAGACCGCATGTCTTCAAGGGTCTGCGCATTGTCAGTTAGTCTATTGAGGGTGCTGTAGTATGGTGTAAGTCTCCGTCTGAATATGCTCTCCAAGAGACCCATCAGCACAAGTGAGTCAGTCGTATGCTGGTAGCAGACCGGTATCTGTGGATACTCAGGGTATTCCTGACCGGTAGGCTTTGTGTCGAAGATGAGGACGCTAACATCCTCTACTTCAGAAGCTTCAGGTGCAAGGGCCTTAATCGTCGTGGTCTTTCCGCTGAGCTGGGTCTGACCGGCGATTAGAGTGTGAAACAATGGGATCGAGACTCTATCCCCATTAGAGATACCGAGGTGAATCTCAGCCATCATTCTTCTCCTCTGTCTTCCTCTGTCTTCTCATCGGGGCTGATGTCGCCGGACCACCCGCAGGCCTTGCAGTAAGTATCGTAGCCGATGATCGTCTGCGTGATACGAGTGGTAAATGGCTGTATGGCATTTCTGCCTCTCAACGGCTTGCCACAGTTAGGACAGAACTTGGGTTTCAGCTTAGGCATAGATCGGCACCTCTGGGCCTCCGACTATTCCTTTTCGCTTTCTATAAATGGCCATGACCCTACGGTAGAGTTCCCAGAACTCTTTATCTGGCATCGCCCTTATCTTGGTGTCGCACTCTTGGCCCGCAGAGCTGATGAGTGTCTCCACAATCGCATTTAACTCAGCGTCGAACCTCTGAAAGCTCCTTGCAAAGAACTCCTTACTCATTCTATTCCACCTTTAGCTTTGAGAGTTTCCTTCACTTTGTGGGTTAAGTATACTTGATACTCGCCAATTCTCCCCAAAAGATCCGTGTTGTTGTCGATGTCATTGAGAAGGTCGTTTATGGTAAACTCATTTGGATCATCCTTCTTCCGCTCTAACTCTAGCTCAACGTTCAGCTTGGTTAGTTTACTCTTAGTGAGTCTCTTCGCATTCTCTATGTATTCCGGTAGCGTCTTCCTCTCTTCGAGCATGGCATGCAAGCTGTCATACTCACATAGACGTGCCCAAGCCTTGAGATCTACAAGTAGCTCGTGATCTATCACTTCTTCACTCCTTCCTCTCCTCACCAGCCCTATAATTCCCTCTCGCTCCTTAACCTCTTGCTCCAAGAAATCTATGAGTTCACGGGCCTCTCCTACGCTGATCCCTTTACTTTGCCTTCCTTGGACGACGCCACCTTCGCCTCTGAAGATAGCCTTCAGCCTCTTCATGTTAGCCTTCCCGAGCATCTTAGATCACTGCGTCTAAGGTTCTTTCACCTGTAGCTACGGCCATGTCCTTCGGGAATTTCTTCAGGAAGTCTTTGACATCATCTATGTTGGGGAAGCCTTTGAATGTGAAGTTCACGCTCCACCCTAGCTCCTCACCCTTCTTCTTCGCCGAAATCGACTCAGAGAGTTTCATTTCTTTTGTTCACCTCTCTCTTCTCCAAATATTTCTCATCGCTATGCACGAACGCTTCGAGAGCATTAATGTCGGCATCATGAATCATCGCAATGGCGAAATTCAATCCGTAACGGAAGCCATTGTAGAAGCCGACCTTATAGTCCTCAGATTCTTTATTGACCATTCTTCTTCACCTCCTCACTCACACGCTCCAATTCGAGGCTATCAATTATATCCTCAAGTATGGCGACGACAACCCCCATATTCTTCCTTAGATGTGTTTGATTCTCTCCTTCGGCGATGAACTCTTTCCTGGCCTTCTCTAACCAACTCTTTGCCGACTCGACATAGTGTTTAATGGCCTCCAGGCCCTCGGTCTTCTTACCTGTAAGTCTAGGCATCAGCTCTCAACCTCTTGTTTACTGAGGCTCTTCAAGGCCTCTATGATCTTCTTCACTCTCAGCATAGAATTTTGGTCGCCAGCGTCAACGCTGATGTGAATGCTCAAGCTCAAGCTGATGTATCTACTTCCCCTTCCCATAGAATATGGGCGACCAACGACTACTGCTCCGACTGTTGCCTCCTTGGTTTGAGGGTCTTGCTTATCACTCAAGTCTGCTCAACCTCCTTGGCTGGTGTAGGGTATCCAATGTGTCACTTCGGTCAGAGTCCCGTTGACCACCAGTCTCTTAGTGCAGCCCAGAGAGGTTTGATCCCTGACTTGGCCAATGTAGCCATCATCAACTACCCGATCATACCCCGCTTCAACACAGGCGACTATGCGTCTCTCATCTTCAGCGGCCCGTATAGGGCTGACTACATAAGCCGTAAAGAAAGCCGCCGCAACCATCAATCCAATGGTGATACCTATAGCGAAAGACCCGATAAGATGATCATCGCCCTTGTAACTCATTGTATCACTCAACCCTGTGGTTTCCGATTCTTCCACTGCAAGTAGGCTTCGCTGATCAGAGTTTCAGGGAGAAGATTTCTAAGAGCGTTCCTCTGGGCTTTACTGACCGCTTTAGCTAGGGCGAACTCATCAGGCACCCTAGATTGGTCTTTGAGCCTCATCGTCTTGGACTGCTCGGCAGCACCCATCACTCTAACATCCCGGCTCTTATCTCTCGCCCAAGCTATGGCTACATATTTGTCCTCCTTCTCTTTCAGCTTCACTTCATCTATTGTGATGTGGCCGAGCTGAAGCGTCAGATACTTTACCCCTGCCCACGATAACACGGGGGTTGTGCCGACTATGACTCCCTGCCTGTCCTTTACAGGTATCTCGTGGAAGAGCTTGTCTATGGCTCTTCCCCTCAGCATCTCCACAATCTGTTGCTCATCGACACGGTCTGCTTCGACTATAGCTCCTTGCTCCTCCTCCTCAACAGGTGCCTGATACGTCGTAAACGCTGTTGACTCTTCAGGCTTCTGCTCAGACTCCTTCTTCTCCCCAGTGAACTTCTCCAGACCACTGCTCACCTACTTGCTCACCTTCTCCTGCTTTAGAAGTGGCTCCACTAGGAACTCTTCCCATGTTTTGTCACCCTTCATCTCAACAAGCCTGTTGAAGTCGCCATCGTCCAGAACTAGGAAAATCCGCTTAACCATCCCGCCATCTATCTATCATAGCAAGTAGATAAAGGTTTACTTCACCACTTCTTGGGGCTTCTCAAATACCTTTCCGCATCTGTCGCAGGCCTTATAGCGATATTCCTCGACCCCATGCTTCGTCCCATGCATAAGTCTCATATCCACCACCTTCTCATGTGGACAGTTTACCTGTAACTCCTTGACATCTCGCTTGAGCTTCTTCTCTAAACTCTTATGCTCAGCACAATACCTATCCGTTAATTTACTGAGCTCACTCAAGCCTACTCACCCAACAGTTTCCCACAATCCATACAGTAAGGTATAGCATCAGGAACTCTAAGAAACCCACCGTTACCACACCAGACAATTCTTTCAGATTGAGCGAAGCCCACTCTTTGATGGTAACACTCAACCCAGCTATCTTCGGTGATTTGAGCACCAGAATCATAGTTATCACAGCCTGAAGGATCTATGTAACGTCGCCATCTTCGTCTCTGCCACTCATTCACTCCTCCCCAGCCTCCACAGACTTCTCCACCGTCAACCCAGCGAACACCACCTTATGGCCCTTCTGACACTCGTACACGCCGTCGAAATACTGCTCCGTAAAGACACGGGTAACATCAATCCACTCCTCACATCTCGGACAGCCCATAAGGAACGCTTCATTCTTACTAATTATTGGTAAGGGGTGATCTTCATCCTCACCTCTGATCCACGGCTCCTTCTTTGGCATAACAGACCTTCTAGCTCTTCGTTTTACAAGTGGCCTAGGTGACTTCTGCTGTACCTTCTTCCGATTTAGAATAGCATGAGCTTGGCGCTCAATCTCTAAGACTTTACTCAACGTTGGACAGCCTCCCTGATCTGGGTCTTGAACTTCTGGTAAGATGCCTTGTTGATATCTGTTGCCGCAGCCTTTACTATCCATTCCCTCATAATGTCAGCGGTACTGGTCTTATGGTTGTACACAGCAATGTAGGGAAGCTCCTTCACTATATCCTCTGGAAGCCTAATTGAGACAGGGATAGTCCGTAACCTCGGCCTTACTGGTTCAGACGGCGATTTAATGAGCTTTTCTCCAGCGTGTTCAGCCATAGTACAAAACCACTACAGCTAGCCCTATTTATTCCTTTCATAAACCGCTTTATTGTAATCATTTAAGCTACGCCCTCACTCAGAACCTTGCATTGCAAAGCTATGTTGGTGTTGAGGTATTAGATTGATTTAAATATTGAGATGATAAACTAATTGTATGGTAACTACCGCATCAGTCCGAGACCCAGCGACGGGCAAGTATATTCCCTTCAACGCTTGGAAGAAGAAGTATGATCTAAAGACGAAGAAGGGACTTGGAAGGGCCATAAGGCTTAGTTGGAGAGAGGAGAAACATATCCGTCAAGTTAAGGAGCTCGGAGCTAGATGTATGAGGTGCGGTTACGGCGAGTTCTTAGAGTGTTTGGATCTTCACCATATAATTGCCAAGAAGAAGGGAGGTAAAGATACGATTGATAATCTACTTCTTCTCTGTTGTAACTGCCATTTTGCTTTCCATAGAGGCAGAGTAACTTTAGAAGAGCTTGGTAAACTAAAGAAAGAGTGGGTGGGATTCGATGAAAGCATGCTAACGAAGATTAAGAATCAAAGATATCCAGAGCAAATCTAGGCTTCCTCTCTTGCCTTATCTGTGGTCATCTCGACTGGTGTTCCGACTGATCGGTCGGTGGGGTTCAGCGTCTTTTGCTTTGACTCTTCCGAGGCATTCCGCTCTTGGCTGGCCCTGCTCGTCTCTGTAGGATCTGTAGGCATAGGTGTATTGATAATCCTGCCTCAACAAGGACTTGAGTCGTAGAGACTTTCACACCGCTGAAGTTTATATCTAAACAGACTTCAATACATAGTAAGGGGAGATGGTTCTAGTTAGAGGCGTGCTGGAGAGGGCCCTGGAAGGCTGGCGGTTCCGAGTAGGGTTGGACCTTGGTTGCGGAATTGGTCAGTGGGGGATGCTGTTTCGACGCTACTGTGACTATCTTATCGGCGTCGACTTCAATGAGGGTGATTTGAAGAGGGCCTCTGAGACAGATGCTTACGATGAGCTTGTTCGAATGGACATCAGAGAGTATCAGCCACCGCCGGAGACAGAGGCCGTTTTTCAAATTGAGGTGTTGGAGCATTTGGAGAAGGGGGATGGGTTGAGACTGCTGGAGCGGTTGAAGTGGGTGCCATTCTTCCTGATTACGACGCCGAAGAACTACTTCCACGGGCCTGTGACCTGCCCGCACGTGTCAATATGGAGCCACGGTAACCTTCAGACCTTCGGCTTTCAAACCGAGGAGTTCAGGCACGGCTTCGGCGGCCTATTCAGAACAGGTATAATCGCCGTTCGGACTCCGGTGGATCTACTTCTCCCCGAGCAGGCTTATGGCCGCTGCAGCACCTGCTGAGGCGAAGCCCACTATCAGCTTCTCATGAGTGAGTCTCGGCGCCAACACGTCCTCCGGCTTGAAGATGTATCTCTGCCTGATCGCTTGGTCAGCAACCGTCACTAGGGCCCCTACAAAGGAGAAGAAGATCACGCCCTTCTTCGTATCTCTTGAAACCATCAGCCTGTAAGAGAACTGCCCACGTCTTTAAATATTGCTGGGCAGTTCAATGCCCTGTTGCCTTGGCGCTCGAATAGTGCCGGGGATGATCTGGGTGGTCGCTTCTCCCACCTAGTGACCCCTTCTCCCTTCTAAACGATTAATTATGTCCAAGCCGATTAGGAATGTAAGATGCCTCCATTTCTCTACACAGCCTGTCTTGGAAACCCTGGGAGAGTCTTCCAGACAGACCTATCCACTGGGCAAGTTGTGAAGTCTATACCGATATCTGGGGCTGGCGCACATGTCCTAGACTCAGATGGCTCCGCAAACCTCTATGTGGGCACTTTGAGCCAGCCTATCCGAGTCGCCAAGATCAGGATTCCAGACTTGGTTGAAGACCGTGTTGTGGACCTGCCGGCAAGCTACGGCGTGCTGTATATTCTGTATGCTAACAGCCGGGTGTATGCGTCGACAGATCGAGGTGGAGGCATCTTTGAGCTCGACCCTGTGACTCTGGCCGTAAGTAGAACCTTGTCTCTCTCAGGGGTGAGCACGGTGTCTGGTCTCCTCTACTATGGAGGCTACCTGTATGCGGCGACAGATCCACCTACCGGGGGAAGGCTCTACCTCGTCAAGATAGACCCAGTGTCCTTCACTGAGGTCGGACGGGTTGAGCTCCCTCCGAACCCGATATTTCAGACGATGAGGAATCTAGTAGAGGTGAACGGCACCTTATTCATCCTCGGAGCCAGTTGGCCTCAGCCTACACGCATCTGGCAGGTTGACCCCAACTCGATGGCTCTGTTAAGATGGCAGGATCTCTTAGGCACGTCGGGTGCAGACCGAATCATATACGACGGGGTATACCTCTACTGGAACAATGACGCTAGGCCATCCTACGTTACGAAGTTCAACCCTGTAGACTGGAGCTTCAGAAACCTCACTCTACCAGATGTCTCAAGGGCCTCGGACGTAGATATTCAAGGCCAAAGCCTCTACGTCACCAACATTACAGACCCCAGTGTGCTGGGAGTCATCGACCTACCGTCATTCACCCAGAGGCCGTCGATACCTCTCGGAGGCAACTTCTTTTCAGTGCAGAGCGTAGTGGTTGAGCCCCTCCCCACAACCGGCAACATAGCGGGCTCAGTCAGAGACACCAGCACTCAGGCCTTGATACCGAACTGCACAGTCTCAATCTACAACTCCGTCGGCAACCTAGTGTGGTCCACAATAAGTCCAGATGGGAACTATAGTTCCATAGAGCTTCAACCGGGGAACTATACGGTAACGGCTTCGAAGACCGGATACGTTACAGACAGTGTGGCGGCCTCTGTTACCGCAGGGCAGACCACGACCGCCAACCTAATGCTTACCATCATATCCTCCCCCCTCTCTCTATCGATATCGGCCAGCCAGACTAGCGGAGTCACCCCCTTAACAGTGAATTTTACAGCAGTAGCTTCCGGCGGTGTTCAGCCTTACAGCTTCCTCTGGGAGTTTGGAGATGGTACTGTGGGCTCTGGGCAGTCTGTTTCTAAGACGTATAGCACAGCCGGTTCTTACATAGTCTACTGCACGGTGAGGGACAGCGGCGGTGGGGTGGAGACAAAGTCCATCGTAATCACAGTTCTACTACCGCTTACATTATCGATTTCAACAGACGTAGTCTCAGGTGACACACCGCTTACAGTGAAGTTCGGAGCCTCTGCATCAGGAGGCTTATCGCCATACTCTTACCTGTGGGACTTTGGGGACGGATGGTTTTCAAGTCTTCAGAACCCCAGTTACACCTACTTCAACGCTGGGGTTTACACCGCTGTATGTACGGTTATAGATTCAGAGGGGAGAATAGTATCTAAGAGTATCACTGTAACCGCTACGACACCGCTCTTCCTCTCCATATCTGCTTCACCCACATCTGGCCCAGCTCCTCTGACCGTCGGTTTCTCAGCATCACCTTCAGGCGGCAGAACCCCGTACAGCTATTCTTGGGAGTTTGGAGATGGCTCCACCAGCACGTCGGCGAATCCGAGTAAGATATATGGCGCCTCTGGGGCATTCATAGCTTCCTGCGTAGTGAGGGATGCTGATGGTAGACAGGCCTCTGACACGGTGCTTATAGACGTAAAGGTTCCGGTGAATGCGGGACAGGTGAGTGGAGCCGTGTTAGACCTGTCCAACGAGCTGCCTTTGGTGGGGGCGGAAGTGATGTTGCACTATCCTAGCGGAGAGGAGGTTGCTCGCATGACTACGCTGAAGAACGGCAATTACAGCTTCGTCGTCGCCGAAGGCATCTATGACGCTCACATCTCCAAATCCGGTTACATAGACTACTGGGTTACAATAGCCGTCGTCATAGGGCAGAACCTCATCTTAGACGTGGCTCTTGCACCCACTCCTCCATTCAGTGGATTAACGCTGGCTCTGCCTTTGATTGCTCTCGGAGCAGTGGGCGTAGTGGCCCTAGTGGTAAGTAGAGGGCGGCTTAAATAGGAAGGAGCCCTAGACCACGGTGAGTGTTACAGCTAGACCTGGGAATATCCGCATAGTCACGAAGTCGCTGTCGCTGAAGCCGAACGGGTCTTGAATCGTGATCGTAACCGTGTATCCTGAAGGATTTTGAGCCGTATAGGTATGCGTCAAGGTCACTGTGGCCCCTGAGACTCCGGGTGTACCCGCCGTGAAGGTATCTACCACTCCATCTCCATAGTCAAGCGAACCTGTATATGGGCCTACGCTTCCAACTATCGTGGCCTCAAACGTTATCAGCTGCCCGACGACGCTCGCAAAGGTCCCGGCCATCTCAACTCACCCTTATTGCGCCTTGAACACTGAGCTTCACAGAAGGCGTAGCCGACACAGCGGGAGGCTTCTGCAACGCCAGTAAAACTCCTCCAGCCAAAGGGATTGTGACTATCAAGATGCCGGCAGCAGTCTTCTTATCCAACTTAGCATTTGAGTTACTCACAGATATTTAAATTAAAAGAGCGGGCCCTAATCTGGTGGGCTAACCGGTGAAATCCATCAATGTCACCTGAGTAGCGATATTTCTGAACCGTCTCGGAGCGTCGGCCACCATTATATCTTGTGAGGTGCAGAAGTCGACGCAAATGTTACAGAAGATGAAGAAATACCTTCTCCGGCCCTTCTGCTGCCTCATAGCGCAGTCTGAGTGGCTGTGAAGCATGTATCCGAATGGGCAGACCTCTCTACTCTCAGGTGTGCTATAAGGTAGCGGGATGGGGATGTCGCTTTGGATATCGACTAATGGAGTGGAGAAGGGGAGACATCTTGGATGAATCCTCTTATTCGAATCACTGTAGCTCTTCAGGACAGCGTAGAGTTCGGACTCCTCGTTGAGCTCCGCCAAGTCAGAGGAGCTCGGCACCCTCAAAACATCCCATACGTTGAACTTGCTCATTTTAGCCACACTCAGCTAGACTCCAAAGCCTGGTACATATTTACCGTCATCGCCATGCCTACAATACTTCTCCCCGTTCTCACAGCGATCAGAAGGCACTATCTCGAAGGCCTCCACATCTGGGACTTCAAGCCTCTTGAAATACTCGTAGTGAGATTTACAGAGCTTCATATCTAAGTCTCGGCTTTAAACCTTCTGCATCACCGAAATTAAGACACCGAGAACTGACACCGCTCAACTAGACAACACCTGCTCGCTCAAGCCTTTAATCTATAGTGTGACCAAGGCAGACGCTACAGTAGAAATCGTAGATACCGTACCACAACCCTACTTGATCCTTACCGCAATCTTGACAGTATCCTTTTACGGGGTTTGATGAGGCATGCACGACCTCTCCTGCGCTATATTCTATTTCACGCTTTTCAAGATCGACTCGTTTTACTTTCCTCAAGCCTTGTCACCGAGTCGTTCAGCCTCTTTATGTGGATGATGGTAGCTCTCTGAAGCTACAGCCATATCTGTGAGATACCATCTTTCATCTTCCGTTTGACATAAATCAACACTCCACTCACCGCCTACCCAGCCGGAGGCATGTTCAGCTAATGCCTGTAGTTTCCAGCGTTCACCGGAATACATATCGAGTTTACTCATATCTTTGAGCTTTCTGCGCCACCCTTCCGGCTCTGCGGTGCCAACCCAGAACTCTATGGCGTCCTCAGGCCAATATGGATGAATACATTTCAGCTTACCGGTGTCGGCGAAGCATCTGAACTCACGGGCTATAGGCATGTCATGAAAAGCTCTGAACGCTGTCTTTAGATGTAGAAATTCCCTGAACACCAACGCCCTCATATTTAGCCCTATGATGTCGGCTAAAGCGTTCTCTTCACATACAGCCCTGATGTGGCTGAACAGCACGTCTTCACTCGGAACATAGCAGGTGTCTTTCCAATTATGCTTACCGGCGCATAGATCAGTCCTTAGAAACAGCGGATATCTAACCATCTTTCCACATTCGAGTATACGTTCTCTGTAAGCGTCGAGCACCCTAGGTTTGTCGATATAGGCATATAGATTTGCGAAGGGAATCTCTAGCATGACCGTGCGGGGCGTAGGAACCTTACCATCAATCATCGGATACCAATACAGCATACTATTTTTATTTAGGAGATTCAAGCCTTCTTCTCCTCTTCGAGTAAGGTTCTGACTTCAAATACGCCCAACTCTATCACGTCTCCACTTAACTCCTGAGCTTTCAAAAGCCACATATCTATAGACGGGAAGCCAGAACCATGAACGAACGCAGGTAAGTCAGCGTAATTAGTTGTAGTAGCCTTACCTTTGCGGTCAACTATTGACACAAGCTTCTTAGATCCAACCCGGCCTGTATTCTGCCCATGCCGATAGAACCACACTTTAGCGAAAGCTTTGCTATGGGGGTTGATGTGCCTCAAGGTGAATACATAGCCGTTACTCAAAAGAAAGTTCCAAGCCTCGTCGGAATTGAAATACATTCTTAAGCCTTCTCACCTCGCCAACATTTCCCCAATTCGATGACTATATCGGGAAACTCTGTTATCAGCTTATTCGGCAGATGCTTCATTATGTAGCCTTGAGATTCTAAACGGTGATCCCGCTCTTCATTATCTTGAGAACTTGACCCTTTACCCTCTGCTTCGACTATCCACTTCCCATCAGCCAACACATCGACAACATCACTCATCCGCCCCGCTGGCTGGCTACATCTCGGACAAGTAACGCTGTCCTCATACTTAGCTGGAGCGGTTTCAAGATCCTCAAGCCCTGTTATGTGGCTACGCTGACAGCGGAATTGATCTCTCGGAAAAGCTACCTGTGTCTCCACTTTGAAGCCTGCCTTCTCCAAGAGATGAGCTAGCGTCACTTCAGCATCAGTATAGGTGGACTTCGTATGTTCACTCATACGACCGGATGGATAAGACTTCGGCACAGTGAGCGTGGACTTAGATTTGACTTCCGGCTCAGTTGGCTTAGCAGACTCCGGCTGGGGAGAAGATGACGATAACCCTGCCTCCTCACGGTCCATCACACGCCCAAACTTCGTTATGAAGAGGTTAGGGTTGACTGTGCTCTGCCGAATCCCCCTCTCCGCAAGCCATTTAATTTCTGCTGAGCTGAGCTTAGTAGGGTCAACCCGCACAGGTTCGGGAGTTTCTGCCACGACGGTCGTGGCAGACTTACTTTCTGATGCACGGTGTGCATCAGACTTTGCTTCCCCCCCTGCCTCATCAGTTTTCTGCTCACCGGCGGTGAGCAGACGGACTTTACCGCTTGCCTCACCAGCCTTCACCTTATCAGGCTCCTTGAATCGCTCTGGAAGATATTCCCAGACCCACTTCTTTGATCGGCCTAACTTTCCCGCTATATATTCGGCTGACGGATAGTATCCTAGTTCCTTGTTATGCTCTTCGTAGATTTCCTCTAAGCGCTGGGTCTTCTCTTCTCTGCTTACAGTTCGTCGGTTCGTGTTGACGATAAGGCGGGATAACGCAAGTTTAAAGGGTGTGTCCACTTCTTTGTTGACTTCTGTCCGCCATGAAGAGTCTTCGCCTTTTCGGTGGAATCCGTCTATGATGTTGCCGTGCTTGTCAAGTAGAATCGGGTTTAACTGCCCGATGAGATTGGTGCTAGCTTTCAGAGAGTAGCCTTCTTCTTCAATATTAGCGGTCTCTTCACTCATTCGACTTCACCTTCTCCTTATTCAGCTTTACTGACGTCGTGTGCCTCGTTCCACAGATGGGGCAAGTGCAGATAGCCAGCTTACTGGCTTTCCGTGTGATAATTACTTGTTCAACCATACCTATATCCATATGGTAGGGGTTATTTAAGTTTGAGCCACATTCGCTTTCCGTGTATGCCATGAGCCGTAGACATCTGGCAGAGGCATCACATAGCCCGCTGTGTTCACCAGCAAGACGCCTTCCAACTCATCGCCCACTTTCAAGTAACGGTCTGGATGCACCCAGCGCTCATGAATTACCATCACCTTATCGAGACCTGAGACTTTCACCGCATACCACTCTGACTCAGGGATCCTGTCGAAGCTCTCAACAGTTCCAGCGTAAGCTCTTATGCGATTCACGTTGATCCCGACCGCTCGATATGGCATAATTCTCGGTGCCTTACCAGCGGCCTTCATCTCTTCGGCAGCTATTCGCTCCTTTGACTCAGGCAGACGGAAATATCTGACACCTCGATTCTCGTAGATTTCCCCATATTGTTCGAGGCTCAATCTTTCACCCCCTCCTCAAGAAGTTCTATTACATAGTTTCTGAGTATCTTTCCTAGCTTCGCAGCCTTTGACTTCAACTCTCTGTGAAGTCCATCAGGTATCGTTATTCTGATGTCACCCATACCCATCGCTACACTATGCACAACATCACTATTTAAATGTCCCGAAGACGGGTTCTGGTGCGTCTTAGGGACATAAGGGTTTAGGATCGTCTGGTGGTGCATGTCGGGGCATAGTAGCGGGTAGTAAACGTTATTTTGGTCTCCCTAAGGAGTAGGTATGTGCATCCCAGCACTCCTAGCAGGAACGACATTATAGCTGCGGCGTTGATAGGTCTACTAGAAGGAATCTTTTTTCTGGTTGGTGACGCATTATCAAAACAATACGGGTTATTAGGGGGTTTTGCCATAATAGTGTTCCTAAATGTATTAATATATCTGGTTGCGGCTATAGGTAGTAGGTAAGAGGGTAGATGTCTGAAGTGAAGAAGTTCGTCAAGGAAGCAATTGAGCCAGTGGAGCATACAGTTTCCAAAATGTTCAGGCTAAAGAGCCAGTCTGAAACAAGAGGCCCCAGCATCTTCCACTCAGCTTCAGAACAGACCAACATGATTATTTCTCAGGGGTATACCAACACCATATCACAGCCATACCTAGAGAAGGCGAAGCCAAAAATTGCAGTCGTCGAAGGAGGGTCAGTGGTCACAATAAGACGTGTTCCTAATGTGAACTCAGTCCCCGAGAGCACAGTGGCTATGCAGGCTTACACCATCAATTCCTGACCATAAAGTGGGAACTCTGAATGTCCTCGCCACAAGTCCCGTCAATTCCTCTTGATTACTCAGTAGTACCGTTCGAGCCCATGGAAGAACGGTGGAATGAGTATAGCTTTTCTGACGGGACGGTAATTAGATTCAGGGTGGTTTTGACTAGGATCACAAGGAAAAAAGATGCTCTGCTGGGGCAATACGATGTTACTTCAAGCAACCTTATGGCGGTAGTGGCTCCTCCTACCGAACGAGGTCAACCAAACTATTCCCCCATGACACCTGAGGAAATTCAGAATGCGGATAAGTTTGAGGTGAAGGCAATCACCAACGAGGAACATTGGAATGTCTACAGACTTGTGCCTACGGATGAGATAATCAAAATCAAATATGTTGCCGCTGCCTTCTTCCGTCTCAAAGGCAAGTTCGATCAATTCGGAGAACCTGTATACATTGTGGCGGGAGGGCCTCTAATTGCTCCTCAACCTAAGATGGGCAAACAAAGTAGAGCTACCCCGTAGGTAGCCTTGCACCATGTGCACTCTTACTAGCTTTCCTTATGAGCGACATCCACCTTATGCCTTCTAGCTGTAGGTCAAGTCCCGCTATCTGTGCTGGTGTAGATGAAGATCTAATGAAGTGGATAGACTCAGAGGTAGCTACCAAGAGATTCGCCAGCCGAACTCATGCCGTAGAATATGCCCTGCAAAAGCTGAAGGAAGCAACTTAGATGATACCCAGCTCCTTCATCACAGTAAGAGCCTTTCGCATTTTCTCTTCAGTCTCATCCGTAGCACTCACATAACGTTCCACGGCTCTTTCAATAACCTCCGCTACGCTTGTGCGCTCCTTCTCCGCCTTTCTCTTAGCTAGATCGAAGGCACGTTCCCGCACCGTAATTGAATGAAACCCAGGCTTGGCCATTTCCCCTACCAATTACCACACCAAACGCTTTTATAAGCGTGTCGGGTGTGGTAATGGATGGTAACGGAGGTGAGAAGTCCGATGGATATTGTTCCTAGGCCTGGATTACTACCCTCTAAGGATGGTCGAACATACCTAGTTCCCAAAGAAGTTAGGGCTGTGAACATTATTGAAGACCCAAAGACCAAAGTTGAGTTCTATCCCAATGGACGGTTCTGATAAATCCTTGGCGTATGCTTGATGCTTGATAAATGTCGGCGTATCATTCTGGCTTTGTCTCCTTGGATGCTTTCTGACTTCTCTTTCCTCTTCTGATCAGCTCTTCCCATTTGTTCCCTTTGAGTTTTAGATCTATGCCCGCTTTCTCCGCTGGTGTCTTTCCGTCTAGTGCTTGATGTGGTCGGAGATAGTTGTAGTAAATGCGGTTAGCTTCAAGCATCTTCTCTGCACTTGCATCATGGTCTAACCCTCTCATAACCTTAAGCCGTTCCCTTACTGTGCCGTTTGCTCTTTCGGCTATGTTGTTGTTTGTGCCTTCCTTGATGTTCTTCAGCTTGACATGCTTGGTTCTCGGGTTCTTGATAGTGAAAAATTCCTTTGTAATTGCTTGTCTGTAAGCTGGTAATTTGTCAGTAACTATGAAGTCTGGCACTTGTCCATTGGCAACATTCTTAGCTTCCTTCAATACTTTCCTAGCATCATCAATGTATCTATGCTTTGTAACCTCTGAAGCTATCAGAAACCTTGTTTCATGATCTAGCAAGTTCCAAGCCCAAGAGTAATTCTCTCCGTCTATCTTCTCTGTTCTCCTAACGTTGATCATCATTTCGTCAGAGTGCCACATGCCTCCAAGCTGAGGGGTGAACTTGTCCAAGTATCCCTTCATTAATTCAATATACTTCCTTATCCAATAATGAACCGTAGGTTGAGTAATTTCAATCCCTTCAACATTCTTCAGATGTTCAACGATCTTCCGTTGACTCATGTTCTTGAAGTAGCAATCTAGAGCCGAGGTTATCGCTTTTGGAGTTGCCTTCATCCCCTCGAATCCTTCGTTGTTGGAAAAGTCGCATCCACAAGCTCTGCATCGGAATCTCTGAACATCACCGTATTTGTTGTGCCTGAAACCTATCCTGACGACATTTAATGAACCGCAATTCCTACACCCTTCGGGCTCAGCCAAGTCTATCTCTGGCTGAACCTTGGTGATTACTCTCTGTCTAAGATTAAGAGAGAAGTAAACGCTCCAGATATGCTTACAAACGGTCTGCCGATATTTATGATCTGGGCACTCACAAGTCCATTCTTTGCCACTCCTAACTATGAGATAGGAGCCATTTCCATTCTGCGAATTGACTCTGTAAGTATCAGCATCTATTCTGTGGATCTGGTCTTGCTTAGCTAGGATTTCCAAACCTCTCAGCTCCCTCGGCGATTCTAAAGTTACTGCCAATATATCCACCAATCGTGTGTATATGTGTCAATAGGTGTATATCACCACGTTTATAAAGGTGTCGATAGGTGTCTATTGAGTGGTAAATCCACATTGATGAAGAGGTATAATGTTTCGATAACGGAAGAGATGGAGAAGAAGCTGGAAGAGGAGCGTAAGAAGAGGCTCCTAGACTCAATACCTGAGACGGTGAGGATGATATTAAGCGAGTATTTCTCAAAGCGTTAGCTATGGAATACACGGATAGTCTTTTCCCTCCTTCCATATAGACTCGTAAGCAGACCAGAAGGCACGGAAGACCTTCTCTTGGCCTGTCTGCTTGATTGTAATGATCGGTCGGTACTGTTTGTCTCGCCCGTAAGGGTAGGGTTCGACCTGCATAATTCCTGACTCCCGATCAGGGTCTATGACAATCAGGCTCATAGTGGGAGGAGTAGTATGAGTTCTCATCTCAAATTGCTTCGGATACCACTTCTTAAATTCACACATCATACTCATAGTGGCACGTATGGCATTATCAGTTCCAGAAGAAACAACAAGCTTGTTCACTTCTCCCATTGATGAATAGTCTGGATCTAGAGTTAGAAACCGAATCTTAATACCGTCCTGTAGTTTCTGTTCAATCGTCAACCTTGTTGACCTTGCCTTCTCAAGTGTTATCCCTAAGAAGTGTATCTCATGTTTAGCCTGTGATAGGAATGCGTTGAGTGGATCTAAATCATCAATGAAGGAAACCATGAGAGTTGTAGTAATCCCCGTCTTGTTCACACCAATAGGGGGTCGCTTTCTTTTTCGAAGTAAATCCGAGATTCCACTATATGCAAAAGCAAGACTTCCAGCAATCATTCCAACTGTAAAGATCGCTGTAAAAGGATCTAAAGGTAATTCTATGGGTAACTCGGGAAATTCTGCTAGTCCGAGTAATCGAGACAGTTGCTGTTTAATCTCGTCTTGGAAGAAATAGAGGATGTAGAAGATCACAGACATGATTCCACTCCGATACTTCCGAATACGCCTAAGCGTATTATGAATATACCGAAGCACTCCTGAAATGGTAGCTGCAACAACAACGATCTTCCATAACGTAGATGACAAACTCTCAGCCATACGGCGTTGGTTATCGGAGTATTTGAATACGGCGGAGATTTATCAGAACCTTTCGGTGGAAGCGGTATCCTGAAGTATTCTACGCCTCGACTTTCGTAGATTTCACCGTATTGCTCTAGCTGAGTCAACTCTCCCCATCCTCCTCAACATACTGCTTGATGAGCTCCTCCATGACTTCGCTTAGATACTTGCCCTTCAAGGCAACCTTAGATTTGAATTTCAGCCAGAGTTCTTGGTCAACCGCCACTGAGCTTACAACCTTTAACACGCCCATATTTACTCCCTCATTTACTACTGAATAAACCTATATATGTTTATTGTTTTATAGTGCTTCATATTTCTTAAGGATTCAAATCTTTTAAAGGAGCTTGCCTCTCTAAACTCTCATGAGTCTGACCAGTCTCGGAGACGTAGCTCTCACGCCAATAGGCCCCGTGACTCTGAACGCTGTGGCTGATGCGCATATCGACCAGCCTGACCCCAACACGAATAAGGGTCTTGACGCTCTGCTACCTATACTATCCGGTGTGGGATTTAATCATAGAGCCCTATTGATGTTCGACCTGTCACCACTCGCCGGCGTGCCCTCCATCACGAGCGCCATCCTCTCAATATATTATAGCTCAGAAATTGCTGGCGTAGCAGGACAGATCGTTGAAGTAGACCCTGTTACCAGCAAGGATTGGACTGAGCTCGGAGCCACCTGGAACTCTAGGATTACGCCGGCTCTACCGTGGATCACGCCTGGAGGAGACTTCACCACGGCTCTTCAAGCCCTAGCGGTCTTCCCCGCAGCTGCTGGAGTATTCATTCAGTTCGACGTAACCAGCTATGTCAACGCCCTACTCGCCGCTGGAGACCTGTCCTTCGAGATGCTGTTGAAGTTTCAGGTGGATAATCAGTCGCCCACAACGGGTGCATGGATGATAGGCCGTGAATTCGTCGACCCAGCTAGGAGACCTGTCCTCGTGGTTCAACCTTGAGCCTACTTACGTCTTTAGGCGACATCGCTCTCACACCCATCTTCACCGCTTGGATCACACCTTCCAACGTTGTCTATGTCTCTCCTTCAACATATCAGGGTCAGACGCTCGACGCTTCAATCTGGTATAGGAGGCTGGGAGATACGGCGTGGCTCTTCGCAGGTAGCAGTGGGATAGACCCTGTAGGTGGCTCTGACGGCACTTTGAATCCTGCATTCTTCGGCTCTGGGACATTTGAGTTCACGGTGAGGCTCACTATAGCTGATGGCACTATAGTTGGGGAGCCAAGGTTTCAGGTTACATGGTAGGCACTACTCTGCCTCTGATGCCTTCAATTCAGAGGTAAAGAACATGAATAGCAGATATAAGGGCTTTTATGCAAGTAAGTGGATACAGAGACCATGGTTTCCGGGAAGACAGTCGCCACCATAGCCGCAGTCGTCGGCGCTGGGGCTCTAGGAATCTATCTGTTGACACGTCAAGCAGGGGCCGTCGCCACTGGCTCCCTCTCTGGAGCTGTTCTGAACGCTTCGACTAACCTGCCGATTGCGGGGGCTACGGTTGAAGCTGTTGGCAGAAGCACAACTACTGATGCGAATGGAGACTGGGTTCTCACAGGCCTACCGCCCGGCCCTGTGACGGTCACTGTTTCAGCACCCGGCTTCAGTGGAACAACTCGAACCACCACGGTTGTTGCCGGATCTGATGTCCCCATCGGAGATGTATCTCTGACGCCTACGACTCAGGTTGGCGAGGTCTTCGGTATAGTGAGGGACGCCAGCACCCTTAACAGGCTGGAAGGAGCGGTTGTTTCGATAGCAGGTCAGACTCAGACCACGCCTCTCATAGGCCTCTTCGACTTCTTCAACGTGCCAGTCGGCACCTACGTCCTCACCATCGGTAGAAACGGATACGGCACCGTCACCAGAACTGTGGTTGTATCTGCTGGAACGAATGATCTCGGATACATAGATCTCACACCCACCATTCAGACTGGGAACGCCATCGGACTTGTTCTTGACAACACCACCAGTATGCCGGTAGCTGGGGCCACAGTGGCAATAGGGCCCTACACGGGTCTCACTGACGCTTCAGGAGGCTTCGGAATAGGCAACATAACGCCTGGAGCATACACTCTGACGGTTGTGGCTAATGGATATCAGACCTATTCGGCCAGCGTGAATATCGTTTCGGGAGGCAACGACCTCGGAGTCATAAGGCTCACACCCACTGCACCGACTACTGGAAGCGTAGCTGGGAGAGCCGTGGACTCCACTACTTTAGCTCCGATATCGGGAGCCTCAGTCTCCATGGCCGGTCAAATCGCCACTTCAGATGTGAATGGAAACTTCGCTATGACGGGGATAGCGGCAGGCACCTACCCCTTGACCGTGTCGGCAACAGGGTATCAGACCGCTTCGAGAAGCGTTACAGTCATCGGTGGACAGCAGACCAGCATGGGAGACATCTTAACAAGCCTCGGAGACATCTCGCTCACACCAATCGCACCCCTCACCCTATCGATATCCGCAACACCTCTAAGTGGACCTGCACCCTTGACGGTGGGCTTCGAAGCCTTACCTTCAGGCGTGTCTCCATACTCGTTCCAATGGAGTTTCGGCGACGGGGGAACCTCAGTGTTCCAGAACCCCGGCTACACCTACGCATCACCGGGAACATACACCGCAGTATGCACAGTGACAGACGCTCTCAGTAGAACTGCTCAGGACAGCGTGGTCATAACTGTCACCTCCGGCACGGGAGGAGCGTCCGGCAGAGCCGTAGACTCAAGCACAGGTATACCGATATCCGGCGCCACAGTCTCCCTAGCAGGCCAGAACACGTCTACAGATGTCAATGGAAACTTCGCCTTCGCAGGCATAGCTCCGGGGACATATACGTTGACGATCTCCCGAACAGGATATGTCTCTGTGAGCAGAGCTGTAACCATCTTGGCTGGACAGGTAACTTAGGCGGGATCTGCAATGGGGATGCCTGAAGAACAGCGGGGCTTCAAGTGGGACTATCGCTCGCTGCTGCCTACAGGCTTCCTTACGTCTTTAGGGGACATACCTCTCACACCGATAGGTCTCTCTGTAGACTTCTTCTACGCACCGCTGAATCCAAGAGTCGGTCAGGGAGTCAGCTTCGAATCCCAAGTGTCAGGAGGCACAGGGCCCTACAGCTATGCTTGGAACTTCGGCGACGGCCAGACATCCATCTTTCAGAACCCAGTGTGGTATCCCCTATTCGCTGGAACCTTCACCGTCACCTTGACGGTCACAGACTCTCTAGGCATAACCGGCTCAGTGTCCAAGAGCATAACAGTGTCGCCCTGAGCTGTAGAGTTAAATAAACACCAGCCGAGGTTGCAGGGTTAGACCTACAGCTGGGCCAAAACAAGTGGTTAGAACTGCTCAAGCAAAGTCTAAAACAAAAGATCACATAGGCTTCAAGATGATTCTTCCATTTCCCTCGTCTCATCTACTGGCATATACACAAGCCTATTTTTGTCCTTCCATACCTTCAGCCTAGTTCCTTCTCTTATCCCCAATTCTTCACGCAGTTCCTTAGGTATCACTGTAACCACCGAGCCTTTTTTACGTATCTTGTATGCATGAACTATGGTATAGAGAACCAACTATATCTCCCGTCTTGTTCCATCTCACTAAACGCTTAAATTGTTGGCGGTAGATACCTATGAGGAAGAGGTATCTACCAGATGGGAAACAGCGATAACTTCTGGAAAGGCGTTGCGGCGGGAGGAGGTATAGCGAGCCTAATAACAATAGGAATCAGCGTCTATTTGCATAATCAGACAAAGAACAATGAACAGAGGATTTCAAGACTTGAGTCAAGAGTTGATAGTATTGAGACAAAGGTGTTCGACTTTGAGAACAAGTATTTCGCTGACAAGGCTAGACTTGATATGGAGGTTAACCAGATCTGGAATCAGATAAGACAGCATGAGCAAGCACTTTCACATGTTCCAGAGATGCAAAACAAGATACAGGAACTTTATGATCGGCTTGCAATAGCCTATAATCAGAAGCTACAGGATTTAGGCCGATAGGTTCTATCACCGTTTTTGAGACACCGACAACGCACACCCTTAAATTAGACAGAATCAGCTTCAGTATCCCATGCACACCATGCGTAAGAAACAGAGTGGATACTTCGCTGTCTTAATCGTGTTTGCTGTCCTCATTGGATATGCTGTTGGACAGGTTATGGTGACGCAGAACTTCTCAGCCACAGTGAACGTCGCCATCTTGATCACCGACGCCGGCATCTACAGCGACTCAGCCTGCGTCAACAAGGTGACGGCTCTGAACTTCGGGACTCTCTCCAACAGGAATCCTCAGAACACGATGATCACCTATCTCTGCAACAAGGGGACGACTAAGCTTGACATCAACATGACTTTAGCCAAGGTTAGGTCTCCGGTTCCAAACGATGTGGACAACGGTCCCAACGCTCCAGTGAAGCTCTACATCTCAAACTGGGCCACTGTGCTGAATCAGGCTTCTCAGAACCTGACGGTCATAAGGACAGACTTCACCGTCACGGTGCTCTCTGGAGCCGTAGCTGGCAGCTACGGATGGAATGTAACCTTCACCGGCATAGAGCGTTAGGCGACCGCCTCAACTCGGAATACAGGTTTCACACCGTGGCTACAGGGCTTAGGCTTAAATCTCCGCTTCTACTCAATCTACCAATGCCTTTCGATACGCCTTGCCAAGACTGTGGACAGCTCTGCTGGGGGGAGAGAGGAGTAGAGCGCCATAGGAGAAGAAAGCATAGGGGCACAACAGAGGGGCACATTAATGATCCTTCACCTGTAGATGATGTTGAGGAGGAGCTTACACCTGAAGAAGAAGCAAGAGATAGATGGCTCAGATATATTGCTAGGCAAGGCGGCTGGGGTTAAATGCTCCAGAGGCCACCGAGCCAAGGTCAACACCACAGAAGAACACCACGACCACCAACAGAGCACTTCAAGCTAAGGCCACCGTTGACCACCCGATGTCCAACCAGATAGATGCCGGTGGCCCCAGCCCAACCTACTATCAAGCCTGAACCCTAAAATACTTTCCCCCCCCCTCATTCCTCAAATGGTATCCAGGGAAGACCTAGCTATAGGGGCGAGTGTAGTATTTGGCTTCATAGGGGCCCTCAGCACCATCATTCTACTGTCTGAGAGAGCAGTCGCCCAGCCCGCTAAGATAATCTACGCCGTTCCCAGTTCAGCTCGACCGGGGGAGCAGTGGATACTCTACATCCGAGGATTTACTCCTCCGACAGTCACCATAGTAGTTCAAGGCTACGGCGTGAACCCAGACGCCAGCTACGTCCGAAACCTCAGACCAGACGGCTCAGCAGAGCTCACCTTCACAGTAGAGGTCGACAGGCCCGCCGGCACCTACTGGATCAGCGTAGTGGACTCTGTATCTGGGTTGACGATGTGGTTCACAGTTCTACCGTGAGTTATCTTGGTTTCAGATAGAGATGTTGCTCTTGCTCTCCTAGCTGGCGGGGGAGTAGTGGTTATCGGTGGCCTTCTCCTCAGACCAGCGGCTGCTCTTCCCACCACGAACTTCAGGTGGTCGATAGGGTCTGTGAACGGCAACATCAACTGGGCGCCACAGTACCTAGAGGAGTGCTACACGGCGTTGAAGGCCCAGCTCGGCTTAGACCTTGCAGAGCCAGCGTCTTGGAACGGCATTCCCAACCCTCTACCTGTGTCTGTAACGGTTGATGACAGCTCAACCTGCCCCGGCGTGATAAGGGGTTGGGCTGGCGGCATACCTCCTGCACTCGGCTTCTGCTCAAGCAACTGGAATGAAGGCCCCTACACCCACTGGATACTTGCCCACGAGACATCGAACCTCCTCACAGCTGTATGTGTCTCCTATGATTGGCCTCTAACTTGGTGGGCGAACAGTTCATCACCGTTTCCAATACTATCGTCCCTAGAGGCTATGAGGACTATGGGCCTCACAGGTGAAGCCGCCTTTATGGAGAGCATCCTCTCCACAGAGACCTGCTACAGTATGTTCAGAAACCTGCTTACAGACTTCGGCTGGCCACTCTTCCAAAATCTCTTCCAACTCCTCAGAACAGACAGGGTGAACCTCGCCGCAGTGGATTCAAGCTACACCGTCGCAGACTACCTTCAACGGGCCGCTGGACAGAACCTCGCAACATACTTTACCCTATGCCCAAATATAACGGTCTATCCACCATACCCATAGGATGGCCCTATTCCTAGAGCCCACGATCTATCAGGAGCGTAAGGAGACGCTCTACAGGTTCAATGATTCAGAGCTGACAGCGATAGGCCTCCTCCAAGATCTTGGGATGAAGAGGAAAGATTCTGAGATGCTGGTATTCCTGAACAGCAGTAGAGAGTGGTTCAAGATAGCTTTGATAGCTAAGAAACTTGGACATAACCGGATGGACTCATATCGAAGCACCCGCCGTCTGGTGAAGATGAAGCTGGTACAATCTGAAGTAAGACGCCTCGATATTGGGAGTCGAGGTTGGAGGCGGAAGAAGAAGTATCTAGAAGGCCTCTGTTTAAAGGCCTCAGAGAACATTGAGGACATCCTCAAAGACAGATTGAAGACCAGCTACGAGCGTAAGCTAAGGGAGATAAACGAGTTGAGAGTCTGCTTAAATAATGGGGGCGCCAAAGATGTGCCCTAACCGTAAACTTATATCTTGACAGCCCCAGATTAAGTCTATGCCGTCCACCGGTTCAAGGCGTCTAATAGCCATCATAACAGACTTCATCACTCAGGCTGATGGAATACACATCTCCTTTAAGGCCGTGGTGACTTGGGAGAGCAACTGCGCCGTAGGATACTTTGAGGCTGTAGTTCAGCCTACAGCCACCAAGCTAGTCGTCCTAGCAACCGTCAACAACGCTGCGAAGACGTTTGCACAAGAGACTTCAGGGGGACTGGTGTATACGGATGCGCAAATATTTCTTCCAGCCTTCGTTTAGAGGTCTATTCTCCTAATTCCCGAAGCACCGTAGAGATCTATGATCTTAGCGGCGGCCGCCCGTGTCTCAAGACCCACCACAGGCCCTATGTTTGTTGTACTATCAGGAAGAGTAAGTATAATGGTGCTGGAAGCCTGTTGAACGAGACTGGAGTTATATATGATACATCTAACAGACGTAGCTGAATCTAAAGCAATGAGAAGGTAGTGAACAGCTGTATCTGCAGCTAAGCCTGAGTCGGTGATCGTGGGAGCTCCACCTCCCTTCGTTATGAACTGAAAGTTAGTATCAGGCCGGTCTGTAGAGTATTGAAGCGCTACAATGTTGGTAGCCGTCGGATTGTCAGCATCAACTGAGCCGGCTAAATTGTTGTTGGTGAGTCCTATAAGGTCCCTTACATCTGCGACTGAGCTGAGCTTGAACTTGCATAGGAAGAAGGCTGTAAACCTCGTCTGAAAAGCCATTCCACCATACCAGCCTGCATCATTACCTGAAACAGCTCCAGACGTAGCTCTTAAGATTTGACCGTCAGCATCAACAGTTGCACTTATAGTACCATTCGAAACGAAGTTGGTTAGAATGCCTCCTACTCGTAAGGTAGCGCTGCCATCAACTGCCCAGCTACCATACTCAAAGCTACCGATGAGGCTGTCTCTCTTCGGCTTCAGGAAGCTGAGCATGTGGGCTGTGTCGAGGAGCGTATCTATGGTCAGAGGATACTTTATCGGAGTATTCAGCTTAGAACCCAAAGTCTAGGCACCTGCCGGTAGCTGGGCGTGGCTGAGCTCGAAAGTCGCCTGCAAACCAGCGCCATTGGTATACGTGAGTCGATAGTATTTTGCTCCGGGGCTGTAGACTCTTTCTTCAAGAGTGTTCGCCACTATGGCCACGGCCTGCACAGTCCTCCAAGTAGTGCCGTCTATGCTGTCCTGGAAGTTCAGGGTTCCAGCCACGTCGGCGAAGCATCTCACCGCTATTCCACCGAGGGCGTGAGTAGCGTCTCTACGTGTCCCCGTGAACGTCCCAGCCCCAGCTAATGCGGTCGTGGTATCTGTGATCCACCGTATGGCGTTGAGCTGCTTCTCCTCCACAGGCTCCTTCGTACCCCAAAACTGCACTTCCAAGGTGGTGGCGGCGCCCCCCGGCGCAAATATCGCTTGAAAGAACATGCGGTGACTCTTCTTGGAGACCTCTAATGTGAGGGTACTGTTGGCCTCTACAAGTAAGCCGGCTGCCCCACCGGTCTCAGGGAGGAATTCATAGGCCTCTCCCTCCACATACTGTGTAGCAAGCCGGACAAGGGCCTGTTCACTGCCGGTGTTCTCTATTATGAAGCTGCTGTGGCTGATGTGGGATACGTGGAGGTTGTTGCGGCCCTGCCCCACCGGCGATATAGTCCGGCTGACCAGTGTTCTGAACTCGGTGAAGTCAGCCGCTGAGGTGGATGTAGCGGGGTCGGTGAAGGTGGCCAAGGAAGTCGTTATGATGCCGTATCTCTGAATGTACAGCCACACGCTGATGGGAGTTATAGGAGGCTGAGGGAGGGTGCCGACGACGACATGCACCACCGCAGGCATACCTGTGGACTCCTGAAAAATCATCTTCGTGAACCGGGTGTTCCGGACTTCGTTGAACCCCATAGCCGTCATCCTATACGGGCCCTTCCTCAGACCCTTATACTCAAGAATCAGGTTGACGGTCTGGTCGCACCAGATGACTGCTGACTGGAAGTATGGCCTAGATATGCTGCTGAGAGGGGTGACTTCAAGCGTCGGATTCACTCCCCCTTCAAAATATATTACGCCACTTTCAAAGTCCACAAGGGTGTTGCCTCTTCTGAGAGGTATCGTCCCCCCAGTCCTGGAGAGGGTTATGGCATACTCGTCTTCACCCTCATCATCCTTCACGGCCCGTGGCGCTATGTCCTGAACATTAACTAAGCCGAGCTCAAGGAGCCTCCTAGCGGCCTCTACTACCTGCTCAATCTCTGACTCCGTGAAGGCCTTCGCCATCTCCACTCCCCCATAAAGGGATACTACTCTATAACTGTGAAGGCTGGTTTCTGAAGATGTTCTCTCGCTTTACTTACAGGGGGCCCATATTGACCAGTTCTGGTAAGGCTACCGAAGCTATTGCAGCTGGGGCAGTAGATGTCCACACCCTCATCTATGGTCTTCTTAGGCATCTCAACCTCGTTCCTGCACTTCACGCATCTAATCTTGGTCATCCACTATCACTCTCTACTTACCTGCATCTGGATAATCTATCCACCAGATTGTAAGTTCAATGTCGGGGGCTTCATCTCGGAGGGCTCCAAGGTTCTGTCCACCAGCGAGGACTAATATGGGTTTGTTTATGTCGATTTCTCCAACCAAATGCGCTTCACCCGCCGGCACCGGTATGCTGTCTATGAAGTCTTCTGTAGTGTTGTCTTCAAGGATACGTCTCACGGTTACCGCTCCGTTGTCCGTGTAGGTGGCGTTGTTGAACAGTATCGCTAGGATAAACCTCATCTTATCCTCAGGGACATCAGCGGCGAATATGTCTGCTATAGCTACTGCGGCTGTGAACTGATTGTACCTCAGACTTGTCAGCTTCAAGTCTCGCTTTACTTCAGGGTCCATCAGCATCACTCCCTTGAGGCTTCCTCCAAAGTCATCGTCTTCACATTCCAGTCTGATGTGTAGGCGTAGTTTATCAGGGATCTCGTGGGGCCACATTGGCCGAAGGTGGCGGGCACCTGCCTCGTAGCTATCAGCCGTATCAGCCTTCTCTGGGCTTCATTTCCCGGCAACAGGGCTTGGAAGTGGTAGAGTGAGAATAGGAGGTGGGGGACAGGTTGATGTGCATCACGGTCGTCTGGGTTGAAGATCTCCGTGCTGATATGCACCTTCGGAGCTATCCAGAGCTCCTGATAATCGGTCGGCTCATCATACGGAGAGTTATAGCCATCCACATAGCTGAAGAAGTCTCCGCTACCTGGTCTAGCGGGATCTATGTTGGGCCACTTGCCGATAGGCTTGCTTCCCTCAGGATACCTGATGTAGAACTGAAGCATAGGTGGCCACACGCCGATCGTGCCGTGCAGAATCCAGGGGAGGCCACCGCCCTCAGGATCATACGCTGTGTCCAGGTAGAGTATGTCGTTAGCGACGTTTCGGGGGTCTCGGAAGCGAACTTCAGCTTGACCGGTGGCGATGGCGATGTCGATGACGGTTCCACCAGCATCCACCATCTTCAGAGGCCTATACTGGAGCTTTTCTGCGAGTAGCACTCTTCCAAAGACAAAACCCTCACGGAATGCGAGAGCAAGCAGGTAATTGGGCCGTAGAAATCTTTTCGTAATCGGTTGGATGCCTAAGTCCCAAGACATCTACCATTCACCTTAGCCTTCAATTCTCTAAATGAGGCCATAGGTTATTGATCTAAGAGTATAGATTTAAATAGAGTAGAGATACTGAATACTGTATATGCCCTCAATAACCGTTTATCTGAAGGAGGATATCTACACCAGACTTATTCAAGTTCCTAAATCTTCGAGGAATAAGTTCTGTGCAGACGCCATTGATAAGGCTCTTGATTTAAGAAGGAGTACAACTTAGGCTTCGAGGCCTAAGTCGACATTATGTGTTCGATAAGAAATTTCCACCTACGGGCAGTCACTGGGGCGGAGAAGTGGTTTTCCACGAAGGCCCTGCTCTTCGCTCCGAGCTCCTTCACCCTATCTGGATTGTTGACCAGTGACTCTATGCTCTCTTGAAGGTGAAGCCTATCCGTCTGAACGAGTATATCGGCCAAATCTGGGTAGAGACTCATGCTCCAAGCGTTGGTCTGCGCTATGACTGGCTGAGAGAGTGCCATGCCCTCCAAAGCACTACGCCCGAAAGTACCTATCCCCAAGTGAGAAGTGGCCTGATCAAAGGTGATATTTGCTGTAGCCTTCAATTTGAGGCATTCCTCTCGACTCTTCCCCTCGATTAGAAGGGTCTTCACCTTCGCATTCCTCTCCTCAACCCTCTTCATCACATCTAGGAAGTAGTCGGTGTCCTTCTTACTCCTGTCAGTCGGAGCATGAACAACTGTCACATATTCGGGGTTAGGGTTCGGTTGAGGGAAGTCAGTGTCTAGGTGAAGCGCATGTCCAATATGACAGGCGTTTCTCAACCCCATCCTCCTCACAGACTCGTAAAGCGAGTAGTCGAAGCTAGTCACTATGAAGGGATCCATCTGGAGGAGAGGGTAGAACCAATAAAGCCAAAGACCTATTCTACCTTCTGTTCCATGAAGCTTGATGCAGAAATTATTCCTCCTCAGAAGCTGAAACAACCCGAGCTGAGCCATCTGCTCTTGACCAAGCCAACGTAGAATGAAAAAATCCTGATCTTGCATCGCTAACATAGCCCTTTGAAGACCACCCAGCCTGAACTGCGTAGGTGGCTCGGAGACAAGTATGTCTATAGTTCCCGGAGCGTCCAGATAGGTCTTCTCCCAAGCGATGTTCACCACTTCCCATCCGAGGTACTTCTCGAAGGCCCGCTTCAAATCCCAAGCCAGTTTGCCAATGTCCAGACCCCCAATGATGGCGACCTTCACTTCTTCTCACTCCAAAGCATCATACTGCATCATACTGGCCAACTCCTCCTTTTTTCACGGTTATAATTCTCGTTACTGTATGATTAGTCTTGCAGATTTTACAAGGAACCTCCTCGACTACCTGCTTAAAGAATAATTCCCAAGGTAGGTTTAGTGGGGGAGGCGCTTGGCTGTTAGGATGCCCGCAATATGGGCAGGCTTGGTAGCAGGCATCATAGTCTCCACCACAGTTCTCACAGGGCGGTCTAATACACATTCTACGCTACCCGCCTTACCCGTAAGTCGTCTTCCCAAGGATATGGCTTGCTAGGTGCATGGAAGGCACGATCCCACTCCTCTTGAAAGAACTTTGTAACAGAACCCTCGGCTCCACAGCTACAGGACACCATTATAGTGGGGGGCACTAAGGCAGTAGCATAGACCCACCAATGATGTCTATGAGACTCAACCATATCCTAAACCTTCTCACTCATAGCCAATTCATGTAAGCTTCTCATCTTATGTCTACCCAAATGGCCCTCTTCTTTGATGCAGATAATTAGGCTTCCGTCCTCACCACGCCGCCACTTCTGACACCTCGAACCTTTCTAGCCTCCACAACCATCAGTAGCCTCCACCATCTCTCAGGGTTTTGTGAAACCACCTGCACTGATTCAACATTGAGGCCAGCCTCACTCAGAAGGCCCTTGAGCTCTTGCACACCGTACTCGTGTTTATGATCCGGGTTGAAACCTTCCCATTGAAGTGGCGTGGTAACTATCAGCAGGCCACCTCGCTTCAGGACACGGTGAATCTCCCTGAGTGTTGGTAACGGGTCTGAAAGATGCTCCAAAACCTCGCCTGTAAAACAAGAGTCAAACCTCTCATCTGGGTAGGGCAGAGGCCTAGAGACATCGTGGATGCGGAAGCCAATTTCAAAGCTGTATGGGTAGGGTTCACCGGGCTGAGGACCATAGTTATCAATCGCCTCAGTAATAAGATTCCCATCCATGTCTATTCCCTCATATTCCTTAACGGCGTCCGTCAAGTGATCTATCAGAAAACCAAGATTGCACCCACAGTCGAGAACCTTACCGTAGAGCCTCGAACCGGCGTATATTATCCGAATGCTACTGCGATTCTCTAAAGCTGTCTCTTCACTCTCCGGCATCAACCTTCACACCTCCCGTAACTTAGCCACATCGTTCCTGATCATGTGCAAACAGACTTCTATTTCTTCCTCAGGTGTATATAGAAAGTTCTCCATGATGCAGTGTAGAATATAGGCGAGGGCATCCTTCTGTGGCCTGAACTCAAAGGATAGGCAGAAGGGCGATACCTTCTCTAGGGCCTCGACGATGTGGTTCCGCTTGTAACCCTCTTTTTCACACCGCAGAGAGAGTTCCTTGAGGTACGCTTCCAACGTCTCTAAATTCTTCAGGTCTAGGAAACGGAACACGATCATTATCTTTCCATCTTCCTGCTTTGTGACGTAGAATACCGCCTCGAAGCTTACCCGTTGTAGGATATTCTTGACGAGGCTGAATGCGCTATCCCGCCTCTCAAGGTCGTAATCAGTCATCACCCTTATAGTCTCCCAGCCAGTCATCTCACTTCAACCCCATAGCGGTTAGGAGACGTTCCCTCGATCGACTGAAAGAATAGAAATCTACCTCGTTATACGCAAATTCGGCTATTCGACTATAGAACTCTGGGTCTGTTATGAGCTTCTCAAGACTCGCTCTCATGCCCTTGATATCCCTCGGGTCGTGAGTGATCTCTGGATAGAGCTTCGTAGCACTGTAGCTGTAGTTCGTTGAGACACACGGCACACCTATACAGGCCATATCTTCCTGTACACGACCGTGAGAAGAAATTGAGTAATAGTCGAGGCAGAGATCTACGGTCATAGCGAACCTCATGTAGGTCTGCCAGCTCTGCATTGGCAGAATCATTTCAAGACACTTCCTCATCTCAAGGTTGTGTATGATGGACGCCAGCATCTTAGCCTTCTCCGAAGTCTCAGCAGCATAGCCGACCAAGGCCCTAGTGAAGTTCACACCACTCTGCGTCTTCGGTAGGTTCTGCATCAGCATGACGGGAATGAACACATGTGAGTCATACCTGTGAAAATGAGTCATCAGTATGTCGCCCCTCTGGTCGTATGGCAGGAACATGCCTTCTGGAAACGGCTTCTTGATAGTCTCAGAATCTTGGGGATGGGGGATTACCTGAATCTTCGTCGGCCTCCCACTCGTCTTCAACAGAAATTCGATGAAACCGGCATGTGCTGGCTCCACGGCCAGGATAAAATCTGCCTCCAACAGTGCGCCCAATATCTCCAGTGGGTCGTTGGTGGCGTACTGCATCACCTCTAGGCCGTAGTCAAGGTTCACCACCAGCTTAGTGGATGTGCTTCTAGGCAGGGCCTCTCTAACCTGCTTCACTAAAGGTATGTCAAGACCTGCGAGATTGCAGTGGACGATGTCGAACTCGTCCAGCCTTCGCCTCCCGAACTGAAAGTCAGCCCAAGGCAAGACCTCTCCATTGAAAAGTCTACACCAATTGTACAATCCTGGCCGCTCTACATCCTTCTTCAACAGAGAGGGATACCATGTCGCCCCCGCTGTTACGAGACAGTATTTCACGTTGGGCCCCCCGCTCACCGGTATCTCAGCCCCCTTGAAGAACCGTTTCTCAATCTTCGAGCGGTCACCCTTAACGAAGAGCTCAGCATCGGGGTCGAAGAGAGCCTCCAAGCTATTTCTTCAACTCCACCTTAAGAGTTGTACCTGTAATATCTACGTTAATCTTTCCTCCACAGTCTGGGCAGGTGTAGCTCAACCGTCTAGGTTGCATGTGCTTCAAAATAGGTTCTGTTTCATAGCAGGATCCACACTGAATGTAGGGAAGGCCTAGATCCCAATGGGTTAGAGAACCATCCCTCTTCACCTTCTCGAAGAGCTCAAGTCCCACCCTCTCATTCGTCCAGTAGAATGCGACTTCGCCACAGCAGGGGCATTTTACAGGAAGCCAGTCCTCCTTAGTAAAGATGCTCAAGCTTTCACCTTCTTCGTTATCAATAACCTAGCCTTAGCTTGAGGTAACTCGGAGTCTGAGGTATAATACTCTAGCACATCTCCTTCGCTTAAAGTAAGGAAGTCGCAGATTGTGGAAGGTATATGGATGCTGTAGTTTCCCGGAGACCCACAAACCTTACTCGTCACAGATCTATCATCATACTTTAATTGCTCATCCGGCTTTGGTGACCTTAAGCGTTCAACCTCATTCTTCTGGTTTTCAAGTTCCGTCTTAAAGCCTCTAAGGAGAGTCTCTAAGCGTTCAACCTTGTCCTGTAACCAAACCACCAAGTCTTCAACTCTTAGCTCAATAACTTCACCAAAATAGCTTTGTAGATCTTCGAGTTTTGTATTTGAAGGAGCTTTTGAATAGTTACATTCAACCGCAACTTTCATATCACCCTTGAAGCCGGCAAGATCAACTTTGTAACGCTTACCCTCAATAACGAGACCGTATTCTTCTTCTATTTTATAATAACCTTTCTCTAGCAAGATTGCCTTCCCTAATTGCTTTAAACGCTCATGAAGTTGCATTACTCATAATGAGTCAGTATGATGTATTTAAGTATTGGTGGCTCTCTCTCTTGGTTTAGATAAGTATGGGTCGCTTTAGCAGATCCCAGATTCCGAGTTCACGCCTCGGGTTAGGGACGGTTGGAGCTCTATCCGCCGTCGAAGCCACACTCGGAGAAAACGCTACGAAGAGATACATATGCATCTTTACAGCCACACTCGCAGCAGGCGCCGCCGTGTTCACACAGGGCCAGACAAGACTCGCCACAATCGACTTCGCAGTCTCCTACGTCTTATCAGGCATCGCCACAAGAGCCAGCTTCACACAGGACAACCCCACCATAGCCGGAGGAACAGTCACCTTCCTATACGCAACCACAGCCACAGGCAGAATCTACGGCCTCGTAATAGGACGCCCTGATCCAGTACGGATTCTTGCGTAGGGCGCCATTACCCAACAATCAGTATCTTTAAGTAAGAGAGCCAGACTCAAAAACAGTAATATAGCCTAAGCCGTCATCCACTATTCAGATGACTTCCTGTCCATACTGTGGCCATATTCCTTCGGTAGAGCTCTTCAGATGCGAACTGTGCGGGGGCGTCTACAGGGTAGGAGGCTTCCCTGATCGCTGCAATTTATGTTCTAGGGAAATAACTCACATAAGATGCGGAAGATGCGTCAAACCTGGAACCATTATCTCGGGGGGATTTAGACCGATAGAGACTCTTGAAGCTGGTGAAGAGATCTATGGGTCTCAAGGTAGAACCAAGGTAGATGAAGTGGTGCAACACCTCTATGAGGGAGAATTGGTTACTATCAAAGCCCTTGGCCTACTTCCCTTCTCTGTGACTCCAGACCATGAGATCTTTATCTCTACAGTTTCAGGTAAGGATTGGAACAGGCAGGTCTCTAATACTTATTTGAAACCAGCCAAAGATCTAGAACCTGTCTTTAGGAAATCCTCCAGTAGCCATGATCTACGGGAAGGCGACTTCTTGATTGTGCCCCGTCAAACTGGAACCATCGACTCTCAAGAATTGAGCTTGAGGCCATGGATTAATGGGGAAGCTAGGCTAAAGCGGAAAACGTGGCCAGTCAACAGAGATACGGCTTGGCTTATTGGGCTATATACTGCCGATGGATGCGTCTCGAATAAAGTCAGACTATATCTAGGTTCAGAAGAGCAGTCTACTATAGATGAGGCTAAACGGATTATTGAAGCCCTTGGCTTCAAGCCGAATGTAAAGCCTGTAAAAGGAGAGAGGTGCGTTGAGGTTCAGTTGCAGTCTAGGGTACTTGCCAGAGCCTTCAGGGAATGGTGCGGCCATAGCGCTAAAGGCAAGCAGATCCCAGACTTCATAATCGATCATATAGACCCTAGTATACGTGAGGGTTTTCTAAAGGGTTACCTTGCGGGCGACGGCTATGCGGGTATTAATTGTTGGAAAGCCTCAACAGCAAGTTTGAAATTGGCGTTGCAACTACAACTCCTCTCAACAAGTCTAGGCTCCTTGCCAAACATATACATTAGAGCTAGAGAGGAGTCCATTTTAGGGCGCCGTGTCATAAAGGGAGGGCCACAGTTTCTGCTAGAATTCCCACGAAGAAAGCATGACTTTAAGATAGTAGTGGAACAATTTATCCTAACACCGCTACTCAAGATTACAAGAGATCCATATAGGGGACGAATATTTGATGCTAAGACTGATCAAGAAGTAATTTTGTTAAATAATGCCTTGACACATAACTGTGGAGGCAAGTGGCCTACGCATAAAGACATCCCGAAGCTACAGAACACCCGTGAGAAGGAGCTCTACAGGAAGCTTGAGATGATGAACGATGAATCCGAATCCCACCGAAGAAGGCTGAAGCAGTTCGCCATCGCTAGACAAGTGAGATAGCAGGTTTAGTTCCTCTGTTAATATGTTTGAACTCTTCAATTATGGCTAGTTCTTCACCACTATATTCATGATTGATGGCGGAATACAGTTGATGTGAAACCCACTTTAGGGCCAACTCAGCTTGATGTTTCTTGACTATTAAATATGGAAGAAGCATCTGTAAGAGGACTTCAATAGCACCAAAGTCTTGAATCACTAACCGATAAAAAGCCATATTTAATCTGATGCCCCGCCTATCTATCCTTGGCAGATCAACAGGCTCCAGTGGCTTATCCACTCTTTCACTAATCCAAGTCATTACATCGAAATTTGTGTTGCCGATGCAGATCCTTACTGTGTAGTTGCACCTTCCACTCTTTCTCTTTGTTGCGGTTAAAGATATTGAACCCTCTCCATCTAGGAAACCAGCTATGTAACTCTTCTCTATATCTGAAAGTGTTAAGGTAGGCTTGTCATATCTCAATCCTTTTCTATGAAGACCAAGCCCTTTCGCATAGCAACAAATAGTTCTCCATTTCCGAGCCAGCCTCTTTGAAATTTCGGCAGGGTCTCCTAAAACATAGTTCTGACGAAGATACTCCTTCTCCTCGTCAGACCAGAGACGGTAATTATACCAAGGTTGAAGGTGTGGTGGAGGATACTTGTAAAGCCGTCGAACCTTCAACCGCTTCGCCATAATGCGAATAGCATCCCAAGACTTCCCCTGAATCCTAGCTAGCAACTCAGATTTTGGTGCGTTAGGGTAGAGCTCTCGAAGATGAGAATACTCCTCTTCAGTCCACTTCTGGTATCGCATACAAAAAGGGTGTAGGTCAGGGTATATAAGTATGACCCCGACCAGTTGGATGGTGCTACATCAACCTACGGCCACGAGGTCATTGGCGGCGAGATCTAAAGTTGTAGGGTCGATGATTCTGAGTTGTGGTTCGTTTATGGCTGAGATGGCTACGAGGAAGGGTACGGTGTCTGCTAGGGCGCAGGCTACTCGTTGCCTGCTTCTTGTTCTATAGGTGGTGCCCTGCTTCAGGAAGATCACGTCGTCGAACTCAAGTATGGAGAACTCGCTGTTGTCCCAAGCTGGTCTTGGGAAGATTGAGGGGTATGTTGCTCCATCCTTAACCTGCTCGATGGTCTCTATCTTGCAGGGCTTGGTGTTGGGGGCTAGGTTGCCGATGCCGAAGATGACATGAGCTCCGTTCTCACCTATTCTGATGTTGGTGCCGGCGGCGCCACCGAGCTCGGCTGTTCCTCCATGTATCCAGTTTGCGGTTCCGGCGGCGAATGGAACTGGGCTCCCAGCGGCGTCAGAGTCCCAGTCGGCGCCTATACCGAAGTAGTTGGCTCGGGGGTAGGTTGGTACGCCTACCAGCCCGGCTTTCGGCATGGAGCCTCCGACTCTGGCGTCCATCTGCTCTACCGCTATGGCGGCCAGCAGTATGGCTGCGGCCCTATTGCGGAGGTATAGGTCTGCCAAGGATCTCTCTGATTGAAGCCAGACGAACTGTCGGTTGAAGGATTTGTCGATGATGTCCAGCTCGCCGCTGTTCAACGGCTCCACTATCATCTGTAGCTTGGCCGCCATCGCTATGGCTGCCTCGTAATCTCTCGTAACTGATGGGTCAGGCATTTTACTTCAATGCTTTAAGAGAGATGCTTATATTTATCGGCGTATGGAAAGATACTTAGTTATCAAATATGCCGTCGATATACTATGGAACGAATTTGAGGGAGGAGTATTATAGACTTCTGGAAGAGTTCTCTAAGGAGTTAGGAGTCTCAAAGACCAAGACCCTATATCTACTCCTCAGATTCGCTAAGAATAAGAAGGATGTCTTCCTTTCAGAGTCGAGGCTGGCCTTAAAACCGCCAGAAATGTCAGTCGCCCAATATCCTTAGCGCTCGGCTACGCTTAGTACAGGTGTCAGTCCGCCTGTGACACCCCTAGTTGTAGTTGTGCTCACTGCAAGCCTTGAACCCTGAGGCCCAATCATCTGCCTCTGTATCGGTCCACCGTAGCTTACCTGAGAGAATGTCTTTACGCCTGTAATCTGCTCTTCAGCCGGAGCGAGTGAGAGCGCTGTTGCGCCGTGCCCGGCACCCTTCAAACCCTCATAGATCTTAGGATGTCTACTCTTCAAGTTTCGACCCTTCCATAGAAGACCCAAAGCTGATCCAAGAGCCACACCCCAAGTAATCAGTGAGTCAGCTCTAAATATGGGTGGGTTCGTATTGGTCTTCAACGTCTTATCCAGTTCTTTGGCGCCTCTTACGACAAGACCGGTTAGAAAGGCTCCACCGTATCCCGCTGCGATTTCACCGTATTCTGGCATAGTGCTATGAGTGGTCTGCTTACTATTTAAGTTTGACTCTCGTTGCTCCTCATCCATCTTTAGAATCCGTTGACAGAAGCTACACTCCTCCAGTCCCCATCACCTATACCTGTTTGGATTAGGCCTTCCAATATGCTTCCTTATGGCGTCAGCTATCCGGTCGGCGTATTTGTGACTACAGGGGTCGCACAGCCACTTCTGACAGTGAGGACACCACTCTATACCATCATATGTACCGCAATAGAAACATCTAGGCCTTTGATTCATCGCCTCAACACCCTCGTTACCAGCACCATAATCTGAGGTGGGAGAGCCGTAATAGGTTTTCCCTTATCGGCTAAGGCCAGAATCTCCAGAGCAAGCCTGAGCCTCGGATTACGTGAACACACATCGTCTAGGATCGAGTGCAGAGTGTATACCTCAGCTGTTCGCAGAGCAGTTACACCTTGGAATCTAGGTGGCTGAAATGCAAGACTGATGCTCTCCGTAGGGTCTACTATACGTTGACCACCAGAGTTGTAAATGATATGATGTATGCGCCGATGGTCTTGCTTAAAAAATTGGGATGCCTGATCTATCCAGCGATGTATGGCACCGTAGGACTCTCCGAAAACAACCCTGTCGACGTATTCATGGCAACGATGTGAGGGCACTCACTTCTCCCTCAAGCCTCTGTAGAAGGCCCTGCCAGCCCTATATGCGCCTCTGCCGACTCTGCCAGCTTCCCTTCCGAGCTGCCTAGCTCCATCCGGCTCCCTAGCTTCTGCGGCCTGCACTTCTTGGAGATAGGCTCCGATCTCCCCTAGATGCATCATCTCATCAGACCCCAACCGCTCCATAAGACTCACAAGCCTATTCGCACCCAATGCCCGAGCCCTGTCAACAAGTGTGGCGTAACGGCGGACAGTAGCCCTCTCCTCCTCCCTGATAGATACAAGCTCCCGCAACAACGCCTCAACCTCAGCCATAGATTATAAGAGTGGGGAAAGGCCTTATTTACTTAACGGTTCATCTTGAATAGTATGAGCGAGAAACTTGAGGAATGCTCTGTCGAGGGTTTTCACAAGGCCTTCGAGCCGCATGATAAGGCCATAGCTGTCTATACGCAACCAAGCTGTCCTCACTGTAAGGCCGCTATGGATATGTTGAAGGTGGTTGCAGAGAAGGAGAATATCGTTCTCGGAGAGATTGACCTTACAGACGAGAAGTGCGATAAGCTGGCTGATGAACACCAAGTTGAAGTTACACCTACTATCCTTCTTCTCAACCGTGGCGTAGTGTTGGAGAAGCTGACATTCGACGGCTTAAGTCCCAATGAGGCCGCCGCACAAGTCGTAGATAAACTGAGCAAGTTTCCTCAGAAGGTTTCAGCTCCAAGCGAGGAGAAGGGGAGCGATGGTGACGGCACAGGAAGCGCAAATGTCTGAAGGCTTCGATGTAGCGGCCTTCGTCAGGACTGCTAAGAACACAACTGGTTTTCCCGGTAAGGTCTGGGTTAAAATACTCGGTAACGAGAATCCCCCCGATAGAGATAGTAATATCGCCATTCACAGAGCCTCAAGTAAGTTCACCAATGGTATACCAACCATCTTTATACCTAGTGTGAAGACGATTATGAGAGAGACAGGAGTCGACATGCTCAGTAGTCAAGCTCGGGTTAAGGCGGGGATCCTCGAGGAATTATGCCACCTCAAATACGCTGATGCTCAGCATGATGAGAAGCTGTATAACTGTATGGTCGCAGGGGTCAACACGATAATGGATTCGGCGGAGAGAGAGGCTGTTAAAGGTAAGATGAAGCGGCTACAGGCCTATGTTGAGATGCATAAGAATATAGCCCCCATACCGATGTTAGGTGTAACCCCTAGAACCCGACGTCCATAGATTCGACTTCTGAAAGGTTAAAGCCCAATCCAGCGTAGACAGCTCTAGCCAACTCATAGAGTTTAGATGCATCCTCCTTCGTAGACCAGCATTCCGCATCACTGTCCTTCACATGGCATAGAGTCAGCTTCACAGAGTCATCGTTTTCAATCAGGCCCACCCTTACCTTGGTGCCGGAAGCGTCATCGGCCTCAAACGTCTTCAGGATACGGATCACTTTCGCTCACACGTCTCCCTGAACTCAGCCTTCGCCTCCTCAAGAGCTGCTCTAAAGACTTCTCTCAGAGTCAAGCTACCTGAAACAGACCTAATCCTATGCCAACTAAAGCAGAGAAGCCATGCTGAAAGATTCGTCCGGTCGCAGGGAGGCCCAGCCGCCAGCCTTAAAGCACACTTCTCAGAGACGGGTAGACGAAACTTCTCCTCCTCAAGGATACGCTTCTGCTCCTCAACTGACAGGCGCACTTTTGCGTATTCGACCAACTACTTTGACCTCTTCTTCTCTTAGAGGAGCCTCTCCCTCTATTATACTCTGCCTTAAAGTTCTAATCTGCATTCTTCGAAAGTCAGCCACATGCACTACTGTGTCTACACCATCATCGTATACTAGAACCTCACGATGTGGATTCTTACTGTTATGATATCTGTTCACACTAGGCGGACTTGGCATATAGAAAAAGAAGGGGGAGGCCGACTTAAGGCTTTATCGGCCTACTCAACTTCTAGGTACTCGCCTGCTGGTACTCTAGCCATCGCCCCGCCTCTGAGGCAGGCGATGAACTTCTTGATCGGTGTGTGAGGCCTTCCGTCAACTCCTGTAGGTCCTTGACCTCCGCAGGCCTGTGGCCTACGACCTATTGTAGCAGCGAATGTCCTGTTCCTCTCTAGGACACGGGCGCTCCTACGCATAACGGTCTTCTTCCTTATGACGAGGCGACCGTCAAGCGAAGGTTTGACGTATAGTCTCCATACGTCCCCAGCACTAACTCCTGGCATCTAATTCACCTCTATCATTCCTTTAACGGGTATAATGATTTAAATAGAGCGTCTTAATTTAGGAGAGGTATTTGCCAACTAAAGAGGAAGATGGAAATGGTGAAGAAGCGCACTCAATTTATAGAGTTCAAGGGGCTAGTCGTTGTGAAGCTGAGGAGCATTAACTATGAAAAGGTTCTCAGGGCGTTCGAGTCTAGCGATAAGGTCTTCCTTTCTGTGAACCGGAAGACGGCTTACTATGGGAAAAAACGATTAGAGAGATTGACGAACTCAAGCATAGAGACTTTCCCAACCCTTTTGAACGGTCAAGCTGGATACTTATTCGTCAAAGGGAAGGCTCAGGCCTCCCCGACCCATATGTGACCCTTCCCACAGACATACTTCTTGTAAATCCTCTTCTGAAACTGGACATCCTCATTCCCAGTAGGGGCTCCACCGCACTCTGGACAGATCTCTCCAACCTCTTCTAATGGTGGGGTTGACTGTGTAAGCATCTTCTCGATTCTCCTCAGCCTCTTGTCGATGGTCTTCAGAGTTACCTTCTTCCCTTCATCTTCTTCTTCAGACTGGGGCGAACTCAACCTTCCACCCCTTCTTTACGTATTCTCTCGCATACCTTATAGCTGTAGAAAGCGCCAACACTCCGCTCTTCTCTACATCCCCAGGCCCCACGGTAATTATGAGCACCACAGCTGAAGGATATGCGACGCCACCAAGAATATCTTCAAAACTATACTTCCTTGGGGGAGGAGCGTATAGAGGTGGAGCAACCACTGGCACCTTGACTGGTCTCCGCTCCGGCGGGGGAGGTGGTGGTCTAGTCATCTTTAAAGATTCAATCTGGTCGTTTATTCTCCGTCTATTCTCCTCTAGGCTTCTCTTGGGGTCTATAATCGTGGTTAGGAAGAGGATGTCTTGGTCGGAGAGGCGCTCTTGAATCGCCCTCGCCCTTATGTGTCTGTTGAGCTCCTCAATCATAGCCTGCTCTGGAGATAGGGGTGCAGGTGGTGGCGGTGGAGGCTTCTCCGCTTCTAACCTGAACTTCAGCCGCTCGACTTCACGTAGCGCCTGCGTATACTTCTCCTTCGACACCCCTCGCTGAACGACTTCCGTGAGCTTTACTCCAAGCCTCGCCTCCACCTCCTTCAAAGCATTCTTAATCATCTGGTCGGAGATGCCTTCCCTCCTCGCAGGCTCCACGATCTTCACAAGCTCATCCACTATCTTCTCCCTGATGCTGACCTGAGGCTCGCCACGCCACCTGTAAGACGGATAATTTCTCTCGAAAATATCGACGTTCTCCTCCAAGCTCAGGGCCGCATCGACCCAAGCTTCCCAATCAATTTTTTCAGGATCATCGTCACGATTGAGCTTCATGAAGAGATTCCGCAGAGCCGATGCCATAAACTCTCGACTAGGTGTGCTCATTAGAACTCCACTATCCTGTCAGGTAGGCCTGAGTCTAGTGGTGCGTGGACTACGACCTCATACCATCTGTCCTTCCGGCTAATCAGAAGCTTCCGTGCTTCATCATAGGCCCTTCTATCCGCCATATCCTTTGTGAGGAAACCTATCCTAGTAAACATCTTCTTACCCTCCTTAGTCCTGACCTCGACCACCCAGTTCGTGAAAGGTGATTCCTTAACTTCAGGTGGTTTCTCCTCTACCTCGGTCTTGGCGGCCTCCTTGATCTCCCTAAGCCAGTCATCGAGGGACATTCCCTAGAATCTTCTCTCCTCAATGTCTTTCCGTATACGCTTCAGAATCTCCTGCCTTCTCTGCTCAATTCCTTTAAAATCACAGGTGGATGGTGGTTTAACATCCATGCTCATCACTTCCTCCATGACTCTTTTGAAGCTGAGGCCTCTCTTCTTAGCGTCTTCATCGATATATGTAGCGGCCATGGATAGGTAAAAGTAGAGATAGCCGTCGCCATATGTCTTACATCCCCATGTCTCCTTCGTCTCAACACCCCGATCTGCCATCCACTTCCTAAACAGTCTAAGAAACCCTAACACCTGATCACCGTCACCGACCACCCTCAGCTTAGCCACCCAAGCATCCGGCATATCTCTGAAATAGCTAGTCATCTCCTAGAACCTCTTGTATTTTTTGGCCTCTAAACCGATTCCAGTTTTGAATACTTCTGGAACCTTTGAGTAGTCTATGCCGGGGGCCCTGACTTGACGCCACTGCTCCTGCTCCTCCCTCCACTTCTTGAACTTCCCGTAGTTGGGGCTGGTCTTCATCAGGTCGTCTAAAGCCTCTCTGGCCTGCTCAGCTATCTTCTTACGCTCCTCATACGGGATCTTCGGGTCTTCACGCATCTTCACCAGCTCCAGATACTTCTTCTTCAACTCGTCGGTGGTGGTGGGGACGCAGACTTCACGGTTCGGTTGCTGAAGGGCCTCCTTCTCGAACCTCTCAAACTGACCCCAATAGCTGGCTTGATAGGCTTCCTCTGGGGGTATGAAGGCCTCAATCTTCCGCTCCGGCGGACGGGCAACCCTCTTCTTCGACCTGTCGGCTTCTAGCTCATAGTAGCTAGGGGTCTTCGACCAAATTACCCTCAGCTCAGGATACTTCACGGCTCGGAACTCTGCCTTGGGATACTTTTCAGACCAAGCTTTGGCGACCTGAACCGCCATCTCCTCTATGCGATACCATCTCTGAACCCTCCAGCCTTCACCGGGCCTCCTAGCTTCAACCACATACGGCATAGGATACTGAGTAGCCATCTTAACCACTTGAAGGGTATCCGGCTTTATTAAGACGCACCAGAACCCCTTCATAAGGGACTACTTTGGTGAAGACGTTGCGAAACCATAGGGTGCTCTCTGAATCCCAGCCGTAGAGGCTAGGTGTAGAGAAGCGTGTGGCCCATTGGCCTTCGTCTGTAAGGTAGACTCCATCATAGTCTCGGGACACAGCTTCCCAGTCTATCCATTCAAACTGTTTCAGCTGAGGTATGTCTGTCTTTAAAGGATATTTTGAGACTAGACTTACAAGATCCCCAAGCGAGTCTATAGTGTAGACTCTGGCAGTAGGGGAAACAGTCAGGAGAAAAGCATGCATATCGACTATCCATTCGGGCATCTCACCAGCACACCATTCTACCCAGCCGCTTGCATACTTACCTTCAGGGTTGAAAGTTGAAGTCCATAATCCCCAATCAGGCTTCACGAAGTGCTGGTTCTTGACAGGTCGAATCGAATCGGGGTTAAAGCTATTCTTCCTAGCTACATAGAGCTGAGGCAAATATCAATCACTCTTCTACTTCAGTTATATGTCGGTAGGGGTTGCCTCTTTTCTCCAGCCGTCTCTTCTCCTCCTCGATACCGATTTTGAATGCTGGCCCTTCAAGCCTTCTGTGGAGATACTTCTGAATCAAGACTGCGAGGCTGATGGCCTGTTGCCTGTTCAGCGGCCTATCTGAATCGGATATCACGACTCGATAACCCATGTGTCTCAGTCCACATCTAGCTGCTCTAGCCTGCTCAGGGCGCCTAAGATTTCTCCCCTCAAGGTTGACACCTTCTGCTCTACCTCTAGTTTCGAGGTGGGGTTTGAACCCACGGCAGGCATCTTCTTCTCTATCTTGGTGAAGATAGGGAGATCGCCGAGCTTCTCAGCATCCACGTCGAACTCGAAGGTAA